>JACCDX010075644.1_pt1 | contig 54962 bp, 73 predicted proteins | sample 7449681 | NCBI WGS metagenome assembly JACCDX01 (sample SAMN15323450, study PRJNA562643) | freshwater metagenome | isolation source: river surface water | place: USA:Blue River Watershed | collected 2017-08-18
AATGGCCAATCAGGGCGTAATCGCGTCGCTGCCGAAGGGGTCGGAGGTGCGTCGGCTTGAGATGTACAACGGCGCGTGTCCGTTCTGCAAGAAGTTGGACGGGCGCATCTTCCGCGTGACGACCGCCGACGACGAAAACAAAGACGGCGACCGGGACGTCTGGCCGGGGAAAACCAACGTGGGCCGCTCGTCGTCGCCGCGCAAGCGCTCCGGCAACGAGTTGATCGAGCGCCTGCCGTCCGAGCAGTGGTGGGCAGCAGCTGGGACGCAGCACCCGCATTGCCGTGGCCGATGGGAGCCGATCCAGTCCACCCAGCCGGGAGACGATCCGGAATTCTCCGCGTGGCTACGAAAACATTTGGGGCAAACAAGGGGAATGACATGAGTCCGGTCGCGTTTTATCTCTGGCTGTATTGGTGGCGGTTTCCGTGGTGGGTGTGATGGAGCGCTGCGGCAGCGAAGTCCAGTTTTCGCAGGTCGCCTACATGGGGCCAGTGGACCGCTCGTCCACTTCCTGCAACCCGTTTGCGCCGTTCGAGACTGTGTGCAAGCGGTGCGAGCCGCCTGCTGATGCGCAAGAGGTGACTCGTGAATGATCGTTTCAAGCAGTTATTGAGCCGCAAGTTTGTGCTGGCTTTGTGGGTGGTGCTGCAGACCGGCTGGCTGTGCTGGGCCGGGTTTCTCCACGAAGGGGTCTACTCTGCGGTGGTCATCGCCGTTGTCGGCGGTTACCTCACAAGTAACGTCGTGCAGAAAGCGACTTCCAAGCCGGGGGACGCCTGATGATCCCAATGGATCGCTACCGCGCATCGCACGAGCCGACCGAGGCGCAGATCCTTTCCGGCAGCTATCCCAAGCGCTTGGTTCGCTGGAACGGGCTTGTGATCCGCGTGGAGAACGAGGCCGGTTCCGTGCGTTCTGGCCGAAAGCCTGACGGGACGCTTTGGGAAACCCGGATGCTGTACCCGTATGGCTATGTGGCCGGATCCAAGGGTGTAGATGGTGACGAGGTTGATGTTTTCCTCGGCCCGAATCTCGACGCTCCGATGGTGTTCGTGGTCCACCAGCGCAAGGTGGGCGACTGGTCCGCTTATGACGAGGACAAGGCCATGCTCGGGTTTGACTCGCAGGATGATGCCCGTCAGGCGTTTTTGCGCAACTACGACGACGAGCGCTTCCTCGGTCCGATCACCGCGATGTCGGTTGCGCAATTTGTCGCCAAGGTCCGCGCAACCAAGGCTCGCCCGTCCATGATCAAGGGTTTTTTGCTTTGGCGTTTGAAATAACGTCGAAAATGACTTGTCCTTATCTAACGAGTAATGATAATAGACCTCACAGGTAAACCACTTGGAGGTCACCATGTACCACAGCAACCGCGAATTCTGTCGCTCGATCCCGGCCAGCCGCTCCGCTCAGGCTCGCCGTGCTTTCCTCGTTGATTTTGTTTTGATGGTCGTCGTCGGCTCGGTGTTCGGGGCGATGCTGGCTTGGGGGTTCTGATCATGAACGCTCACCAGCTTGCATCATCGATTCAATGGCGTCTAGAGCGCGTCGATTCGTTCCGCCTTGCGTTGGCCGGTATCCCGCAGGCCGATGTGATGGAGGAGTGCCTCGCCGTGGCGCAGTTTTATGGCTCCAACCTTGAAGAGGTGGGCACGTCGGATATCTCTTGCATGGCTCGCTCTGTCATCGCCGGTTTGCAAAGGAGGGCGGCATGAGCAACACCGACCGCATCATCGCCAGTCTTGTGGCCGCTCAGAAGTTTGGGGCCACGTTTCTGGAATTCCGCATCGGCAAGTACACCGGCAACGGCACCAGCGTAGTGGCTGCGCTGCGCCGCCGTGGGTTTGCGGTCACCCGCATCCCGGGTGGTTCCTACCGCGTGTATGGGGAGGGCGCAGCATGAGCGAGGCGCACAAGTTCTCCGTCATCTCGGATGTGGAGCAGTTCATTTTTGCCGGTAACGCGACGCTGACCGTCGTTTCTCAGAAGTCCGGCAACCGACTGACTATGAAGTTCCGTCGCCCGAAGGACAAGGAGGGCGACGTTCGCCCGACTTGGGTGAGCCTCGCGGACCCGCACGATAACACTGCGACCGGCGCGTTCCTTGGCACGGTCTGGGGTGACCACGGCCATCACAGCGTCCGTCGCAGCCAGAAGGTCAACGTCGGCTTGGATGCGCCGTCAAGCAAGCTGCTCGATTGGATCATGGCTGCGGTGGATGGTGCTGTTGCCGATCCGCTGGCAAAGGCGGAGTTCTGGCACGAAGGCCGCTGCGGTCGCTGTGGTCGTCTGCTCACGGTTCCGGAATCAATCCTGACGGGAATTGGCCCGGAGTGCTCGAAAAAGGTTGGCGCGATTGTGGAGGGCGTATGAATCTGAATATGGTCCAGCTGGACACTTACCAGCGCGAAATCAAGGAGTGGCAGGAAAAGCTCGAAGAGGCCAAGGCCAAGTTGGCCTTCCTGCGCCTGCAGTCAAGGCAGACCCGGGCCTGTGCCGCCCGGGCAATTCGCAATCCGCTGATCAAGGCATTCATCAAGGCGATGCCCAAGGATTTTGTGGAGGTGATGCCGTCGCCCGGAACGACATATGTTTCGGTCGACCTGTCGCCGATGCAAGCGTCGCTGTACGCATCCGTTCCGGAAAATCTTGGGCTGGAGTATTGGGAGACCGTCCGGCTCACCGATTCGCTTTCCTCTCCGGTCTGCTGGAAGTACCGCTCTCGCGGTGTCGTCTACTACATCAACAAGTGGGTTGTCTGACATGAGCGCCTTACTTCAACCCGTTCTGCGTCGTCGCCGTGTGCAGGAGACCTGCTCCTGCGCGGCCTACCGGTTCCCGCACCGCGCTGGCAGCGGCACTTGTCGTGGCGACCAGCCGGGTCCGTTCTGTGGCTCATGTGGTGAGCCTTGCGATGTGACCAGCGTCGATTTCGGCATCGGTGCTTACGAGTATTGGGGCAGCAAGGGCTTTGACCGCAACGTACAGACCGTGTCCGACTGCTGCGAGGCAACCGTGTTTAAGGATGCCGCGCTCCGGCGCGAGTGGGAGGAGGACTGAGATGGACCGGATGCGCGAATTCCTCATCGGCCTGCTGGTGATCGTCTTGTTCGTGTTCGCTGCCGGTTTTGTCGGCTCGCTGGACTACGACGAGGCTGTGCGCCAGCAGGACGACTACTGCGAAAGGGTCCGCATACATGCGTTGCCTGATTACCGTCCGGACATCAAGTGTCCGATCCCCGGCGATGTCGCCGCGTTTGATCTGAAAGGTTCCAACTGATATGGCAGGGAATAAGCGCCCGAAGAGGCGGTACAACCCAGAACGCAACAAGCACCCGGCTGCTATCCGGGTTTCTCGCGAGTCCGCCGTGCGCGTGTTCTTGCCGGTGTCTAGGGCGCTGCACTCGCTGCGCGACGAGGTGACGCTGGTAGACGACGTTCCGATGGCGGAGGACTGGAACGGGGATTTGGTCCCGATGGCTCCGCTGCTGACCAGTTGGAGTGAGTGGTTTGAGAACATCGGCGTTGACTGCGCAGCGATGAATTCGCTGGCGGCAAAGCTGGTATCCGGAGAGGACGTCTACGAGCGCGATGTTGTCGCTGCTGAAAAAGTGCTGCACATGCAGCTGGAGAAGTTTGTGTCGATGCGTGTTGAGGATCTGCGGTCTAAGGTGACGACGTACCAGATCGCCAACGAGTTTCGTCGTATTGGGCTGAGGTGAGTGATGGGGTTCTGTGTTCCTGAGAAGTACCGGGTTCGTGATGGTCGCCTTGGCTCTGATGCCAAGTACGGCAACAACGGCGCTTTCGCGGTGAAGCTGCAGCGCGGTCAAGAGGTGTTCGTGATTGCCAGTGACCAGATGGGCTGGGAGCATGTGAGCGTGTCTCGCCGCGACCGTTGCCCGTCGTGGGAGGAGATGTGCCAGATCAAGTCGCTGTTTTGGGGGCCGGATGACTGTGTTGTGCAGTACCACCCGCCTGAATCAGATTATGTGAACAACCACCCGTTCTGTTTGCATTTGTGGCGTCCGGTTGGCATCGAATTTCCTGCTCCACCATCGCTGATGGTGGGGGAAGTGTAGAACGCTTTTTTCGTTGACGGGTTTACCTGCGAGATATATGATCATTTGTGAACCATAAGTTGGTTCCCACCCTATTGCAGATGGGGCCGGGTGAACCCGGGCGACGAGTCCTTTCCCTTCTTCTAGGGTCAATCCTTTCCGGCGAGGCAATCTGCTAGGCCGGTGCTGACGGGCAAGCCGTCGTCACAAGGAAGTCGATTGCCTTCGAGTTAGTCGCCTTCCTTGTGGGTGTTCGTGCAAGCGAAGTCCAAGCGTCCATCCTGACGTCCCCTGCATGGATCGCCTGACCGGCGTAACCGGTCGCATCACGGCTGGGGGTTGCTGCCGGGGGTTCCCGGTGGAGCGCACAGCCGCCAGCCGTGATGGTGAATGCGCAGGCCGATGCGCGGGGTGTGGGAACAACCCGGGTGGCAGATCCTCCTATGGCTGGATTAGGTTCTGGCCTGCTATGAAAAACGGTGCTCGCCCGTGAGCCGGAGTTCGGTACCGGTCACCATCACCTCAAAGTGCCGGTTCGATTCCGGATGGGTTGCAGACGGCTTGGTAGCGACGAGGTGCGGTTCGAGTCCGTGATGGGTCTAGGTAGGCATAGGCATGACGCTCCGGAAAGACGGGGACCAACACGCATGAGGATTGGTTGCCCTGACGTTTGAAGGGCTTGGCATTAATGCGGCTTTGCTACCGCGCCAGTCCTCAGTCGTGTTGGTGAATGCGCAGGCTGATGCGCAACAGTTCGGAGGCAAATGTTTGTTGGCGGCCTCAGTCATTGAGAGCTTGCACTACGTCCGAATCTGAAGGGCAAAGCCGGAGATCAGCACCGGCCACCAACTTTGCTTCTGCCTCCGAGGTATCTGCGCAGGCATACCACCATGATGATCGGATAACTGGTGGCTGGAGTCCTCCCGGTAATGAGGCGTGGCGCATCACGCGAGACTGAGGACAAAAACGGCGGATTGGTTTCGACTCGTCCGTGCGAAATGCGATGACGCCTCGGAAAGACGAGGAACCTTTTTTTCCTCTCGAAATCGCTACGAGAAGTCCGGTCGTGATGGCAACATGGGATAAATTTTATTTATCCTTGAGGTGAGTGCCATGCGTGTTACCGGCTTTGTGATGACCGATGAATCAGGTGAGGTTCTTGCCGTTTCTGTTGGCGGCTCCGCTGATCTGGTCAAGTCGCTCGCGGCACCAAAAGCCGCTCCCGAATCTCCCGCCGAACTGGTCGACGAGCACAAGCGCCTTGTTGGCGTGTTGCGTTCGCCGTCCCATGCGGATGATCTGGCCGAGGCAGACCGTCAGGAGGAGGAGCTTGCCGAGTACGAAGGCCAGCTGTCCAAGGCCCATGTGAAGGGGTACACCCGCAAAGACGGAACTTTCGTCAAGGAGCACGACGACAAGCGGCAGGCCTCGCAGCCGGAGCAGCCGTCTGCTCGTCCTGTTCCGTCGCAGAAGGTTAATGCGCTGTCCGACAAGCATGACGATGCGATGTACCGGAAGGAACCCGAGTGGCAGCACGGCGGCAAGAAGATTCCCGCATCCGATCTGGCCGGGTTTCCTGAGTTCTCCCACCGTGAGGTGTACGGTAATGACGGGCGCTCGTCCCCGGCAGGAACCAATTTCACCAAGGAGTTTGCCGACAAGGGTCATCAGGGCTTTGTGCTTAAGCACCCAAACGGCAAGCGCTCGTTCGTGGATACGCAGGGTAATAACTATGCTCGGTACCATGCGCCGGTTGAGGACGCTCCTGTTGGTGGTGGCTCCTTGAAGGAGGATGCCGCTGGCGAGAAGAACAGGAATCTCGGCAAGCCGACCTACGACCACCCGAACGTGGTGGGTAAAGCCGATTTCGGCGGTCAGTCGCCGGAGAAAGCCCTGTCGATGAAGTTCGCTGGAACCCACTATGCCGCGACCGGAAAGACTGGTAACTCCAACCATGACCAGACTCCGGTGCGCGAGTTTGAGTCGGAGGACGGTCACCGCGTTTGGGCGGACGGTGCTGGCCGGGTGCATGCGGATTCGCGCTCTGAGGTTGCTGGGCTTCGCCAAAAGTTTGACGAGCACACGGCTGGCGGCTCTACCGGTGGTGGTCTGGGTCCGCACAAGGTCGGCGATCAGGTTTCCTACAAGGGTGAGCGTGGCGCAACCCGCACCGGCAAGGTCAAGGGCGTCCGTGACGGCAAGGTGGTCGTTGAGCACAAGGCCGGATATACCGAGTTGAAAGACCACGGCGATCTTTCGCCGGTATCCAAGAAGGCTTTGGCTGCTCCGGCTGCGCCTGCTATCGAGACGCAGAACGAGGGCTACGGTTTCCACGGCGAGGCGTACAACCAACACCTGCGCGACAAGCTGGGTCCGGACAATTACTACGGCGCTGCGAAAGAGTCGGACCATGTTGCGGCTGGCAAGACGGCGGCAAAGCGTTTCGACGAGGCTGCAAAGCATCTTGTGAGCGCGGGTCACTTTGGCTCGCTGGAGGAAGCCCGGGACTATCTGGATTCCACCCACGGTCGTCATCTGCATGACGCGGCGACGTCTACGGGCGGCGATATCTCGAAGGTTTCTTGGCTTGCCAAGGATGTTGCCGCCTACAAGCGTCGCAGCGGTGGCCGCTCGATGGCCAAGGCGCTGCTGTTTGTTGACTCGAAGCAGTCGGCGGCGGAACTGGCCGCGCTGGCGAAGCGCAAGTAATTCCCCGGGGTGGTCGTGATGCGACCATTCCTGTGTCGATTGTCTCCTCTCGAAAGAGATTGCCCCCGGCTCCCGCTGGGGGCCTTTTTTTCTGGTCGTGACGGCATGCTGTAGGTATGGATCAGATGCCGATCACACCGGAGCCGCATGGCTCCGCTTCTCTGTCTGCCGCGCTGGCGAGTTCCGGCTGCGAGTGGACCCATGTCCCGTTTACGCGAGAAGGTTGGGACGGCGCGGTTCCGGGCGATGTTGTCCGGACCGTGTTCGGCGATATGCCCGTCCGACCGGAGACGGTGGAGATGCCCGATGTGGGCGTTTCGCTGGTCGGCTTGATCCGCCCTGTACTGGAGAACCCCACGTATTTCGTTCGTCGCGGCGGCGAGGTGGCGTTCCATCGTGCGGTCCTCGGACCGGGCGGTGAAGTGCGGGGGTATGCGACCGTGGTGCTCGCCGATGGGCGCGTCCGCGTGTTTGTGTCCCAGACTCCGCAGGACTTGGATCTTCTGGATGCCAGTCCGTCCGGGGATCTTTGGGCGGATCTCTCCGGCGACGGGGAGGCCGTATTCAAGGGGCTGTTGTTGCCGGTTGTAGAGGTCACAACTCCCGGGGTTGTGGTTGTGACGGACTTCGATGCTGCCTCCTGCCTTATGGGCTGGGGGCGGGAGTTCTTCAAGTCGGACCACGGCCCTATTCCCGCTGGCTCGCGCTGGATCACCGTTCACCCGAACGGGGAGGGCACCAAGGGTGTGCCTGTGCTCGTCCAGCCGGTGCAGGATGGCTCTGGTCACTTCCGAGTGATAGGCGGTGCTGGCGGCAAACTCAACATGCTCAAGCTGCGCGGCGTTAAGTCTGAGGCCGAGTACAAGCAGCAGCATGCTGAACGTGCGGCGTCGAAGCGGCTCGCCCGGAAGGAGCAGATTCGCCGGGACAAGGAACTTGGGCTGCACGAGTCCAAGGTGGCGGCGCGTGAGCAGATCAATCAGCAGCGAAAGATGGCCCAGAGGGACTTTATCGCTACGGTAGCTGAGGCGATGGGGTGGAAGGCGGAAGACCTGCAATTAGACGCATCGGGGTTGTCTGAGCCTGCGCAAAAAAAAGCGGAGGCCAAGCACCATGCCGAGTTGCTCGCCCGAGCGAAGGCGGCGGTGGATACCCAGCGTCAGGTTCTGGTGTCCGATCTGGACCGTCGCTTGTCCGCTGGATTGGGCGAGGTTCCGCTGAATGCTGGCATGGAGGATTTGTCCGTTCAGGATCTGGACCCGGTTCGCATTCCCGATTCGTCGGGCGTTTCCCCTGAGTTCAAGGCCCGGGCCGAGGCGGCTGGCCTGACGCAGGAGAAGCTGGATGAGCAGGTCGGGGCGATCAAGCAGGCGGAGGGCGCGGTGTCGGGTGACCCGACGAAAGCGACCGAGCGCGGCGAGATTGCCCAGCGCATCCGGGACGAGTTGAAGTCGGTACCGAAGCCGGTTTTGCAGACCGCTATCGTGGAGGCCAAGCAGGCGGTCGCGCTGATCAAGGCCCAGAAGAAGCTGGCGGAGATTGAGCGACTTGCCCGGGAGGCAAACGCGGACGTCCAGAACGCGACGGTGGAGCCGAAGTCTTATGTGCTGGCCGTGTCCGATGTGGACGACGCAGCGGTGGTGCGCTCTGTGGAGGATGACCTTCGCACGGTGCAGGCTCGGGCGTTCCTTGCAGGCGTGGAGTCGGTCGGCGGCGAGGATACCGTCCAGTCGCATGTTTCCTCTGGCGCTTACAGCGCGATCAATGCGCTTTCGCAGGCGGCGGGTGGTGCTTCGTTGCTGGACCGCTCAGTAGTGGATGTGCTGGGCGTGGCCGGGGCGGCGCAGGTGCTGGCGCGTCGGCTGCATCTGGATCTGCCTGACCATGCTGCCGAACTGGCGGCGGGGCTGGCCGAGTACCACATCGAACAGGCTCCGGCGCAGCAGCAGCAGGCGCTGGACGAGGCCAAGGAGTTGCAGGCGCTGGCTTCGCAGCTGGAAGTCGAGTCGGCGGCGAACCCGGGCGATCTGGCGCAGGCTTCGGCGATCAATCGGCAGCGTCAGGAGCACTTGACCAAGGCTCGCCGGGTAATGGGTCATGCTCTGGGTGAGATGGAGGCCAACGCTGCGCTCATCTCCGCGATGGAGGCCGGTCCGCGCTCGTCCGTGCAGGTGTCGCTGGGCAACGCGTCGCTGGATTCGGCGATCAAGCAGCTGTGGGCGCTCGGCCTGACGGATGCCGACTATCAGATCGAGCGCGTTGATGGAAACGTGTTCGCCACGATCAAGGAGTCGGGCATGGAAGTGCTGGCCGCTCCTGTGGACCGCGAAAACATCGAGCGTGTGGAGCGCAACCTTGCGATCATGCGCGGCGCGGAGGACGAGGACGACTGGCTCCCACAAGGCTTCGCCAAACGGGCTGATCTTGGCCTGAATCTGCAGCCGGGTGTGTCTCCATCCCTGTCCGTTCCTTTTGACGCCACAGCGGCTGATTTGGGCGCTGCGCTGCGTGATTACATCGGTTCGCGGACGGCTGACGGCGACCGAGCGGCGGATATCTTGTCTGACGTCCAGTCGGCGGCATTCCTTCAGCGAGTCGGGCCGGACCGTACCGGCGAATATCTGTCGGCGCTGAGTACGGTCGTGCCGACTCGGGACGGCAACAAGATGATCCGGGTAGAGTCGCTCGCTCCGGTGTTTGAGCAGTACGCGGATGACTTTGTGGCGTCGCGCTGGGGCGGCACCCGCTCGACCCTCAATCGCCAGACCTTCGAGGCGGACGCGGTGGCTCAGGATGCGCTGCACCGGGCGCTGTCCGACGAGCCTGCGGGTGTTCTTGCCTATTCGCCTGTCGGCGATCTGACCAAGCAGCAGCGGGGCCAACTGCGCGACTGGTTTTACAAGAACGTGGCCAAGGAGTCGCCCGAGCAGGCCGCGCTGCGCGAGGACGCGGACAAGCTCGCGGCGAACGAGCCGGAGCGCTTCGTTACGGATATGTTTGGTGAGTCGTCCGAGAACCCGGCGTGGTCCGCGTGGAAATCCGAAAACGACGCAGCGGTGGCAAAGGTCGCTGCTGCCGGTTTGGATTGGGGGCGGTACACGCACCTGATGCGCGGCAAGGTCCGGGCGTTCGAGGCGATACAAGACCTGATCCGCTCCCGGGTGTCCGAGGGCTTTGCCAAGCACTTCAATACGATGCGCCCGGATGCGGCGCTCAAGATCGGCAAGACGGTCATCCGGAACAACTTGAACCACCTCGGTGCGGTGGATCCAGTGGAGCGCGAGAAGCGGCTGACGCAGGAGCGTTCCCTGATTGATTCTTTGCGTGAGCGCGTCGGTGGTCGCTATGCCTCTGGCTCGGTGGGTGATCGCATCGATGCGCAGCGTGAGCAAAAGGCGGCGTTTGAGCAGGCTCAGATGGGCTTTTTTGCCTCCGACGACCTGTTCGGTGGGCAGTCCGACACGGTCGAGACTCCGCTGGCTGGTGACGAGCGGCGCACCATCGGCCATGCTGCCGAGTCCATGATTGGCCGAATGATGGGCGTGGTCGGCAAGAACTTCGAGCCGGGAAAGCCGGTCAAGTTGTTCCGCCCGTCGATGTCCGGTCCTGACGGCGTGAAGCGTCAGCGCATGATCAAGATGATCGAGGCCAACAAGCGCGTCATCGCGGCGGCTGGCGTTGGCTCTGGCAAGACCGGCATCGGGCTGGGCGCGTTTTCTCACCTGCACGAGCAGGGCAAGGTGAAGAAGGGGTTGTTTGTCGTCCCGTCGATTGTTCAGGGCCAGTTCGGCGCGGAGGCGTTGCGCTTCCTCGAACCCGGCAAGTTCAACTGGCATGCGCAGCCCGGGGCGTCCTACGAGGACCGTCTGGCGGCGTACAAAGATCCGGACACGCACTTCGCGGTGGTGACGCACCAGTCCTTCCGCGACGATGTGCTGCGCATGGCTGTTGAGGCCGGGAATGGCGCTTCTCCGGAGGCCGTGGCCGATTCGATGGCTGGCATGTCCAAGCCGGAGCGGCAGGCATTCACGAAGTCCGTGCTCGAGCACCACGGCATCAGCTGGGATTACGTGATGGCCGACGAGGCGCATGGACTGCTCAACCGGGAGGGGAAGGAAAACTCTCGTATGTCGAACGTGATCGAGGGCGTCACCGACAACGCTGGCTATTACGTCCATGCGTCGGGCGATCCGGTGAAGAACGACGCTTCCGAGGCGTTCTCCCTGCTGCAGAAGATGGACGGGGCGCGGTACGCCGACCGGGGTGCGTTCATGCGCCGATATGGCGGCGACACCCGGGCGGCTAAGGCTGGCCTGCAGCGCGAGTTGGCGCGTCACCTGTTTGCGTTCTCGCTGACGCCAAATGTGCAGGTGTCCAAGTCCGAGGTGTCGGTACCGCAGACCGATGCCCAGCAGGCGGCGCTGGAGACGGTGGAGAAGCAGGCAGCGGCGCTGCGCATCGCCAAGATGTCCGGAACGGTCGATGTCGCGTCGGCCCGGGCGCTGGCTCCGTCGATGTTCGACGGCGTTCCCGAGGACCAGCACGAGGCCGTGGCCAAGGAGGTTGCCGGTTCGGTCGGCATCCTCAAGCAGACCGCGATTCGCCGGGTGTTGGACAACCATCCGGCGTCGGCGAAGCTGTCCAAGGTGGCCGAGGTAGCGTCGGCTCGCAAGGGCCAGCAGGGCGTCGTCTTTGCCCACTCGCTGGAGGCGGTCGAGAACCTGCGTAAGCGGCTGGAGGCCGATGGCCACCGGGTGGTGACGATCTCTGGCAAGGATTCCTCCGCCGACAAGGCCGAGAAAATCCGCAAGTTCAACCCGGACAAGGGTGACCCGGAGGCGGACATCATTGTCTGTTCGGATGCCGGGGCCACGGGCGCGAACCTGCAGTCGGGCCGCTGGCTGGTCCAGTACGACACGCCTGACACAGCGATGACCCATGCCCAGCGGCAGGGCCGCATTAACCGCATCGGCCAGAAGAACGGCGTCGAGTTGATCGATCTGGTGGCCGACCACGAGTCCGAGCGGCGCTCGCGTCGTCGGCTGTCGAACAAGTACGACCTCCGCGACCTGCTCACCACTCCGCTGGACGGGTTGGATGACTCGGGCTTGGCGTACTACTTGAAGCAGCGCGGGGCTGGCGAGGCGCAGTCTCAATCAGCACTTTTTTAGGAGGGGTAGGGTATGGCAAAGGTGAAGAAGTCCGAGAAGGCCGAGGTGGCAGGTGACTCGATGGTGGTTGCTGCCAAGCGCGAGCAGTTGACGCGCAAGCTGTACGAGTTGGCCGGTGACGAGTCAAAGGCGGACGAGTTCGAGGCGGTGCGTGTCGAGTTGGAATCGCTGGTGGGGGCGTGATGAGTGTGGAGCCGATGAAGTACGAGGGCGTCTGGGCGCTGCTGCCGACCGTGGCTGTTGAGGTTGCTGACGACCGCAAGGTCGAGTGCGTCCTGCTGCTGTGGCTTTGCTTTGGTCTGGCGTTCCGCTTCCGCTGATGCCGTATTCCACCGACGACCTGCGCAAGCTGCTGGGCGAGAACGATGCCCAGATGCGGCGCTGCGCTTCGCAGGCTGAGGTCATCCGGCGTTCTGCGCGTGAGGATCTGGACCGGGTGAATGCCCGTCTTGGCGAAATGAAGCCGGGTCAGGTTTCCCGTGACCCGGCTCTGGCGCATGAGTATCAGCGGTTGGTCGCCGAGCGCGGTCGGCTCTCGCTACTGTCTGCGTAGTCAGCTGGCTTTGCTGCGGCAGACGGCTCGCTTGTTGGGGTCGCTGATAGTGTTGCAGCGCTCAGGTGTCCATCCTGCTTCGACTCGGCATGTTTGGCGCATGTCGTAGTCACTGATCGGGGTGCAGTATCCCGGGTTCCGTGCTTCGACCGCACGGCAGTACGTCCGCTGGTCGAAGTCGCGGATGGCCGCGCATCCTGCGGCACTTGCCACAAGGATTGCGGCTTCGATCATTCTTTGTCCTTTCCGCCTCGCGTGGCCATGATGGCGATGATGACGGCCACGAAGCCGATGATCTGGATGATCGTGCTGGTCCAGAACATTTCAGGTGCGTTCATGCTGCTTCTCCTTTTTGTTAGATCGCCACTTTGGCGGGAATGTGCGGATGCGCGGTGTAGCCGGTCAACTCGAAGTCCTCGAACCTGTAGTTGTCGATTCCGGGTCCGCCAGAGATTAGCATCTGCGGCAGACTAAGCGGTTCGCGCTGCTGCTGCAGTTCGGCCTGCTCGATGTGGTTCTGGTACAGGTGGCAGTCTCCGCCTGTCCAGATCAGTTCTCCGGGCAGTAGGTGCGCTTCCCGGGCCAAAATCATCGTCAGCAGTGCGTAGCTGGCGATGTTGAACGGCACTCCGAGGAACACGTCGGCGCTGCGCTGGTAGACCTGCAGGCTCAGTCGTTCGTTGGCGACATAGGCTTGGAACAGCAGGTGGCATGGCGGAAGCGCCATCTCATCGACGTCGGCGACGTTCCATGCGCTGACGATGTGGCGGCGGCTGTCCGGGTTGGCCTTCAGGCCTTCCACCAGCTGGGTGATCTGGTCGATGTAGCCGCCTTGGGCGTCCGGCCAGCTGCGCCATTGCGCTCCGTACACCGGCCCGAGGTCGCCCGTGTCTGGGTCCGCCCATTCGTCCCAGATTGAGACGCCGACGCTTTTGAGGCTGTTGACGTTGGTGTCTCCGCGCAGCATCCACAGCAGTTCGTGGATGATCGATTTTAGGTGCAGCTTTTTAGTCGTCAGCAGGGGAAAGCCGTGCTGCAGGTTGAATCGCATCTGGTGGCCGAACACGGACACCGTGCCGGTACCGGTGCGGTCTGGCTTCTCCGCGCCTTCCGTCAGGATGTGGTCGATCAGGTCAAGGTACTGTTTCATTGGTTCCTCTTTGGTGGAGTTATGGGGCCGGTATGGGGCGGGTGCGGTAGGTAGTGATATCCCGAGCGGTGCTTTCTCCGCAGCCGAAGTGCTGCGCCAGCTTGCGGTACGACCATCCGTAGTTCAGCTTCAGGAATCGCATCTCATGGACTTGCGCATCGGTCAGCTTGGCTCGCTGGTGGCACTCTCCGCAGCGGTAGCCTTGATGGGTCCGGGCGATCATGGCGTCACTCCTGCGGCGGCGTTCCATACCTTGGTCAGGGTGGCTTCGATCTTCGGCAGTCGGGTGATGGCTTCGTCCATCTTGACGCTGTAGATCTTGCTGGTGACCCACAGTCCGCTTTCGATTTCCCCGGTGATGACGAACTCGGTGCTGTACCAGTCCTGCCCGTCGATGTGCAGGTGGTGCGGGTAGACCAGCAGCGACGGCGGCTTGTCGTTGCAGGCGCAGTCGGCGGCTTTGGGTAGGCGTCGCCATGCGTACCAATCCACTCCGGTGTCGCGCAGGCCGTCGAAACCGAAGTAGAAGCCGTTGGCCGCGAGTGTTTTCTTCAGTTCTGGCGGCGTCATTTCGTCCTCTCGATCATGGCCATCGCTCCGGCCCATACTCCGGCGAAACGGCTTTTGTCTTTGCTGCGGCGCAGGCTGATGAGTGCCTTGTGTCGCTCGCGGTAGGTGCGGCTGCGGTCTGCCTGTGTGCTCATTTCAGGCTTTTCCTTGTCCTTGCCTTTGCCTGCCCGGAAGACGCGGATCATGTTTCCCCGTCCGTCTGGGCGTCGCCATGACCTGATGTGGATCTCTTGCTTTTTGTGCAGGCGGGTGACGGTGCGATATGCCGCCGATTTCGGCAGGCCCGTCATCTGACTGACCTCGTCGATGCTGAGGTCACCCGTCGATTTCAGCGTGTCGATGACGTTGCGCTCGCGCTGTGCAATCAGCGCTTTCAGGTTCTTTTCCGGTACCGGTGTCCTGTTCGTTTTCATCCCGTGATCTCTCAGAATCCGTTCAACTCTTTCAGTTTTTCCTCGACCATCAGGCCGTATTCGCTGGGCTTTTTGGTCATGTTCCACATGACTTTTCTCTGTGCGCTGGTGATGGTTTTCCACTCGCGCTGCGGCGGGGCCAGATAGAGCGGTCGGATGTTGTGACATCCCATCGTCGGGCTATGGGACTCGTCGTAGTCTTTGCTAATCCAGTCATTGACGATTCCGCCTGTGGGTACGCCATCTATATCCTCGTCCTCTGCGTACCAGTCGTACATCCATGCCACCGGCTTATGTCGCTGTTCTTCTGCTTTTGCGACACGTTCTGCTGATGTGTCGTTTGAGTGGTAATGTTCTGCAAAGAGCGGAACGATAGTGAATCGCTCACCCAACTCTCGTGCTGCGACTTCAGCGTCATGCCTGAAGCGGAATACTCCACCGCAGACGTTTTTCTCTGTAATGATCATCCATGCCTGCGCTTTTATTTGGTCGTTCATCTGTTATTTGCTTTTAGCTTGAAGATGTCTTTGTTTACTTTTTCAAGTCGATCTTTCGGTATGGGTTCGCCCATGAATGTCGGCGGTGGCGGATTTACTTTTTCCCATTCGGACTTGTATTCATCGAGTAGCTTCGCGGCTTCGTTCCAGTGGCCTTGCGAGTCAACCAACATGCACTCCAGCATGAACGCAAGGCGGCTGGCGTAGTGCTCGTCAATAGCTGAGGCGCGTTTGCAGAGCATTCCGCAGTTGCATTCCGGGCCGCAGGTCGGATACATCGCGTCGAAGCGGCTTGTCTGCGCAGCAGTTCGTTGTTGTTTGTTCATTCCTCGATTCCTTCTCGTGCTGGGATCAAGTTGATGGTCAGCATGTCGCCGTTCTGAACCTTGAATGTCTTGTTGAAAATGACGACTCCGTCGTTGTTGATGACGCTTACGGGCAGCACAACCAAGCTGTTGAAAGCTGGTTCGTCTGTCGCTATTCCTCGCCAGCTTTCGATGAATCCGGATACGTGCGTGTCATTGCTGTTTTTGGCAAACTCGAAGCACTTTTCCCGGCTGTCCATCGATCCGAAGAAGCCGATGTAGGACCAGTTTTTCCCGTCCCACCGGGCGAATCCGCTTGGCTCGTTGCTGCCGTCGAATGACCGGACTTCGTAGACGCCGATGTGGACTGGCGGCTCGGTGTGGCTAAACCACTGCGTGACTTGCATCATTGATCTCCCTTGAGGATGACGATCTGTTTTCCGGATTCCGATCCGTCTTTGTTCCACTTTTGTCCGCCGTCATCGTCGGCGTTGGCGACAAAGCGCGGCCCTTCAACGGATGCGACGTGCAAGATGACCGCTCCGTCCTGTTCAAGCGGGTGGGTGAAGCTGGTCTTGTCGATGCACACGGGTTTGCGACCGTGGCCTGAGACGATGAGGTCGCTTAGGATGGTGTGCAGTGCTCGGACGGTCAGGCTCATGCGTCCTCCTGCTGCGTGGCTTTGGCAATCGCTGCTCTGGCCCTCTTGACGATGTGACCTTGCGACTCGGCGATTTCGACCATATCGACGAGCGCGGCAAGAAGATCGTCAAAGCACTCGGCGCGGCGGTGCATTTCTGCCTCGGCGTCTGCCTGCATTTTTTGCTTTGCCTGTTTTGCAGCCCACTCGGATTGCCACTTCGCGTGGCGAGCTTCCATCTTGGCCGCGACGGTGGGTGGGTGGTGCGTCTTGCAGTAGTGCTTTCCCTCGTGCTCCATCGAGGCTCCGTTGAGGCAGTGAGCGTGGCTCCATCCGTTCCAGACTCGCCCTTGGCAGCGCGGCTTTTCTTTTTTTGTCGTCATGCTGCCCTCACTTACCCGGCCATCCGGCAATGCCGCAAAAGCCACGGCGCGACTGGTGCTCTGCCGTTCGGTCGATGCCGTCGTTGGCTGGCTCCGGATCGACCCAGCGCCACATCATGCATTCGCTGCCCAAGCACCGAGCAGCGAGGGATGTTGCGGCGACGGTGGATAGGACGAACTCGGTGCGCTGCTCTGCAGCCTGTTGCCCAAGTTCGAATTCGTCCGCTCCGCTCACGACGTTCAGCTTTATCGGAACGTGCGTTTTGGTCAGGCTGCGGTTGTAGGAGACGTTGATGTCGGTGTGTCCGGCCTGTCCAACCCGGGCCATCGGGCACCAGAGTTTCTTGGAGTGTTCTTCGCTGTACATGGTGGATCCTTATCGGTACGGATCTTGGTAGTTGTCGAGGTCGTTCAGCGCAGCCTGCGCCATGTGCATGGCGCTCTGCGCTGGGCAACCGCCTTGGCAATGCTGGTAGTGGTGCGCGTGGAGTTGCCGCAGTTCGGCGGTGACCTCTTGCAGCGCGACGATGCAGTCGGCCATCGGCCCGGACAGCAGGCGGCGCAGTTCCTTCCATTCGGGGTTTCGGTATCCGGAGTCGACGTACACCCGCAGTCCCATCCGGTGGTTGTGGCTCTGTCGCTCGATGAAGTCCTCGGCGGCTTTCCGGGTGAAGAAGGCGGCAACCTGCTCCCACCGGTAGTCGTACCCGGTGCGATGCCAGTTTTCTGGGATCTCGCCGGTTTCCTGATACGCGGCTTCAAGCAGCATCGCTTCGTCGCCTTCGGTCAGTGACCCTGAGTCATCGTCGAACCAGCCGATCTGTTCGGTGTATTCGGTGTCGATGCCGGTCACCATCCGGCGTTCCTCGACGGCGTAGATCGGATAGGAGGTGTAGGCGTTGTTCTGGTGCTGCATCTCGTGCGCCAGTGCGGTCAGGAAGTCGATGGCTTTGCTCATGCCTTCCTCCGGTATTTGCTGAGGATGGCTTTGGCTTCATCGCGCACGGCGGCGTTTTCGACGGACCCGAATGGGTTGATGCCCGTCGCCATTCTCAGCAGGGCTTTCATCTCGCTGATTTGCTGGCTCATCTCTGCGGCGATGACTCCGAGCGCGTGGTTTTCAAGCACCTCGGTTTCGATGTTTTGGCAGGCGTTCCAGCAGGCGGAGAGGCGACGCAGGTTTTCGCGCTGCGTGTGCAGGAGCGGTTCGCCGTTATGAAGCAGGGAAAGCAGCCACTTGCCATTCCCGTCAAGAATTGCGTAGCTGTTTGCGTCGCCGTTCTCGCGGTAGGTGATGCTGCCCGGTGTGTGTTCGCTCATGCCTTCTCCCGGTAGAAGATGTGTTGCCCGATCTGGGCGACGCGGACCATTTCGACGGCCCACTTGGGGCGGACGTAGGTGGCGTGGTAGTGGTCTGCGCCTGCGGTGTAGTCCGGGAAGGCCCGGGCGGCTACTTGTTTGGCGATGTTTTTGGCCTGCTGCCAGTTCTTGTCGTCTTTGGCCGGGATGTATTCCGGCTTGACGCGGCCCTTGTGGACGGCTCCGGCAGTCCACGAAAACTGGTGCGGCTCGAACACCACCCTGCAGGCGTTCTTGCCGTCGCGCTCGGCGCGTTTCATGGTCACTTGGGCTACCGCCACTTGACCTCTGAGGGGTTCGGATCTGGCCTCGTGATAGACATTCAGGGCGAGGCAGATCAAGGCTTCTGGTCCGATCATTCGCTGTTCTCCTTCTCTTTTTGTGCGACGATCAGACTTTACCGCAAGGGTAAGTTTCTATCCAGTAGAATTTACCCGGCGGGTTATTTTGTTGAACCACCTGCGCAGGGCGTAACTGCGCACAATGCTGATGGCCGTGAACCACAGGCCGATCAGCAGGTTGTCGCTTAGGCGTATGTGAATGCCGAACATTGGGAAGATGGCGATCTGGCTGGCGATGGCGACGCCGTACCCTATGGCGACGTTGGCGGCGGACTCGATCAGCGAGTGGCGGCGCGTCTGGCTCATAGCGGTCCTCCCGGCTCGAATCGCTTCATGAGCGGCTCCCCTGCGTGGGGCTGGCAGTAGCGGTGGTCCCGCACGAAGGCTTTGGACATGGCGACCATGACGTTGATCGGCGCTGGCAGGGTGGGGCTGTACCGCTGGCCGCAGTGCAGGCAGACGAAGTCGTTGCCGCGCATGACTACGTGATCCGTGCTCATGCCACCACCGTGATCTTTTCCGCTGCCCGGGTGACGGCGGTGTAAAGCCATTTGGCCGCGTCGTCGCGGAAGGCGCGGCTTTCGTCGAACACGATCACGTTGTCCCATTGACTGCCTTGGGCCTTGTGACAGGTGAGCGCCCAGCCGTAGGTGAACTCTTGGTATCCCATGCGTTTGCGCCAGTCGAGGTCTTTTTCGGTCCCGTTGAAGAACTGCTCAAGTACCTCGATGTGCTGGGGGCTGCGACTTGGCTCGTCAATTGACTCCACGAGGATGCGCAGCGTTCCACCGGCTTTGGCTTTGATCTCCCGAGCGATCCATAGTCCGCCGTTGAACAGGTTTTCCTCTCGGTCGTTCTTCAGGCAGACCAGCCGGTCGCCGACTGCCGGATGCCATTCCTGCTGCAGGCCGGTGAGTGACTTCAGATCCCGGATTCGGGCGTTGAACGTGGTGCGCGTCCGGTTCAGGCCGCACAGCAGCTGGTCGGCTCCAATCACGAGTTCGCGCATCTGGTCTTGGTCGAGGTCGTCGCGCCGGACCACGAGGCTGCTGCCGTATTGGCCCGGGGCCAGCCGGTTCCCGGCCCGGATATCCATGCTCATGCGGATGATCGGGTTTTCCGCTGCCTGCCGGTGGACCTCGGTCAGCATGACGTCGGGCGTCCCGTTGATGAAGAATCCTTCGCCCTTGACCGGTGGAAGCTGGGCCGGGTCGCCGAGCACCAGCACTTTTTTCCCGTAGGACAGCAGGTCGTTCGCCAGTTCTTCACCGACCATTGATACTTCGTCGATGACGATCAGTTCGGCGGCGCTGGCGGCGCTGTCACGGTCAAGGATGAAGGTGACTTCGCCGGTTAGGGCATCTTGCCGTGCCTTGTAGATCATGCTGTGGATGGTGCTGGCTCCCTCGCAGCCTTTTTTGCGCAGGACGAGGGCGGCTTTGCCGGTAAAGCAGCCGTACAGGACCGGTCCCTTGACGCCTTCGGCGAGGTGACGGGCGAGGGTGGTCTTTCCGGTACCGGCAAAGCCGAACAGTCGGAAAATCTGCGGTCCGCTTTTGTCTTTGAGCCACTTTTCGACGGCTTTAATGGCTTGATCCTGCTGTGGGGACCATTGGTGATCGATCATGGTGTCTCTCTGTCTCGTGCGCTTATGTTTGTGGGGCTGGATCTGGTTGGGGAAATGGCTTTCCTCGTGCCAAGCTTGTATGTCTGGTCGCTGCTGAGGAGGCGGAAGAACTCGCTTTCGAGGCTCTCGGGCATGTCGCCCGGGCAGGCCATGCAATTGACGCCGTTGAACGTGAACATGACGATGACCATCAGGCGATTGGCGAGGTTGATGGCGTCCGTGGCGCAATCGCCGATCTCGCTTCCCGGAGCGGCTTCGATGCGCAGGATGAGGTTTCTCAAGCCCCCCTCCGCGCTTTGGCTGCTGCGTCCCGGATTTCCTCGACCAGCTTGCCGACCGTCACGGCTTCTCCCGGCGTGTCCGGGTAGTTGCTGATGGACTGCATGAACTGATCGAGGTGGTCGACTGCCGCCATCATGGCGTTCAGGCGCTGTTCGGTTCTGTTTAGCTGGCGCTGGTATGCCTCGCTCAGAGACAGCAGTTCGTCGCGTTGCTTGCGGACGGTCGCGCCTTCTTTCGCCATGAATTCCAACGTGGCGACGTCCTCGTCGATGCAGGCGTTCCAGCTGGCGAGCAGGCGGCGCGTGATCTGCGCTCGCTGGGCGTCCGTGGTGCGCTTGCCTTGGTGGTATCCGCGCTGGACTTGGAATGAGAAGGCGTTGACCTGTTCGTCCGGGCAGAGGGTGTAAGCAAAGGTCGGATCGCCTTCGGCGGTCATCCAGTCGATCTTGGGCAGGTCAGTCATTTTTGACCTCCCGGGCGGCAAGCATGGCGTCGGCCCATTCGTAGGCGCACTTGGCCATACCGTTTACGCCGTCCCCCCAAGCGGCTGTGGAGTCTGACGCGAATCCCTGCATCGCCATCGCGGCAAATTGGTCGCGCATCGTCATCTTCGGGGCGCTCGGTGTGCGGCGCAGCTTCTTTGGCTTTGGCTTTGCCTCTGCTTCCTCTGTCTGGATGGCCTGCAGGACCTCGTCGGCGCATTTGGGGCGAAGGTTAGGGATGCGCAGCAGCCCCTTCCTCCCGTGTTCTTGGATGAACTCGGCCACTTGTTCGACGGTGGTCATGTTTTCCGCCAGCAGGCAGTTCGTCGACCAAGCGCTGAGTTTTAGGCTCTGGATGGGGGTATTCATGATCAGAACGCTCCCGGCGCGACTTGGAAGCAGGCGATTCCGGCGTTGCGCCACATCTGGACCACCCTGTCCCGGTCGTCGTAGGCGCATAGGACGCGCTCGTGGGGGATGGTCCCGTCGCTCAACCACTGGCGCTTGAGCAAGTCGTCAGGCGTGTAGTCGCCTGCTTGGCGCATGACCGGGCGAGCGTGTGGGGCGCGTCCCTTGAATACGTGTTTGAACAGCCATGCCTCGGTCTGGTCGCGGACCTCGTCGCTGCGGCCCGACACGATCATGACGATGTGGCCGACAGCGAGGTGCGCCTGCAAGGCGGCAATCACCGGCTCGTTGGGTTGATCGTCGACGCAGGCTGCGAAGAAGGCAGGCCAGTCTTTTTTCGGCCCTTCCACGAGGGGGCGGCGGTGCTCGATCAGCGCGAGTGTGCCGTCGAGGTCAAAGATGACGATGTCTTTCATTCGCAGTCGCTCCAGTTATTCGGCAGGATCAGGTCGCACACGGCTCCAAAATGCTTGTCGAAGGCGAGCACCAGCGTTCGGTACGTGCCGCTTGTCATCTCCGCTTCGATGCTCGGCCAGTCGAGGCCAATTTCTTTTGCCATTCGGTGCGCTTTTCCCAGCAGGGCAAATGCGTTTCCTTCCGGTCCTTCTAGGTCGATGACGAGGCGCGATCTCGGCTTGTCGATCAGGGCCATTGGCGTTCCTTTCCCTTGGTTGTTTTGAGGTGGCGGCTCAGTGCAAGCCACAACCCTTACTTTACCCGGCAGGTAATGCCGTGTCCAGAGGAAAGACGCTTTTCTTTATCTCGGAGATGCGTTGTTTTTGCCGCTCTACAGGTCGTGACAAAACAATGCGCTCATGGAAAACGAACTCCTGTCCGCTGAAGAGCGGGGACTGCTCGACGCTGTCCCGGCTTACTTGAGCATCTCGCAGATGCTCAAGGCGACGCCTATTACTGAAGGCGGCTCGCGGTTTATCTACCTTGAGGCTTCCAACGAATCGTTGGACCAGCAGGGTGAGGTTGTTCTGGCAAAGGCGCTGGCCGAATCGGCGGCGTACTACCTGAAGTTCGGCAACCTCGATCTGGACCACTACACGCAGATCGGCGCTCGCGCTGGCATCCCGAACTACGAACTGTTCGAGATTGGTCGCCCGGTGGATGTGGCGGTGAAGGACGGCTCCACGTTCGTGAAGGGCCAGATTTATTCCGGTACCGGCCCTGCTGCTGATCGTGCGAATTCCTTCTGGTCGTCGCTCACCGAGTTGAGTCCGCCTGCGAGGTGGTACCCATCTGTGGGTGGCTCCGTCACCGGCAAGTCGGTGGTGATCGACCCGGCGACCAAGGGCAAGAAGGCCGTCATCAACAAGGTCCGCTGGACCAACATTGGATTTTCAAAGACCCCGGTCAATCCGAACCTCGCCACGGTTTCCACCGTGCCGTTTGGTGCGCTCGCCAAGTCGCTGTGCGCTGAGGGCTTTGATTTCGCCAAGGCCATTGAAGCTGGCTACGGCACGGATGCGGCGGCGCTCGCTGGCGGCGGTGCGCTGCGCAAACAGTCTCTGGAACCCAATCTTCTTTCGTATTGGGACTTCCGAGATGGCCTTGCGGACTTGATCCGGAAAGGCAAGGTCAGCGGCGGCAAGCCTGCTGAATTGGTGAAGGTCGCTCAAGAGCGGTTTGGCATGTCGCCTGATGTGGCTGCTGCTTCTGTCGAGCGTTTCCTGAGTGATCTTGAACAACGTAGGAGGTTGAAACGATGAGTTTCGAGAAACTCTTGAGTGATCTGGATGAACTCCAGACGCTCCAAAAGTCTGCCCCGGCTGACGATGAAAACGATGGCGCTGGCGATGGTGATTCCGACGATGTCGGTATCGCTGCTGCTGCCGCTGATGGTGAGGCTGCTGGCGGCGAAGCTGGCGAAGGTGAGGGTGGCGAGCACTCCGAGCCGGACGCTGATGACGCTGGTGGCGAGTCGGATGGCGATGCTGATGACGAGCCGATGGGTAAGTCGTTCCGCTTCACGCTGGACTCGGGCGAAGAAATGGAAGCAGTTGACGGCACCGAACTGGTGAAGTCGCTGATTGCTCGCTTCGACACCACCGAAGAATCCATGACCAAGGCGCTCGGCGTCACGGTCGACCTGATCAAGTCGCAAGGCGATCTGATCAAGTCGCAGGGCGCGGCAATCGCGTCGCTGCAAAACGAGGTCAAGCGACTCGCCTCCGAAGGGCGCGGTCGCAAGACGGTCGTGTCCGTTGCGGAGAAACCCGCAGCCGGAACGATGGCGAAGTCGGAGCCTGCAGGCATTTCTGGCGAAGAGTTCATGGCGAAGGCGCTGTCCGCTCAAAAGGCTGGCCGCATCACCGCACTCGAAGTCTCGAAGGCTGAGGGGTATCTGCTCAAGGGTCTGGCCGTTCCGGCTGACATTGTTAATCGTGTTCTTGCGTAACTGAGGAAATCAATATGCTCAATCCTGCTCTGTTGCCCAATGTCGCCGGGGGTCAAGTCGTTTCCGGCGAAATGTCGATGGGTGAAATGTCTGATCTGAAGAAGGCTCTCGAAGCTGGCTACGGTTCGGACGTTGCCCAACTCCAAGGCGCTGGCGCTCTGCGTATCCAGTCGCTGGAGAAAACCATGCTCTCCACGATTCAGGAGAACAAGCACTTCGCGCTGTTCAACGAACTCGCTAAGGCCAACGCGACGGCGACCGTCGACGAATGGACCGAGCAGTCGGGTGTGGGCGGCTTCCTCGGCGGTACGACCAACAGCGAAACCGGCACCATCGCCGCTGCTCAAGGCCAGTACAACCGCCGTGTTGGTCTGGTGAAGTTCCTGATGACTCGCCGCGAAGTTTCCTTCGTTGCGACTCTGCAGAACTCCATCGTTGAGGCCGAAGCCGCTGAAGCCCAGAACGGCGCTCTGCAGCTGCTGACCGACGCCGAGTTCCTGTGCTTCGAGGGTGACTCCGCCATCGTTCCGACCGAGTTCGACGGCATCGCCGCTCAGATCGCTTCGCTGGGTGACAGCGACCATGTGATCGACGCTGCAGGCCAGCCGCTGAACAGCATTTCGGCTGTGGACCAAGCCGCTGCAACCATCACCGGTTTCGGCAACTTCGGTACGCCGACGCACCTGTTTATGTCGCAGCTGACGCAGTCGGACTTCAACACGCACCTTGATCCGGCGTTCCGTGTCTCGCTGACCGGCGCTCCGCAGGAACTGATGCTGGGTGCTCCGGTGAAGGGCATCAGCACGTCGTGGGGCGACATCAAGACCGTTTCGGATGTGTTCATCCGTGACGAGCGTCAGCAGAAGCCGTTCGAGGTCGACTACCCGGCTGTCGCTGCTGCCAACGCTGCATTCAAGCCTGCCGCTGTGGCTGGCGTGGCTGCTGCTGGTGGCGCATCGACCAAGTGGGGCGCGACTCACGCTGGCAACTACTACTACGCCGTCGCTGGCGTGAACGCTGCCGGTCAATCGACCGCGCTGGTGTCGGCTCAGGTGGCCGTGGCTGCTGGCGAGAAGATCACCCTGACCATCGACAAGTCGGCGGCTGGTACCGAGACGGGCTACGCGATCTATCGCGGTCGCAAGAACGGCTCGAACGCTCTGAGCGATCTGCGTCTGGTGTGCCGCGTCCCGCGTACTGGCGATCAGACCGTGTTCGTCGATCTGAACCGCAAGATCCCGGGCACCTCGAAGGCGTTCCTGCTGAACATGGCTCCGGGCGCTCAGGCAATCACTTGGCGTCAGATGCTGCCGATGACGAAGTTCCCGCTGTACCCGACCAACGCTGCAACCGTGCCGTGGGCGCAGCTGCTGTTCGGTTACCTGCGCATCGGTAAGCGTAAGCACCACGTCACCATCGAGAACATCGTTCCGAGCGGTGCAGTCTGGAAGCCCTTCAACTAACTGATTGAAGACGGCGGGGGGAAACCCCCGCTCTCTTTCAAGGAGTAGCCATGAGTTATGTGATCTGCACCCTGCCGAACGCGAGCGACGAGATTTCGGGCGTGGCGTTCGAGGACCACCCGGAAGGCAAGGTTTCTGTGGAAGCCGTGTCAGCTGAAGTCGCGGAGCGTTTCGCTTCCATCGACGGCTACAAGGTGGTCAAGGACAAGGGCGGCAAGAAACCGGCTGCGTCGAAGGGTGCGGAGGCGCAAGTCGCTGACCCTGCCGCTGACGCGAAGGCCGAATCTGCTGAGGGCGAGCCTGCCAAGGCTTCCTCGAAAAAGTAACGGGATAGGAGGCCACTATGGCGTTCAAAGAAGGGGATGTGGTGCGTCAAGTCGCACCCGTCATCGAGGGAGAGGTGACTGATATCAAGTACAACAAGGCCACGGCCCAGCTTGAATATCTGGTGACCTACACCGATGCGGCTGGCGAGACTCAGGCTCGCTGGTTCGACGAGTCCGACCTCGCTGTTGTGGGGGGCGCAGCATGAAGAAGAGTCAATCTGAAGTGCTGAACGCGATGAGCGCCTCTGGTGCTGGCATCGGTCTGAACTCGAATTCGGTCGAGCAGGCAGACGCGCACGGTCATTACGTCGTGGAGTGCCGCGACGCTGACGGCAATCTGCGTTGGACCGAGGAGATCGAAAATCTCGTGACCACGGGCGGCAAGAACGATGCGCTGGACAAGTATTTGGCTGGCTCGGCGTACACCGCTGCGTGGTATCTGGGCCTGATCTCGTCGACCGGCTATGGCGTGGGTCCGGCTGCGGGTGACACCGCTGCCTCGCATGCTGGCTGGGCGGAAGATCAGAACTACTCGCAAGCGTCGCGTCCGACTGCTGCGTGGAGTGCTGCGTCCGCTGGTAGCAAGGCGCTGTCGTCGGCGGCTGTGTTCTCGATCAACGCCAACACCACGATCAAGGGTTGCTTCTTGATCAGCAACGCCACCAAGGGCGGCACCACCGGCATCCTGTACTCGGCGGGTCTGTTCACTGCTGGCGATAAGGTCGTGCAGACTGGCGATACCCTGAACGTGAGCTACACGGCGTCCCTGTAATCCTCTTTTCGTTGGGGGTTGCCCATGCCGGTCATTTACGCGGACGTAACTGAATCTACCGGAAATGACTGGAATGGAACGTGGGAGAGCGGTCGGACTTGGCTAAGTGCCGGTCCGACCGATTCTTCCAATCCCTATCAGCAAATTCTCGCTGTCGATGTTTCTGAGGCGGCAGCAATCAATGACGCGATCTCTGCGTCGCAATCCTCGAATTCTTCTGCCGCTGATGCGGCTGCTGCGGACGCAGGCCACACGGCTGCTAAGTCGTCAGGCTCTGCTCTCAGCGAATCTGTTTCTGCGGTAGACGGACCATCGGCGCAGGCGGCGTTTTCGCCCGTGCAAAGCGAATCCGTTTCGGCTGCAGACTTTGCTTCGTCCTTGGCGACGATGCTTGCCTCCGGCGCGGAAGCCGGTTCTTCCGACGATGCCGTGTCGGCGTCTGGCGTTGTGCTGTCCGCTCAGGCAGACAATGCCACGGGCGTTGATGTTCTGGACGCTCAATCTGCACTCGCTTCGTCGCAGTCAGATGCTGGATCGGCTGCTGATGTTCCGAGCGGTCTGGCCGTCGCAAACAGTGTCGCCTCTGAGCCGGTGACCGGTGTTGACGCGCAGTCTGCCGTGGCAAACTTTGCTGCCGCCCAGACGGATGCGGGTGCGTCGCTCGACGCTGGTTCCGCCTCGATGTTTGTGCTCGCGACTGGTGCTGAATCAGGTGCTGCTGCCGACGTTTCGACCGGGCGGCAAGCGTCGTTCGCGTCGGTACCGCCAGAGGACGTCAACGCTGACGATGCCGTGACGGCGGCGGGGTCCGTCAAGGGCGCTGGTCTGGAGGCCGGTGCGGCTTCTGACTTGTCGTCCTCAATGGCGACGTTCAACGCCACCCGGACCGAGCCTGCCACCTCTGCCCATGCACAGACGGCGGCTGCTGGCATGTTGGCAGATCGCTCCGAAGCTGCTGCTGCTGCCGACGCTGCCAACCGAACAATCATCACCGGCGCGGACGACGCTGAGTCTGCTGCAGCCGTGGATGCGCCTGCTGCGGCTGGATCCGTCAAGGCCGCAACGGCAGAAGCCGGTGCTGCTGCATCGCTGGAATCTGGTGCGCAGGCGGCAACAGGCTTGCGCTCTGAACCTGCGACCGGTGCTGACTCCACGTCGGCGGCGACCGGCTTTGCTGCCTACCGGGTGGATGCTGCTGCTGCGTCGGATGCTGAGTTCGCGCTCAAGACCACCACCGAGGCGTATGTCGAGGCGGCGCTCGCTGACGAGGATGCTCAGGCCTCGATGGTCGCTAACGCTGCCGGGGCGGATCAGGCGTCCGCGCTGGAGTCGGCTGTGGGTGCTGCATCGGCGTTCGGCTCCGCTACTGATGCTGCCTCGCCCAGCGAGTCCGTGTCGGCTGCGGCTGCTGCCAACGGCGCAGATACGGCGGCAGCGTCTGCAGGCGATCTTTCTGCCAGCCTTAAGACCACAAGCGAGGACTTTTCCGAGGCTGCTGCTGCTGATGACGATTCGTCTGGTCAGCAGGTATCGAATGCTGCGCAGGCCGACGTCGGCGCGGCGGTTACGACGGATTCGGCCTCGAAGGTGACGGCGGCGTCTGGCGCTGACGCGGCTTCTCCTGATGAGACTGTTTCGGGCGACGCTGTTGCGGTTGCTGACGCCTCTGATGCTTTGGCCGCTGGTGACGCTCAGTTGGCGCTGGCAACCTTCGTTGCCTCGCAGCTGGATGCTGGGACTGGTGCTGATGCCAGTGCGGCGCAAGCCAATTTCCTTTCCGCTGCGAGCGAGGCCGGTACTGCCGTGGATGCGGAGTCGGCTGCTGCTGCCTTTACCGGCATCCGGTTCGAGTCCGGTGCAGCGGCGGAATCGCAGGCGGGTGTGGCGGTGCAGACCGCTTCCCGAGGTGAGCCGCTCGCGGCAGACGCTGCGCAGGCGGCGCAAGCTAATATGCTCGCGGCGCAGGCTGAGGCAGGTATCGGTGTGGATCTCCAGCTGGCGCAGGCGAACATGCTGGCTGCTGGCGCGGACGCTCTCGCTGCGTCAGATTCCGAGTCTGCTTCGGCCTTGCAGTTTGCAGCAGCTGCTGATGTGCTGACCTCGTCCTCTGCCGAGGTGGCTCAGGTGTCATTCACGGCGTCGGATGCTGAGGCTGGCGCTGCTGCGGACGCTCAGTCCTCGATCAAGTCCACTCTGGGTGTGGATTCCGGCGTGGTGACGGCGTCGGACATGGCGTCTGCCGCTGCCAACTTCCTTGCCGTCCGGACCGACAGCCTCGCGGCGTCGGACGCAGAGTCGGCTTCGATGCTGTCGACTGCTTCGCAGGCTGATGCTGGCGTTGGGTCCGAGTTCGCCTCTGCGCTTGCGGCGGTTGTTTCGTCGGCTTCGGAATCCACCACTCCGCTGGATGTCCCTTCGGGCTTGGCGGTCCAGAACGGCGCGGTGACCGATGCCGCTGCTGCTATGGAGTCTGAATCCTCCCGGGCCGAGTTCTTTGCCTACCGGACCGAGGCGACGTTTGCGCTGGATTCGTCCGTGGGTGTGGCTGTGTTTATGGCGCTGGTGGAGGCGGGTGTTCTATCCCGCGACGACTCGTCTGCATCCATGCTGGCCCTGTCGGCGCAGGCGGACGCTGCTGCTGCCGTCGATGCTCCAGTTGGCCTGCAGGTGTCGAACGGGATCGCCTTCGATGCGTTGAATGCGCAGTCGCTGGAGGATGGCCACCGGTACGCGAACGCTCCGATTCGGGAATCGGCTGACGCGGCGGATTGGTCCATCGGCGGCGTCTTATTCGTTGCCGACATGATCGCCGACGTCATCGCCGATGCCGTGTCGGATGCCGAGGCGCAGATGCTGGCCGGGGTGCTCGAGTCCGGGCTGGCGCTGGATAACCCTGTCGGCGTTTACATCGCCAACGGTGCGCTGGTCGAGTTCCTTGAGGTGTACGACCAAGCCGTGGCCATCGCATCGTTTTACGGCATCTCGGTGGAGCAGGCGGTGGCGTCGGACCTGTTCACGCTGGTGGCGGCGGTGCTCGAAGCTAGGTTGGTCGGAACCACGGCGCAGAGCCGCAAGTTCGAGGCAGGTACCACCAGTCGGGTTGGGGCTGCTCCGGCGAAGGAACGCAAGTTCAAGGGAGCGACCGGCTCGCGCAAGTTCTCGTCGTGACGGTAGCCTGTTCCAAATAGATCGACAGGAATCAGAACGATGGCTATCTTCGCAAGCCGCAACTACGGGTGGGCCGAGCAGGACGCGGCGGCTCGCCTTGATTATTCCGAGGACTGGTCCGACTTCCTCGCCGATGGTGATGCCATCGCCAACAGCCAGTGGAATGCCGATATCCCGGGTCTGACTCTTACCCAGCCGTTCATCGCTGGGGCGGTAACGACGGTGTGGGTCAGCGGCGGTGAAGCTGGCAAGGTCTACCGGATCTCAAACACAATCAGCACCACGGCGGGGCGTGTCGATGTCCGCTACTTTGTCCTGTCGATCACCAACGATTCGGCTCCGGCCAAGCCGCTGAATAGTGCGCTGTTCAATCGGTTCAAGGCGGTGCGCGACTTCAAGACCAACAGCCTGTCATTCCTCGATAAGTCGTTCCCGGTCGACCAGATCAGCGACGACGATATTTGGGACAGCCTGCTGGTGGCTGAGGCCGATGCCAGCCGTGAGTTGCGGGTGCTGCTGGAGCCTACCGTGGTCATCCCGGAGGATGCTCCGCAGGCCGAGATCGACGCACTGGTGGCCGCTGGCACCAAGTTCATCACTGAAGCACCCTACGACTACGATCCGCAGGGCTGGAACTCCAATTCGTGGGGCTACATGCTGCTGCGTCGGACTCCCGTGGTGCGGCTGGACTCGGTTCACTTCACCTACCCAAACCCGACGAGCGATGTGCTCAACGTCCCGAAGGACTGGCTGCGGCTGGACAAGAAATTCGGCCACCTGCGCTTCGTCCCGACCGGCACGATGATGGCGCTGGGGCCGATGTCAACTTACATCATGACGGCCATCTCCAGCGGTCGCGTCATCCCCGGGATGATCCACGTTCGCTATGTCGCCGGTCTTGAAAATGCGGCGGTCACCTATCCCGATCTGGTAAGCGTGGTCAAGCGAATGGCGATCATGCGGATCCTCAAGACGGCGTTTCTTCCGCAGTCGTCGTCAATTTCCGCCGATGGCCTGTCGCAGTCCACCAGCATCGACACGGATAAGTGGCAGGACGCTATCGACCACGATCTGGGCGTCTTGCGCGACTCGATCCACGGCATTCGCTTCGGGGTGCTCTGATGCGCTTGTCCGCTACCGCCTTCAATCGGATGCTCAACCAGATGGGCCAGTCGTTCTCGTGGCGGCGGTCCTATGCCTGCCCGTGCATCAACAAGAATTCCGGTCAGGCCAACCCGAGGTGTCCTCATTGCAGCGGCAAAGGTCGCCTTTGGGGGGCGGCGGTGGTCGGCGACGCTGGCATCGTCAGTCGTAGCAAGATGCGCGAGTTCGCGGCGTTCGGTGTCTGGGATCAGGACGACATCATGCTTTCGATTCCCTCGGATTCGCCTCTCTACGGCATGGGCCAGTTCGACCGCATCGCGGCGTTGCATCGTTCCGAGCCGTTTTCGCTGAACCTGATCCGTGGCTTGAACGACGAGGTGAAGTTCCCTGTGCTGTCCGTGGACCGGGCGTTCTACCTTGAGAACGACCTGATTCGTGACATGCCGCTGCCGACCGTCAACGAGGATGGCTCATTGACTTGGCCCGGTGGCCTGCCGCCAGCCGGGGTGACGTACTCGATCAGCGGTCGCCGTGCGCCGGAGTATTTCTGTTATCAGGAGCTTCCGACCGACCGTCCGCTTCACTTTGGCGAGCGTCTGCCGCGTCGCGTTGCGCTGCGTCGCTTCGATCTGTTTGGGCGATGAGTCAGTACAAAGTCTCGGTTGACCTTGCGCCTTTGCTCGCGGCGAACGCGGCTTTGGCGCAGGAGGCGTTCCCGCTGATCTCCCAAGCAGTGAAGGCCGTGGCGGAGGAGGGCGCTTTCCGCTGGAAGCAGGCCGTCATGCATGCGCGGCTGTGGGAAGGCGAAAAGGTACCTTACGTCGAGTCGATCAAGTGGCGCATGGTCGGGCCGATGGCAGCGGAGATTAGTAGCGACTTCAAGCCTGCGCTGCAGATTGAGAACGGTCGTCCGGCGCGTGATCTGAAGCGCATGCTTCAGACGTCCAAGAAGGTGCGGCTTGCCAAGGAAGGTCCGCACAAGGGGCAGCGGTACCTGATCATTCCGTTTCGCCACAACACCCCAACGCCATCGGTGCAGGGGGCGCTGGCTCCCCAGATGCCTTCCGCTGTCTATGCGCAGGCCAAGCGTCTGAGTCCTTCGACGATCACGGGGTCGACCCTGCGGGTGTCTGGTCAGGTGTCGCCTGCGCTGGCTGGTCGCTGGGGTGCGCTTGCCGCCAGCCGGAGTGCTCGCGGTGCTGGACCGGGCGCGAGCACCTACCTGATCCATCAGAACGTCTACCAGTGGGGCGGTCGACTGCCTGCCGGTATGGGCGAAAAGCGGCACCCGAACAACGTCACCGATCCCTACGCTGGGATGGTCCGGTTCAAGACCTCAACCCCGGGCGCGAGGTCCAGCGCATATCTCACCTTCCGTGTCATGGGTGAGTGGTCCTCCGGCTGGGTGGTTGGGGCAAAGCCCGGGCTTTACCTGCTCAAAAACGTGGCCCAAGGCCTGCAGCCGGTTTTCGAGCAGGCGGTTGGTCAAGCGGTCACCCTGAAGTCGCTTCGCCGCTAGAGGTCGTGACAAAACAATCTGGATCATGCTCTCGCTGATCCAGAAAGTCTCGTCCGGAAACGCCTTGCGTGTCCTCCTGATGCCACCGGCACAGGCGACGCGCATCCGGCTTTTGCGCAAGGACGAAGACACATTTTCTGGCCCGGATGACCCGGCTGCTCTGGTCGTTTCTGATGGCATGGACAAGTTCATCACCGATTTCGCCGGTCTGGTGAACGGCGAGCGAGTTTTCTACCGTGCTTACTACCTGATCTATGGCGTCTGGACGCCGACAGCGACCGTTTCTGCGGTCCCTTCGGCGACGTTTGTGGATGTGTCTGTGGACCCGATGGCGCTGGTGCGCGAGCGTGTCGAGCTTGGCCTGAAGGTCTATCTGGATCGCGGTGTGCTCACGCATGAACGCGGCTTCATCCCGGTGCTGACCGCCTCGCCAATGATCGAGGACGTCCCGCTGCCGCTGGTGACCGTCCATCTGGCTGCTGACGCTCCTGACATGCGGTCAGTGGGAGAGGTGATCCGGGACGACGTTTACACGGACTCGAACGGCCTATGGCATTCGTTTGAGGGTGGTTATTCGCGGACGGACTTAACCGTCGTCGTGTGGGCGCTGAACGCCGACGAGCGGATCGCCATGCGGAATGCTTTGAAGGCGGTGCTGATGGCGAATCTGCCCGTTTTCGACGCTGCGGGGCTGATGCTGGTGTCGTGGAATTTCACCGATCAGGAGGATTTCCAGACCTACGCGGCTCCGGTCTATCAGGCCATTTGCAACTTCACTTGCTATGCGCCTTCTGCTGTGGAGAGCGTTGATTCCGCGATCCGCGATGTTGTTTCCAACTTTGTTTACGAGGTTCCCAATGGCTAAAGAGACTGACGCACCCGTGGCGACCGAGCAAAACGAGTTCCCGCTGACGCTGGATGAATTTTGCTCGCGGCTCTCGATCACCGACCGTCGTGTCGAGTTGATCGGTGCTTTCCACATCACCGAAAAGGCTGCTGGCCGCACGAAGGACATGGCGTCCGCGTACTCGGCTCGCTACACCGCTTTCCTCAACCAACCGGCGTAAGGGGGTCATACCATGCCTGTGTTTTTCAACGGTCGTCTGTGGGTGAGTCCCGCAACGATGTCGCTGGTCGATGACTCGGCGATGTACAACAAGAACGCCAACGTCGGTAACGTGTTGGCACTCATCGGCAAGGCGGATGGCGGCAAGCCCTTCACCGCGCTGCGCTTTGGCTCCGCTCAGGATGCTCGCGCTGTCCTGCGTGGCGGTGATGCTCTAAAGGCCATCGAAAAGGCTTTTGACCCGTCGAGCGAGACTTTTGGCCCGTCCGAGGTGGTGTTCGTTCGCGTCAACCCGGCCACTCAGGCGTCGCTGACGCTCAAGGACGCTTCGGCTGCTGACGTCATCGATCTGGTGACCGATGGCTATGGCCGCTTCGCCAATACCGTGAAGGTGAAGATCGAGGCTGGTTCGGTGTCCGGCAAAAAGCTGACGACTCAGTTCGGCAACGACTATTTCAGCGCGGACAACGTGGCTCGCAATGCCTTCTCGGTGTCCTACTCTGGCGCTGAGGCGACGGCGACGATCACCGTGGCTCCGGCTGCTGTGACGCTGGTGGCCGGTTCGACCACCACCAGCATCGATCTGGCGGACTTCCCGACCATCGGCCAGCTGGTGGACCGCATCAATGCGACCGCAGGCTTCTCGGCCAACGTGCTGGACGGCAACTCGGAAAAGTCGGCGCTCAACGGTCTGGACAACCTGACCGCTGGCAACGTCAAGGCTGGTACCGTCACGGTGACCGCCAACCTGCAGGCCGTCGTCGACTGGCTCAACGGCACGGGCGAGGGCTTCATCACTGCGACCCGCAAGGCGACCGCTGGCACCGTTCCGGCCAACATCCCGTTCACCTATCTGACGGGCGGCTCGGATGGCGTGACCACCAACACCGAATGGCAGCGCGGCTTTGATGCCCTGCAGACGGTCGATGTCCAGTGGATCGTTCCGCTGTCGTCGTCGTCCTCGATTCATGCGATGACCGACAGCCATTGCGCCTACATGAGCAACATCGCTCGCATGGAGCGTCGCGCCATCGTGGGTGGCGGAACGGGCCAGACCGACGCAGAGGCGATTGCGGCGGCGAAGCTGATCAACAGCGACCGCACGTCGTACACCCATCTGGGCATCTACGACTACGACGACGCAGGCAAGCTGACGCTGTACCCGGCGTATGTTGCGGCTGCTCTGATCGCTGGCGGCTTTGCTGGCGTCAACCCGGGCACGGCGATGACGAATCGCACCCTGAAGATTCGCGGTGTCGAGCGAAAGCTGCGCAACCCGACCGACACGGACCAGCTGATCAATGGCGGCGTTTTGTGCATCGAGGACACCCAGCGTGGTTTCAAGGTCGTCAAGTCGATCACCACTTGGCTGACCAACGCCAACTACAACCGCGTCGAAATCTCGGTGGGTACCGCGCTGGACCATGTGTCTCGCAACGTGCGCAACGTGCTGGACGACCTGCGCGGCAAGAAGGGCACTCCGGCGATTCTGTCTGAGGCCGTCAGCCGTGTGGACTCCCGTCTGCGCGAACTGGCGATGGCCGAGCCGATGGGTCCGGGCGTCATTACTGGCGACAAGATCAACCCGGCCTACAAGAACATCACCGCCACTCTGGAAGGTGATGTGCTGCGCGTCGAGTTCCAGTGCTCGCCTGTCATCCCGGTCAACTACGTGCCGGTCGTCATTCACGCCGTGCCGTATTCCGGCAGCGCTTCGGCTTAATAGGAGGTCTGAAACATGGCAAGTGCAAACCTGAAGGCGCGGTCTGGTAACCGCGTGATTGTGAAGTTCGACGGCAAGCAGATCGGCCTGATTCAGTCCGTTCGCATGTCGGACGACTACGGCCCGGAGCCTGCATCGGGCATTGGCGACATTCACGTTGCTGAATACGTGCCGACGATGGCGCGTCACTCGATCTCGGTGCAGAGCATGATTCTGTTCACGGGCGCGATGCGCGAGGCTGGCATCCATACCGTCGACGGCGACGCGGCTCTGGAAGGCATGGTGTTTGATATCGTCGTCCAGTCCAAGGATGACGGCGCGGAGCTTCGCAAGTACACCGGTTGCTCCTACGCATCCGGCGACGTCGAAGTGAACAAGCATGCCATCCTCGTCACCTCGGGGCAGTTCAACGCTCTGAATGTGACCGGCAGCGGTCTGTAAGCGGGGTCCGCGATGAAGGTCAACTTTCGTCGCGGCTACTTCTTCGATGCGCGGGTGTGGGCTTTGCTCATTCCCGCGCTCGTCGTTTTAGCCCTCGACCTGCCGGTCATGTTGACGCTGCTGTATTCGCTGTCCGCCATGTTTGTGGTGGTGGCGATGGCTCACGTCATGCGTCGCGTCCTTTTTCATTACCTCGATCTGGAAGAAGTTCAGGCCAAGGCTTCCGAGTCGGCGCATGGCGCTGGTCTGGTGTTCCTCGGGATCTGCGTTCTTGTTGCAGCGGTGGTGCTGGCTGCGGCGATCTGGATTGCCAAGTGATTCCGGCGCTGGCGCAGGTCTACCTGCCTGTTTTGGCGTCCGTGGTGTCGTCGCTGTGGCCGACTATGCCGGATGCTCCGCTGTTGGCGGCTCAGGTGGAGCAGGAGACCTGCATCACGCTTAAGCACTCGAAGTGCTGGAATCCACGGGCGGAACTCAAGACCTCCCGGGAGTACGGCTTTGGCCTTGGTCAGCTGACCGTGACGGAGAAGTTCAACAACTTCGAGGCTGCTCGCGGGTGGGACAAATCGCTGGCCGGGTGGCAGTGGGCCAATCGTTTTGACCCGGCAATGCAGCTTCGTGCGCTGGTGGCTTATGACCGCAACCTGTACCGGCAGATGCGGTTCGGCGCGTCCGACCGTGATCGTCTGGCGTTCACCTTCTCTGCTTACAACGGAGGCATGGGCGGTCTGATCAAGGACCGGCGCATGTGCTCGGCTGTCGCTGGGTGCGACCCGGAGCAGTGGTTTGGCCATGTCGAGCGCAACTCGTTCCGATCCAAGACTGCCGCGTCAGGCTACGGCAAATCCTTTTTCGAGATCAACCGTGAATACGTGCGCAACATCATGGTGCTGCGCGTCGAGAAATACAGGGGGCTGTTGTGAATGTGAATTGGGGCTTGGTGAGGATAGCGGGGGCGGCTTTGGTCGTCCTCCTTGCTTTTGCAGCTGGCTGGGTAGAGCGCGGCTGGAGGGCTGACGCAGCTATCGCTGAATTGAAGAAGGCCAACTCCGAAGAGCGGATCTCTCGCATGGAGGCTGCTCGTCGTGCCGTCGAAAAGGCAGAGGAGGACGGTCGCGCCGCCTCTGGCCAACTGGTGTCCCAGATCCGGGACATCAATCTCGCCTCTCAGAAACTTAGAACGGAGATCCGTGATGCTGAAAGCCGCGCTTACAAGTCTGGTGCTGCCTCTTGCCGCATGTCTGGCGAGTGGGTGCGCCTCTACAACGAAGCCCTGCGACCCGCAGGTGGTCCGAATCCTCCCACCGGAGAACCTGCTGGTGCGACCAAAGGAGCCGGTGATGCTGGGAACGGGCCTGCGTCCACCACAGAGTGGGATGTCGAGTGGGTCCATGCCGAAAACTCAGCCCGGTGGGCAGAGTGCCGAGCGCAACTGAACTCGCTGATCGATTTTGTTCTCGGTGACGGCAAGAACGTCGTGACTCCATGATTGGCCTATTGCCAATTTTCCGGTTCATGAGGTGTGCATGTGGATGACGATGTTTGCGTTCGGCCAAGTTCTGGGAAGGCATTCAGCATGAATGACTTCAAGGATGCCATCGAGAACGCTAAGGCACAGACCGCACTCGAGGCAGCGATCAATTCGCTGATGCAGGAGGTCAAGCGCCTTACGGTGACCGTTGAGAAGAACAACGAGAAGCTGGAGCGCCTCTCCGCGCTGGAGACATCTCACAACAACACCAGTGACGCGCTGGAACGCGCATTTGGCTCCATCGCCGAATTGCGCAAGGAAGTTGAGGCTGCGGTGGAGCGCAACTCCGCCGAGCACCGAGGTTATGACAAGTACATCTGGATGTGTGTCGGGTTTGCCTTTGCGATCTCCATCGTTTGGTCTGTGCTTGGGTACCGGATGAATTCGATGGTCGACAACACGGTTCGTGCGGTCGCCAAGATGGAGGAGCACATCGCGCAGGACAGGGTGATGAGTGAGAGCGACGTTCGCGTCGTGGTCGACAAGAAACCCTGACTGAGCGGCTCCGGATGATTGCGAAGTGTTCTGACGACAGTGATCGTGCAACAGCGCTTGAGGAAGCGGAGCGCGAATATCTGGTTGCGAAGGCTCGCCGTGCGGCCCGTCATCCGGGTCTGATGCCGACAGGGACGTGCCACTACTGCGGCGAGGATGTGACGCATCCCCGCCTTTTTTGCGACAGCGACTGCGCTGACGGATTCGAGGAGCTGGAGTCCGCTCGTCGTCGCAACGGCTACCGCTGATGGAGAAATGAATGCGCCAGCCCAAGGATTCCGACTTTTTTCTTGACCTGCCCGATGTGGGCGTTTTTCGTTTTGGGCGTCGCACTTATGGCGACCGCTTGAAGATCCGCGCCGAGTACCTGCGACTGGTGAAGGAGTTCGGCGACGACGATCCGGACCTGTCGATGTACGCGGCAATCATTTCGTCGCACAAGGTGCTGTGTGTCGAGGCTCCCTCCGGCTGGGAGGATCTTGCCGACCTCGATCTGGTTGGCTCCGGCAACGCCGAGCAGAAGATTTTCGAGCTTTACACGCTGCTCAAAGACAAGGAGGACTCCTTTCGCGGAGGCGAGTCCAAAAGCATCGAAGCGCAAGGGGAAGGATCTCCATGACACCTATTCCTTCTGGTTCCGGCGCAGGTACAACCTGTCGCCGCTTGATCCGCGTTTTTTGGAGTTGACTCCCGAGGACGTCGAGACCGAATTCTGGGCGCATCACTATGCGGAGAACTCGGGCAAGGGTGAGGAGTTCGAGGACGACGATTTGGATGTATCCGCCATCATGCAGTCCCTTGAGGACGGTGGCGCTGACGAGTGGGAAGAGTTGATCAATGACTGACCTAAGACTGCGCGTATCCGCCGACGTATCTGCCTACCAGAGCGAGTTGCAGAAGGTTCAGGCTGCGACTCAGAAAATCAACGACACGCTGTCGTCGGGTCAGGTCGGCATCGACACCCGTGAGGCAAAGGCCGAGCTTGCGGCGCTGGAGGCCAGCACCAAGGCGCTGGCGGACCTGCTGGAGAAAGCGTCCAAGTCCGGCGAAGAGCTTGCCGGTGTCGACTTTGGTTCTGTCTCGTCCGCGCTGGAGGATGCAGCGCAAGCGGCGACGCAGCTGGATCAGGTGCTGGAGGCTGTCGGCCAGTCCAGCGGCATGTCGGCTACGGTGCGCAACACCAAGGCCGTCGCCGAGAACCTGCAACGTGCAACCCGTGCTCAGGAGGCCTTGGGCCGCGAGGGCATCAAGGTTTCCCGGCAGCAGGCTGAGGCAGCAAAACAGCAGTTTGACCGCTGGCGTCAGTCTGGCGCTCGCGGCACCACCCGGATCCGCAATCAGGAGTTTGACGATTGGATTTCCGGTGGCTGGCGCAATCACTCGATGGACGAAGCCGAGGCGCGTCGCCATCGTGATCGCGTCCTTGGCTCGGTTGGCATCGAAGCCCCCGGAGGGGCGGCAGGTTCTGGCGGTGGTGGCAGGAGCGGAATTGCGCAGGCAGTAATCAGCGGCATGGGGCGTCGTGCTGGCCCTGCTGCTGCCGCTGTTGGCGGCGTCGTTGGCTCGATGATGAGCGGCGGCGATGGCGGCATGTGGGGCGGCATGGGCAATGCTGCCGGTAGCGGTCTGGGCGGTCTCGCAGGCTTCCTTGTTGGCGGTCCGATGGGGGCCATGATCGGCTCCGCGTTCGGCGGCGCGGCGCTGGGTGGTTTGGGCCGCGCTATCGACGGCGGCATCGGTCGCTCGACTGAAGAGGGCGGCATCTTGACCGACCTGCGGCGTTCGGTGGGCGCGACCAAGGTCGACTTCGAGGAACTTCGTCAGTCTGTCCGCTACTTTACCGATGGGCTGGGCCTGACTTACAACGAGTCAGCCAAGCTGGCGAGTTCCTTCGCTCATATCGCCAACCTGCAGGACGCGCAGTCGCTTGGGAAAGAGGTGCGCGACTCCGCAGGATTTGGGCGTGGCTACGGCATGTCGCCGGAAGCGGCTGTCAACTTCTTTGCCACGATGCGCCATTTCGGCGCGACCTCTGGCCTGCAGGATCAACGTCGTCTGGCGCTGCAGATCGGCGAGGCGGTCAACCGTGGCGGCACGTCGGCCAAGATGGACGAGGTGCTCTCGGCGCTGCAGCAATTCACCCAGCATTCCACCCGGGCGTCGCTGACGCAAGCAAATGCCGAGGCATACCTGTCGTTCATGTCGTCGCTGACGGGTCTTGGCCTGCACGGCATGAAGGGCGATCCGGAAAGCGCGGCGTCCGCCATGAATCAGGCCGATCAGGCACTACGCATGGGCGGTGCGTTCGGCGCTGCGTCCAAGAACTTCTCTCTTGGGCTGTACCAGCGCATGCTTCCGGGCTTCAACGCCTTGGACATGGATTTTGTGAACGAGCAGGGCGCGTTCGGCTCCATCGGTGGTGCGTTCGGGCGCGATTCTGCCGCGTACAAGTTGGCCGAGTCCCGTGGTGACCGCAAAAAGATGGACCGCTACGACCAATGGGTGCGCAAGGGCGGCGACCGCACCATGCTGTCCATGCAAATGCAGGCGTTAGACCGTCAGTTTGGCGGGAATACCGACGAGTTCCGCAAGGCGATCCAGTCGCATCTTGGCGTTTCAGCAAGTCAGGCCTCGGCGCTGTATCAGGCCTACCAGAACGACGTTGGCCTCGGTGGCCTGCAGGCGGCGCTTGGTCGTGCCGGAATTGACACTTCCAAGTTGAACGCCAAGCAGATTGCGTCGATGGCCGAGCTTGCCACCGCTAACGACTCTGGCATCCGGCAGCAAGCAACCAAATTGCTGGGCCTGACTGGCTCAGACGCGCTTAACAAGACCGAGACTGGCGAACTCAAGAAGCTGATGGCCGGGAACGACCCGGAGGCGCTGCGCAAGATGGTGCTGAACCTCACGGCGCTGCACGACACGACCAAGGATCAGGGCGAACTCCTGCGCAAGCAGCAGGCCGACATGAGCAATGCGATTCAGAAGCTGGTGACGGAGTTGATCCCGCTGACGATGACGATCAAGGACGGCATCGTCGAACTGGTGAAGTGGTTCACGCCCGATTCCGAGTTTGTGAGGAACGAGGAAAAGAAGAAGGCCGAGATTGCTGCGGAGCAGGCGAAGGCCAAGACGCTGGATCAGGATATTGCGTCGGCCAAGCGCAACGTCGACAACTACAAGGCAGCGAGTCCGGAGCAGCTTTCTCAAAACGATGCGGCGATTGCCGCGCTCAAGAAGCAGCGTGACGCTGCCGCTGCTCGTGGCGACAAGAAGGCCGTGGCGGCATACGACCACAACATCAAGCTGCTGGAGGATGCAAATCGCGCTGGCTCTCCGCAGGGCAAGCAAGACCTGATCGACAAGCACAACGCGCTGGTGGCCGAGCGCAATAGCTTGCGCAACATCGATCCTTCCAACGCTGCTCCGCTGGACGGCACTGGTCGTGGAACGGCTGCTCCCCGTAAGGCTCGCACCGGCATGAAGCTGACGCCGGACGAGCTTTCGTTCCTCGCCGAGACTGATCGCCTTCTTGGGGCGAAGCCGGGAACGTCTGCCGCGCAGATTCAGGTCGAGAGCGGAAACGATCCCAACGCGGTGTCACCCAAGGGGGCGTGGGGTCTTGCGCAGCTGATGCCGGACACCAAGGCCAAGCTGGAGCGTCGCCTTGGCCGAAAGATCGAGTCGCGCAAGGACCAGCTGCTGGCTCACCGGATGGTGATGCAGGAGAACCTGCAGAAGTTCGGGAACCTGAAGGATGCCCAACGGGCTTACAACGGTGGCTGGGATCGCTCGAAGTGGAATAACGCGGAGACGTCCGCCTACCCGGATCGAATTGAGGCGGAGCGGATACCGCAAGACTCATCGCTGGACCGCAAGGCTCCCTCTGGGATCAATCCGGGCGTTGGTCCGGCTGCGTCGAACCGGCATGACATTCGCATCGACAACGTAGTGACGCTGCTTGATCAGCAGGGTAACGAGCGCGGCGGGTCTGTCGTGCAGACGCGAATCGGCGCACCGGTTCCCACGGGGATGTTCGCATGAGGTTGTATGAGCCAAAGGTCGAGGTCCGGCTGATCAAGGCGTTCGCTCGCCGCATGATCGTGCCAGACGTTCCGGTGGCCGCTCGTTATGGCGATCTGGGTGCAATCAACCTGACGCCTTTTCTTGGAGAGGTTGGCGGCATCCGGACGTCCAAGTCCGTGCGGGAGCCTGCTGGCGGGTTCACGATCACGCTCGCAGACAAGGCGCACCCGAAGAAGCTGGACAGCCTGTACGCGCTGATCGAGCCGATGGATCTGGTGGAGATTCGCTTTTGCCACGACCCGTTCGATTACGCCAAAGCCAACGAGGGCTATCGCCCTCCGGTGGTCATGCGCGGTCTGGTTTCGTCGGTGTCGCGCAGCGAAGCGATGTCTGGTGGCAAGCCGCTGCGCACCGTGACGATTGCCGGTCAGGACTTTGGGAAGATCCTGCAGGTCATCCAGATTTTCTATCTGAACAATTCCGTTGTCGGAGATAACCTGCTGACGGAATTTGCGTTCTTCCATAAGTTCTCCGGCAGCGAGCCGAAGCACAAAAAGGCGGCTGCTTTCGTCGGGGATGTGATCGATAACGTCATTAATCCTTATCTGAAGCGGTTTACCTCGCTGGCTAATGGCGAAAGTGTCGGCGCGAAGGTGGTAAATAAGTGGTCAAAGAACATCACCATCGATGGCGTCGTGTCACCGTATGCGGTGTCCTCGTTCAACAACGTGTCGCTCTACCAAATGCTGGCGGCGCTGCTGGACGTTGGTCCGTTCAACGAGATGTACGTCGAGGATCTGGCGGATGGTATCCAGCTGACCGTGCGTCCTGCTCCGCTGCAGGATGCTCGCGGCAAGGTCATTCAGGGCACCAAGCAAAAGGCCTATCAGGTATCCGACAAGGACATCGTATCGTCGAGCCTGACGCGCACGGATGCTGGCGTTGCAAACTACTTTTGGGTGACCAACCCGCAGTGGACAATGATGAGCAACGAGGACGCTCAAGCCGCCGCCTCGGTTGGCCCGGAGGATTCATTCATCCTGTTCCAGTACCTGAACAGCCAGTCGGCGTTTTACGGCATCCGGAAGATGGAGGTTCAATCGATCCTTCTGCCCAACGGCTACGACAATTACGAGGCGCAGACCAAGGAGCAAATGCCGGTTCAGAACGACTCGCTTTCGTCGTGGATCGAGAAGCGTCGCCGGGTGCTGGCCGACATCAACAAGGACAACGTCATCTTTGAGCACGGTACGATTCGCCTGCGTGGAGACGAGCGGATCAAGGCTGGAATGCAGCTGACGGTGTCGCGTGGCAGTGGCGTCCTGTCGACCTACTACGTCACCCGCGTCGACCACGATTTCAACCCCTACGGCGGCTTCACCACTTCGGTGGCGGTTGAGCGCGGCACCAGCTTCATCGCTCGTTCGCAGTCTGCCGACCCGAAGTATTACCCTGAGATGAACGCTGGAGGTGTGTCTTGATGCTGACCCTCGCCCGGGTGGTGAATATTCACCCGGAATCGCATGCCGTCGATCTGGTGATCATGGAGGACGGTCGACGCATTCCCGGGGTGCAGGTGTTGAGTGGCTCCGCTGGGACCAACTTTGGCTTTTCTGATCTGGCGGTCCCGGATGCGACCGGATATGACGCCAAGAACACCAAGACCCGCGACATTTATGCCGCTGTGTCTTGGATGAATACCATCCCGGTGGTGGTCGGGTTTATTTTCCCGCAGGTGTCTCAGGTGCTGTTCGCCGACAAGGAGCGCATGGTGTATCGCCATGCCTCCGACGTCTACGTGACCATCGATGGCAAAGGCAATACGGAGATCTACCATCCGTCTGGCGCGTTCTTCCGCATCGGCGAGAGCGGAGCGCACGATGATCTGACAGGAAAAGACTACGACAAGGTTTGGAAGATTGCTCGGAACACAGGGCGCAAGGTTCACATCCACTTGGAGCAGGGCGGCGGCGTCGCCAAGCTGGATATTGACCCGGCTGGGAATATCGCGCTTCAGCATGCAGGAAACCTGTCGGCCAAGACGGGCGGCTCGGCAACCATCGAAGTGACGGGCAACACCACAGTGACGACGCCGACGTTGACCGTCAACGGCAACGTCGTAGTCAATGGCAATGTCAATTCCACCGGGGACGTGACCGGTGGTGGCGTGAGTCTGATGAACCACACCCATCCTGATCCGCAGGGCGGAAATACCTCGCCTCCGGGCTAATTGATCGGGGCAAGTCGTGACTGCATATTCAGGTCATGGCTACCCCAAACCAGAAGGCAGACGCACGACCGATCTCGTTCGTCCTCCACGACATGGCAACGGGCGAACCTCCTGTGGAGGTCAAACTCGTTATCCGACCGGAGGATCTGACTCGGACCGATACGTCACGCCTTTCCACGACACAGACGCTTGGCGGCGCTTGGGCGGACAACTTTGGACCGGGCATTCCAACGGTTCAAATCTCCGGCCACACCGGTTGGGGATCTGCTGATCGACCGGATGGTCTGGCCGAGTTCCAGAAGCTGCATTCGACCATCTTCAAGGGCTGGCACCAGCGGCGCGAGGACGCGCTTCGGGCGGGTCTGGATCCGGATCTGGTCAAGCTGATCTTTGCGGACTACTTGGATGATTTCACTTGGGTTGTTGCGCCTCAGACGTTTGTCCTGAAGCGCAACAAGTCGCGTCCGCTGCTCTCGCAATATCAGATCAACCTGACCTACCTGTCGACCGATGTTGCGGTGTCGATGATCACCCTTGATGGCATCAAGCGAGCGGAGGCTGCAGCAGCAGTTTCAGGTGATGCCGACGTCGAGCTTTCCCTGAGCGAGTTGGAGATGGATGGACTGGAGTCGATGTTGGCTTCGGTCGAGCGAATCGATGACTTCATCAAGTCTGGGATTGCCAACGTGCTGGGGCCGGTGCAATCGGCGTTCAATCAAGTGGTGTCTCTGACGGCGAATGTGCTCAAGGCCGTTTACGGCGCGATCAAGACCGGTATGGGCATTGTCAGTGCGCTGACCAACGGTCTGATTGGTTTGGCGACAAGTCTTACCCGGGCGGCGGCGAACATCACCAACATCGTCCAAGGCATCCTGAGCATCCCGGATCGGATCAAGGCGCAGTTCCAGCGTGTGGCGCTGGCGTTCGAGAATGCCTTCTGCGTCCTGAAGAACATCTTCCGCCGTCGCAAGTTCCTGCCGAACTACAACGACCTGTACGGCGCTTCGCTGTGCTCGTCGACGGCTGGCGGTCGTCCGCTGTCGCGCTATGAGTCGGAAAACTACTTTCCGGTCCTGTACCCGGTAAACACTTCGGCGGTGTCCGTGTCGGGTCCGGCCAGTTCGGCGCTCAACCGTTTGTCGCAGGCGGACCCGGTGCTCGCTCCGCCGACGAAGGCAATGCTTGCTGCTGACATGAGCGCGGTCGGCTCCGGCGTGGCGGTGGCGGCATGACGACCGTCAGTGCTCCGAACGTCCGCTACGTCGAGGTCCGCTACGGCGACGACCTGCGTCGAATCGCCCTGCGCGAGTTGGGTGATGCGGCTAAATGGATCGATCTGGTCCCGCTCAACAGCCTGCGTCCGCCGTACATCGCCGCCGAGGCCGCATCCGGGGTTCTGGCTTATGGCGACCAAATCATGGTTCCTTCGCCCGGTACCGCGATCACCGCGACCGGCGACCCGGCTTCGGTCTTTGGTACCGATATTGCCGTGGTGGGAAAGAGCTTGCAGGTGGCCAACGGCGACTTTGCTGTGGTGTCCGGCATTCCCAATTTTTCTCAGGCGCTGGCTCGCTGCGTAGTGGTGGAGAAGCGTGAGCTTGCGTTTCACCCATCCTACGGATGCCATGTTCGCTCGCTGCTGGGGCGCGTGAACGGTCCGACTGCTGCCCAGCTTGCCGCCTTCTACGTGAAGTCGTCGCTGCTTGAGGATGCGCGTGTGCGCTCCGTCCCTGACTGCGTTGCCGAGGTGCTCGGCGACCAGATCCGAGTAACCGCGAACGTGCAGCCGATCTCCGGCAAGACGGTCGAAATGAAGCTGGTGGTGTGATGGCGTTCCAACTCAAAGATTTCGTATCCATCGCTGCCTCGATGATCAACCGGGCCAAGGCGACTCAGGACAAGATCACTGATTTCAACATCGGCAGCGTCGCTCGGACCCTGATCGAGTCTCCGGCGATTGAGGTTGAGGAGTTTTATCACCGGATGTTCGCTGGCATCCTCGATGCGATTCCGACCGCTATCTACAAAGGCTTCAACTTTGCTCTGATCGATGCGGCTCCGGCTCGTGGCGTCGTCGTCGTCAACTTCAGCACCGAGATTCTTGTCCCGTTCACCATCCCTGCCGGGACGGTGTTCGTTGCGCCTGCGACTGACATCAAGTACGTGTCGTTGGAGGCGGTCAGCGTTCCTCTGTACGCCAATTCCGTGTCGCTGATGGTTGAGTGCGCTCAGGTCGGCACGGTAGGTAATGCGGCGGCAGGCGCGATCTCTCAAGTGCAGGGATTCAACCTGCCTAATAGCGCAACGGTGACTTCAAACATCGTCACCTCGGGGCGTGACGCCGAAACAGAGGACGAACGCAAAGCCCGGTTTACGCAATTCGTCCAGACCATCGCCCGTGGCACGAACGGTGCGGTCGAATATGCGGTTCGCTCGGCGCAGATCTCGAATGCTGACGGCAGCGTGGTGGAGTACGTCACTCGCGTCGGCTTTATCGAGGTTCCGGGGACGATGGACGTTTTCATCTACGGCGCGAACGCCACCGCTTCGACTGCGCTGATCGCCGAGGCTCAGAAGGTGGTCGACGGCTATTGGGACGAGCAAAATCAGACGTTCGTTCCCGGCTACCGCCCGGTGGGAATCCGGGTGCGCGTCATGAATATGGTTGAGCAGCCGGTCGATGCGGTGTTCACCATTGAAATGCTGTCAGGCCTGTCGCTGACCGATGCCGTGCGCAGCGATGTGCTGACTCGTCTGGATGCCCAGATTGCCGCCGTTCGCGCTGGCGGTGTCCTGTACGCGCAGAACCTAATCGAAGCGGCGCTTGGCGCAACTGGTGTTCGTGCTGTGCGAACTTCGCTGGCTGAGAACGTGCCGTGTCCGTCGAACACCGCGCTGGTCGCGGGTGATATCCAGATCGTCGCGGGGGATGCCTGATGCTGGACACCCGCGAGCGGCTCGCTCGGCATCTATACGGCAGCGCACTCGATCTTGATCCGGATGGCGAGATTGCCATTCGATTCGGCCATCCTGACGGCTGCAGCTGGCGTGTTGATGCCGACCAGCTGACGGTCACGTTCACTTCGGGTGACGAGGCTGTTTTCCCGCTCTCTGGCACCCTGCAGGCGCTGGCAGCAGATCTGACGGCGGCGGGATTCATCGTTCGCTACGTCAACCCGGACTTGATGCACCTCTCGGTGGCTGCGCTGCTGCGTGGCTCCGGCAACGACGCATCGTCTGCGCACGACCAACTGCAGGTGTTCCGCTCTGATCTGTGGACCATGCTGGACGCCTACAGTGTTGTGGTCGATCAGGCAGACCGGGATATCGTCGAGGCTATCGCCCAGCTTTACATTGGGACGGCTGACGGCGAAATGCTCGAGTATTGGGGCGAGTATTTTGGTGTTCCGCGTAACGCGTCGGAGGCTGATGACGCCTACCGGACGCGGATCATCATCGAGGTGCTCCGTCCAAAAAACAACAAGATCGCGCTTGAGAATGCCGCCTCCGAGATCGCCGGAGATCGTATAGAGATCTACGAGCCTTGGACTGATCTGTTCCGGCTGTCCGAGTCACGGCTGGACGCGCAGAAGATGTACGACGGCGAGTATTCGACGCCGTATGTGTTTCGTCCGGTCTATCGCGGCTATCACAACGTCGACTGGTCGCGCATTCTCGTTGTTCTGAACAAGCTGCGACCCGCAGGCGTCTTGATGCTGGACCCGGAGTGGATCGCTCCGGTTCGCAACCTCGATGTCACGGATCACGAGTGGGGGCTTCTGCGCACCGAGGTTCACTCGCATACGGCCAAGTACGCCGATAAGACCGAGCTTGACCACTATCGTCTGAGTGAGCCGGTCATCCTGAACTACCGGATTGTCTGGTTTGACCTGATCGGCGTCGAAAGTGCAGACGGTGTTCCCGAGCCTGTGCTTCCGCTGTCGACCAATCGGCACTTTGTACGGGCACAGATCGCGCTGTCTGATGGCGCAACGCTCGGCGACCTGCGCTGCCGAACCGCGATGTCGGTCCGTTATGCACTCAACCGCCCGGTGATCGACGGTCTGGTGACGTCGACTGATGCCGGTGGCGTTAACGTGGCCGTCGAGGATGTGTCTTGGCCAAGCCTTGGCATGAGTCTGGAGGAGTCGGCTGTGTCCGGCTTTGGCTTGACCGGGTACGAGCTTATTCAGCTGGCCATCTCCGCGCCGATTGCCGGAAACATCTTTGTTCCGCTGACAGTCGTGACACCAAAATTTCTCCATGCTGGCATCAATGAATCGACCGATTCGCTGGCTCGGACTTGGTACGGGCAATGGGATGCCGAGACGTGGGAAACCGCAGGGACCGTCAAGGGCATCTGCATTAGCGTTAAAACGGAGATTGCATAGTGGCTATTCTGACTACTTCAGGCCGAACCGGGATCGCCAAGTCGATTGCCGCGCAAGCCATTCATTTTGCTTGGGGAACGGGCGGGGCAGGCTGGGGCAGTCCGCCGCCTGCTGAAAATGTCGCCGCGTCGGCGCTCGCAAATGAGGTGGGTCGCCGTGTGGCGACCTCTGTCCAATACGTGGTTCCCGATAACGGCGGAGACGTCATCGTCCCGGTGTTTAACGACACCTCGGGCGGCAGCGTTGAGCGTCGTTTTGCGGTGTCTCTAACGCCAACGAACCACCTGTACATGCGTTTCAACTTCGACTTTTCGGATGCGTCGGCTTCGACCATCCGTGAGGTGGCAATCTTCGTCGGCACCGTGGTGCAGGCTGGACTTCCGGCTGGACAGAAATACTTTATCCCGTCTGAAGTTCAAGACCCGGGCACGTTGCTCGCGCTGGAAAACCTGCGCGAAGTGATTCAGCGTTCGCCGAACTCACGCCAGTCGTTCGAGTTCGTCCTGACCATCTAAGGGAGCGCTAGATGCCAAATATGCCCTACGGTTATTACGACCGTTTTGATGCTGACAAAAATTACGAGAAGCACCTGTTTGTTGCGGGTGCTGGCCTCCAAAGTGCCGAACTGAACGAGATTCAGGAGTACGCCTCAAACCGCATTCGCGGCGTGGCAGACAGCCTGTTCCGCGATGGCGATATCGTCCGCGATGCAAGCCTTGTGGTAAATGCGGCGACCGGCGCTGTGCAGGCGCAGTCCGGCGCGATCTACGTGCGCGGCGCTGTGCGTGGTGTGGCTCCGCGCAGCTTCACCGTGTCGACCTCCGGTCTTGTGACAGTTGGCATCTATCTGGTTGAGACCGTGGTGTCTGCGCTGGAAGATGCTGACCTCCGAGACCCGGCTGCAGGCACTCGCAACTATCAGGAGCCGGGTGCGTCGCGCCTGCGTGTCATCCCGGTTTGGGGATGGGCTGGCGAGCGTGAGGACGCTGACTTTTTCCCGGTCTACCAGATCGAGAACGGCTATCTCCGTGCGCGTGAGGCTCCGCCGTCGATGGACGGTGTGGCGCAGGCCATCGCTCGTTATGACCGCGATTCCTCGGGCGGCACCTACGTTGTCTCTGGCATGCAGGTAAGCCGTTTGGCCGATGCTGCCGATGGCAAGCAGGTCTACACCGTGGCCGAGGGTAAGGCTCGTGTTCGCGGTGGCGGCGTCGAGTTCAATACCGCCAGCCGGATGGTGATCGATACGACTGCCGATCTGCGGTTTATCGACGCCGAGCCGCACACGGCGACAACGTCCGGTGCGCAGGTGATCACGCTGGATCAGTACCCGATCCACAACGTCACGCAGGTCCGCATTACCGCTGAAAAAACGGTGACCCTGACGCACGGCGCATTCACTGGTGCGATGGACCAGCTGCCGGACACTTCGATCCTGAGCATCCAGTCGGTGACGCAGGGCGCGACGACGTATGTCGCCAACACCGATTACAAGCTGACCTCCGGCAAAGTTGACTGGACGCCGTCTGGCGCGGAACCCGCTACGGGTTCGACCTATACGGTGACCTATCGGTACATCACTTCGGTGACGCCGACGAACATCACCATGACCAGCGTCACCGTCACCGGCGCTGTCGTTGGCTCGTTGGTTCTGATTAGCTACAACCAGAGCCTGCCGCGCTATGACCGCATCGGCGTGACCACCGAGGGTGGCCTGATCTTCATCAAGGGCGTTGCCGCCTACTCAAATCCTGCGGTCCCCGATGTCGCGGACAACGTGTTGAGTCTGGCGACGATCTACCAGACTTGGGATGGCAACGTCAGCGTGGTGAACGACGGTGTTCGCGTCGTGCCGATGAACGAGATTGCCGCACTCAACACCCGCATCGATTACGTCCTGAGCCTTGTGGCCCAGCAGCGGCTTGAGAGCAGCATCAACGTGCGTGAGGCCGGTGCAAAGAAGGGCGTTTTTACTGACCCGTTCCTTGACGACAGCCAGCGCGACGCAGGCACCAGCCAGACCGGCGCGGTGTTTGACGGCATCCTGACGCTGCCCATCACCGCGAACGTGACTCGCTGCGACAACCGTGCCGCAAACGCCGTGTCGCTTCTTGTGGCGACGGATACGGTGGCGTTGCAGCAAACGGCTCGCACGACTGCGATGGCAATCAACCCGTACATGGCTTACAGCCCGATTCCGGCTGCGGTGTCTCTGTACCCGTCGATTGACCGCTGGACCGATGTGCAGACGGTTTGGACCAGTGCAGTCACGCGCTCGATCATGAATGGCCACGGAAAGCGCATCAAGACGACGACATCGACGTCGGAGGTGCTGCTGCTGTCGACGGATACGACCGTCAGCAACCTGCGGCAGATCGATGTGCAGTTCTCCGTGACCGGCTTCGGTGCGAACGAGGTTCTGTCGTCGCTGACCTTCGACGGAATCACGGTCACGCCTGTTGGCCTGTAAGGAGAAAAATAGATGACGCTTCAAGCAAACTCGTCTGGTGTCCTGACTGGCAAGTTCACCATTCCAGCCAGCATCCCGGCTGGTTCAAAGCAGGTTGTGTTCAACGGCGCTGGCGGCAGTCGCGGTGTGGCGACCTTCATCGGTCAGGGTCAAACGCGCATCGAGACGCGCCAGATCATCACCACGGTCCGCAACGAGCGCTACGACCCGCTGTGCGAAACCTTCACGCTGGAGGCCGCGCACCAGATCAGCGGCGTGGACCTGTGGTTCACCGCCAAGGGCGCGAGCAAGGTGGTGGTTCAGATCCGAGAGACCAGTAACGGTTTCCCGACGCAAGTGGTGCTGGCTGAGGCCAGCGTCGCTCCTGCCTCAATCTTGACTAACGGCAACAGCACCCGCGTGAGCTTCCCGTATCCGGTGGGCCTGTCGGGCGGCATCGAGTACGGTCTGGTGCTGTTGTGTGACGACTCGGTCGCTGCCTGCGCCGTCGCCGAGCTTGGCAAGTTTGATTCGGCGAATGGTCGCTGGGTGACCGCGCAGCCGTATCAGGTCGGCGTCCTCCTGTCGTCCTCGAACGCGTCGACTTGGACTGCGCACCAAGACCGTGATTTGGCTTTCCGTTTGATCGGTGTGGCTTTTGCCGAGACCACCCGCACGGTCCTGCTGGGTAGCGTTACCGTGTCCGGCGCGACGGACCTGATGGTTCGCGCCAACGTCGAGAACCCATCCAGCGCCACCGGTTGCGAGTTCCGACTGACGCTGCCAGATGGCTCGATCATGACGGTGGCAGCAGAGCAGGCCGTGCGCTTGACAAGCGCCATCAGCGGTGGCGTGACCGTGGAAGCAATCCTGCGCGGCTCGTCGACCGAAACGCCGATTCTTCACCGCGATGTGTTCTTGCTGCATGGCGCTGTATCGGCGTCGGCTGACTATGTGTCTCGTGCGATCACGGCAGGTACAAACGTCAAGGTCAAGGTGATTTTGGAGGCAAACCTTCCGGGCACGTCGTCCTTGAGTGTGAGCGCGAAGGGTATCGACGTCGGCGATACGTGGGCAAACCTGACCTCGACCGGCTCAACCCAAATGGGGGACGGCTGGGTAGAGCTGACCTATGAGTCGGCCACGATCACCGAGACGATGATTCAGGCCCGTCTGGTGCTGACCGGCAACCCGTCGTCGCGTCCGCAGGTGCGCAACCTGCGCGTCTTGGTCGTCTAAGCGGTCCTTTGATGTGGAGTTCAGATGATCGATAACAAAACGACGAACCTGCTGCTGCCGCTTCCGGACTCGAGCAATACACTCAGTCAGGATGTGGTGCGGCTGATCAGCGCGTTGAATTCCATCGACTCAATCCTTGCTGCGAAGGCCAACAGCACGGATGTTTCGAGTGCTATTTCTACGGCAATCGCGAACTTGGTGAACTCGTCGCCGACGACGCTTGATACTCTCAAGGAGCTTGCCGACGCGCTGGGCAATGATCCGAACTTCGCCACGACGATCACCACGGCGCTGGGCAACAAGCTGTCGCTGTCGGGCGGCACCATGACCGGAATCATCGCCTTTGCTGCTGCGCAGACTTTCGCTGCATCGAAGGTGTCTGGCCTTGCCACGGTGGCTACCACCGGAAGTTACAGCGACCTGAGCGATAAGCCTGCGGGTCTGGCCACCTATTCCTACGATTCTCGAAACACACTGCGGACGCTCACTCCGACGAACGGTGATGTGGTGGTCGTCGATGGTCTGGGCGTGTTTCGCTTCTTCACTGGGTCGACCGAGCCGGATGACGATGAAAGCTGCTTTGCCACCAGTACCGGTCGCTGGCTCCTGCAGGCCGCTCATTGGGATCTTGTGGACTCGTGGCAGCTGCCTGAACTAGAAGCAATTTATGACGCGATTACTTTGTTGGAATCGCGTGTTACTCCAACCATTTTGTTTGCCACGGGCGTCAACACGGTTACTTCCGTGCTGACCCAGTCAGCGGCTTCGTTTAGCGTGTCGATTCCCGGTGCTGCAGTGGGTGATGCGGTGATTGTGACGCCAGACGCGGCGCATTCGGTTCTTGCATTCATTGTTGGACGAGTTACGGCTCCGGGTACGGTGACGGTGTACTTCTGCAATCCGTCCACGAGTACCGCATCCACTTTTGCAAGCACCTACACCATCGCCGTAATTAAGAATCAATAAAGGAGGTCTTTCATGCCTATGGTTCGGGCCATGCGCCTGTTGAATTCGATTGAAGCCGGTACGACGAACGGAAGTCAGCTTCAGACCCTGATCAACGGAGATGCAGGTCGTCTTGGTGACCTTCGTGCGCTGTTCAAGCTGCGCGGTCAATGTGATCGGATTAAAAATAATCCGACATCTGTCGCGGTGATGTTTAGCTCGGCCTCGACGCTGGCTGCAATGCAAGCCACGGACAATTCTCTGAGCCGAATTCATGCGCTTGCGTATAACGATCCGGACGACATGGCATTGATCGCTGCTTCGTCGGATGCGATGAACTCGGTAGTAGCGAATGCCGCCGCTTTCAGCGCCACGATTGCATCGTCCGTGGCAATGGCAGCAGTTGCAGCTTCGACGACGGCTTCAACCATTGTTGCTGCCAACGATAGCGCCAACAATCAGGTGATCGGCGGAAGTTATAGTGTTGGCGCTTATCTCAACCGGCTAATCGTTGCCGAGGGCGGTTCGAGTAACGCTACGCTCGCAGGTTTGACGACGATGGCCTCCGTGAACGCCAACGGAACCGCAATGGCTGCGGTAGCTGCTTCTACAGCTGCAATGAACGCCATTTCCAAATCGGCGAATGCTCGTTCGGTAATTGGTTCTGCTGGCACTGGCTACAACGCCATCAAGGTGGTCAACGCTGCAATTGCGAAGTATGTCGTTGGCACCGCTGGTTTTTCTCCGTCCAGCTATGCAAACCTCGATGCAGTAATGAGCGATGCTGCTATTCGGACGGCCATCGGAACTTCTGGGAATGCATTTGATGCGGTTCGTAATTCTGATCCTGCGTCGGGAAAGTACGCGGCTGCGTTGGCTGGTCTAACTCTCTCGTCTTATGCGGATGCCACGGCAATTTCTGGCAGCACCACAGCCATGAATGCGATCATGGCCAACGCAAGTGCTCGTTCGGCGGCAGTGCTCATGCAAGCCTTCCTGTCCGCCATCTTTGCAAATAGCGTTTCCAAGATGGCGATCCACGGAAGCGATGCGATGCTTACTGCAATCGCTGGATCTTCAATTGCAATGGCGGCTGCTCGTTCTGCTGCACAGTACGTGGTCAAATCTTGGTCCGAAGGCAACAACGTTAGTCTTGCTGGAAACTTGACTGGGACTGCTTACATCATCTTGGGTGTAAGTCGAAATAGCACCACCACTAAAACGCACACCTTTACAACGCTTCGCTCCGGGACTGCGATTTCTGGTGTGGCGACGACGTCCACAACGACGTCCAGCCAGTTGGCTACCGATAGCGACATTTCGATTCCTTTGGTGTCGCCTTATACCGCCACTCAGACTGGTGGCGGCAGCACCACAGCCTATTACGGCGCTCTCCGCTGCGACATCTAAGGGGTGAACCATGAAGCTGCTTCATCGTGATTCCCGCATCATCGGAACGGCAACGGACGAGTATGTTGGTGATGAGCTTGTGGCCGATGTCCCAGAGGGGTTTGACTTCGAGCGAATCGGCGAGTACCGCATACTTGATGGAAATCTGGTGATCCCTCCGGCTCCGATTCCGGTGTCCGTGACAATGCGTCAGGCTCGACTGGCGCTGCTGGACGACGGCCTTTTGGATAGCGTGGCCACGGCGCTTGCCGCAATACCGGACCCGGTCCAGCGCAAGGTGGCTCAAATCGAGTGGGAGTTCTCTCCCACCGTAAGTCGTGGCGCTCGGTGGTGGGCGGATCTTTCCGTCGCGCTGGGGATGGGTGAGGCCGAGCTTGACGCCTTCTTTGCAAAGGCGGCGACTCTCTGACCGAACTCTGAGCGGTCGGAAGAAACGGCGCAGCCTTTAGGTTGCGCTGTTTCGTTTGTGGGTGGCGCTGACAGTCAGTTGCTGCTATGGTTCGGGGTCGCCGGATTCCGCTTAAACGACAGCATTTTTTCTCAAAGGTATTTCGAGAGGTATCGAGCTTTTGAGGCTTGGAAATTCCTAGGAAAATCAAGGGTTTGGTGTTGTCATTCACCATCGAGTGGGAGTGATTTGGCGTCTGGCATCGGCTGGCACCGAGTAGCACGAAAACACACCTAAGCCCGCGTCACTGGGGGCTTTTTTGTGATTTCTTCCGGCACTGGCTGGCAATCTTTGGTATCGCCAAGCACCGTTTTTTCATGGCATGGTGAATGGCATTGAATGCTTCGATGCCATGAGATGCCGCCGATACCATGTAACCGCCTTTCTGGTGATCATGGTATTGATATAGCGTAGTGCAATGATTTCATTGTGTTTTTACGCCAAGGTGGGGTTAGTTCCAGATCATGGTATTCAAGCCGAATCAGGGCGAGAACCATGCTGACCGATACCAAGCTGCGTAACCTCAAGCCGAGGGACAAGCTCTACAAGGAAAATGACCGTGACGGCCTCTATGTGGCCGTCACGCCCGCTGGGGCGATCTCGTTCCGCTACAACTACTCGATCCACGGTCGGCAGGAGACCATCACCTTCGGTCGCTAGGGTGTGTCAGTGAATTGCCTCATCCACGTCACCGCGCAGACCAAGTGAATTGCCCCGAGGAAGTTCACGGCGGTTTTATCGTAGCGGGTGGCGATGCCACGCCATTGCTTCAAGCGGGCGAAGAAGTTTTCGATTCGGTGACGCAGGCGATACAACGTCCGGTCGAAATCGCGCTGCGGACGTCCGTCACGAATT
>JACCDX010052838.1_pt1 | contig 54926 bp, 41 predicted proteins | sample 7449681 | NCBI WGS metagenome assembly JACCDX01 (sample SAMN15323450, study PRJNA562643) | freshwater metagenome | isolation source: river surface water | place: USA:Blue River Watershed | collected 2017-08-18
GGACATCAATCCACAAAATCACCGTATCTCTTTGGGTATGAAACAATGCGAGAAAAACCCATGGCAAGCTTTCTCTGACGCTCACAAAGTTGGTGACGTAGTTGAAGGTGTAGTGAAAAATTTCACTGAATTCGGTTTGTTCGTTGGTTTTGATTCTGGTGTTGATGGTCTAGTTCATGTTTCTGACATCGCTCCAGGTGAACCTGAAGAAGTTTTGAAAAAATTCAAAAAAGACGAAAAAATCAAAGTTGTTGTTCTTGGTAGCAACTACGAAAAAGAAAGAATCTCTCTTGGTATTAAACAAATCGACAGTTCTGCTTTCAGAGAAGATCTTGATAAAGTTGACAGCGGACAAGTAGTTTCTTGTGTTGTTATCAACATCAAAAAAGATTTCTTGGAAGTTGAACTTGATAGCGGTTTGAAAGCCGTAATCAAACGTCTTGATTTGTCTAAAAATAAACAAGATCAAAAAACTGAGAAATTCGAAGTTGGTGATCGTATCGAAGCTAAAGTTACTTTGTTCAACAAAGTTACTGGTAAACTTTTGTTGTCGATCAAAGATTTGGAATCTGATGAACATGATATCCACATCTACTCAGGAAACGAAGCTAGCAGCGGAACTAACTTAGGTGACGTTTTCAAAGCTGCTAAAGAAGAAGCCGCAAAAGAAGAATAGTTGTAAATAGTTTTTGGTTGTTAGTGATTTGGTGAATTTTCATCAATATTGCTAACAACCAATTGCTAACAACTTTATTTCTAACACAAAAAATTACTCATGAATTTATCCGATAACTTAGCTGCTTTAATCCAACTAAAAAACAAAGTTCAAAAATGGAAAAACGTCTCCGTTTTATTAGGAGTAGTTTGTACACTTTTGCTTTTAAGAGTTTTAGTCGGCGGAAGTTTGTCGGGAGATGTATCTGATGTTGAGGACTATATCGCCACTATCAAAATAGATGGCGTAATTATGGAAGATGATTATCGCAGTGAAGTGTTGCAAAAAGTTGCCGAAGAAAAATCAATCAAAGCAGTAATAGTAAATATTGATAGCCCCGGTGGCGGAATTGTCGGTAGCGAGATTTTATTCGAAGATCTTAGAAATATCGCGGCTCATAAACCAATCGTTGTTACTATGGGATCAGTTGCAGCTTCAGGTGGATATATGGCTGCTTTGGCTTCTGATTACATTATTGCACGCAATGGTACTTTAACCGGTTCAATCGGTGTTTTAATGGAATCGCCAGATGTCACAGAATTAGCTAATAAAGTTGGTGTAAAATTCAAAAATTACAAATCTTCGCCTCTTAAAGGCTCTCCATCTCCTTTTGAAAAATCCAATTCAGAAGTTGATCGAGTAATTAACGATTCGATTCAAGATAGTTACCAATTTTTTGCCGACTTAGTCCGTGAAAGAAGAGGAGAAAAACTACCAAAAGATAGCAGAAAAATTCTAGACGGACGTGTATTTACTGGACGTCAAGCCCTTCAAGCTGGCTTGATTGATGAAATAGGTGGAAAGGAAGAAGCTGTTTCCTATTTAGCAAAAGAACATAAAATTGATGTTAAGAATTTGTCTATCAAAGCTGTTGATGTCGAAGAAAAAGAAGTAAAATTTCTTGATAAATTTTTAAGTATGATACCGTTTTTTAACCAGTCGGGTTCTGTTAATTCATCTGGTCAAATCATGGCTTTAATGCCTAATTAATTTTTCGTAATTACTGCAATTTTGTTGTAAATATCACTTAATAAAAAATTGCCGTAATATTTAGTAATTTTGTTTGCTATTTAATTTAGCATACTTAACTTGCCGCCCCACTTGAAGAGGCCGCACAGGCCTTTATTTCTCGGACAATCTCAAATTTATTAACAACTAATTTTAATTTATGAGCAACAACGAAATCTTCGAAAGAGTTAAAAAAATCATCATCAACCATCTTGGTGCTGAAGAAGCTAAAGTTACTGAAAATGCAAGCTTCATCGATGATTTAGGTGCAGACAGCTTAGACCAAGTAGAATTGGTTATGGCTTTCGAAGAAGAATTCGGTATCGAAATTCCTGATGATGCAGCTGAAAAAATCAACACAGTAGCAAGTGCTGTTAAATATATCGCTGAAAACAAATAGTTTCTTGATAGAGAAAGTAAGGAGCCTCTGAAGATAATTCTTCAGAGGCTTTTTTTTTGCCTAAATGTTAGATGATTTTTTTACTAGCGTGGCAACATTCTTTCTAAGTAACGCGCTAGCATATCTATTTCAATATTAACTACATCTCCAACTTTAGAAGTTTGGAAAGCGGTATTATTAATGGTATGACTTATCAAATTAACGTTGAAGTATTCAGAACTTACTTCATTAACAGTAAGTGAGACGCCATTTATTGTTATAGAGCCTTTTGGTGCAATAGAGCGCATTAAATTTGCTTCGCTTTTGAAGCCAAAACGGTGTGACTCTTTAATTTGGGTAATCTCAGTAATTTGTGCAGTTCCGTCAACATGTCCGGATACTAAATGTCCACCCAGCTCATCTCCCATCCTTAAGGCAAATTCTAGATTTATGATACTGCCAACTTGCCACAAACTCATGTTAGTTTTGTCCAAAGTTTCTTTCGAAGCTTGGAATGAAAAAATATGTCTGTCATTTTCCTTCTTCTTTTGAATTAGCGTGAGACAAATCCCGCTACAAGCAATGGAACATCCAATTTCTAGGTTGCGCTCTACATTATCAGAAGTTGAAACTTGTAAAATAAGATCTTTTTTTTCGTTGGTTTCTAAAGATTCTATCTTGCCCAAATGGGTTATTATTCCGGTGAACATTAAACTAATTTTTGCACCTCTTTTTTGATCTTATTAATAGCATTTTCTTCAATCTGGCGAATACGTTCGCGTGATACTTTGTAGATTTGGCTGAGATCTTCTAGCGTCATTGGATTTTCTGTTAATTGACGCTTCATTAAAATATCTTTTTCACGATCGTTTAGTTTAGCAAAAGCTTGATGAAAAGCCTGAGCTTGACGTGATTTTTCTTGATTGCTGATAGCTATTTCTTCTTGGCTAGCGTCGTCAGAAGCAAGTTCATGAATCACTTCATTGCCGTCTTCTTCATCGCCGACAAAATTATTAAGTGAAGAATCTGGTTGCTGTAACCGAGAGTCCATCTCAATTACTTCTTTTTGTGTTACGTTTAACTGAGTAGAGATTTTGGCAATATTTTCTTCGCTAAGTCGCGCAGAAGAGTTGTTATCACCAATGATTTTTTGTTTGATTTTGCGTAAGTTAAAGAACAATTTCTTTTGCGCTGCAGTCGTGCCAATTTTAACTAAAGACCAAGAACGCAAAATATATTCTTGGATATAAGCGCGAATCCACCACATGGCATAAGTAGAGAAGCGGAAGCCTTTGGATGGATCGAATTTTTTTACTGCTTGTACTAAACCAACATTACCTTCGGCAACAATGTCAAACATTGGAAGACCGTAATTTTTAAATTTACGGGCTATTTTTACGACTAATCTTAAATGGCTTTGAACCAGCATTTTTGCGGCTTCTTTGTCTCCTGTTTCTTGGAATCTTTTGCCGTATTCTTGTTCTTCTTCAGCAGTTAAAATGGGGAATTTTTGGATTTCTCTTAAATATTGCATGAAGCCAGCATCACTGGACTTGGAAATGTCTTTTGGCTTTGTAATTAAAGAGTTGGTCATGGCTAATTGAAAATAATGAGAAGTGGCGTTACAGCGGGCTAGATAATTATTAGTCAAAATGATGTCAAGTACACCAATTATATTCAACTAAGTTTAAGGCGATATTTGTCGGCTAAATATCTAAAAATGGCTTTTCGTTCTTCGTTTTGTAAAGGTCGATTGAAAATTATTATTTCTGAAATCAGGCCATTGAAAGGCATCGCACCATTTTTATTAGCACCAATTGTCAAACCAGATAATTGATTTGTGCCACTATTAAAGCTCGTGTTATTAAAAGGTGTTGCGCTGTTATTGAAAAAAACTTTTGAATCAGATCCAAGAGAATAAAAGGCCAAAGCATAAGTTTGTTCTTCTGCAAAAGTTACAGAAATATTAGCCGTAGCTCCAAAATTTGCGTTCAAATTACTGCTAGATGAAATTCCCAAAGTTGAATCAGAATTAGGATTTCCGGAATCAATAAAAATATTATTTTGGCCAGACAGTATTTTTGTTGGCTTTAAAACCATAAAAATAGTGCTGCGAGAACTATTGCCTTGATAGAAATTACTCAAAGAAATTTTGCCAGAAGTATCGCTGTTACTACCACCAAATTTGACTGCGGGAATAGAGTTAATACCATTTTTTATGTAGGTTACTGCACTAGAGGCTGTTTTGCTCAAAGTGTTGTGGTGCATAACTATTGAAGAAGGATTGAGGTCGTGCCATTTAGTTATTTGTGAATTATCCGCAGCTTCTGATAATTCAAAACTATCGCTTAAAGAGGTTTCATACCAAGCTACTAAACCTTCAATATTTTTTACGACAGATTCACTAGTCAACATTCTGGCTTTGGCTAAACGTGAAGACTCGATAATTTTGTTACCACCTATAATTGCGGCAACCACAATTCCGATTATGATCAAAGTGATTGCGAGTTCAACTAAGGTGAAGGCTTTTTTATTAAACATCGTTTTTTAATTAGAAAATTCTCGATTAGATGCCACTGACTGCGATCTGATATTTATAAGATAGATATTTGAAAACATCTCTTCTTTCCTGAATTTGCAAAATGCGATTATAGATTATAATTTCGGAAATCAGTCCTTTAAATCCAGAACCATTATTTTTATTACTACCAACAGTAATGCCGGTTAAAGGGTTAGTTCCACAATTAAATTCAGAATTACCAGCACTAGTTGCAGCGTTATTGACATAAGCTTTGCAATTGTCGCTGTTGAAATAGATAGCTGCTATGTAATCAGTGTTATTAGTGAAAGTAGGGCTATTTGTGAGTGTTGAAGTTGATGATGATGTGCCGGCATTTAGAGTTAGATAATTTGTAGAAAAACTTGCAGACGAATTATTAGCCGAAGAGTATGAGTCAAAAAGGGTTGCACCGATTTCTTGTGGACGAAAAACTATAAAAATTGTGCTTTGCGAAAGTGATCCTTGAAAGAAACCACTTAAAGATAAGTTAGAATTGCCGCTAAAATTTAAGCTAGGAACATCATTTATACCTTTGTCTTTATAGGTGATGTTATTAGACGCTGTTGTGTTTAAGACATTTTTTTGACCAATAGCACTGCCTTTAACAATATCATATCTTTGGGCAATCAAAGATGATGGGCTAACATCATACCAAGAGCTTATTTGAGCTTCTTCATAACTTTCAGAGGGCTTTAAACTTTCCTTGAGGGAAGTTTCGTACCATGCGACTAAGCCACTAATTTGAGGGACAACTGATTTTGTTGTAAAAGAACGAGCACCGTTTATTGCAGCTGATCTGATCATTTTTGCACCACCAAAGATGCCCATAATCAGAAAAGAAATTATGAGCATCACAATGGCGATTTCGGTCAAAGAAAAGGCTTTCTTTTCCGATTTTTTATAATTTTTTAAAAGCATTACGACTGGATTTTGAACCCAGTTGCAAATGGCAGTTACGCCATTTGCATCCAAGTTGTTACAGGATTTTTCGCAGCTTTAACTTCATCCAATCTTCTTCTTGGAGTGTTTAGTGGATAGTTGTGGAATCTGTCGCCACGACCTTCAGCTGCTTCTTTAGCGATGAAGATCATGGTATCGATAAATTGGTCAATCGTTTCTTTGTTCTCTGTTTCAGTTGGTTCAATCAACATGGCACCTTGAACGACAAGTGGGAAGAACACTGTCATTGGGTGGATGCCGTATTCAACCAATGCTTTAGCAATATCAAGAGTTGAAACGCCTTGAGCTTTTTGGATTTTATCAGTCAACAAACATTCGTGCATGCAGTTACCTTCAAATGGCACGTGATAGTGATCTTTCAATTTTGCCAAGATGTAGTTGGCAGAAAGAACAGCATCTTCGGCAACTTTTTGCAAACCATCAGCACCATGAGAAAGCATGTAAGACAAAGCGCGAACGTGCATACCGAATTGGCCGTTAAATCCTTTAACTTTTCCGCAAGATGATTTTGGAGCGACAAGTTTATAAGTATCGCCATCTTTTTCGACGTGTGGAGTCGGCAAGAATTGTGCTAATTCAGCACGAACTGCAATTGGACCAGAACCTGGGCCACCACCACCGTGTGGAGTTGAGAAAGTTTTGTGCAAATTGAAGTGCATTACGTCAACGCCGATATCAGCAGGGCGAACTTTGCCGACGATGGCGTTGTAGTTAGCGCCGTCACAATAAAACAAGCCGCCGACTGAGTGAATCAAATCAGCAATTTTTTTGATATTTTTTTCGAACTTACCGCAAGTGTTTGGGTTAGTGATCATTGTACCAGCAATTGCTTGGCCATGTTCAGCAACCAATTTTTCCAAAGCTTCAACGTTGATTAAACCTTCAGAATCAGAAGGGATAACTTTGATTTCGAAACCGCACATTGCAGCAGTAGCTGGGTTAGTTCCGTGAGCTGAATCTGGAATCAAAACAATTTTACGAGTTTTTCCTTCGCCACGAGCTTCGTGAGCTTTTTTAATTACCAACATACCAGCAAATTCACCTTGCGCACCAGCAGCAGGAGCCAAAGAAGCAGCACCTAAACCAGTCAAAGTAGAAAGCCAGTTTTGCAAGTTGTACATCAATTCCAACGCGCCTTGCACAGTTGATTGATCTTGCAATGGATGAATATCAGCGAAACCTGGTAGGCGCGCCATTTTTTCATTCAAACGCGGATTGTGTTTCATGGTACAAGAACCAAGCGGGTAGAAACCAGCGTCGATTGAATAATTTTGATTCGACAAACGTACGAAATGACGGATCACAGTTGGTTCGTTAACTTGCGCTAAACCAATTTGTGAACGTGATTTTTGGCCGGTACGAAGAGAGAAATTCGCAACTTCTGGCAAGTCAACACCACAAGCTCCTTCGCGTGATTGTTTGATTAGAAGCTCGGTTTCATGATTCAAGCCGCCGATTTCTTTTGGAGTAAAAGTCATGTTATTCCTCACTAATTTAAGATTTTTTCTAGTTCGCTAGCCAAAGATTCGATATCTTGCGCGCTAGTTAATTCGCTAACGGCGATGATCATTTTATTTCCTTGAGCGAAACCACCGATGATGTTTTTTGCTAAAAGTTTTTTGTTAACTTCTGCCGCATCTTGTGAAAGTTCAACGGTGAATTCATTGAAGAAGTTTTGGTTCAGAACTGTTACGCCTTTAACTTTAGCTAATCTATCAGCAGCATCGCAGGCTTTTTTGTGATTGATTAAAGCTAATTGTTTGAAGCCAATTTCACCAAGCAAAGAAGTGTGAATCGTGAAAGCAGTAGCGCACAAACCTTGGTTTGAACAAATGTTTGAAGTGGCTTTTTCACGACGAATGTGTTGCTCACGAGCGTTTAAAGTAAGAACGTAACCTGGTTTGCCATCAGCATCAACAGTTGCACCGCAGATACGACCTGGCATTTGACGAACGAACTCTTTTTTACAAGCGAAGAAACCTAAAAGTGGGCCGCCGAAATTTAAACCAACACCCAAAGAAGAAGCTTCACCAACGCAGATGTCAGCTTGTTTTGGAGCTTCAAGCAAACCAAGAGCAAGAATTTCGTTAGTAACACAAATCAAAAGTGCACCAGCAGCGTCACATTTAGCGCGAACTTCATCTAAATTACCGATTTCGCCGTGGAAATCTGGATATTGTACGATTACAGCTGCGCAAGATTCATCGATTTGAGAGACTAATTTAGCGTCGTTTAGATCAAGTGAAGTTTTAGCAACTTCCAAATAATCAGGATGAACATTACCAACAACCGCGATGTTTTTACGGCCCTGTTTAATACGCATTGCCATCAAACAAGCTTCTGAAGTTGAAGTTGCACCGTCATACATTGAAGCGTTAGCAACTTCCATGCCAGTCAGAAGGGCGATGATGCTTTGGAATTGGAAGATGGTTGCCAAAGTTCCTTGCGAAATTTCTGGCTGGTAAGGTGTATAAGAAGTTAAATATTCAGAACGCTGAATAATGTGATCAACTGCAGCTGGAATATGATGTTTGTAGCAACCAGCACCTAAGAAAAATGGGCCTTCTGAAGCAGCACGATTTTTATCTGAGTAAGACTTTAATAAAGCTTCCACTTCAATTTCGCCTTGATGATTCGGCAAGTTTTCGATCGGTTTCTTTAAAAGTAATTCTGCAGGAACTGCATCGTAAAGTTGATCAATTGAAGACACGCCAATAGCGGCAAGCATCTCTTTCCGATCTTTTTCGGTTAAGGCTAAATAACGCATTTGTGTTTATTTTTATTTTTTAAAGGAAAGCTGTTTGGAAAAGCGGGCGGCAAAATAGAAATCATGAACCAAAAGTCAATTGGACAATTCGTGGTAATAATCTACAAGCTTGGCGGGCTTGAGAGTTAAAAAAGTCATCACTTATAATTTATTTTAGGAAAAACTTCAGTTTCACGAAGAGATTACCAATCAAATTTTGCAAAAAGTCAGTTTATGAAAACCAGTGAGAACAACCTAAAATCAAGATATAATGAATTGTCTGATGCGACATTTGCTAAATTTTGCTCTTTGCAAATCGAAGAAAATAAACTTCAAGAAATGCTTCTTCATGCCGTCAATTTAGGAAGTGTCGAATCTGTTAAGAGAATATTGGACAAAGGATTAAATCCCAATTTTCGTGATAAAAATGGTATGACTGCCTTAACTTTTGCTATTGGTTCGAAAAATTTTCATCTTGTTGCTGAAATGATGAATTTATCACTGATTGATGGCTCGGAAAGAAGTCGGCCAATAAGATCTTACACATTGGACGTAAATCAAAAAAGCATTCCTAATCCGCAATTAAGTGGTTTAATGTCCACAATTTTTGCAGCGGGTTTTTCTTATGCCGGTTTTAAAACTCAAAATTATTTTTCAGACGATACAGATTATTATGTGATGTTGGTAAAAATGTTTTTGATTAAAGGTAAGGCTGACGCCAATATCCTTGATAATACCACACGCTCGGCACTTCATTATGCCATTGAGCTAGACTTTCCATATATTTCTGAATTGTTGTTGTTATACGGAGCTGATCCAATGATTCCTGATTCCAGAAGTGAAACCCCACTTGATATTGCAACACGCAAGGGTTTGGTTGAATCACAAAAAATATTAGAATTTTTTATAGATGGCAATGCAACTCCGGAATACCTAATAGAGCGCAAAAAGACAATTGAAGAGATTTTTGAGAGAGATCTAGAAAAATTCCGCCATAATTTTGATTTCAGCGCAGAATCGCAGAAATTTTTTGATTTTTTGACAAATTATAAGCTGGAGCCAAATCATATTTTTGAAACGTTCAAAAAAAGTGAAAAATCGCCTAAAAATGCCAAAACTAAAAACGAAGATAATAAAGCTGAACATACAGCTATAGATTATCGAAAAATTTGGCGAGAAGCGATGCAAAATTTGCAAGAAGAATTCTTAGAAGGAAAAACAGATTTGAGTTCTTACAGTTTAGGAATTTTAGAAAAATTCTCTAAAATTGGAATTACTATGGAAAATGGTTCTAGCGCTAGAGGTTATTCAGCTTTGCATTTTGCGGCATTTTCTGGAGATTCTTCTTTGGTAGAAGAGTTGATGAAGAATGGATTTGATGTGAATATTAAAACACAAGATCAAGCAAGTTTATCACCACTTGATTTAGCATTGAAAAGAGGTGATCGTAAAATTTTGGGGAAATTATTGTCAGATCCAAATATTAATTTCGAAACATTGAAAGATTCTTTAGCTCAATGTGCGAAACAGCAAAAAGCAGGAGATTTAGCAAAGTTGATTTTAGATCATCCAAATTTTGTAAGCGGTTTTAAGGAAATGAGAAAGGGTCAAGATGCGTTAATAAATTCTTTGATAGGCGATCATAAAAAATTTAGAAAAAATAAAAAAATCGATGAAGGTTTCGTCAAAAAATTAACAGAATTTCGTGAAGAAACTAAGAAATCTGATTCCAAAAATAAGAAGATTTCGAAACATAAGGAAAAAAGTGATATTTTCGAAATATCTGATGAACAAATAATAACCCAGTATCACACTGAAATAATTGACGAAAAAACTATGAATGATGGTTCACAAATGGATTCTGAGCTTAATCCAAATGCGATAATTTTTATGCCAAAAGAATTCAATTCTACTCTTGTTAAAAATTCAGAAAAAAATCATGAGGAAATTGATTATGATAAAGATGTTCCTCAATTTCCTTACACCGATTTGTTAGACATAGAATTACAAGAAAAAGAAGAAGAAATTCCTAGCAATAACAATATTTTTACAAATTCAGCAATCAGCCTGTTGAGTTTGGGAAAGGTTTTAAATCAAAGTCAGATATTATAATTTAACAGCCTTATCTTAATGATAGCAGTTGATGGCAAGCCGCAAGTTTATCATGAATTGTGTGTTTTATTCATCTCGAAGGGATATAAGGATTAATTTAATTATAGGATAATTTTGGATATCGAACCTAGAGAAAAGCTGATAAAGCAAATAGAGAATGGTCTAACAATTCTAGATGAAGTAGAATCTGCTGGGAGAAACATTGATAGAAATTCAGATAGTTTTTTTTCCTTAATCAAAATTGGAGAAAAAATATTAGATTTTGTTGAAAATGGTGTTGATCCAAATACGCGTACAGAAAAAGGCTTCGATGCCTTATTTTTTGCGATAAAATCTACTAATATTGATTTAGTGGTAATACTGGTTGCGAAAGGTGCGAAATTTGACGTAGTTTACAAAAATTATCATGATTATACCCCTCTACACCTAGCTGTTTTGTCTAGTGATAGATTGATGACTTTTGCTTTGCTAACGGCAATTCGGGGAGAAAATTTAAAGATAGATCCAGAAATTTTAGAATTAAAAGACGTATTCGGTAAAACTCCTCTACACCTTGCTGCACTTAAACAAAACATATTTGCAGTTAACGCCCTGATGATTGAAGGAGCTGATCCTGATTTGGTTGATGATAAAGGTAACAAAATGTTCGACTTAGAGAAGTCTGAATCTGCTGAGAATAATTTGATAACTGAGATAGCCCAAAAAATTTCCGACTACAAAAAAAATAAAGTGGAAATATCTGATTATTTAGGAGCAATCAGAAGAATTGAATTGGCTATTCAATTAAGTTTTTTATCGCAAAAAAATAGAAGTGAGTTGTCCAGTATACTGACAGATTCGGCTTATGTTACTTTGTACAAAATATTAGATTTAATCGAAAAAGATGATCATAAAAATAAAAGTGAAGAATATGCCAACGCAGCAATCTTCTCACTTAATATGGTTCATAATTTAGCTTTAGATTTTGCTAGAAGTAGGCATTTTTTTGATCAGGAAGAAATAAGATATTTATCACTAGAAGTTGCTCAGCAAATATTTAGAAATGTCACTTTGGTTTTGATAGAAAACTATCACGTAAGAGCAGATATTACGTCAAATTTAGGATATACAGCTTTGCATTTTGCCTGCTATTTCAAAGATCAAGAATCTGTCGAACAGTTAATTCTGGCAGGATCAGACATCACTAAAAGAAATAAATTCGGAATTGATCCTTACAGCTATATTCAAAAAAGAACTTTGGTCGGTGAGGGCAATAACATCAATTTTGATCTTCCTTCAATAAAAACAGATATTGGTTTGGTTGCAGAGGAAAATTTTGAGGAATTGAATAAAGAATACAGGTTGGAGTTACTGAAAACTCACGCTCTTACAATCGATTTCCAAAAAATTTCCCATTATACAAAAGAGTCAAATTTTAGACTTTTATTTTTCCAAAATTTTAAAAAATTAAATGATCTGATAAGTCGAGGTGCCGATCATAAATTATGTCTAGAAGATGGTATTGATGCCTGCTATATTGCGGTTTCTCAAAAAAACAGAAAGTTGCTTTATACTCTGATCGAAAAGAAAGCTGATTTTTCCAAGATTTATTCTGACAAGACTTTACTGCATATTTTTATGCAGAATGAACATCTAACTCCAAATGATTCTGATATTTTTATAATCTTGCTTCATTTGATTCGTAATAAAAATTTGGTTATCGATAGCCAAATCTTGAACAAACAAGATGAGAATGGTGATACAATATTGCATCTAGCAGTTAAAAGAGCTGTTGAAAATCCGGAATATGAAGTTTTTTTGCGTATTTTAATTCCGGAATGTCCGAATACTTCGTTGCAGAATAAAGATAATAAAATCCCTGAAAAAATTCCCCCTAAAATTAAAAGAGCTTCAATCAGTGATATTTTTGCAAATTATCAAATTAGGTTAGATGACATCAAAATTTTTGCTTTCTCAATTATAAATTTAGGAAGAGTGAGAGCTTCAAATTGTGATGTTTTGTTTAAAGACGAGGAATTTTATTTCAAAAAAGAAGTCCTGATAAATTTGATGCAAGAATCAAACGAGATTCTGAAGAAGGCGGTCAGGCTTCAAAACATAAGCAAAAAAGGCAAAAGAAATTCGGTATATGATTTGCACCATATGATGAATATTTTTATCAGCGAAGTGGAGCTCTTTGAAAGATCTATCGAATCTCGAGAAAAACCAAGTTTGGATTATATTTTGGGAATTAGTGACCTGATTTATGATTACGAAAAACTTATCAGTAAAATCTCTAAATCTGCTGATCACACACCAATTTTCGTGCGAAAATCCAATCGCGAAGAGAAAATATTCGGTATTAAAAAATCGCTGAAAAAGGAGCACGCAATTGCTCCAGCAAATGAAAATATTATTCCTACACAACCAAATTCAGCAGATCCAGAAAACTTTTTGGCCAATGAAAACCTAGCTGTGTCTGAAACTAATCAACAAGTTTTAGAAAGAAAAATAAAAGAAATTGAAAGTAAGAATAATAAAAAATTCCAACTCAATAATTCTGATTTTATAGAAATTTTTCATTTACTGAACTCCGATTCAGGAATGGGAGAGCTTGATTTTAGTGTTTGTACGCCAAGTAAAAACGATTTGTTGATGATTCTGGTGAAGTCAAACCAATTAGATTTAGTACAAAAGTTATTACCTAAAATTACCCAAGAAATTGCGATTCGAAATGATAATGATGAATCAGTTATAACTTTGATTAGCGAGGCCGAGAAAAATAAAAAAGTCGGTATGTTTGATGTGATTTTGGGTTCAGAAAAATTAGCGCGTGATCTTATTTTACAGGATTTGCCAAAAATTTCACAATTACGAGATCCAAAATTTGCGACGAGAATTTTTACGATTGAAAATATTGTAAAAAAAATCGCTGGTACTTCTTCACTCAGTGAAATTGAGGAGATGAAAGAAGAAGATCAACACAAAATACTGTCAGATTTGATGAAGTCGCGCAGTGATTTTGTTAAAAATTTACGCGATAAGTTCCCGACAATAAGATCGGAAATTGCTAAATTTGAAAATGCTCTAAACCAAGAATCGCAAAGATTACCAAGGTTAAAAGTCAAAAAAGAAAAAAAGGAAACTCCGGAAGAAAAACAAGCACGAATTATTGCTAAAAAAATCAGAGAAGAAACAGAGCAAGAAAAGTTATCTCAGCTTGCAGAAATAGAACAAATGGCAAGCTCTGAAAGACAAACTAGAGGTTTTTATAAGGCAGAAAAAAAGATTATCACAAACGAGAATGAATTAATGGCTGTTGCCGATAAAGAAGCGCAACAATTTTACCAACAAAAGCAGCAGATAAAACAGTTCTTAGCTGGTTCTAGAGTAATAAAATCAATAACAGATTTGCCCCAGTTTATTCAGCCAATATTTACTGATTTAATGGCAAATGGTTACCAGATTCTGTTAAAGGGCAGTGCAATTTTTCCGCAAAGAAGGGAATTGCAAAGATTACCAACAGATCTGGATATTGAAATTAGAATTAATGGAGTTGGTGATCTTGAAGATCGATTTATACAGGATTTTTTTCGAAGAGTTTTTGATATTCAGCTTGACCGAAAGTCGATCTATCGAGGTTTGAATCATGATAATTCGGTATTTTCGGTAAATGCTAAAGATGAAGAAAGGCGATTAGACATTTCGCTTTATGATTTAACAAAAATGCCGCCACAAGAATTGAATTGGATTTCTAATCATGATCGTAAAATTACTTTTGATCAAACTTTCAACTCTGTCGTTTTGGATGCTTTTGGTAAGCCAATATTTGATGAACAAGAAAAATTTAACTCTCAAGCGCCTTTGATTTTGAACCCAAAAGCCCATGATTTGATTTTACGCATGTCATTTTTTGAGATAAAAAGTGGTTTATCTCGTGAATCTATCAAGCATTCAATTTCATCAATCGATAGCAATCCGCGAGAGTTGATTTTAAAAGAATTTAGACTTGATAAAAGAAATGAAAACTCGATTGCTGAGCAAGTAGAAAAAGTTACTAAGAATTTTGTAGAGTCGCACAATTTAGATGAGGATGAGAAACAAAGGTTTCTAACAAATATTTTATATTTTTCTGATTCGAGAAGGCCTTTTAAGAAACCAGAAGATGCCAGTGTATTTAGAGAATTAACACAAGTTTTGCAGAGTCTAGTTGCACCAAAAACGGAAAGTGTGCTTCCACTATCAGCAGCACAAATAACTAAAAGTTTTGTTCAAGAAATAGGTAATCAAAAATTCTTATAGATTTACTAAATCCGGTGCTTTGATTTTTTTATCATAAAGTGCACGTCCAACTATCGCACCGATTACACCGAATTGCTCAAGTTCTTTTACTTTTAAAACATCTTCTAAATTGCCGATTCCACCAGATGCAATAACGGGAATTTTCAAATTTTGTGCTAAATTTTTAGTTCCTTCTAAATCAGTCCCACTCAAAGTTCCATCACGTGAAATATCGGTGTAAATAATTGCTGCAGTGCCGCAATCCTCAAATTTCTTGGCAAGTTCTAAAGAAGTAACTTCAGAAGTTTCAACCCAGCCTTCAGTTGCAACAAATCCATTTTTAGCGTCAATTCCGATAACGATTTGATTGGGAAATTTTTTGCAAGCTTCGCGAACTAATTGCGGATTTTTGGCGGCAATAGTTCCAAGAATTACTCGATTTACGCCCAATGACAACCATTTCTCAATTGTAGCAATTGAACGAATTCCGCCACCTAATTGCACAGGCATTTTTACAGCTTTTAAAATTTCACGAACCGAATTTTCGTTAGCGGTTGCACCAGCAATTGCACCGTCCAGATCTACTACATGTAAAAATTTAAAGCCGGCATTTTGAAATTCTAAAGCTTGAGCTGCAGGATTATCGTTAAAAATTGTAGCTTGGTTCATTTCACCTTTGAACAAACGAACACATTGACCACTTTTCAGGTCGATTGCAGGGAAAATAATCATTAGGATTTAGGAATTAGGATCTAGGAATGAGGAATTAGGAGTGAAGAATTAAGTTCCTAAATTCTAATTTCTCAACTTAAAATTATTTTGAATCCTTGGTTTCCAACACCCAAACCATCCAGCGAATCAGCGTTTATTACTAATTTTCCTAACTCCTCACTCCTAAATTCCTATTTTCCTTTCTTGCAATCTAAACCAACCAACTCTAAAAAGCGCTCCGCTTGATTTTCTTCAAGTATTAATCCTTACAATGTTAACAATTTTGGTGTCCTTCCAAGCTTTGATTTTAAAGCGCGGACGGATTTTTGTTGCGTTGGTTAATTAACCAAAATCATTTTAAAAATGTCTACAGAACTTCCAAATTTTACTATTAAACAGCTTCTTGAAGCTGGTGTGCACTTCGGTCACAAAACTATGCGCCGTAACCCTAAAATGGCGAAATATATTCACACTAGTCGTAACGGAATCAGCATTATCGACTTGAACAAAACTGCTAACTTGCTCTACAAAGCAATGGTTACAGTAAAAGATGTCGCTAAAAATAATGGTCGTATCCTTTTCGTTTCTACTAAAAAACAAGGTGCAGAACCAATCGCTGAAGCAGCAAAAAGATGTGGTCAATACTACGTAAACTTCCGCTGGTTAGGCGGTATGTTGACTAACTGGAAAACAGTCTCTCAATCAATCAAAGCTTTGAAGAAAATCGAAGAACAACTTGCAAGCGATGAAGTTGACTACAACAAAAAAGAAAAATTGGTTCTTGAAAGAAAAAGACAAAAGCTTGAGCAAGCTCTTGGTGGTATTAAAAACATGGGCGGATACCCTGATTTAGTTTTTATCATTGATACTTTCAAAGAGTCATTGGCAATTGCTGAAGCTAAAAAACTTGGCGTTCCAATCATGGCGATCCTGGACTCTAACTGCAATCCTGATGGAATCACTTTCCCAATTCCAGGAAATGATGACTCAGCAAAAGCAATTAAACTATATTGCCGTCTTCTTTCTGACGCTGCGATTGCTGGTGTAAAAGAAAACATGGCAATTTCTGGTGTTGATATCAGCAAGTTTGAAACTGGTGAAGAAATTGCTCAGTACAAAACTTCAGTAGCTGCTAAAGTTGAAAAAGAAGAAAAAGACGCGAGATCTAAAAAAGATTTTAAAGGAAATCGCAAACCAGCTGCAAAAACTGAAGAAAAATCAGACAGAAAACCAGCTGCTAAAAAAGATGAAAAAAAGCCAGCTGCAAAAGCTCCGGCTAAAAAACCAGCTGCTAAAAAATAGTATATTGCTTGGTTCTTGGACACTCAAACCAAGGACCAAGCAAAGTGCATTATGCATTAGTTAAATAAGGCTCTAAATTCTCAAATAATTCTTAACTCTTAATTCAAATGGCAGATCTAGCATTAATTAAAAAATTACGCGAAGCTACTGGTTGTGGTATTGCGGATTGCAACAAAGCTTTGGCTGAAAATGGTGATGATTTTGAAAAGTCAGTTGACTGGCTTCGTAAAAAAGGTCTTTCAGCTGCTGTAAAAAAATCAGGTAGAATCACTTCTGAAGGCGCTGTTGCTGTTGCAGTTGACGGTAATAAAGCAGTTGTAGTTGAAGTTAACTCTGAAACTGACTTCGTTGCTCGTAACCAAAAATTCCAAGATTTCGTTTTCGCAGTCGCTAAAGAATCTTTCGGTTGTGGCGATGATGTCGAAAAATTGAAAGCTAAAAAATTCGCTCAAGCTGCTCATACAGTTGATGAAGAATTAAAAAACCAAATCGGCGTTATTGGTGAAAACATCAACATCCGTAGAATTTCTAACTTAGAAGTTGCTCAAGGCACTGTTGTTAGCTACATCCACAATGCAACTGCTCCGAACATGGGTAAAATTGCAGTTTTGGTTGCTTTCGAATCAAAAGCTGACAAAGCAAAATTGGAAGAAATCGGTAAACAAGTTGCAATGCATGTTGCTGCTGCAAAGCCTGATGCTCTTTCAATCGAATCAGTCGATCCATCTAAATTACAAAGAGAAATCGAAGTTTTGAAAGATCAAGCTCGCGCTTCTGGCAAACCAGAAAGCATCATCGAGAAAATGATCGAAGGTCGTATCAGAAAATATTATGAAGAAGTTGTGCTTTTGGAGCAACTTTTTGTTATGGACGACAAACTTAAAATCAAAGACTTGATTGCTAATTTTGCTAAAGAAAATGGCGAAACTAGAATTTCTGCCTTCAAACTTTTCATCTTAGGTGAAGGTATCGAGAAAAAAGAAAACGACTTCGCTGCTGAAGTTGCTTCGATGACTAAATAAGGAATTAGGAGCTAGGAGTTAAGAGCTAGGAGTCATTTTTTGATTCTGAGTTCTTAACTTCTAACTCCGAATCCTTTAAAATAAGGAGTTAGGAGTGAGGATAGAAATAATCCTTACTCCTAACTCCTAATTCCTCACTCCTACTAAATCTATGTTAAAATTCAAACGTATCCTCTTTAAAGTCTCTGGTGAAGCAATGATGGGAGACAAAGGTTTTGGACATGATGTTGATGCGATCAAGAGAATTTGTGATCAAATAGTTAGTGCTCACAACTTGGGCTGTGAAATTGCAGTTGTTGTTGGGGGCGGAAATATTTTCCGTGGCATCTCTGTTTCAGCTTCCGGAATGGAGCGTTCAAGTGCCGATTACATGGGAATGCTGGCGACTTGTATGAACGGTTTGGCGTTGCAAGATGCACTCGAAAAACGCGGTATTGCAACCAGAATGCAATCAGCAATCAAGATGGACAGTATTTGTGAACCTTACATTAAACGTAAAGCCTCGCGTCATTTAGAAAAAAATCGTATCGTTATCTTTACTGCGGGAACTGGTAATCCGTTTTTTACAACCGACACTGCTGCGGTTTTGCGTGCAATTGAAGTTAAGTGCGACGTCATTTTAAAAGGCACACAAGTTGATGGTGTTTATACTGCAGATCCAAAATTAGATAAAACAGCAACTCGTTACGAATCTTTAAAATATATTGATGTCATTAAACAAGATCTACGAGTGATGGACCAAACAGCGATTACTTTGGCCAAGGACAATAAATTACCAATTGTTGTTTTCTCGATTAAAGGTGAAAACGCTTTGTGTGACGTGGTTCAAGGTAGGGGTAAATTTACGATTATTAACTAATATCGAAAAAGAAGAGAGCGCAGAATTTAAAGACAAAAACAACCAACAAAAATAAACAAAAAACTTAAAGTAACTAAAATTATGATTACTGAATTTACTGACAAATCGCGCAAAAAAATGGAAGAAACCATGAATTCACTTAAGCGTGACATGGATTCAATTTCAACTGGCCGCGCTACTCCGAACTTACTCGATCCTGTAAAAGTTGAAGTTTATGGTCAGATGATGGCAATGTCACAGTTAGCTAGTGTTTCGGTTCCAGAAGCCACAACTCTGTCAATCCAAGTTTGGGATCGCAGCAACGTCAAAGCTGTCGAAAAAGCGATAATCAACTCTAATTTGGGTTTTAACCCTTTGGTTGACGGAACGGTAATTCGCATCATGATTCCAAAACTAAGCGAAGAACGTCGTAAAGATTTGGTAAAATTGGCCAAAAAATATGGTGAAGATAAAAAGGTTGCAGTGCGTAACATCCGTCGTGACGTGCTTGATGAGTTTAAAAGAAGAGAGAAAGAACTCGGTGCTTCGAAAGATCAAATCCATGGATGTACGGACGCTGTTCAAAAAATTACTGATGAATTCGTAAAAAAAATTGACGATGTAGTCGCAGCGAAAGAAAAAGAATTAATGAAAGTTTAATTTAGCTGTAAGTGGTGAGTAAATTCTTAAAATCAAGTTGCTCACTATTACTACGTAACATTAGTCATAATGCTTTTTAGAAAAAAAAATTCTCTTCCGCAAAAAATTCCTACCCATATCGCAATAATTATGGATGGTAATGCGCGTTGGGCCAGATCAAGAGGTTTGCCATTATCTGTTGGTCATAAAAGTGGTTCTGATAATGTTAGAAGAGTTGCAGAAGCGTGTATTGACATCGGTGTAAAAAATCTAACAGTTTATGCTTTCTCTTCTGAAAATTGGAATCGTCCAAAAGAGGAAGTCGAATATTTGATGAAGTTGCTAGATAATTATTTAGAAAAAGAAACCAAGCCTTTGATTGAAAAAAACGTGCGCATCGTAATTTCAGGCAACTTACAGCTTTTACCGCAGAGCACTAAAGACAAAATTTACGCTCTCGAAGAATTAACAAAAAATAACCAATCTTTAACTTTAAACGTGGCTTTTAGCTATGGCTCACGACAAGAAATTGTTGACGCTGTAAAGAAGATAAGCCTTGCAGTTAGTGAAGCCAAAATTAGCTTGGAACAAATCACAGAAACTTATTTGTCACAAAATTTATATCATCCAGAAATTCCTGATCCTGATCTTCTGATCAGAACAGCTGGTGATGTGAGACTTAGCAATTTTTTATTGTGGCAAGCGGCTTATGCCGAACTTTATTTTACAGAAGTTTTTTGGCCAGATTTTGGCAAAAAAGATTTACTGCAAGCAATTAATCAATTTAACAAAAGAGAGAGGCGATATGGTAAAAGATAACGAAAAACACCTTGATGGTGCAAAAAAAATCTTCACTAAAGCCAATGGCATTGTGAACAAATTATTTGGCAAATTGATTGCTAAAATTGATGAGCTTGATCCTTCAGATAACACCAAACAAAGAGTTATCAGCGCTGTAATTTTAGTGCCTTTGGCAGTTTACGCAATTTGTGCTTCTAAAAGTTTATTCTTTTTCTTCGCCATCGTAATCACTATTTTGATGACTGCTGAATGGTTAGACTTAATCAAATCAGCACAAGATCAAAAAAAATGGCGTTTGATTGGTTTAGCTTACATCGCTATTCCAATGTATTGTGTTCTTGAGCTCAGAATGCGTGATTCCAACATTTTATTGTGGATGTTTGCCGTAATTTGGTCGACTGACATTTTTGCTTTCTTCTCTGGAAAAACTTTCGGTGGACCAAAATTAGCTCCAGAAATTAGCCCAAATAAAACTTGGACAGGGTTGGCCGGTGGTATTTTTGCTAGCATGATCATTGGTTTCATCAGCGCTTTTATGTTCCGTGGTGGAATTTTCTTTTTCGTATTTTTCAGCATCGTTTTGGCAGTTGTTGAGCAAGCCAGCGACTTATTGGAATCTAAATTTAAAAGAACTTTTGGCGTAAAAGATTCTGGCAATATTATTCCTGGTCACGGCGGAATCCTTGACCGTCTTGACGGTATGATGTTGACGGCACCTTTTGTGTTGTTCTTAGTAACTGCTTTCTCAAATAGATTCTAATTTCTATTTTCGAACATTTGCCGAATAAAAACCTTATTCGGCAAAATCAAAATCAGATAAAATGACTCCCGATTTCTTCACCGTTGCAGGTCGCAAATTTACTTCTCGCCTTTTAGTTGGCACAGGCAAATACAAAGATTTTCAAGAAACTAAAGACGCAATCGCAGCTTCTGGAGCTGAAATAGTTACCGTTGCCGTTCGTCGCGTTAATATTGAAAAGAAAGGTGAGCCGATGTTGCAAGATTTCGTTGATCCGAATAAATATACTTACTTACCAAATACCGCAGGCTGCTTTACTGCTGAAGATGCCGTGCGCACTTTGCGTCTAGCCCGCGCTGCTGGTGGTTGGAATTTGGTTAAATTAGAAGTTTTGGCTGATGAAAAAACACTTTATCCAAAAGTTGTTGAAACCATCAAAGCCGCGGAATTGTTAATCAAAGATGGTTTTGATGTGATGGTTTACACGTCTGACGACCCAATTGTTGCAAAAGAATTAGAAGATATTGGTTGTTGCGCGATTATGCCTTTGGCGGCGCCAATTGGTTCAGGCCTTGGTATTCAAAATCGTTTGAATATCGAATTTATTATCGAGCAATCAAAGGTTCCGGTTTTAGTTGATGCTGGTGTTGGAACTCCGTCTGATGCTGCGATCGCCATGGAACTTGGTTGTGATGGCGTTTTAATGAATACGGCAATTGCCAAAGCTAAAAATCCGGTTTTGATGGCTCATGCTATGAAATTGGCAATTGAAGCGGGCAGAGCAGGTTACTTGGCCGGCAGAATGGATAAGAAAAAATTCGCTTCAGCTTCTTCGCCAACAACAGGAAAAATTAACATAACTAACTAAAAAAATGTCACATAACTTCCATTCATCAATCCTTCGCGCCTACGATATTCGTGGCATTTATGGCCAAACTCTTTTTGATAAAGATGCATTTTTTGTCGGCAAAGCTTTTGCTTCTTTTTTGCGTAAAAATGGCAAAAAGAAAATCTCGGTTGCTTGTGACGGACGCGTGAGTTCTCCGGCTTTGAAAGCTGAATTGATTCGCGGCTTGATGGAATCTGGTTTGGATGTTACTGACGTTGGTGTTGGCCCAACTCCGATGTTATATTTCTCAGTTTATCATTTAGAGCAAGACGCCGGAATTATGGTTACAGGATCGCATAATCCAAAAGATCATAACGGTTTTAAAATTATGCTCAAAGAGCGTCCGTTCTACGGAGATGACATTCTAAACGTCGGAAAAATTGCCGCTGCATCTGATTTCGTCAACGAACAAGGTTCAATTCAAAATGTTGAAGTTGAAGAAGAATATGCAGAACGCTTGCTTGATGATTGTATTTTAGCGCAAAGCGAAAGCCATTTGCTTGATGAAATTGATGAATTTAAACCAAAAAAAGAATTGCGTATTGCTTGGGATAACGGCAACGGCGCTGCTGGCAACGTGATGATTCGTTTAACTGAACGCATCGCTTCTGAGCATATTTTACTTTATTCTGAAATTGACGGCACTTTCCCAAATCATCATCCTGATCCTACAGTTCCGAAAAATTTGGCAGATTTGAAAAAAGTTGTAATCGAACAACAATGCGACCTTGGAATTGCTTTTGACGGCGACGGCGACCGTATCGGCGTTATGGACAATAAAGGTGAAATTTTGTGGGGCGACCAATTGATGGTTTTTTACGCTCGTGAAATTTTGGCAAAAAAACGTGGATCAACAATCATTGCTGACGTAAAAGCTAGCGATGTTTTGTTCAAAGAAATTGCGAAAGCTGGCGGCAAACCTTTGATGTGGAAAACCGGACATTCTTTGGTGAAAGCTAAAATGAAAGAAACCAAAGCGCCTTTGGCTGGTGAAATGTCGGGCCACATTTTCTTCGCTGATAAATATTATGGTTTTGACGACGCGCTTTACGCCGCGATCAGAATTATCAACATTGTTGCTGAATCAAAAGAAAGTTTGTTTGCGATGCGTAAATCAATGGCGAAAACTTTCTCAACTCCAGAAATCAGAATTGATTGCAGCGAAGAACGTAAATTCCAAATCGTTGAAGAATTAAAAGAAAGTTTGAAAAAATCGGGTTTGAAATTCAACGATGTTGATGGAATTCGCGTCAATGAAGAGAACGGCTGGTGGTTGATTCGTGCTTCTAATACTCAACCAGTTTTGGTTGCGCGCGCGGAAGCCAATTCGCCGAAAAATCTCAAAGAACTAAAAAATAGCTTAAAAAAACAGTTAGAATTTTGTCAGGTAACAATTCCGGCTGAATTACAAAATTAAGCGTAACAATTAATAGCGAAACTACGTGAAAATCATCGGTTTGACAGGGGGAATTGCTTCGGGGAAAAACTTTGTAGCTGAGATTTTTGCACAAAATGGTGCTGCTGTTTTTGATGCTGATAAAGAAGTTCACAAGCTCTTGCAATCAGATTTAGCAACGATTGCACAAGTTCAAAAACATTTTCCGGAAAGTTTGATCGATAACCAAATTGATCGCAAAATTTTGGGTAAAATTGCTTTTTCAGATCAAAATAAGTTGCGAATTTTGGAAGAAATTTTGCATCCAAAAGTACGCCAAAATTATCTACAATTTTTGTCGCAAGCGCAAAAAGCGCGTAAAAAATTAGCGATTTTGAATATTCCGCTGCTTCTTGAAACTAAAGCTTATGAATGTGATTACGTCGTGGCAATTTTAGCATCTCCTTCAATTCGCAAAAAAAGATTTTTAGCACGGGCGCGCCAATTAAATCCGCAAAACTTCGCGGTTGAAAAAACAAATTTAGCAAAAAAATTCGATCAAATAATTGCTAAACAATTGAGTAATTTTGACAGAAAAAATCAGGCAGATTTTGTTGTGAACACCTCGAAGTCAAAGGATAAAACTGTAGTGCAAGTTAAAAGCATCATTAAAGAAATTAATTAATTTTATGAAATTTAACTTTTTGCTTAGTTAGAAACATCCAATTATTTCCAATGTATCAAAAAACTATCCCAGATTATACGGAAATTTTGAGTATCGATTTGATAGATATGTTACTTAATTGTTAGTCGCAAATTAGCCTCAGAATTGTGCTAAAAATACTTTTTAGGATTTTTATTGAAAAAAATAATGAGTATAAAATAGGTGCGCACCCTTTTAAAAATTTTGCCGCTAAAAATGTTGCGGGGTCGCGCGTTACCCGCGATTTTAAAGGCGTCACAGTACCTTTTATATTATAACATACTATTTACTGCCAACAGCAATACCGCTAGAATTTGATGGATCTTTTGATGGAAATCTATCTGCCCATCTCACTTGTTTTCTTGGCTCTTCTTGCCTCTCTTTTCTCTCCTCTATTCTAGGTTGTTCAGCCATTTCCATTCTTTCTTTTATAGCTTGTGCTGCTTCAGTCATTCTTGGATATAATTCTCTAACGCAATTCCTAAATGATTCTTGTTTTTCTTCTGTTAGGTCGGGATCTATGTCTTGATAGCACAAAACATATTTCATTTTTTTTGGATCACGAATCATGTCATATATGCTTTTTTGTATCCTAGTTAAACCAGATAAATCAAAACTTTGTGACAAGTCTAAAGCGTTCATAAAATGTTGATCTACCTGTTCTTTCGATAGTTTTTCAGATGTCATGGTAGCGCAAACTATAGAGCATACTTCTCCTTTTGTAGCATTAAAACCAAGACCATATTTCTCATCAAGATCATCAAAGGTGAGATATTTCAATTGGTTACGTAATTTGGCGAAATCAACTTTCATGATCTACCTCCCAAGGCTTTGGCGTTGTCTATTTGTTGATTAATTCTGGCTTTAAAAGCATGTTCTCTAAAATCTTCTAATTTATTCCAACCACCATCTTTCAAAACAGACTGATCTACAAACTCGCTCTTTGCTGCTGAATAAATATCTCCTACTAAGGAATTAGATAGAGCGTTCTTACACACCACATCCATAATATCTAAATGTTTAGTAGTAATTGTTTCGAGTTTCCCCTGATCATTTCTTGAAAGAACTACCTTACCAGAAATTTTGTGTTTTTCATCATAAAACAAATTAGTTTGAGCACCTCCTAAGAACTCCATCTCAAACTGTTCTGCTATTTTAGATTGCACAACAGCACCAGCTTCTATAAGTCTTTGTCTGTCGACTTGATCACTTCTTAAATTACCTTTTGTAACTTCAGAATTTAATCTTTTATCAATACCTTCTAATTCAGTTTTAGTAAGCAGAAAACCCTTTTTATAATCAAAAACCAATTCTCTATCATAATCAAACAAACCACCAATAAATGTACTTATTGTTTTCTCTTCGTGATTTTTTGTCATCATATCTGTAACGACTTGCTGTAATATTGCTCTTTTAGCTTGAATATCTTCAGCAGATCTAAGTGCAGTCATCAAATCATTAGCTCTTTTTCCATCATCTTCAAACCAAGCATTCATTCCATAGCGCATCATATGAGCATCTTGTCCTTCCTCACCCTGATCTTCTTCGACTTCTTCTTCAAATGCTCTTGCCGAACTTGATGAAGATAATTTTTTAGAATCAGGTCCTAAGCTTCTTAAAAAAGGTGCTAATTCTTCTTCAAATTTTTGATCGTTTTTAATGTTACTCAACAAACAAACTTTATCCAAAAATATCAGTCCTCTTATTGAGTCTTTAGCAACTGCTCCTTCATCTTTTCTAGCATCAATTCTTCCCCTGGAATAAACCGTAAAATCTTTGTTCTCCTGTATTTTTCTTAAAACATAATTTCCTAAACCATCAAGAAGTTTGGCTTTCTCATCTATCCTTTCATAAATAAATGCTTTTTTAGTCATCAACCTTGCAGGAACGATTATTTCTTCAGATTTCTTGTTTGTTGTTTTTACGGTTAATTCCTCTGGAATGCTTTGTAAAATCATTCTTCTCTGATCTGGAAGAAGAGTTGAATTAATTCTTCTACTTTGTATTTCGTTAACTATTTCTTCATCATCCAACAAAAGTGTTAATCCAACATTTCTAAATCTATCTGTCGCTTGATCTATTCCAGATTCGTTGGCGATAGTATGAACAAAAGCAGTTAGTATGGAAATATAACTACTTATGTGATTACCCTGCGAATTACCAGGCAAATAAGTTTTTCCTCTTTGACCTTTGTTAAAATAAAACTCTACATTAGGACGTAATTTGTATTCGGTTCCATCCTGAACAATTTCTACTGAACTATTGTGATTAAGCAAAATATCGCGAGTTCTGGAAGCATTGACCAAAGCATTACTTCCAATGCTTTCCTTAGATTGTCCACTTAACCTTACTTCATCTTCTGCTTCTAAATTATCTGGGCTTTCTGATTCTTTTCTTTCTTGATGTTCTGCATGAGCTTGAGAAGAATCTTGCAATAAACTTGCCGTTTGAATTTTTAGTGAATCCTCAAACGCCACTACGTGAGCATTGGTTACGTCATTCCACGAACAGCTTTCTGGCACATTAGCGCCATATACGATATCGGATAATAGACTCTGAGATTCTTCCCAATTATATCTCTTATTAGCTGAGATAATTTTATTTATTGCTCTCCTTTTATTTCTATCTGCTGTTGTTCTTGGTTCAATCCACATAAGAATTAAAGAAATTTAATTTAAAAAATCAAAAAAACCGAGGACATCGAATAGTTTTTAAAAATCATCTTATTCATTCCTTGTTTAGCCAAACAAATTTTTAAGAAGTGCATTTTTGAAATTTTCATCAACTGTTTTGGTGGTTATTTCAATCATATCTAATCTCTTGTCGGTCTCGGCGCTCTTACGCAAGAAATATAGGATTTTTAATTCCTTACCCTTGCGCTTTTGCAATCACTTCCTTACCTGTTTTTGTTTTGATCTTGAAGGCATCGCCCGCAAGGTAAGTTGACGGACTTTTTAAATCACTACGCTTCTTTACTTCACCGGCTTGTCCATTTCATCAGAAATTTTATCGAATTTTGGTTTTTTTTGTCCTTCGGGATAAGTTAAAGGTCCTTTGCGGCCGCAGGCGGTGAGGGCGCAGGATAAAACCAAAATTACGATAAAAATTCTGCTCATTTTATTTTTCACCTTTCTTTTTGTTCAAAAACTTTTTCGCTTTTGCGATTTCTTCTTTTACTCGAGCTTGCGAAGTACCGCCAATTGAGGTGCGGCTGGCAACTGAATTTTCTACAGAAAGTACGTCGAAAATTTTGGCGGTGATGCGTTTTTCAACTTTTTGCATTTCTGCAAGTTTAAGTTGATGAAGATCGAGTCCTTTATTTTCAGCTAGTTTAACGATTGTGCCGGTAACGTGATGTGCGTCGCGAAATGGCATTTTCAAGTTTTTTACCAACCAATCAGCCAAATCAGTCGCAGTTGAATAGCCGCCGCCAGCCATTTTGAACATTTGTTCTTTATTTACTTTCATGTCAGCGATCATTCCAGACATTGCGCGTAAACAAAGGCGTGAATTTTCCGAAGCGTCAAAAACTGGTTCTTTGTCTTCTTGCATGTCTTTGGAATAAGTCAGTGTGAGGCCTTTAATTGTGGTTAAAAGCGAAATCGTTGAGCCAAAAATTCGACCAGATTTGCCACGAACTAATTCTGCAGCGTCCGGATTTTTCTTTTGCGGCATGATTGAAGAACCAGAAGTAAAAGCGTCAGAAAGTTTGATGAACTCAAAACCTTTACTCATCCAAATCACAATTTCTTCAGCGAAACGTGACAAGTGAGTAGCGATCAACGACAAGCAGAACAAATATTCGATGGCGAAATCGCGATCAGAAACTGAATCCATCGAGTTCGTAGTTGGGCGATCAAAACCAAGTTCTTTGGCGGTGAAATTACGATCAATTGGAAAAGAAGTTCCAGCCAACGCACAAGCACCTAAAGGACATTCATTCATGCGCACACGCAAATCTTGCAAGCGCGAAGCATCGCGTTTGAACATTTCAAAGTAAGCCAACAAATGATGCGAAAACAAAACAGGCTGCGCTACTTGTAAATGAGTGAATCCCGGTAAAATAACGCCGAAATTTTCATCAGCTTTTTGGACCAAATTTTTTTGTAAATCTTTAATCAATTCTAAAACTGCATCGATTTCGTCGCGTACAAAAAGGCGGAAATCAACAGCAACTTGGTCGTTGCGCGAACGCGCGGTGTGCAATTTTCCGGCTACGTCGCCAATAATTTCGCGCAAACGTGATTCAATATTCATGTGAATATCTTCGAGCTCGATTTTGAAATTAAACTCTCCACTTTCGATTTCTTTTTCGATTTTCTTCAAACCATCAATAATTTTTTTGCTTTCGGCTGGCGTCAAAATTCCGGCTTTTACCAACATTTTCGCGTGAGCTGTCGAACCTTTAATGTCTTGTTTGTAGAGCTTTTTGTCAAAAGTGATTGATTGATTTATTTCTTGCATCAGGTCAGACGGCTTAGCATCAAATCTGCCGCCCCACATTTTGTTCGAGGAAGTTTTAGACATGAGAAAAATTTATGATTTAAGATTTAGGATTTAACTTTTAGGATTTTGTTTTGAGACAATCAGATTTTTAAATCATAAATCGTAAATCGTAAATTAAAATTATGGCAAATTATGGATAGTTGGGACATTAAAGCAAATCGTCCGTTCGATCGCCGCAACATGAATCTAATCAAGAAATGGTGGATTGATATCGACAAAATCAATTTTTTAATCGTCATCGGAATTATTGTTTTTGGTTTGATGATGACTGCCAGCTCTAGTCCGGCAATTGCTAAAAGAATTGATGTTGAAAAATTTTTCTTCCTCAAAAAACAAATAATTTTTGCGATTATTTCGGTGGGATTATTGGTTGCGATTTCATTTCTAGATCAAGAAAGAATTAAATTATTTTCGTTCTCGGGCCTTGCCGTTGTTATTGTGTTGCTAGTGATGGTTTTGTTTTTCGGATCGGAAGCCAAAGGTGCAAAAAGATGGATTTCGCTCGGAGGCTTTACTTTGCAGCCTTCAGAATTCGCCAAAGCATTTTTCGTCATTGCCAACGCCTATATTTTTCAACGTTTCGACGCTGATGAATGGTGGCGCAAATATGGTTTTTCCTTTGGTTTGTATTTGGTGATTATCGCTTTGCTTTTGAAACAGCCAGATTTCGGAATGACTTTGACATTTACAGCCTTGTGGTTGGTGCAAGTTTTTGCTTACGGTTTGCCAGTAGTTGTTATCGGCGCGATTGGCGTGGCTATTGTTTTGGGCGGCTTTGGTGCATATTTTGTTTTTCCGCACGTTGCAGATCGTATCAATAAATTTACGGATTCAGACGGTAAAAATTATCAAGTCGAAAGATCGCTCGACGCTTTCGTCAACGGTTCATTTTTTGGAACTGGCCCTGGTAACGGTGTGGTGAAAAAATTTATTCCCGATGCGCACACCGATTTTATTTTCGCCGTTGTTGGTGAAGAATACGGCATTTTGGCCTGTATCATCATCATCGTAATTTTTGCTTATTTAATCACACGCATCGTCAAACGCGCTTTGGAAGAGGAAGATTCTTTCATTTTCTTGGCTTTGTGCGGTTTGATGACGCAGTTTACCATGCAAGTTGTCGTCAATATTGGCGTCAGTATGAAATTATTGCCAACCAAAGGAATGACTTTGCCTTTCATCAGCTACGGCGGTTCTTCGATGATGTCGACAGCGATTTGTTTTGGTTTGATTTTGGCTTTCACCAAACGCAAATATCACCGCGACGTTGATTACGGTAACTTGAAGTTAATGTAATTTTTTTGATTATCTTCTCGGTGCTGAAGAAAAATAAAAGCGTACGAAGTTGCCTTTCGCACTGTGATCTTTTTGCAAAAATTCGATTTTCAATCTTTCGCCTTCGCGAGTGAAGCTTGATTCCGCTTGGTCGTTACGGGTTAATTTCCAGCCCATTTGTGGTAAAGTGCGCAAGTAAAAATTTTGCACAGCTTCGAGATAAAAAGGGCTTTTATATTCAATGCTGGAGAAGCTTCCTGACTCAGAATCAAAATCAACATTTTCACTTTCAACAAGTTCCAAACCTTGGATTAAAGGAATATCTTCGCTGCCTTTGACGAAATCATAGGAAGATAATTCCGCAGTGATTGCAGCATTTTTTGACGCCGCAATTGTTTGAGTGTTGGCGCAAGAAAATAGGGCGAAACAACAAAAAATTAAACAAAAAGCTAGGGCGAAGATTTTTTTCATATTATTTTTGGCAAGTTGAACAATAAAAGCTGGAGCGACCATTTTGCTTTATTTTTTGGATTAAATTTTTGCAAGAAAGACATTCCAACTTGTCGCGGCCATAGACTTTGAAAGTGTTTTGAAAATTGCCTAAATCGCCGGACGCCGTGACATAATCTGAAATTGACGAACCGCCTAAATCAATAGCGTTTTGAATAATTTTTTTGACGGAAGCGATAAGTTTTTTCAGTTCAGAATCTTTGATCGAAGAAGCTTGGCGAGTTGGCGAAATCTTGGAATCAAACAACGATTCGTTAATGTAAATATTACCAACGCCGACGACAATTTCGTTGTCCATCATCGTGGTTTTGATATTCATATTTTTGCCTTGCAGCTGCGATTTCAAATAGTCGAACTCAAACTCTTGCGACAAAGGTTCTGGCCCTAATTTTGACAGCATTTTGTGTTTTTCTAAATCTTTAGTAGCGACTAAATCAACAAACCCGAAACGGCGCGCATCGTTTAAAATCAAGTATTTACCGTCTAAAAATTCCAACACGAAATGATCATGTTTAAGTTTTTCGAAGTCGTTTTTGACAGTTACTTTGCCGCTCATTCCTAAATGGATAATCAAGCTTTTTTGGTTGTCGAAATGAATAATCAAATAACGAGCGCGGCGGCTGATTTCAGTGATTTTGGCATTTTTCAAACTTTGTAAATCAAGAGTTGATTCAATGCGCATTTTTTTGTCAGAGCGGAAAATTTTGCTGACTTTGTTGCCGGCTAAATTGGCAATGCCGCGGCGCACGGTTTCAACTTCAGGAAGTTCTGGCATAAATTTTGATTTAAGATTTTAGAAATTAGATTTATCAATGATGGCGCAAATCTAATTTCTAAAATCTAAAAGCAAAAATCCTAAATGTCTTACGAGTTAAAATTGCCCGAAAATGCCAAAGATAATCGTGTTTTAATGCATAGTTGCTGTGCGCCTTGCGCTGGTGATTTGATGGAACGCATGAAGGTTTCGGGAATTGATGTTACGATCTTTTTCTACAATCCTAATATTCATCCGCGCAAAGAATATTTGATTCGCAAAGAAGAGAATATTCGTTTTGCCGAAAAGTTGGGAATTCCTTTTGTTGATGCTGATTACGACGTACAAAACTGGTTCAAGCGCGCCAAAGGAATGGAATGGGAACCAGAACGCGGAATTCGCTGTACAGCTTGTTTCGACATGCGTTTTGAACGCACCGCGCTGCATGCTTATGAAAATGGTTTTACTACAATCACTTCATCGCTTGGGATTTCACGTTGGAAAAATATGGATCAAATCAATGATTGCGGCATTCGCGCTGCAAGTCATTACGAAGGAATTGATTATTGGACTTACAACTGGCGCAAAGAAGGTGGCGCGGCGCGCATGTATGAAATTGCTAAGCGCGAAGAATTTTACAAACAAGAATATTGCGGCTGTATTTTCAGCTTGCGTGATTCAAACGAATGGCGCGTTAAAAATGGCCGCGAAGAAATTAAAATCGGTGAAGAATTTTACTGCGAAACTGGTGTCGATAAAAACTTAACTACGAGCAAAGAAATAAAGGATTAGATCTATGAAAATTGTTAAATTTATTTTCGGCACATTAATTATTTTGAGTACAAAAATGGCTTACGCACAAGATTTAGGAAAACAAAAAAATATCGTTATTTTAGCAACGGGCGGAACTATTTCCGGTGCTGGAGAATCGGCAACTAAGTCGCAATATTCTTCGTCGAAAATTAATATTGATCAAATTGTTAAGAGTTCGGCGGGAATTGAAAAGTTGGCCAATATTTCGGCGCAGCAAATTATGCAAAAAGGTAGCCAAGATATTAATCAAAATGACTGGTTAGTGATCGCCAAAAAAGTGAATGAAACTTTGGCGCAAAAAGAAGTTGATGGCGTGGTGATTACTCATGGAACCGACACGATGGAAGAAACTGCTTATTTCCTCAACCTTACAGTAAAAAGTGATAAGCCAGTAATTTTGGTTGGTGCGATGCGTCCTTCAACTTCAATCAGTGCTGATGGTCCGTTGAATTTGTACAATGCTGTTGCAGTTGCGGCTGACGATAATGCTAAAAATAAAGGCGTTTTAGTGGTAATGAATGAACAAATTTTAGCAGCGCGCGATGTTACAAAAACTCATACAACAAACGTTGCGGCTTTTGCTGCGCCAAATTCTGGAGCGATCGGTAATGTTCATTATGGCAAAGTAAATTTTTATTATGCGCCGCTGCGTTTGCACACCAAAGATTCGGAGTTTGATGTCGCAAAAATTAAGAAATTACCGCAAGTCGATATTGTTTATGCTTACGCTGGCTTTGATCCTAAACAAATTGATGTTTTGGTTGCGGCGGGAACAAAAGCTATAATTTTGGCGGGAGTTGGTGATGGAAATGTTAATCAAGAAACTGTGAAAGCTTTGGCGCAAGCCGTAAAAAAAGGGATTTTAGTTGTACGCTCTTCGCATCTTTCAAGCGGTAATGTAGCGCCTAATGTTGAGATTAATGATGAACAATTTGGGTTTTTAACTGCGGATAATTTAACTCCGCAGAAAGCGAGAATATTGGTTATGTTAGTCCTGAATTTAACCAATAATGATAAAATCATCAGAGATTTTTTGCGTAAATATTAAAAAAATCTAAATTTTATTTATTATTGGGATATCTTTAGAAACCTACAGTACATGCGAAAGAAGTAACACTATTAGGTGAAGTAGGAGTCAATGCTCCGTCAATGCACATTAATGCAAAAAATGAATTAAGGTCGGTGTGTCGTCTACTACAGCCTACACAACCACCACTACAGCTCCAGCTATCAGTAAATTTAATTCCAATCATTGATCCACTTGTTAAATTATAGATTGTGGAACTACACTTAGAATTTATGAAATTATTGGGAATATCTACTTCTTTTGATTTAGATCCGCAGTTTTCTTGCCCAGAACTATAACCAATCACAGAAGAGCTATTCGCTGATATTTCCGAATAGCTTGGACTTGAATCGCCATTTCCTACTCTAGAGTTAGAACTTATAAATGAAGAAGATGAAGAGCAGCTTCGACAAGGAGAACAATCATTGGAAATCTGTAAAATGCCAACTCCGTTATTATTGACACAAGTTACTGAAGGACCTTGAGAAGTACGATCAGTTGCGTTACGGCCGCAAGTATTATCACTACCATTTGTGATTTCAGGTGATGGAATATTGTTGCCAAAACCACTTCTGCAAGAAAGTGATACTACTTCTCCAACATTAATATTTCTATTTACTCCTGTGTAAATAGAACCACCACTTGTTCCATAAGATGTATTGTTCGTTAAGTTACATGTGATCGCTACACAAGCTGATCCTGAAGTTTGATTATAATAATATTGATCGATGTTTTGATAACCATAAGAGTCGTTGTTACCGTTATAGGCTGTGCATTGGTAAGAAGGCATGGCGGAAGTACCGAAGTTATTTACACAAGAGCTCGCTTGAATAGATGAGCTAGCGTTTATTCTAGTATTATTTCCGCTAGAACCGATGATTGAGTTATTAACCGTTCCGCCATTTGTAGCGCATTGAACTACTGGAGTGCTCCAAGTATAGTTTGAATTGCAGGTTCTAGAAACAATAAAATAACCGTTGGTTCTTCCAGCTTGTGAATAATCAGAAGCAGTTTGTGAATTTAGATTATTTAATCCGACTTCCGCTCCAGCTGAGTTATAACCAAAAGTTCTTGTAACAGTTGTCCCAATAGGAGATGACGGCCATCTAATTTCGATTGATCCAAATTGTGCAGTGTTATGAGAAGTTTTTCCAACTCCTTCTCTGGTATCGATATCATATCCTGGGCATTGATTGACACATGTTGAAGAAACATTGGTCCAGGTGTTGGCACTTCCACCACCAACAACTTGAGAATATTGACAAGTTCTTTTTGGGCTTGACTCAGGTGATCCAGATGCGCTTGGGACTGGGGTAATTGCTGTACCGGTATCATCTTTAAATCTTGGATAAGGGTAAGGCGAATATCCGGAAATGCATGTTCCAGAAATGACAGCGCTTTGGCCAGCAGTGAGATTATTTGACGCTGGCCATGTTGCAAAACCATCACTTGATCCAGGATTTGTAACCGCATTGCAAGAACTCACACAAGGATTTCTAACTGGTCCCCAAGTTCCATCTGATAAACAATCTCTTTGCGGTGGTTCACTTCCAACAGACTGGAAGAAACCCAAAGAATTATTGCAATATCCTCTTCTTGTTGAGCCTGGAGTAATTGCAGAAGTGCTTCGAGAAGCTGGTGTAGTATATGTTGCACTAAGCGGTCTACCCATTGCATCAACTTCGACTCCAAAAGAAGCGCCTTTTGATGCAGCCCAAGCTGCCCAATCGATAGGATTAGTCGAAGGATTAATCGCAGGGCAGGTAATTCTAGTGCAGCTACTATTAACGTTTTTTGGATTACCAAGTTGATCAACGCCTCTTGTTGGGAGTGAATTAGCGCGATATCCTGCTATACAAGAAGTGGCGGTATAAGTTTGTAGAAAGTCATTGGTTTTGGTAAATGATGGCCAAATTGCATATCCATTTGATTCCCCTTTTGTTCCAAGTGTAACGGCTCCGAAACCGTTGTTTGCCACATCATTTGTTTCAGTTGATTTTGTGTAAGTTTGACTTGGGTAATTGCCAGAAGCATCAGAATCGTTTGTATTATTTCCGGTGGTTATTGCTGGAGAAGAAAAACGAATGCAAGCTGTTGATCCTGAATTGGTAATTAAACCACTCCATCTACCATTTGAGGCACTTGCAGTGTTATCTAAACAATTCATTTTCGGACTTATAACACCACCACTGGTTGAGTGTGCTTGCCAAAATCCGTTACAAGTTCCTTTGACATTATTCATACCGACAACTGAAGTTGGGAATTCACCGAAACCTCCGCCAATTGATGCTCCAACGTTGGAAGTTGATCTATTGGCATGTTGTATGTTAACAGTTCCACCAGAGCTAGTATAAGCTGAACCGTCAAGAGAAGATGAATTATAGCTATCTCCGCCATAATTTACGGCACTACAAACTTTCGGAGTTGGGATAGAGATACAAAGACCAGCTTCATGAGGAGTAGGATTGTCTATTGTATAGCCGCTAATGGCAGATGTAGCATCAACACATATACAATTTACGCCATCACCACCTCTTGGGCAAGAATTTGCCAAAGTTTGTAGATTTGTGCTAGTTACTGAAGATAGTGAGCTTTTCGGTACAGCAAGGCACTTACCTTTTACATTGCTTGCGGAAGTTATTTTGCGATAAATCAATTTTTGTAATAATTTATCAGAAAAACCAGAAACTATACACATCTCATTAAACCAACCATAGGCATCATTATCTGCTATCGCTGCGTTAACTTGATCAACGAAATTAGTACTTTGTGAAGTGATTCCTTTTTTGTTATTACAATTAACAGCCAGTTGTTCGCATCTTAATCTTTCGGCGGCAGTTGATTCAGTTTTGCCATTATTTTGGATTGATATTTCGTTCTCCATACATTCTTTCCACAATTGGGAACACTCATCACGCTGTACACAGACTTTGTATTTTTCCATATCACTTTCTTGAGTTCCCAGACAAGTTGGTTGTGATGGGTCAAGATTTTTGAAATTAATGGATTGAGAATTTGAGCAGCTATCATCATTACAATATTTGAATATCAGAGTCGCATCTCCGTATTTATTATTTTGATCTAAATTAGTGACACCATTTGTATCGGCTGTTACACTTATTTTACGAACGCCAATTAGGTTTCGTGAGCTACTATTGGCGTTATCGATTTCTGGAAGCGATCTATTTACACAGCCAACCTTAACATCAGAATATCCGCTATCTGAACTTAGTCTTTGATATAAACAAACTGTTGGCTGATTGATTGCAGAATTGAACTCTTTCTTAATTAAAATATTGGCTGAGTAGGTGAATCCATTCATTACAGTAGTTACAGCTGTAGAATCCATCGCATAGCTTCTTGTATCAAGTGTTGATTCGTAGCCACTGAAACCTTTACCAATACTGAGAGTTTTTGTAGCAGTACCGAATTGAACTACAACTTCAGGTTCTAAAAAGTCGGTTGTTCCTGAGGCATCTGAAGAAACCTGAGTTCCTCCGCGTTTTGAATTGACTGATCTTATGAATAAAGGAGGAGTGAATAGTTTTGGTGAATTTTGCATTGAAGCCAAATTGTATAAGTCTGGCGGTGATACGCTAAGAGGAACTTTGACGCATTCTTGAGCTTTAATGAATTTGCCGTTACGATCGTAAAAACCATTAACACCCTTTAATTTTGTGTTTGAACCAGTGTACTTCACTTTTAAGATAGTACGCCAGTGTGTGGCTTCTCCTGGTTGGTCATTAGTATCTTTGCCATTTTCACATTTTTGGGTTTTGTGGTTATAAGTTCCACTTACGCAAGTGATTCCGTCTTCAAGTTTAACATTTTCGTCAAAAAACATTTTGTTGTAAGCAAACTGAGTTGATGAATCAACAAAGGCACAGATTCTATTGCCATATTGCACGGCACGAAGTCTGAGGTTGCTGTCTACTTCTTCAGTACAAGCTTTGTTATCATTGTTACTATTCAAAGCTTGAGAAACGTCAAACAAGTCTCCCGCCATTGCACATTCTTTTGGACGCATTGAATTTACTGTTAGAGTACGACAATAATCAAAACCGCAAGCTTGTGAGATTGGATTGCTTGAAAAATAGCTTATAGCACATTCTCTTGAACCACATGTTTCTGAATCGTCAATTGTAGCATCGTCGGGTCTGAGAGTATTTTTAAACCTTAAACAAACATTTACTTTAGAAATGGTTTCGCCGTTATCCAAAAATTCTGTAGCGACATATCCTTTGTAGAAAGCGCTTTTCTCACTTATCGGTTTGTAAAGATTAGATTTATTACCACAAAGATAAGAATAACCAGTTCCTCTATAACCAACTCTTGAAGGTTCGCAGGCTTTAGGAGATCTTGTGCGATCAGGTGATAATTGAGAATGTGTATATCCTAATCTGATATCTTGTGCACCAGGCAGCCAAGACATATCAATTACCGGATCAACTCCCCATTTGTGATCATCGCTACTATCATCAGATTGCGATTTCATTTGATTTATAGTGTAACAAGTTCCGGAAATTCTATATCCTTGGTCTGGATCGTTATTTTTATAAGCTTTGTTTAGAGGAACTGGTCTATGAAACGAGGACTCTGTATTATCTTCAAAATCACTGTCACTAATGACATCAGAGCCATTTGCCCCAATACACATATTGTTGCTAGAGTTACTAGATAAATTACAATCTACTGTTTTGTAACAAAATCCTAGATCCTTTTTGCAGTCTTCATTAGGACTGCAAGCGGTAGTACTACAAATTGAACCATCACCTGAAGAGTCGCAATTTGTATTTTTCACTGTTAAATTTCCACTAGCGTCGGCTGAACAAGGATAAGGTAGATAATAAGTTGGTTTACATACAACTGGTTGGCAAAAAGAAGTGTCAGAGATTGGTAGGCCAACATTGATATACTTTGAATAAAGGCTACTATATTGTTGATTTGACCCGTTGTCTAGAGCTGAAGTTGTGTTACAAGAGATGTTTAAAGTATCGTCAGTAGTTGCGCTGTACAAATTGAAACCAGTACAGCTGTCGATTCTACCGCAAGAAGTGGTTGCTGGTTTACATTTGTGGATCTGACATAACGTGTTATTAAGTCTATATCTTGTAAAAGGAAGTTGTGCTGCTGAAAACTCGTAACATTTAACTGTTCTACCATCACAATATTGGTCGAAATTTGTGTCATCTTCGTTTTGAATTCTGGTTTGATTCAGTTCGTCAGGAGATAACTTTTTGCAATTATTCAGAGAACAATTAGATCCATTCGGTTTAGTACCGACTGCTAGCTGATGGCATTGACGTGGAACGCAGTTACCAACAGAAGAAGAAGTGCGAGGAATAGGTGTCATTTTGGTATTAGTGCCACTGATATTTGGCATGTTATCGCAAAATCTTACGCAAGTTACGTTGTGTCCTGAAGTGTTACTATCAATGTTGTCATTTGCACCACATTCATTTACGCAATTAGCTCTTGAATTAGGAGTTGATAAAGTGACTTGGTTACAAAGTGGAAGATCAATTAAATCTGCACAATTAGTTCTAGGATCAGGTGCTGCAGGAGGAGTCATAATATTAGGGATATTTATATCCATAACCGAAACGGATCTCGATGTTGCAGTACATAAAGGCTTATCAAGATAATAACAATTTACCCCACCAACCGGAGTTGAGTTTCCTGTGATTGAATTCGCAGCAGTCAAGTTAGCACAGTTAGGTAAACAATTTACTCCGGGATTAGCACCTGAAGTTAAAAAAGCACAAGGAGGATAGGCACAATTAACTCCAGAATTAGCGCCAGTATAAGAAACGCAGGAAGAGACCGCACTTTGTAGATCTTTAGGAGGGGAAATAGTATTCAGTACCAGAAATATCCCAGCAAACACAAGCAACGTTATACTCGCTTGAAGAATTTTGTTCTTGTGCAATTTAGGGATTTTGAAATTCATTAATGACCGGTCTTTAGCGAAGAATTTTGAATCAAGCTTAAAACTAAAATGTTGTTTTCATTTAGGCTACGATTTTTTGTGCAGACTATTTTTTTGAAATACAAAGGTAAAATTCGATTTGCGAGAATTTTGAATGGAAGTTTTCTAAACAGAATTTCTGTCAGGAATGATAAGGTTTTGAGAGAAAATTAGTGCAAAAAAAACCAGACCTGCTGAAGGTCTGGTTTTTTTGGAGCGGGCGAAGGGATTCGAACCCTCGACATTCACCTTGGCAAGGTGACACTCTACCACTGAGCTACGCCCGCAAAACTAAAAAATTTTGCAAATTTTTGAAAACTTTTTGAAGTGATTTCGAAAATGAGGTCGCGCAAATTATGAATCGAAAAATAATTTGCAATGTTCAAATCTAAAAACTAACGTAAAAAATATCTCCATATGTCTTCACGCCTTTATTATCAAGCATTCAAAACATATTAAAAATATGAGTTTTTTTGGGAATCGTCAAATCTTAGCATCAATTTTGGCATTATTTATCCTTACTTCTTGTGTCGAAACAGTTGTGGTAGGTTCTGTAACAACCGCAGTGGTTGCAACTCGTGAAAAAAGCTTAAGCAACACGCGTTATGATGTCCAAATCTACACAACTTTAAATTCTGATTTTTTACAAAACGGTTTGAAGAATTTCGGTAATTCAATCGATGTTACGGTTAATGAAGGTCGCGTTCTTTTAACGGGAATTGCACGTGACGTACAAAAAGCCAAACTTGCAACAGATCTTGCTTGGAAAGCTTCTGGTGTGAAAGAAGTAATCGATGAAATCCAAGTTCGTGATGGTGAATCGGTGCATTTTCGTGATTACACTTCTGCAACTTATGATTATTTTATTACTTCCAAAATCGAAACTAAATTGGTCTTTGCTAAAAACATCGCAACTTTCAATTACAAAGTTACCACAGTTAACGGCACAGTTTACTTGATTGGCGTTGCCCAAGATCAAGCTGAATTAAAAAGAGTTACCGATATAATTACTAACGTTAGAGGCGTGGAAAAAGTTGTTAGCCACGTAATCATGATCAATGACCGCAGAAGAAAATCATAACTCAAACACCAATCAGGTTGTTACTTTTGGTTGTCGCTTAAATGCGTTCGAATCGGAAGGAATCAAAAAAGCGATTGCCCAAACTGAACAAAAAAACCTGATCGTTTTCAACTCTTGTGCCGTAACTTCTGAAGCGGAAAAAGACTTGCGCGCCGCCTTGCGTAAAGCTCGTAAAAATAACCCAGAAGCTAAAATAGTCGTAACAGGATGTGCTGCCCAAATTGATCCGCAAAAATACGCCAAAATGGCCGAAGTAGATCTAGTTTTAGGGAACTCCGAAAAATCCAACCCAAATAGCTACGAAAATAGCAGTAACGAATCGAACTCTTCACTCTTAAATCCTAACTCCCAACTCCTAAATCCTCTAAATTCTCATCAAGATCGCATTTTCGTTGAAGAAAAGAAGAAGTCACAAATTTCTCTAACTGACTTTGAAAGTGAGAAAATCAAAGTGAATGACATCATGTCAGTGCGCGAAACTGCGCCACAATTGGTTTCTTATTTTGAAGATCAAACGCGTGCTTTTTTAGAAATTCAAAATGGCTGCAATCATCGTTGCACTTTTTGTGTTATTCCTTTTGGTCGTGGTAATTCTCGTTCGGTGGCATTTGGTGAAATTGTTGCGCAAGTCAAAAAAATGGTCGCTGCGGGTCATAAAGAAGTTGTATTTACAGGAGTTGATATTTCTGGTTACGGCGAAGATTTGCCGGTGAAAATTACTTTGTCGCAAATGATCAAACGTTTGCTGAAGCTAGTTCCCGAGCTGCCAAGATTACGTTTATCTTCAATTGACGTTGCCGAAATTGACGAAGAATTTTTCGACATTTTGCGCACCGAAACCCGTTTTATGCCGTATTTGCATTTAAGTGTGCAATCAGGAGACGACATAATTTTAAAAAGAATGAAGCGTCGTCACACGCGTCAGCAAGTTTTAGATTTTTGCAAAAAAGCCCGTGAAATCAGGCCAGATATGACTTTTGGCGCTGATATTATCGCCGGATTTCCCACCGAAACCGACGAAATGTTTGAAAATTCGCGCAAATTAATTGAAGAGGCTGGGATAATTTTTACGCATATTTTTCCTTATTCGAAACGTGAAGGAACTCCGGCCGCAAAAATGCCGCAAGTCAACGGTGCAATTACCAAAGAACGTGCTAAAATTTTGCGCGAAACTGGTGCTGCGGAGTTACAAAAATTCTTGTCAAAACAAGTCGGAAAAACTTTCAACGTTATTGTTGAAAAAGATGGTAAAGGCAAAACTGAGAACTTCTTGGATGTCAGAATACAATCTGATAATTTCAATACTAAAACTGGCAATATTGAAACTGGTCAAATTATTATCGCAAAAGTAAATTCTTTTGATCGGGAAAAAAATATTCTCTTAGCAACGAAATTTGTTAGTTAAAATATGTCAGAAGAAACTCACGAAAATTCTCCGTCGGAAGAATCTAAAAGTGAAAATGCCAGACCACAAAATTTTTCAAGACCAAGGTCAATTGTGATGACAGACGTTCGAGAACTAAATCGTGAATTGTTTGAGCCTAGACCAGTGGCATCAAATATTAGTCAAGTTGCTTCCTCGAACTTAATTTCAAATAACAAAGAATTTATAATACGCTAAACCATGAAAATTTCGCAAAAATCATATCTTGAATCAAAAGCTTGGCCGTTTGAAGAAGCACGCCGTATTTTAGAGAAAATTGGCGGTAAAACTCCTGCCAAAGGTTACGTTCTTTTTGAAACTGGCTACGGCCCGTCAGGCTTGCCACATATCGGAACTTTCGGGGAAGTTGTGCGCACTTCTTTTGTGCGTCATGCTTTCACTTTAATTGCGCCAGAAATTCCAACCAAAATGTTTTGCGTTTCTGACGATATTGACGGGCTTCGAAAAGTGCCAGACAACTTGCCGCAACAAGAAATGGTGCGGGCTAATTTGGGCAAACCTTTGACTTCAGTTCCTGATCCTTTCGGCACTCATGAATCTTACGGACATCACATGAACGCCCGTTTGCGTGGTTTTTTGGATGGTTTTGGTTTCCAATATGAATTTATTTCAGCGACCCAAAAATACAAATCTGGTGCGTTTGACTCAACCATGCTACGCGTTTTGGAAAAATACGAAGATTTGATGAACTTGATGTTGCCAACTTTGGGTGAAGAACGCCAAGCAACTTATTCGCCATTTATGCCGATTGATCCAGAATCTGGAATAGTCATCGACAAAGGTGTAAAAGGCGTCAATAAAGAGCGCGGAACGGTGATTTACATTGATACAAACGGAGTTGAAAAAGAAATTCCAGTTACTGGCGGAAATTGCAAATTACAGTGGAAAATCGACTTTGGCGCGCGCTGGTATTCACTTGGCGTTGATTACGAAATTTACGGTAAAGATCATCAACCAAATGAAAGAATTTACCGCGAAGTTTGCCGCATTTTGGGCGGCATTCCACCAGTAAATTTCACTTACGAAATGTTTTTGTCAGATTCGGGTGAAAAAATTTCAAAATCGAAAGGTAACGGCATTTCAGTTGAAGAGTGGCTTTCTTACGCTCCAGCTGAATCTATGGCACTTTTTATGTACCAAAAACCAAAAACTGCTAAACGTTTATATTTCGATGTAATTCCTAAAGCGGCTGATGAATATTTAACTTTTGCGCAAAGTTACGAAGCGCAAGAAGAGGCGGCAAAGCTTGATAATCCTGCTTTCCACATTCACGAAGGAAAAGTTCCGGCAATTAATTTTAATTTGAGCTATTCACTTTTGTTGAACTTGGCATCGGCCTGCAACCCAGAAAATGACGCGGTTTTGTGGGGTTTTATTTCCAAATACCAAGCTGGTTTGACTAAAGAAAACTCACCTTATTTGGCGAAATTGGTTGGTAACGCCATCAACTATTACAACGATTTCATCAAGAAAAATAAAAAATATCGTGAAGGCACAGATGCTGAAAAATTAGCACTTCGTGAACTTGTCACAACTTTGCAAAATGCGACAGAAGAACAAAAAAATGACGGCGCGTTGTTGCAAAATTTAGTCTTCCAAGTTGGTAAAAATCACGGTTATGAAAAAAACATGCGTGACTGGTTTTTAGCACTTTACCAAATTCTACTTGGCCAAGATCAAGGCCCAAGAATGGGATCGTTCATCGCCCTTTTTGGAATTGAAAGTTTTGAGAAATTAGTGAATGCAAAAATTTAATGCTGCTGATGTAAAAAAATTCAGTGAAGAGTTACTGAAAACTGGCTTTAGTAAAACCGGACTCTTTAGTAAAGATCCTGCTGCAGATCGTAATGATGCGCAAAATGATATTGTTGAAGCCATGAAATATCGTTTGTCGCGATATTCTTCAGAGCTTGATCGCGGAACTCTCAGCGATGAAAGATTAACTCACATCGCTTGCGAAGTTTTTATTGTTTCGTTTGCATCGACTAAGTCAGTTGCTGAATCGATAAAATTTGCTGAAAAATGCGGTATAAATAGTGATCCGAATTTTTTAAATAATTTTAGTAAAGATGATCCAGAGCTGAATCCGCTTAATGCTGCGGTTGTTGGTGGTGACACAAAAAAAGTTGCATCCCTTGTCGAAGCCGGCGCAAACCCAAATGCACAATCAGCGCAAACTGGTAATACAACAGCACATTTTGCTGCCACTCTTGGTGTCAGCGAAAAAATGATGAGTGTTTTAGTGGAAGCTGGTGCTGATCTAAATCGTGAAAATAATGCTAAAATGACGGCGCTGGATTGCGCAAAAATAGGTCACAAAGCTGTGGCCGGATTTATTGAGAAGCAGGGTGGTAAGAAAGGTTCATTCCAAACTATTTTTAGTAAGGCAATTTCAGGGCAAAGTGGATCAGAAGTTGAAACAAAAGAACAAAAACTCGGAGATGCAATTGATCAAGGAAAAGTACAAGAAACCCAGTATTTGATTGCTTCAGGGGCAAATGTAAATGCTTCGATTGATGGCCAGAGCTTTGTTCAAAAAGCAGTTAACACCGGTAATATTAGCATGGTTGCAGTTGTGGCCGACAAGGCTGACATTGAAACCAAAAGAAACATCAACTCTGGTAGCGACGAGTTACAACAAATAGCGCGCGTTATTGGGGCACTGCAATCACAAGTAAATTCTTCGGATGAAAAAGTTCCACACAAAGCGGTGTTTAGTTGGGTTGAACTTGTAGCAGAAAGAGAAAGTCAAAAGAAAAATAGTCCAGACCGAGGACATTAAAGTGTCGCGAGCCTTTGATTCATTTAATGATTAAAAATATTCCGTGAAGTCCCAATTTTATTAGCTCAATTTGATTCGATTACCCATTAATTTAGAGATTACAAATGGAACGAATAAGATTTTTTTTACCGATTGCCAAATTTTCTTTGGTTATCTTTTTCTTCTTGATGTTCTGAAATGAAATTTGATGCCGCCAAAATTTGTGAAAGAAAGCCTGAAGTTTGGTTATTTTGTGCAGAATGGAAGTTATGATTTTCTCTAATCAGCTCCAAAATGTGAGCTGTGTTGCTTAGCAGTCTGTGTTGATAACTTTCAGCAAAATCTTGTAAACTCAATGTTACAACTTCTTCGTCATCGAGAGTGACTCTAATATTTTGATCAATGTTAATATTTGATGATTTACTGTATTCAAACAAAGTGTTGATGCTATTTGGTGCGCTATTGGCAATTGCGAAATGAATAGGTGTCCATCCCTCAAAATCTTGAGTTAATAATGTTACATCTTTGAGTAAGATTTGATGAATAACAGTTGGGTAATCATGTTTTGCTGCGTAATGAATTGCGCTTAAACCATGAAGGTTTATCAAATTTGATCCTCGATCAATTAATAAAGCTGCAAATTTTGATACTTCATCTTCTGTTTTTAGAGGTGAATTCAGTAAAGACTCTAAAATTGATTTACCGTAAAGAGATAAGTTATTTGAATCTGAGAAACGATGTGTAATTAAGGATGGGGAATTATCTAGGATGCGTTGGAAATTATTAAAATTTGTTAGATCAAAAGTTACCAGACAATCAATAAACAGATCATCGAGAGATTTTTCAGTCTTTTTTAGCATATCGCTATCTTGAATTTTTAGATTTTTCATCGTCCACATCCATTTCTAGAGGTGAGACACCTATATTTTTTATTTTAGTATTAGGAGATGGTTCAGAAACAATTTTTTTAGGTGATTTTCTTGATGGAGAAGCTGCTGCTGTCTCTTTTGAAGTAGATTGAGTATTGTCTTGATTGATAAGTGCAACAAATTCTTCACCCCATCCTTTTTTTTCTGCTAGATCATTGAGAGTTTTTCCATTAGAATTTTTTGTACTAATAAGATCAGGACAACTTGCTTTGATGGTTTTGAAAACCATTAAAGAAGTTTCGTTTGAATATGATTCTAATATATCAAAATATTCAAAGAGATGCTTTAAAAAGGACGCAGATTTTGTATTTTCATCAACTTTAGACATTATTGTTTTAATCACACCGATGTCATTATTAGCAATTGCACCAATAGTTGCTGCTTTGAAAAAGTTGATATCATCTCGTAAGTGATCAAATACAGAATCAAGTTGATTAGCAAATATCAAATAGGCAGCGTTATTATTATCTTTATTAGTAGATTCTAAAATATTTTCAGAAGTGATGTCTTTGTAAATATTAATCATCTTCACGACTGTGTCTTGTTCTCTGTTTGCAATTGCAAGGTGAATTGAAGATTCGTGTTCTGAAGTAGGTTTGGTAAAAGATGAGCCGAATTCAATTAACTTAGAAACTAATCTAAGATCAGAATTATGCGTTAGAAGTATATTATGAGCTCTTGTGTAGCCACTATGGTCTCTTAGATCAACGTCTAAACCTTTTTTAATTAGATCAGAAAACATCTCATCAGGAAAATCGTGACTGATTATTGAATCGACTAAAAACTTATGGTCTTGGGCTACTAAATCCGTCCTTTCTAACATACGCTCAATAACAAAGTGAGCAGCATTATGTTTTGCTGAGATTATAGTTTCCGATATAAAATTGAACATTTCATCTTTTGATAAAATGGAATTCAAATTACAAAAATTATTCAACTCGGTTAATATCTCGCGGCTATTACTTTTAAGTGAACAATCGATGAGATTATCTGCATTATTGCTATTTCTTTTTAGTAATTCTTTTCTGAATTCTTGGGTAGTAGTTTGGATTTGATCTAAAATAAGTTTGAAACAACTTGTACTTCCTCCTTGAGTAGCAAAAATCAGAGCATTTTTGTCATATGAGTTGAAATCGGTTAATAAAGAGATCAAGTATTCTTTGTTGCTTAAGTGATCATGGATAGGATTTTGAAATTTCAAAATTGAGTTGAACAAGACTTGCATACAAATGGTATTTCCCTGAGCAGCTGCGGTTTGGAACAGATTGCATTCAGATGCCATTCTTAATGTTGGTGTAGGGTCATTTTGAGGTTTTAATAAAGCTTCTTTATAATTTTCTACGAAATCTTCTAGAACAGTAAGCATAGCTTTGAGTTCTTCATGTTTTCCATTAAATGCAGCGTAAGCTAATGGAGAAGCAACATCATTTGGGAAAACAGTGTAAAATACTGCTGTAGAATTGTGCTGTTGGTGATATTCAATAAATTTGCTTATTAACGATTTGTTATCATTTGTAATCGCATGAAGTAGAGGGTTTGTTTCTGTCGAATATTTGAATATTTCATCTCCCAAATAAACTAAGTTATCGTTCAGATTAAATTTTAACGATAATTCAACACATTCTTTCTTGAAATATTGAACAGTATTTTGAACTTCTGTTGCATCAATAATCCTAGAGAACTCATCAATATGATCTTCTAAGCGACGGTATATTTGTTCAAAATCTGCTCGAGTTACTAGAAAAAATAATGGTGATTCATAAATTACTGTGTCTGGTGATTCCATGTAATATATAGCTTCCTTTATTTCATCCCATGCTACAGTTGGTGATAATTGAATTCTGTTGAATAAATATTCTGTAATTTCTTCTCTAGGAAAGTTTTTTAACAAAACTGTACCAAAGTTTTGTATTGGTTGAGATGTTGTTTCTTGGGATGTGAAAATGTTATTAAACTTGTGTAAGCAGTTTGCTAAAAAGGCGTTCGACAATGATTCTGATAGTTCTGTCAATTTAGCAATTAACGCTTCGGGATCGACTGTGGTTTCATCATTTTCTGTTATAAACTCAAAAAGTTTAAGTGATTGGTTTAGTGTCTTTGATTTGATTACTGAAAGAAGTTCTAAAGTGTAAAGAGATGATTTATAAGAATTATCGCTATATGCTAATGACTCAATTATTTCTGTAGATCCAAAATTTTTTTTACTAATTTTGGGTATATTTTGCCCAATAGAATGAAGACCAAGTTTTTGGAATTTTTGATTGTTTGTTATTGAATCAATAACGTTCATGAAAGGATTATTATAGCGTGATTTGGCTATATCTCTTATTCTTTCATCACTAATTACGTATATTTCTTCTCCTGTTATTTCGTCATTTACGCTGGTAATAATTGATTCTTCCTCAGGGCCAAAAATTTGTAATTCGGAATTTAAGTAAGAGAAAAATGGGCTCTCTATATTTATATTTTTTCGATCAACTGAAAAAGTCTCTAGTAAGCTGTTAACTATTGTATTGATGGCATGAATATTGGTTTCAACTTCTGCTTGAATTGTTTTGGCAATATTTTTTTTAAGCAATTCTGAATATCCCAAGGATACTTCATACAAAAAGTATGTAGGGATTTTACTTTCTGCTAAAATCGTTCGATCATCAGACAAAGATAGATGATAGTTTAAATAAGAAGGGATGTGAACTTCATAAGATGCTGGAACGATAAATCGTAATTGCGAGCTATATTCCTGTAATACAGAATTATGAGCGTCAATAAATGGTCGTAATTCGCGTCTCATCGATAAACTTCGAAGTGATAATTCGAGTCTTTCTTGGGTTCCTGTTAGACATTTTAAATATTCTGATGTGAGTGGAAAATTTTCGATCAATAAAGGAATTTCATTGCGAGTTTTAAGTAGAAGCTCTGCGACATTCTGGCAATATAAGTCCATTATTTTAGAGCATTCTGCGGGATTGTGGAGAGTATATTTATAAATGTATTTTGCCAAATCAGATTCTTCTGCTATTCGTTCTTCATTAATTCTAAGTTGAATAAATTTGTTGTGAATTTTCCTAAATGTTTCGCGAGTAAAATTGATTTGGTTATTTGTTGTGCTTATTGGGTCATTTGGAGCTTCGGAATTTTGAAAAAATTCTGGGATTTTATCATGCCATAAATTTCTGATTTCTGAAATTTCGTGATTTTCTTTAGCAGAGTTTTTTTGTTTATTTTGTAAAAGTAATATTTCTGCCATGAAGGATCTAATTTCTAGATCATTCATTTCTTGTATTTGTTCTACGTGGTTTTCTATTGTTAAAAATTTATCTAATTTTCTTTTCATTCGATTGGTAATTTTATGATCTTGTCTGATTTTTGTTCAATTACGCTTCTGAGAACTTCATGAAATCATTTTTTCATCTATTCTTTTACTCTCAGAATAACGACAAAAATCCTAATAATCATAATAATAAAGTTTCTTATGATAAGAGTCAGAAATTTAGTGGTGAGTATATCAAAAAATTATGAATGAAAAGATGGAATAGGGTTTAAGTGATAATTTTATCGATTTCGCCGATCAATTTTTTGAAGCTGTCAGTTTCGTAGTTATCGTGAACTCCTTGCAAAACTGAAGTGACGCGCTCCAAGCCCATGCCTGTGTCGATACAAGGTTTCGGAAGTGGTACCATTTTGCCGTCTTTGTGTTTTTCAAATTGCATGAAAACCAAATTCCAAATTTCGATAAAACGATCGCCATTTTCATCTTTGCTGCCGGGAGGGCCGCCGAAAATTTTGTCACCGTGATCATAAAAAATTTCTGAGCACGGGCCGCACGGACCAGTGTCGCCCATTGACCAGAAGTTGTCGTCAGTTGCGATGCGAATAATTTTATCATCATTTAAACCAGCAATTTTTTTCCAAAAATTCGCTGCTTCATCGTCATTGTGATAGACGGTAACCAAAAGCTTTTGCGGATTGATGCCGAATTCTTTTGTCAGTAAATTCCACGCATAAAAAATTGCTTCTTCTTTGAAATAATCGCCAAAAGAAAAATTTCCTAACATTTCAAAAAAAGTGTGATGACGCGCAGTGTAGCCAACATTGTCCAAATCGTTATGTTTACCGCCAGCACGCACACATTTTTGCGAAGTTGCTGCGCGTTTGAATTTTGGAACTTCCACGCCAGTAAAGTAATTTTTGAACTGATTCATCCCCGCGTTGGTAAACATCAAAGTCGGATCATTATGCGGAATCAAAGGACTCGACGCAATAATTTCATGGCCATTTTTGGCAAAGTAATCGAGGAATTTTGTACGAATTTCGTTGGTAGTAAGCATAAAATTTAATTTAACTAAGTTGTGATTAACCGGCTTGCTTGACAAAATACGAGGGCTCACTTTAAATCGCTAACACAAATTGGCGATAGCCACATGCAGCCCTTCTAGAAATGGAAGGGCTGACTAAATCAGCTCTCTTATCTTATTTTTTACCAGATCAAACTGTTCTTGCGTTAAGTCTCCCACCTTGTGAGTTAAACGCTTGCTGTCGAACACTCTTATTTGAGATAACAAAGCACTGCCATTTTTTCCTTTCAAATGGATTGGGTGATAAAATTTATTATCCTTTGTCTTTGAGCTTAAAGGAACGCCAAGAAATATTTGGTTGTTGAATTTTCTTACCACCAAAACTGGTCGATTAAAAAATTCATTTTTGCCGTTTTCTTCATGTCCGATGTTTAGTCCGACACTACACCACCAAACTTCTCTTTGTTTAAAAGTCGGTGCCTTGTGCTCGTGATCTAATTCCTTTTTGACGACATTCCAATCATCAAAGTTTTTATTCATTGGTGTTTTTTTTGGTGATTTGGTGTAAAAAAAATCCAGCTCATACTGGAATTTAAATTTGTAAGACAAGAATAAGCCGGCCACTGATCGTCTTGCGATCAGAAAAATAATAAAATCCGTCTTTTTCTGCGTAATTTTAAAAATGTAAGACAAGAATAAGCCGGATTCTGTCCGCACACACTTCAACAACACGAGCAAAGCCGCGCTGTAGCGAAGCGTAAGCGGGACGATCATTCATCTAGGATCAACATCGCTGTTGACCTCAAGCAACCTACCCGAATGGCATGCGTCAGAACATTGTTTATTGCTAAACTGCCATTCCTATTTGGTCTTGCTCCCGATAGGGTTTTTCCAAATTCGTGTTACCACGAAAGCGCGTGAGCTCTTACCTCGCGTTTTCACCCTGGCCAATTCATCAAGGTAGCGACTAAACACTTCCGATTAAGAGAGCATAAAATCAAGCTAGTCAATGATGGTTGGTGGTATATTCTCTGTGATACTTTCCCTCAGCCGCTCTAGTTTATTCAAGCTGCGTGGCCAGCCGTTAGCTGGTATCGTTTCTGACGAGGAGTCCGGACTTTCCTCTGATTTTCAAACACTTGCGCGTTAAAACCAGCGATCATCTACTTGCCTTACAAGATCGTGGAAATTACAAAGTGTCGCTTTGCAAAGCAAATTAAGTTTTAAAGATTAACCGTGAAAAATAATCCAAATCAAAATTCAGACGAATATTTTAACATAACTTTGGAAGAAGAAGTTGATGAGCAATATTTGCGTAACTTTATTGAAGATTTGTTGCGCGATGAAAACTTCCAACCTGAAAATATTGCTAAGTTAAAAAATCGTAAAGCGGCTAGTTTAATTGAAACTTTGCCAAAAAAATTACGCGATTATCTAAAAGAGCTGCAAGCTTTGGAAAAAGAAAGTGCGAAAGCCCGTGATAAAGATTCTGAAGGTCAAGATTTAAACTCAAATAATCCCAAAACTAAAAAAGAAGTAGAAGCTGAGAAACAGCGTCGCGACCGCGTAAAAGCTATTGCTAAAGAAATTTTTATCATTTCCTGCGCCTCAAGCAAACCGTTGGAAAAATCGATGGAATTCTTCGATAAATGCCAACTTAAACCAGAAGATTTAAGTAAATTTGGTGAATGTGGTTTGAGTCCGCTGACGGCTGCGATGCTTTCCGGTAAAATTGAAAAGATGCAGGGTTTAATTGATCGCGGAGCTAACGTTAATGAAAAAAATTCTTACGGATTTACGGCGCGTGATTTTGCTGAAATGATTGGTGAACAAAAAGCTGTAGAAGTTTTGAAAGCAAATGGCGCTAAGGGAATAAATTCAGAACAACAAGAAAATGATCAAGAAAGATCACGCCAAAAAGAGGAAGAAGAAAAAGCTCGTAAAAAAGCTAAAAATGATGATTCAAAAGAACGAAAAGCTGAGTCAGCAGCTTTGAAGCGTCAGCAAGCTGAGATTGATAGAATGCAGCAAGAACAGTTGCGAATTTATCGTGAAATGGAAGCGATTTACGAATATACTTTGGCGAAAGAAAAGTTAGCCAAAGAATCTGCTCAGAAAGAACAAAAGACTCGTGATGCAGAACAAAAATCATCAAATTTGCAATCTCAAAGCCAAACTGCTCAAGAAGTTACAACATATTCCACGAAAGAAAGAGAATCGAGTAATCGTCAAGAATTAAGCGAGGCTTTAGCTAAAATCGCGCAACAAAGTCAAATTCAAAATACTGAAAAAGCTGAAAATTCTCAGCCGTCAAAAGTTGCAGAAAAGCCGCAACCAGAAATAAAAAACGATAAAGAACAGAAACAAACCAAATCAGCTGCAATAGCTGAACTGGAGAAAATGCTGCAAATCGATTTAAGCAAAGAAGATATCAATAAATTATTGTTTAATGCCGTTAAATCTGGCCAGTCTTTGATTGCAGTTTTGTTGATCAATTGTGGTGCTAACGTCAATCATCGTGAAGGTAGTAAAACCATTATTGATATTGCAGTTGATAACGCCGATTCAACAATGATTGGTGCTTTATCGATGTTTTCACGTCGTGAAGTTTTGGTTAGTGCAATTTCACAAGCAATTGCCAAAGGTAATTACATAACTCAGGATTTGCGTGATTCTGTAGTTGGTCAAGATTCGAAAAAAATTGATTTGGAATCAGAAAAAAGATCTCCGATTAGAGATTTAAAAACTTCATCTCAGAGCTTTGAAGCTAAATTAGATCAAGTATTTGAGTTAGGTGGCGATAGTAAGAAATTGCAAAAATCTGAGGTTAAAACTCAAGAAAACACGGAACCAAAAACTTTACCTCAGTTTGTTGAAAAAGCTGTGCAAGTAGAATCTACAAAAGAACAAAAAGCTGAGGTTAAAACTCAACAAAACACCGAATCAAAAACTTTCCCTTCAACTTTTGAAAAGCCTTTACAAGTTGATCTTAAAAAAGAACAGCTAATAGAACCAAAATTCTCTGTTTCCGAGAAAGCCACAACAGAGAATAAAACCTTGGTTGAACAATCAAAACAAAAAGTTCCTGATAATTCTAGCGATAAGAAAATAGAATCTTCCAGCGTTTTATTCGATAGTAAAAGCAAAACAGATGTTGCGCCAACAAAGCCAATTCAACAACAAAAACAGGTGCGAATTTCTCAAGAAAAAGAGCAAAAAGTTTTGCCTAAATTTGAAGGTTTAGAAATTGGTTATTTGATGGCGGAAGAGGAAAAAAAATCGAAAGAAAAATTAAGTAATATTCAGTCAGAAAATTTGCAGCAAAAGTCGCAAATTCAAGCTTCTGAAGTGATGAAATCGCATAAAGAAAACGAAATTTCGAAAAATCAGCAATCTGCGGACCAAGGAAAAACCGAGTTTGAAACGAAAAAAATCGAAATTCCAAGTCGTTCACCGCAACCTCTCAAGATTCAAACAATTAGCGGCGAAAAAGTTTTTGAACGTAAAAATCATAAAGCAGATTTTCGTGAAAAAGTGCAAAGCCAAGAAGCAGATTCAGCTAAAAATACTAAAGGAAAAAACCTCTGATTTGTCGCGGGAAATAGATTCGCAAAGCCATTTGAAAGAGATCGCAATTTCTCAACCAAATTGAACTGATTTTAAAAAAGCTTTGTTGCCTTACAAGATCACGAAATTAGAGTGCGCGCCCTTCAAAATTGAAATCAAATCAAATTATGAAAACTGTTTTATCTGGAATTCAGCCGACAGGAAATCTGCATTTGGGAAATTACTTAGGTTCGATTGCAAATTGGATTGATTTGCAAGATCAGCACAAATGCGTCTTCGGCGTGATGAATTTGCACGCTATTACTTTGCCGCAAGATCCGCTCGAACTGCGTCAAAACGTGATTGACGCTGCTGCGGTTTACTTGGCTTGTGGTTTAGATCCGAAAAAAGTTACATTATTTGTTCAAAGCGAAGTGTCTGAACATGCTGAATTGGCGTGGGTTTTTGGCACTTTGACGCCGATGGGATGGCTCAATCGTATGACGCAGTTTAAAGAGAAATCAGCAAAAGATGAAAATCTCGGTCTTTATTCTTACCCAGTTTTAATGGCTGCCGACATTTTGCTTTACCGCGCCGATATTGTGCCGGTTGGCGAAGATCAAAAACAGCATCTTGAACTTACTCGTGACATTGCTGGCGCTTTTAATCGTCGTTTTGGTTGCGAATACTTCAAATTGCCGGAGCCGATGATTGTAAAAGAAGTCAAACGCATCATGTCTTTGCAAGATGGCGCTAAGAAAATGAGCAAGTCCGATGAATCAGATTTATCGCGCATCAACCTAAATGACGATGCTGATTTGATTTTGAAAAAAATTAAAAAGGCCAAAACTGATTCATTGCCAACAATCAATTTTGACGAGTCGCGTTTGGAAATGTGCAACTTGTTAAATATTTTCTCAGCGGCGGCCAATAAGTCGCCACAAGATTTAGCGCAAGAATATGAAACTGCTGGCAACGGTAAATTTAAAAATGATTTAGCCGAAAGTTTGATCGAAAAATTACGCCCAATTCAAGAAAACTTAAGACGCTTCAAGCAAGACCAAACTTACGTTCGTCAAGTTCTTGATCAAGGCAGAGAACAAGCCAGAGCCATCGCCGCTCAAACTAAAAAAGAAGTTTTTGAAATCGTTGGATTATAACCATGTTTGCAATTCCTCATAATTTGGAAGAAGAAATTCTTCGTTTAAAAAAAGAACAAAACGCCGTGATTTTGGCGCATTATTATCAAGATGGTGAGATTCAAGACATCGCTGATTTCGTTGGCGATTCACTTGATTTATCGCGCAATGCTGCGGCAACTTCGGCTGATACAATCGTTTTTTGTGGCGTAAAATTTATGGCGGAAGTAGCGAAAATTTTGTCGCCTTCCAAAAAAGTTTTAGTGCCAGATTTGAAAGCAGGTTGCAGTTTGGAAGATTCTTGCCAACCAGCGCCATTTGCCGAGTTTAAGAAAAAACATCCGCAAGCTTTGGTTGTAAGCTACATTAATTGTTCCGCCGATATCAAAGCTTTGTCAGATATTATCGTTACGTCTTCTAACGCTAAAAAAATTATCGAACAAATTCCCGCGGATCGTGAAATTATCTTCGCGCCGGATCAACATTTGGGTCGTTATTTAGAAAAAGTGACTGGTCGCAAAATGATTTTGTGGAACGGATCTTGTATGGTGCACGAGCAATTCAGCGAGAAAGAATTGGTGAAATTGATCGCGAATCATCCAAATGCTAAGGTGATTGCGCATCCGGAATGTCCGCAACATTTGTTGGCGTACGCTCATCACATTGGCTCAACTTCAGCGCTTTTGAAATTTGCGACGCAACATCAAGGTGATGAATTTATTGTTCTAACTGAGCCGCACATTATTCATCAAATGCAGCGCGATAATCCGACGGGAAAGTTCTACGAATGTTATTTTGAAGATCGTGCCGGTTGTACAATGTGTAATAATTGTCCGCACATGCAGCTTAACACTTTGGAGAAGCTTTATTTGGTTTTAAAATATGGCAACAAATCACCAAGTGGCGGAGAATTACAACTTGATGAAGCTTTGCGAGTGAAAGCAGAAGAGCCATTGCGCAAAATGTTGCAAATGTCTTAGTAAAATTTGATTCGCTAAAATGTTCTAAGAAATAGAGACCTAGATTTCTTAGAACATTTTTTCTTTCGGTTCATATTTGGCGATATCTTCGCACTGACGA
>JACCDX011425348.1_pt1 | contig 54751 bp, 48 predicted proteins | sample 7449681 | NCBI WGS metagenome assembly JACCDX01 (sample SAMN15323450, study PRJNA562643) | freshwater metagenome | isolation source: river surface water | place: USA:Blue River Watershed | collected 2017-08-18
ACCACTCTTATTGCATAACCGCGATAAATGATAAACACGCATCAGTAATTGATGAAAAAACCAATACCATAGTCAAGACAAATAAATTTGATTTGTTTGATAAAGTCCTAGGGGCTAATTTGTCAAATTTGGAAAAAATCGCATCCAATCCCAAATTTACTCCGGGAGAAAAAGCCGAATACGCCGGGAAAATAGAGTACCTGAAAAAATCCATGTTTCAAAATAACAAATTTATTAAGCGATATCAGTCAGACATAAATTTAATGTCTTACAACAAAAAAGACATGGTCCAAGAAACCTGGAAATGCTTAAAACCAGTAGATGAAAACCCAGAAGAAGAACAACCGAAAGGTTTCGACGATTTAATCGACGAATTACCAGAAGATGAAAAACCAGATTGGCTAAAATCCAAACCAGCAAATAACAAGCTTAGACAAAAACTAATTAATATGTCCGATTCTGATGATTCAAGCCTAAGTTCTGATTCAGATGAGGAAAGTGAAGAGATTCCGGATATTGTGGAAATAGAAATTAAAATAAAATCAAAATCATATATAGTTAAAGGTTCAAATGTATATGATAAAATTACAGGGGAATTCTATGGAATTTATGCTGATGGTAAAGTTAAGACCAAACCAAAGCCAAAGCCAGACATTGATGTTTAAATATAAATCCCGATTGTAACTTTTTAATTTAAAAACATATAATATAAGTTATATATATCATATGTTTTATTTTGGATTTTGTGTATTGGTGCTTGTGGAATTGCCGAAAAACCAAGTTTTCCAATAATAAAAATTAAATTAAGCTGATATCCACATTTTCGTTTTCTTTAATTGCATCAGTATTATCCCAGTATTTGGCCAACAACAGGGTTTGGATTTGTGGAGAAAATTCAATACGAAAACTTTTAAATGTACATTTAGCACGGGAAATAATTTGACCATCAACTTCTTTCTCATACAAATCTTTTTTACAATAAAATCCAAACTTAATCCATCTTGGAACGTCGGCCCAAGATATACCAGTTTCATCTAACAAATTAATAAGTTGGGCTGAATTTTTTCCCATACAATTTTTTTTTCCAATATACACGTGTGCATATGCTTGAACTGCATTTCTATGAGAATCATAAACTGATCTCCATATTTGGTGGTTAACAATTTCATGGGCTAGTTCGTCTGGAAAACAAATACAACGGGCATCAAACATTTGTTCAAAATTTGAAATTTTTTTAAGTAGATTATCAGGATAAACTACAGGGTTTGGGCACAATTCATTTTGTTCAAATAATTTACTCAAGTGCCAATTAAATCGAACACTACAATAACTTGCAGTTAATGAAATTATTTTTTGAACCCGTCCATCAAATAAATGGACACTAATATATTTGCCTGTTTTATCTGGATATTGTCGGGAAAAAACCAACGTGATTTCATCTGAATGTGTATAAGCGGTTTGACAATTAAATTTTTCTAGCAAGTCTTGTGCCGTATAACACATTGCTTTAATAAATATTGGATCAAATGGTTTAACGAAACTACCAGTAAATGCGCTAAATGAGCGACCATCAAGTCTAATAATAAAATTGTCTTCTGGTTTAATTTTTCCAGTTGTAGGTAATGGAGTATTTTCATACATTTTCATGCGCTCACCAAGCGCAACAGCATATGATTCATTAGTATTGGTTGTTTGATTTAAAGAATTTGCCATTGAAAACAATATCATTGCAGACCCTGTTAATTACTTTAAATGTCAATTTTTCCCCCATTTAAATAAAAAATTGATAAATTAAATGGCTCTAATAAAATATTTCCAATATAATGAAAGAACCAGTTCGACCAATTCATAAATCACAAAGAAGTGTATGTTTGCATAAATTTGCTAGTCAATGGTTGTCCAATCAAATAAGGGTAAAACCAAAGACAACAGTTTATTTGCTAGTTCAAAAGTTTAATCAAGCAGAACCATCTGATTTTACCATAATAAAATATTTATCTATTAATTCAAATTCTCAATTTACTTACCTTCCGATAAAAAAACCAGATTCTTATTTATCAAATTTGTCCAATATATTATGTGATGTAATTATTAAAGTAAGTGAATATTTACAAATTCACGTCTATTGGTTACGTTCAATAGAAAATTTCGATATATTTAATTATAAAATTAATTATATTCAAATTCCAATTTATAATCCGGCCCGGTCTTATATTAAAACATTATTTGAAACAAAAAAATTGTATTATCAAGATAAATTTCATATGCGTAATACAATTAATTTTACTAATGCTAATTTAGAATTAGTTGTGGATGAAATAGATTCAATAATGTCCATAGCAGATATTACTTTATAATTGTATAATGGTTTATATTATTTTTAATAAAATTAAAGCTTCATAATGTAAGAAAGTACATAATAAGGAGGTTGATTATTATGATTCCATCCAGCACCTGCGGGTGCAGAATCAGAATCAAATAATGCATTATAATCTTCTGGACTTGACTTTTGATTTTGTTCACGCACATAATACCCGCCCCTGTGGTATACGTTTCCATGATAACTATTTTGATTGCCCCCGCCAGCCCAATCTGCCCAATCGTTTACTCTGTGAACATGCGCGGGTAATTCGTTAACATGTAAAACATGTTGATCAGTTCCAGCTTTATCGCCAAATTTATGGTTGAGAATCCAAGAATTGACATCGTCACGGGAATTACCACCAATTGTTCTATCATATGATACTTTATTACTATCAATAAGTTTACCGCCCCACTCATTAAACCCTCCAAGTGAATCTGAATGCATACGAATAAAACGTCCGCGTAAATCGGGTGTGCCGTTTTGTCCATCACATAAAGCCCAGCCAGGGGGAGGAGTAACAGAATTAAATGCAATGATTGTTCCCCTTGGTAGGATATTAAATGCACCATTAATTGTAACATCTCCATCTATTATAGTTTTTCCTCTTATATAATTTATTCCATCAGATGCATCAAAATTTGTCCATCTTCCATCTTTTCTGGGCCATCTAACTCCATCAGAACGATCCATATCCATTAATATACCAACACCATGAATACCAACTCTATAGGTTGGATTTTGAGTATGAGCATTAACATTTTGAAAATACATTTTTTGTCTATCCCATGTGCCAGTTTTACCAAATGTGATAAATGGGTTATTACCATCTCCTTCCATATGAGCTACATGTTCACCTAAATGTCTGATATAGTGGTGACCATCTTTATTAACACCAAACATGTCACCAACTCCATGAGTATTAAGTCTAAAGTGACCATCTCTGTTAATTAAATAAATATTTTTATTTTCATCATTACGGGTTTTTAATCTTAAATGGGGGTCGCCATCTGCATTAACTGACAATTGAACCCATCCTGGTGGTTTTTCATTAGAACCAACTGTTATTCCACCTTTTGTTGTCATTCCTGTTTGTTGCAATTGTGCTGCAACTTGTGATATATTGTTGATAAATTCATCAGAAAAATAATACCTTCTAACAGCAGCATCAATTTGTGCATCAGTAACATCAGCCATATTCTCAACAACATTTGAAACATTTGTAATTTTTTCAATTTGACATTTTGCAAATACATAGATGATGACAACAACTAGTGCTATAAAAAAATATAAATCAATTTTCATATAAGTTAAATTAGAAAATTAAATAATTAATAAATTATTTAATTTTGAAAAAAGTTATTTAACCTGCTGAACATTTCCACATGGACCCCCTTCATGACAATATCCGTTTCCGTCTCTAAATGGTCTTAGATTATTTTTAATAAAATTAAAGCTTCATAATATATGCTAAAACAAAATATGGAGGCATATTATTATGGACTTCATTACCTCCAGCAGCTGCAGTGTTGGACCAACCTTCACCGCCAAAATCTAGTGGTTCATTGTGATCTGCTGTATCAAATTTTCTATAAGCATTAACATTTGCTACGAAAGCATGTGTATGAGCGGGCATTTCTGCAACTGATAATTGATGAACTTGATCACCACCAGAACCCCAAAGTTCGTTGTAATTATTTCCAGGAACTTTACCGTGTTTGCCTCCTCCGGGGTGCCAACCTAAAATAAATTTACCGCGCAAATCAGGTGTTCCATTTTGACCATCACATAATGCCCATCCAGCAGGGGCAGTTGCTCCAGTCCATATTACTATTGTGCCTCTAGGTAAAACATTAAATGCACCATCGATAGTTAAATTTCCATTAAGATAAGTGTGTCCATTAATATAATTATTTCCATCACCTGCATCAAGTGTAGTTATTCTACCGTCTTTTCTAGGCCATCTAACTCCATCAGAACGATTCATATCCATTAATAAACCATTAGGACCATGAATACCAACTCTAAATATGGGACTCTTAGTGTTTGCGCCTACATTTTGAATGTACAATTTTTGATTATCCCATGTGCCAGTTTTACCAAATGTGATAAATGGGTTATTACCATCTCCTTCAAGGTGCATTATATGATCACCTAAATGTCTGATATAGTGGTGACCATCTTTATTAACACCAAAAAAATCAGGATTGCCATGAGTATTAACTCTAAAGTGACCATCTCTGTTAATTAAATAAACATTTTTATTTTCATCATTACGGGTTTTTAATCTTAAATGGGGATCACCATCTGCATTAACTGACAATTGAACCCATCCTGGTGGTTTTTCATTAGATCCGACTGTTATTCCTCCTCTGGTTGTCATTCCTGTTTGTTGCAATTGTGCTGCAACTTGTGATATATTGTTGATAAATTCATCAGAAAAATAATACCTTCTAACAGCAGCATCAATTTGTGCATCAGTAACATCAGCCATATTTTCAACAACTTTAGAAACATTAATCATTTTTTCAATTTTATATATAAAAAAAACATATGTTGTTACAATACAAAGTAAAATTAGAAAAATTAAGTCAATTTTCATATAAAATGAGTAAGAAAAAATATCTTATTTAATATAATTATGAGTAATGCATTTAAATTAGGTAAATCTGGATTAATTTATGGAACAGATTTAGAAAAAGCCAAAAATTTTTGTACAAGTAATTACGGACCAGAATGGGAATTAGACGTAAGACAAGTTAATATTTTTGAAACACCATTTTATCAAGGTAGATGTGTACATAGAAGATACACAGGAAATATTCAACAATGTTGTAATGGATATTTAATAGGGGAAAATATTTTTGGTTCAGAAGGAGCATTAACAACTTCTAAAACAACATGTTCTCCGGATCTAAAAAATGTTTTAACCTGCAACCAAACTAATTTAAAAGATGTTTGTTACAATCAGGCAATGTCCGGAACAATGGACAAATATTGTAGTTCTTTTATTAGAATTTCTGGAAATAACTTGGAATTAATTAAAAATGAACTAATTAATAAATTTATTGAAGATTATGTGGGAAATAACGGTAAGTATTCCAAATATAAAAATTTTATGGATAGTTTCGGAAAATTATCTATGGTATCAAGTTTACATAAAATTGTTCAAGACGCATACGACATAGAAGTAATTAAATCAGACTTAAATAAACTTACAGCTCAATTTAATCAAAAAGTATCTGATTTAAACCAAAAGGATATTGAATTGAATCAAAGAAATATTTTAATAAAACAAAAAGACGATGAATTATCATTAAAACAAAGAATGCTTGATGATAAAATTTTTGAATTTAATATTAAAGATAAGGATTTAATGAATATTAGAGCAGCACTAGATGCTAAACAATCAGAATTTGATAAAATAGTTGGAGCATTAGGCGCACTTGAAGAACAAAACAAGATAATGGAAGCCTCATTAGTTGAAAAAAATGCTTTAATTGCAAATGTTAATAAGAATATTCAAGAGACAGAAGCAAAGTTAAAAGATTATATTAGTCAGCGCGATCAGTTAAACAAAGAATTGAATGAAACTAAAGAAAAAACAGATCGAGAAATAAGGCTTGCACAAGATAATTATCGATCTCAACTGGAATCATTACAGCAACAAGAACGTGAAGCAAGAGCTAAATTAGAAGAAGATTTGGCAGCTCAAAAGAAAAAAGACATGGATGAACTAACAAAGGTAATGCAAAATAGAGAAGCAGAACTTGAAAAAAATTTTGCAGAAATAAAAGCTTCATATGATAAAGCAGCAGCAGATAGTAAAATTGAAACAGAAAAATTAATGGCTGAATTAGAAGCTCAAAAAAAACAATCTGAAGAAACTATTCAAAATTATAATAAACAAATTCAAGCAAAGTCTGATGAATTAAACTTAATTAAAAAACAAAAAGATGACGAAATTATTCAAATACAAAAACAAACAAGTGAATCAATTGAAAAAATAAAAGCTGATAATGAAAAGGAAAGTGCAGCTCTAATTAAAAAATTAGAAGAAGAAAAAGAAAAATCATTACAGGAAATAACAAATGTATTTAATGCAAGAGAAAAAGAAATTAATGACAGATTATTGCAACTACAAGCTCAAATGGCAAAAGCAGAACAAGATAATAAACTTGCAATTCAAGCTATGATGGATGACTACGAAAAAAAGAGAACTGAATATGAAAATACTTTGTTGGATGAATATAAAAAAAAGGACGAAGACTATAAAAAAATGTCAGACAAAAGAGAAAAAGAATACCAAGATGCTCTTACAAAATTGCAGTTAGATAATAAAAAACAAACAGACCAATTAAATGAACAATTTGTAAAAGAAATTGCACTCATTAATGAACAAAAAGCTCAAATGCAATTACAGTTTGATGATTTTAAGAAAAAATCAGAATCAGACATAGCCCTATTAACAACCAAATTAAATGAAGAAAGGGAAATTTACAATAAGGAAATTGAAAGGTTAAATACTTTAATAAAACAAAAAGAAGAAGAAGCTAAACAAAAATTATTAGAAATTCAAATTAGTTTACAAAATGATATGGATGCATTAAATGCAACTCAAGAATTAAAAAAGGAACTACTTTTTGAACAAACTAACAAACAAATTAATATGGCTCTTGAAGATTTAGAATCTAAAAAAGTTGGTATTAATAAGTCTTTTGAAGAGGAACTAAAGAAAAAACAAACAGAACTAGATAATTCTCTTCAATCTCAAAAAGAAGATTATGCTAAAAGATTAGATTCATTACAGAAATCTAATGACATCATGGTTGCACAACTTGAAGAAACAGCTAGAAAATACCAAATAGCACAAGAAGAACAAAACTTAAGGTTAGATAACTTATTACAAATAAAACAAAAAGAATATGAACAAATTCAAAAAGATTATGACACAAAATCGAAAGTAGAGCAAGATAAGTTTGCAGAGTTAATTAAAAAAATGGAAAATGATAAATCTGAAACAATAAAAAAATTTACTCAAGAAACTGAAAAGGAATTACTTAAATTAAACTTAGTAGTTGAAGAACAAAGACTAAAAAATCAAGTAGAATCAGATTCAAAACGCGAAGAATTAAAAGTTGTGATTAATCAGCTTGAAGATGAAAAAATAAGATTAGTTAAAGAAAAAAATGATGAAACACAAAAAGCGCTAAATAAAATACAAGAACTTTATGATTCTCAAGCAGCAGAAATTAATAAAAAATTAGAAGAATATAATAAGGCAAAAGAAAATTACGATAAAATGATTAAAGATGAGATGAATATTTTTGAAAACCAAATGCGGGCTTTAGAAGAGCAAAAACTAAACCGTATAAATGAATTTAATAAAGTAAATCAAGAAGAATTATTGTATATTGGTAAAACAATAGATGTTGAGAAACAAAAAAGTATTGAAGACGGAATTAAATATCGAAAAGCTCTTGAGGAAACAATTGAACAATTAGATAGAGAAAGAAATGAAATAATTAAAAAGAAAAACGATGAAACTCAAGAAATATTAGGGAAAATTAAACAAGAATATGAAATAGAGGCATCGTTAGTGAATCAAAAAATAAAAGAATATAATGATAAAAAAAATGAATATGATAAAAACATTAAAATTATTGATGAAGAACAAACATTTTATGTTGCTAAAAAAAGGGCAGAAGCAGAACAAGAATTATCTAAGTTATCAAAAATGCTTGCAGACGAAATAAATGATCTTAAATATAAAATAGAATCATATAAAATTCAAAGAGACCAAAAGTTAAAAGAAATAAATGAATTGAATGAAAAACTAAGAGAATTACAAAATATGTCAAAGAAAAGCTCAGGTTTATTTGGATTTTTTATGTGGAGCTTTTTTATAATTGTTGTAATTTTATTAGTAGCTTTGTATTTAAAACGAGCCAAAGGAATAGACTTGTTTTTTGAATTAAAAATACTGGCAATTTTATTAACCGAACAACTTAGGGTTTCTTTCTATAAGTTTATTAATTTGTTCAATAGAGATGATTCCAGTATCGAATCTTGATTTATTGGCATCACCAGTGTTATCATAATATTTTAAAAAGTATAAAATTAATATTTTATTAATTTTTTTTAAGTGTGGAAATAGTTTTTCTTTAATTTTTTTAGTGTTTTCTTCATTTGTTATGTTTTCAGTAGCCAATAAACGAATAGGCACAATATTTAAATTTCTATCTAAAACATGTGCTTCATATAATTCTAAATAAAGGCTTTGTCTAACATTTTCAGATAATGATAATTTTTCGTCATTGAGGATATTTTGGACAAAAATATTTTTCTCAAATTGATTTTTTTTATTCGAATCATCAGATTCTGTTGTCTTAATGAAAGACTCAATTAAAATTTTAATATTTGTGTTACCTAATTTTTTACTTGCATCAATAAATAACTCATTTGCTACATCATCAATTGACTTTTTGATATTTTCCAAGTCAGCAACTGTTAGAACAACAGTACTTGTTGAATTTACTGAATCTGTAAAAAACTCTTTTCTTGTTGTCATAATTAAAATAATTATTACACCAAGGACAATAAATGTAAGTACTTTTTTCATGAATGTAAAATATATATTAAACTAGAATTTTATATTTTTTTTATGTCTAAACTAATTTTGGAAATTTCATTTTCTATTTGTTTGATTTTTTCCTCAAAAAATTTTTTTGTTGTTTCAAGTTTTTGCTTTTCTTCTTTGAGTGATTTTTCAGATTCAATTTTATATAAATCAAATTGTTTTGTCCAGTTTTCTTTTTCAGTTATAAATTGTTTCATTGTTTTATCGCTGTTTTCTTTATATTCGTTAATTTTGCTATTGCAATCATCTTTTTGTTTTTCATATTGTTTTTCAAAATCCGCATAAGATTGTTTAATTAAAACATCGCATGATTTTTGCCCATCAATTTTTTTATTTAATTCTTCCTTATCAACATTAAGTTGTCTAATAATATTTTCTGAATTTTTCTTGTATTCATTAAATTGTGATTCATAATTAGTTTTTTGATCTTGAAATGATTTATTTAAATCAGTAATTTTTTTATTACATTCATTTCTTTCATTTGACAAACTGAGTTCAGATGCACTTTTAAGTTCAGAAAACTTTTTATCATAATTATCTGTAACTTGTTTAACCACAGAATCACATTGGTTACTTTGATTGGTTTGATTAGTGTCTGCGAAATATTCATAATTTTTTTTTAGCCAATATCCTTGAGCTGTATAACGATACATTATATAAAATAAGTTAGATTTTTTATATAAAATAAAATTAATTTGAAACTAAATTATATCTGCAGGGGAAGTATCCATTGTCTGCAAAATATTTATATGAACCAGTTGATTTACGGCATACATCACCGGGTTGATGTTCGGCATATTCATAAAATGCATCTGAATCTATCCATCCACCAAATAATAGTACATGTGTTGAAGGGTTCAAAATAGCATCGCCTTTTTTCATGTCGGCTTTAGAAATTTTGGTGCAGATTTCTTGCATGTTTCCAGTCCAGTGTCCACCACCAGAAGTTGAAGAGGCCCAACAGTAGGATACATAACCAGAACAATCTTGTCTGTATCCATCTTTGGTTGCGGTTTGAGAATATGGAACTTTTTGGTCAACCCAAACTTGAGCCCTTTGCATAATTTGGTCCCTAGTGATGGAACTGGCAGTTAAGTTAAGGTTTTCAGGAGCAGCTAATACTGTTGCAATAACAGTGAGTATAGACATAATTTTTACAAGCATATATTATTGTAAATATATAAAGTAAGGTTGGAAATTTTTTTATAATCAATTTTTTTTAAATAAGTTTAAATTAAAGTTAAACAATTTTAACCCATTCGATGTACTGCGGAACATATAAATCAGTATACCCACAAACACCACAACATGAAGATTCATCAGACCACTTGGAAAAATAATTGCAGGTACGATCATTGTTAACTAAATTGCCATCATTATCAAGTAAATTTGGATCCAATCCACTTGATTCATCTGATAAATCAGACGTATATGTTTTTAATAACAAAATATAACAAAGTGTCATAGTTTGTAACTATTATAATTATTTTTTAGTTGATGTATTTAATACTTCATCAGTTAATGGCTTTTTATATTTTCGTAAGCCATTTATTTTAGCTGTATACACATTCATTATTGCTACTATATCTTTACTTATTTCTTCAGTTGGTGTCATTTCTTCATTATTATTTAATACTTTTATTTTTCCATTAGATTTCTCTTTTATTATCCATTCTATCATTTCATAACCAAAACGGGTTAATCTGTCTTTATAAGCTATTACTACTTCTTCTAATTCACCTTCCATCGCATAAGCTAACAGCTTTTTTAAACCTTCGCGTTCATAGTTTAAACCGCTAGCTACATCCGTTATTATTTCATGATAAGGGTATTCTTTTTTCATGTAGTCAACCTGTCTTTTTAAATCTTCCTTTTGTTTTGGACTTGAAACTCGACAATAACAAATACGTTTTTTATTTGCATTTGTTTGATTAATTCCTTTTTCGCTTAAATATTTCTTTACGTCATACATTCGCTGTTTACCTATTACAGCAGAATCGATTTCTTTATTTTCGGCCATTTTATACAAAGTATTATAATGTATTTTTAATACGTCACTTGCTGCCTTTCTTGTTAAATATCCTTCCATTATTAATAATTAAATTAATGTTTCTTTATATAGTTTATAACAATTAATAACACTTAAAAACAAATTATTATATAATTGTATATTATGTAATGGTTACTATAACTTACGAGAAACCTAAATGGTTTAATATTAATAAAAACAAACTGTTAAATGACCCTGCTGACAGTTCATATAATAAAACATCATTTATTAAAAAAGATGTTAATATTAAAACATCAATATATAAAACCACTATTAAACCAAAAATAAAATATGAAGCTAATGATACATTTAATGTTCATAATGAAGCCATAAAACTAATTGACGGGTACCAAAATAAAATTACAAAACTAATAAATAATAATAATTTAACTGAAACTAAAGTAAAGACATTAACAACAAAATTATTAAAAGAATCTAACGGATTTAACACTGTAATACGAGTTAAAAAATATCAATTAAATTTTAGCAATGAACAAAAAGCAATTATTCAGTCCTGGATTACGGAATGTAAAAAAGTATACAACAAATGTGTCGATAAAAACAACGAAAATAAAAAGTACTTTAATAAAGGTTTTCAATATATAAAGGCATCATTTTTTAATGAAATGTATGGGGAAACCGAAAAACCGTGTCCCTATGATGTACTAACAGATGAAGTACGTGTTTATTGTTCCAACTTAAAGTCATGTTTTACAAACCTTAAAAAAACTAACATTAAACATTTCGAAATTAAGAAAAAACTTAAGCAAAAATCAAATTATTCACTTTTAATTCCATCAAGAGCAGTTTATAATAAAGGAATATTTAAAACAGTTTTAGGAAATATTAATGGTTTCGAATTAGATGAGTTACCATTATATGATTGTAGATTATTTTATTGTTGTAAAACATTAACTTATACATTAATGGTACCGACAAAAGTAAGCTGTAAAGCTTTACCTAATAGAGAAGATATTGTAGCAATTGATCCTGGTGAGAAAAAGTTTATTGAGTTTTATGGACTAAAATCTTACGGATATATTGGAAAAGACATTCGTAAACCGCTGCTAAAATTACGCGACCGTATAAGCAAGTATCAAAAAATACTTAATAAAACAAAAACAAATAAAAGCGGTAATAAATTAAAAAATAGACGACATATAAAAAAGAAAATAACACGGCTCTATAAAAAAATAAAACAAATAGTAAAAGAGTTACATAATCAATCAGCTAATTACCTATGTAAAAATTACGATAAAATATTAATACCTAAATTTGCAACTCAAGAAATGGTCAAGCATAAAAATAAAACATTTACAGATTTTAAAACTAAAGAAATAAATAAAGGAAGTACATACGAAGAGAGAAAACAGATAGCAAAAAATTTAACAAAAAAATGCAGACTAAGCCGTAAAGTGAAATATGTTTTAAACACATTATCACATTTTAGTTTTAGACAACACCTAACAGAAAAATCTGCTCAGCACGGTTGTCAGCTAAAAATAATAACGGAAGAATTCACAAGTTTAACCTGTACAAATTGCGGTCATATGTCAAAAGTTTATAATAAGCGCGTAAAAGAATGCGAATATTGTAAATGTAAAATAGACCGCGATTTAAATGGAGCGCGAAATATTTTGCTGAAAAACTTAGATGAGTTTAAATACAAACATGAGGCTACAAAGCCGACGGGTACCTACATCCCAAATCTGAAAAATAAGTAAAAATTTACTTAAAAATACTTAAGGAAACATTACAGTTACAAGTTGTTATGGTTAGTAATAAACTGTAATGTTTTAAATGTAGGGAATGGTAAAATACAAACTAATTAACTTTTGGGTTTCAAGTTCATATCCAACTTGCTCATAATCTTTTACTTCAGAACAATACCCATCATGTGATCTAAAGTAGACAATGTATGTACATTTAATATAATGTTGACCAGGTTGTCTATCTGTAACTCGGGTATTTTTAGCTTCCGGATTACTAAACCTGATTTTATTTGTTGATTGGACATATGTGAATTTAAATGGATTAAGCATTGGTTTGACCATATAGTTATTCTTTAAGTAACTATATTCAGGATGATGATTTGGTTTCATTAGCAGTTTTATGAATTCAATATCAACATTAATTTACATCAATTTTTTTATATTTAAAAAAATTATCGCAGAAATAAGAATTTAAAATTCTTACTCTAACAGACAATTTTTTTATTTGGAATTCCCATTAGTAAGTTTGCAAGCTTTAACAACTAACATGGATTTTTTATCATGGATTCCAGTCGTTGAGTCAGTTAGATAGTTTGTTCCAGTTTTAATCCATGCACCGGAGCCCCAATTTTTCCCTACAACTAATATACCAGTTGGGAGCCCTGATAAATCAATAAAACAGTCTTCCATACGTCCCCAATATTCCCCAGTGACGGTGACGGAACCAAGTAAAGTTGTTCCAATATATTTAAGTGTTAGCATATTTGAAATTCCAATTAATTTTGATTGGGTAGTTTCGCATGCAAACTGAGTTGAAAGACCGGATTTTCCAACCAATATCAAATAGTCATTTTCAACTGCTAGAAATTGCCCAGTAACAACATCAACAAATTGAAAACAACCTAATTGAATACTTTGGTTTTTTCCATATGAACCGAATATTTTTGCAGATTTTATTATGGAAGCTAGTGTCATCCCATTTACTTGTTCGGTTTTATCGTTAATTCTTTCCATGGTTTCTTGGTTAGAAATCAAATGGGATTGCATTGTTGTACTAATCTGGTGCAATTGTTCAAGTCCGTTAGAAATTATTTCCAAGTCTTTATCTTGTTGACTAATAATAAATTCCCGACTAGCAGTTGGGTTAACTACTAGTATATCAAAAGTTAACATTTCTTTATAGTCATGTATATAACGTATACGCACAAAGAAATATTAAATTAATTTTAAAGTTAAAAAAAGTCCAATAAAAATTGAATTTTTAATTACCAAGTTTATTATTATTAACATGTAATGAACTACAATTATATTTATCCGACACTATTACAAGCTTCAAATATTAACACTAACAGTTGGTTTGATATTAGAAGGCATAAAAATAATGCATTTAATAAAAAGAAAAAGAAACACACTGTTAATTATACATATGTTAATACTACTAAAATTATTTTGAAATTAACTGAAGAACAGAAAAATATTATTAACTTGTGGTTAAACGATTGTATTAGTATATACAATCTTACAAACTGTTATATTAAAAACTTAATTAACGATTTAAATCATAAACAAGTATTAAATTTTATTAATATTAGAAAACAATTAAATTCAACTGTTAAAAGTATTTGTGAACTTAATAATTTAAATAAGCATACGGGTGATTATGCCATTAAACATTGTATTGAAATGTATAAATCGGCTGTTTCTAATTGTAAGTCTGTTGATAAATTTGTAATTAGGGATTTACAATATAATAGACGACGGAAAAATTTAATTATTGAACCGTTATCAATTAGTAAAAATAAAAATGCAATGTTTTTAAGAGAATTGGGAGAAGTTAACAGTTCGTTACCGTTAAGTATTATTAAACAAAATTCAATTTTACAATATGATTTGTATAAAAAAACTTATTGTATAATAACACCAACAACTGTAAATGAAACGGTTGATGTTTGCCAATATAAAAAATGCGGTATAGATATTGGTGTACGGACATTTTTAACAGTTTTTTCAAAAGCAGAAACCTATGAAATCGGCACAAAAACAAACACAGTTATTGATAAAGTAAACAAAAGACTTGATAAAATTAGGTCAAGTTATGATCAACAAATAATTAGTAAAAAACAGTTTAGCCAATTATACAACAAATACAGCGATAAACTTAAAAACAAAATAACAGATATGCATAACAAAACATCTAATTTTTTGTTGTCTAATTTTAACACAATAATGGTTGAGAAGATAAGTATCAAACAAATGGTGTCAAATTTAACAGGAAATTTAAAGGAAATAACAAAAAGACGTTTATTAGCTTTATCTCATTATAAATTAAAAATGAAAATGAAACAAATGGCAGTAAAATATAGTACGAAAATAACGGAAGTATCCGCATATTTAACATCAAAAAACTGTCATAATTGTCTCCACACGAATGATAATCTAAAAAGCTCAAAATTATTTATTTGTGAAAATTGTAACCTAATAATGGATAGAGATATAAATGCATCAATTAACATATATAAAAATAGGGCTCTAATCCGTTCTTGTCCTTTAAAAAAAGTTGCATAAAATGACTTAATGTCAAGAAGTATCAACTTTTAAGTAACGGCTGGATAATTTGTTATAATTTGTGGTCGGTTGGACTGGGATATTTTCTTGATCTGGTAAATTTAATTGTGTGCATGTGGGTTGGTTCATTTGGTTAGGTATATTGATAGTTTTTTGTTTTGAACTGGTTGATAAGCTTGAACTAGCAAATGCCGAACCAATTGAACCAACCCAGCCAAACCATTCCATTGACCTTAACACACTCATAGATTTATTTAAAATATTTTTATTTGAATCTAGTGTATCTTCAATTGTATCAAGAGTTTCTCCTTGTGCTTGCAATAATTTTAAAGATTCAGTTCCAATATTAATTGTTTGATTAATAACCTGTTGAGATTCATTTAAATTACCAGTTATGTTAATTGTTTTAAGTGTATTAATTGTATCGGATGGTTCCATTTTATTATAAACATAAGAAAAAGTTTTTTTATGTTGCTTTTTGTGTAATTCAAAAAATTGATTTTAAATTATGATATCCCAATAAATCTTACTTTAATGTTAAAATATCTTAAAAATTTGTTTGGATTTACAAATAACCAAAATACTCATGATTCAAATCATTTACATTCGGCAAAAATATCTGTTGTAAACAACTCAGATACTTCTGAAGTTGATGTACAACATATTAAACCCCATGTTAAACCAACTTGTTCATTTTGTAAATGTCCTGACCATAATATTACCAAATGTCCCGAAGTACTCGGAGAAATAGACAGAATAAAAACCTATTGTTCCGAGTATGCGAATCAACAAAATATTCCAGCAACAATCAAATGGTTGGAACAATTTGATGAAAAGGTATTAAATAGATATGTTGTAATATCAAATATAAATAATTATATGTGGTCTCATTGTGCAGTCTACTATTCAAATAATATTGAAGGAACTAAAGGAAAGAAAAAATCAATTGAATTAATTATTGGACATGATTGTGTGTTACCTTTGCATCCGGAAATAAAAATTAAGCGAGAATATAAAAAGAAACAACCGGTTACAAATACACATTGTCATCATAATTCCAATCCCAATAATTTTTCAGTTGGTGCATTTGGAACTGGAATTGTAATTGGAACAGGGGTTGCAACTGGTTTTGCTATGGCTAATATTCTTGATTAATTTTTTTATATCGTAAATGCTAAATAAATAATTTTTTAATGACCGTTACATTCTTTGCTGCATACAATTTGACAAAACATATTTTTAGTGGGTTTTTTAGTTCGTGTTGGTTGAACATACATGGTTGGAGCAAAACTAGGATAACTTTTGCTAGTTGGGATTGCAGTTGGTTTTTTAAAAGATGGCCTTTGGGTTTGTACATTTAATGTGGGAACAAGACTTGGTACAGGTGTGGGTATTGATGTAGGTTTTACTGTTGGTTTTATTGTAGGCGTATTCGTAGGACTTAAAGTTGAGTCATTAAATACATTTAATGCAGTTATATAGTTTTGACTTAGTCCATTAACAGAAGTTAAAATTAAATGCTTGGCCTTTATTGTTTGAAGTTGGTTAAAGTTTTCACTTGTTAACACATAAGCCCAATTTCCTGTAGAATCAACTTGTATACTGGTAAGATTTTCTGGAAACTCTTGACTGGTAGTATCGGTGTTTCCAAAATATATAATTACATTGTCTGTGGTTTTAATTCTTCCTCCAGTATATGTCCATTGAATAGATTGGATATTTATATTTGACAATTGAACCTGATTATCTAAACCTACTCCTGTTATTAATAATGTATTATCTATAGTTAAACCCCCGTATAAACCATAACCCCCTGCAAAAATTTTTTTATATTGAACATTTACATTAAATCCACCACTATAAGGACCATATGCTGTTGCATAACCTACAGAATTTAATGTAACAAATCCAACCATATTTGTTTCGACTTGTACAATATTATTTGTAATAAGCACATTTACTGGATACTGAATTGATCCATAAACTGCAGTTTGACCTGATTTTTTTGTTCCTACAAAACAACCGTTTTCAACCATAAAAAGGCTTATAATATCTGATTTAAAAAATTCTATTTGGTCAGGTGACATATAAGCATCTTGTTTTACAATATATGGACCTGAAGAAGTAGTGTATGTGGTATATGTATAAAATTTAGCAGAACCATTTGTAACTTCTCCAATATAATTTCCGACAGTTGGATTACATGGAGTATAGGGTTTACAAACGTTTTGACTTGTTTCAGGATTGGTTATTCCATCTTGAATTGAACCAAGTCCAATATACTGACCCGGATATTTACATGTGTTAGATGCTGTTTGTTGGTAATTAGTAGCTTGAACAATTATTGTTGCACCAGGTTCTCCAGTTCCCTTAATAATATTATTTGTTTTATCATAAATATTTATTTGTCCAAATAATCCAACTTGAGTTAAATTAGCTGGTAAAATAGCAGACCAAACCGGTAAAGCAAGTACTAATAGTAAATTTATAAGTAGTGTTTGGATATATTTCATTAAATAAATTATCATTTGTCACATTAGCTTATTATATTTCAATTTTTGTCATCAATAACATTTAATAATATATTAAAATATTTTATTAAAAATTATCAAGTTTAACTAGAACCAACCGATAGTTTTTGCAAGTTCAGTATTAGTATTATCCAAATATCCTAAACTAATATCAACATATCGCATCCCAGAACCATAACCAATCCATCCAGTAGAATTGTCGGTGAAAATAATTAGATGAGCCCCATATGGGGCACCAGAGTTAGCCCTAGTAATTTGATAAACTGTAAGAATGGGTTTTTTAAAGTATTCACTATACGTGCTAAAATTGTTAATTGAGTTTTCTAAGTTACCAGTTAGTTCGCATGTTTCGCCACCTGACCAAATTGTTTTAAGCTTAACAGAACCAGAATTAAATTCTGCTGTCCAAACTGATTCAGACTTGACAAATTTTAAATCCCAAAGTAAATTAACAGAATTTGCATTTTTAAAGTTTTCAACTAAAATATATTTTCCTTTTAGCATTTTAATTAGAATTAAATAAAAATTTATCTTTAAATATTAAACATGAATTTCAGTTTGTATAACAGGTAAGCTGTATTCGCTATTGATATCTGCAAAAATTGCATCTGAAATTTTATTGGCCTTGTCAATATCAGTTTCAATACTGTCACTGATAATAAATCGGATAAACTCAATTGGTTTGGTTTGACCAATTCTATGCAAACGTCCGATAATTTGGTTTTCAATTTGTTTACGATAAATATATTCTCCTTCTAATGGTTCTAACAAGATAACAGTTTGAACATACTGAAAGTTTAACCCAGATGCATTAGATTCTGATGACAAAATTAACACTTGGGTATCATCAGATTCAAAAGTGTTTGGTTCATTTTGATTAAATAATTTGGCTTTAATATTTGATTTAGCTAATATTGAACTTAAATTATTTAACAAGGCTTTGGTATGTGAAAACAAAATTATTTTGCTTTTCTTTTCTTTACATATTTTAATTAATTTGGAAATTTTAGTTCCATAGTCAGTTGGCTTTGCGTCAACACCAACCAAATAGTTAGTTGTATTAGTAATTCCTGTTTTACACATGGGGCACTTTGTAAGTGTGGATTGTGATAACAACTTGATACATTCATAGCAAAACATATGTCCACAATGTAAAATAGTAAATTGTGAATCTAATGAACCCAAACAAATACCACAATCTGTGTCATCACATTCATGAGTTTCAGTTTCTTCGGTTTGTTTGGTTTTATTAATTAATTCTAATTGGGAATTAAAATAGGTTATTCTACTTTTAACATCATCAAGGGTTTTAGTTAAATTATATAATTGCCCCATATTGTTTTTAATAGTAATGGAAAACTCAGGTACATGTTCTAATTGTTTCCAAACTACATTAACATCTTTATCAAGTATAGAATCAAGTGATTTAATTAGGTTATTATCAGTTGCAACTCCTAATAATTGTTTCATATAATTCACAATTAAAGAACTTTTAAACTTTAGTAACTTTTGTTCTTGTTCATCGTATTCTTTTTGATGATGAGCTTTAATAGTATCATCAAGTGCATCAATTGATACAAATGAGTCAACAGTATCATCGGATTTAAAATATAAATTTGGATTAATACAAAAATTCTTTCTCATTTTATTTGCATCAGACGAATTGCAAATTGAATCATAATATAATCGTTCTTTTTGACTGAAAGTTAGATAATATTTAATTTCTTTGATTTGAGGGAGACCAATTTCTTTTTCCACATTTGCTTTTGTATTTTTTCTAAACATTTCGGAAAAAGTATTAATATATTTTTTGTATTTGGTAATTTGTTGATATTGAATTGGATACTTACCAATCCAGTTTAGTATATGATTAATCATTTGAGAATTAACGAATGGTGTTGCTGTAACAACCCATTTAAAATTCGCATGTAATTTGTCTAAGTTATTAGCTTGTTCATTTACAATTTCGTGAAATTCATCAATCACAACGCGATTAAATTTAAATTTAGTAAATAGTCCAGCTTTTAAGTGAACAAATGTACCAAGCACAATCAATCGTGTAGTTGATTCATTATACTGAGCAATGTCGGATTCAATGGTTTTGCCATTACAAACAACTAACTTGGAATCCCAATTTGAATCCACATGTTTATTATATTCATCAACCCAATGAGTAACCAAATGAGCAGGAACAATAATAAGTGTTGTAGATGGTTGCATTAGAGCTAATGTTAAAACTTGTAATGTTTTACCAAGTCCAACATCATCACATAAACACCCGCCAACTAAATAATTAAGAGAATCTTTATTCCATTTATATTTTAGCTTATCAATAACTTGGTTCTTTGTAACATTTATTTCCAGTTTTGGTCCCCAGTTAATAACTTTATCTTCTGATAATTCAATTGGTAAAGGTTCTTTTTCTCTCATACTCATCCAATGAACATTAACTTTTTGGTATAAATATAGTGGGGTTTTAATAAATTCGGGTTGGTCAATTGCCTTGGATTTGAAGTAATCTTTAGAAGACTTTGAAATGATATTAGATACAGCCTCATTTTCACATGATTTGTTATTAATGTTATTTATAATTTCAAAATGACTTGACATTATACAATTTAAGTATTCAATATTAACTTTGTTCATAATATTAGATTCTGTACTATTAAAATTGTAAAATTCTTTTGGTAGTTTGTCAACATGTATTTCAAGTAAAACTATTCCATAATGTATATTTGCTTCACAATGATTAATTAAAATATAATTAATTGCATCAATAGGAATAATTTTTTGATTATTATAAAAGTTTTTAAGCCATGAAAAACTTGGTTTATTTTCAACAATTTTAATCATTTCATCATTAGTATAAACAGAAGTATCCGCACCAGGGTTTGTCATTAAAGACCTAATTTTAAACCAATCCATCCTATACATTTGAATATCATTTCTTGGTACCTGTTCTATTCGTTCAATCAATAAAATAGTGTTAGTTAGGTTATCCATTAAAAGTTATTAGTTGATATACCCAGCCAAAGTAAAATTCAACTTTTTATTATTACAAACCCATAAAACCATAAACCCATAAACCCATAATAAAAATTGATAATAAAAGCGGATAATTTAATTAATCAGATTCCCTCTAATGGAAACAACCATCACACTAGATAAATTAAACATGAATTTTTGGACCAGAAACTTATTTAACCTATTACCATTGGAATTAGATCAAATGGTTTTGTCAGGACAACTGCTTTCGCGGGCATATTTAAATGCAATTAAATGCGAACCATTACCAAAATCATCTGAATCAGATAAATCAGTTGAAATATTGGAGTTGTATGTGACTGGTACTTTTGAAAAACAAAAAAATAAAATTTCCCAATTGCAAAATAATTTATCAGGGTATCCAAATAAATATTTTCTTAAAAAACGTGATGTGTCATTTTGTTTTTATGTAATTATACCAAATACTCCAGTAATTGTTGCGGTTTACCAAACCCCATATATTACTACAGCTGATTTACTTACTAGTTTTAATTTTGCACATGAATGTATGTATTGTACCCATGAACATTTTTATATTGGGTCTCATGCGCGGTTGTCATGGTTATCAAATCAAGTTCACCCAAATTACAGTATAAAATCGCGAGCAAATTGGGATGACTTGATTTTAGCAGTAACTGATGGATTTGACCCTATTGCATACATAAAAGAATTTCCTATGATTGTTAAGAGTTCACAGTCATATCATAAAAACCAAATATATTATGAGTTAAAAAAAATTTATTCGAGTCCATATGCAAAACCAAGCTCTTTTAATTTTGCAATTGATAAAAAAGGTTTTGAATGTTTAGAATATAATTTAGAAACGAAACCTCCGGAACAGTTTTTACAAGATACTCAGTTATCTATGTGTTGGGAAGGTAGCTCTGCAGGAAAATTTAACGATTTAAGACGAAGACCAAAATTTGCTATTTTAAAAGCCAATAATTATTTCGATTTACTAGTGTTACCAGTTTCGATTGTTTCTGTTTGTACACATGAACAAAAACATTTTGTGGCTGTTGGAATAAACGATACAAGCTTTAATGAAAAATTTAAAGAAATTATTAGATTTGCATTATATTCATTATGTGAAAAAACCCAGAATCAATGTGAAAGAACTTGTATATTGGATTCCGAAATATTAACCCCGGAAGAAAGATATGAATTTAATGTAGAAAATACTCTAATTAGCCAATCTAACCAAGCTAACCAATCAGGTTTTACTAGTATAATAGCCGATTGCAAGGGTTTAAATAAGTTATGTTTTATATCAATGTATCAAGGCTTAATAGCTGATATTTCTGTTGGAACTAATATTATTTGTACTTTTAAAATTGGAGTATTTAAAAATTACAAAGCGGGATTAGTTGTGCCCAATCCAACAAAAGTATTTGCAGAAATTAACAGTTTCGTTCCCGTGTTACATTAAATTTTCTTCTGTAAAAGATAAAAATTGATACAAAGTTACTTTATAAAATATTTTATTAGAATTTAATGGAAATTAAAGAAACTTTTTCAATGGACATTTTTAATGAAATAACTTGTGGAATTATTAGTTTAATACCCTTAGATATTAATTCGATGATTTTTTCTGGCGGATTAGTATTTGACACGTATTGGAAACAAAACTTTAACAAGTCAATGCAATGGGATAATACTCAAGTAAGAGACATTGATTTGTTTTTATTTGGTTCGGCCGAAAAAAAGTGGAAAATATTTCCACAGTGATTAATATATTGAATACACATTTTGGTCAAGATAGGATTTGTGTTGGATTAAAGGGAGCAGTAATAACTATTTTAATTGTTGGAATTCCTCGAATTGTTCAAATTACATGTACTGATAAATGGACAGCTAATGAAGTAATTTATGATTTTGATTTGGCTCATGTGATGTTGTATGTGTCAAATGAAGGATTGTATGTAAGCCCATTTGCATTAGTTTCCATGGAAATGCGTGAAGTATTACCAAACCCCAAGTCAAAAAAAACTGCCAAAATGTCCCGACTTGCTAAATACAATGAAAAAGGTTTGGGTATTGGTCGGTATATTAATGAATACCCATTTATTTTTGAAGATGAATATAAAGCAGATTTATCAGAAGTTTTAACATACAAGTATAAAAAAACGAATAACTTGGAAACAATTGGAGACAAACTTTATTATATTTTAGTTGGACCTGATGGTGAAAAGAAGAAAATATTTCGAACAATTGAAATGTTTGATAATTTAGGTTTTGTAAATCAAAATGAAATAACTCATATACAAGAATTTGATATTAACAAAGTTAATTTGTCAGGTGACTTTGAATATCTTGGTGGTCCAGAACCATTTTTAAATAGGGATTTTCGAGTTTTAAAGTCTGAAAACACATGGCATACTCAGGATTGTGATTATGCTAAATTATACAAGTATAATATTCCCGAACAATTTTCTAAACGTTATCGTCATAGATATTTAATTGATGGTGAAATTGTTTCTTATCAATATAATAAAGGTTTTGATGAAAAACATTACCAAACATTTAATTACCGAGGTCCTCATGTTGTTGTGTTAGCAATTGATAATCCTCAAACAATTGCCAATATTAAAATCCATATGCGAATGATGATTGAAAGTTTAGGAGAACAAAAACAATGGGCAACAACATGTTTATTTGATTCCAAGGCAATTGAACCGGAAGAAAAAGAGTATTTTGGTGTGTATGAAATCAATCGGCCTGCCTTTTTTAAAGAGCAAATGTATAATTTTGTTGAATCGGATAAATTATACATTGGGGTTAGTGGTCATGTTAATTATAATTGGACAAGAAGAAATTCCCACTTAAGCGAAGGCGAATTTACTAATTCAAAATACTGGATTCCTGGCTCGAGACTACAAATTATTGGAGACTGGGAAGCAATTATAATTAATGAGTTTCTTACATCATTAAAGAATAATGTGGCTTGTCCTAATAGAAACCATTCTCCATGTGTTTATTTTGGTGCTGATTTTATAGTTAAAACAAATTAAAAATTACTGGTTTTATAAATTAAATGAAAATTAAGCATGAATTTCAACTTGATTCATGGGCAAATTAAATTCATCATTTGTCTCAGAATATATGGCATCGGCAATTTTATTAGCAGAGTCAATTTGGCTTTCAATACTTCCCATCATTATTAATCTAATAAATTCAATTGGTTTGGTTTGACCAATTCTATGCAAACGGCCAATAATTTGGTTTTCAATTTGTTTACGATAAATATATTCGCCTTCTAATGGTTCTAACAGAATAACAGTTTGAACATACTGAAAGTTTAACCCAGAAGCATTGGATTCAGATGACAAAATTAGCACTTGGGTATCATCGGTTTCAAATGTTATAAGGTCTTTTTGATTAAATAGTTTGGCTTTAATTTTATATTCTCCCAATATTCTACTTAGATTTTCTAATAAAGCCTTTGTGTGTGAAAATAAGATAACTTTTTCTTTCTTTTCTTTACAAATTTTAATTAATTGGGATATTTTTGTACCATAATCACTGGGTGTATTGTCAACACCAACAACATAGTTTATTGTGTTTGTCAAACCAATTTTACACATTGGACATTTAGTTAATGGGGATTTACTAAGTAACTTTATACATTCATAACAAAACATGTGTCCACAATGTAAAATAGTAAATTGTGCATCTAATTCACCGAGGCAAATACCACATTCAGTTTCTTCGTTATTATTTGGTACACAATTACAGGACTTTTCTGGCTGAACTGATGCTTTTGACTTGTTAATTAAATCCAACTGGGAATTAAAGTAGGTCATTGATGCTTTTATTCCCTGAAGTATTTTATTTAAATACTTAAATTTTTCCATTGATTGAGGTTCAACCAAATCAAGCCCAACGGCTTGATCCCAAAATTTTTCATTTGTTTCCTTTTCTTTTTGAATTTTTTCTTCCTCGGTCAATTCTTTGGGCTCAGGTTTATTGGGTTTATTAGGTTCACCGCTTGAATCTATTTCTTTGGATGTTGTGGTTTCCAAGTCTGCTAAATTAGGTGTAGCTAATAATTTTTTCTTAGCTTTTTCTTCTTGTTCAATAGCTTTTTTTTCATTGGTTTCTAACATTGTCTTTACTGTTTGGTGTGACTTTAACCAGTTTAATTTAAATTCATATACTTTTTTAGCTTGGTTATCATATTCTTTTTGGTGATGTGCCTTTAAAGTATCATCAAGTGCATCAATTGAAACAAATGCATCAACATCATCCTTTTTAAAATATAAACTGGGATTAATGCAAAAGTTTCTTTTCATTTGAACAATATCTTTAGAATTGCATATCGAATCATAAAAAAGCTTTTCTTTTTGGCTAAATGTTAAGTAGTATTTAATTTCTTTAATTTGAGGAAGTCCAAGTTCACTAGTTACGTTGGCTTTTGTATTTTTTCTAAACATTTCTGAAAAAGTATTTATATATTTTTTATACTTGGTTATATTTGCATATTGGATAGGCACTTTACCAACCCAGTTTAAAATATTGGAAATCATGTTAGAATTAACAAAAGGAGTTGCAGTAACAACCCATTTAAAATCTGCATTTAACTTGTCAATCATAGAACCTTTAATATCTGCTATTTCATGAAATTCATCAATTACAATTCGAGTAAATTTAAACTTGATAAATACACCTGATTTTAAATGTTCAAATGTTCCCAATATAATAAGACTTTCAGCTGATTCATTATATTGTGCAATATCATGGGGAGATATTGCTCCGTTACAAACAATTAATTCAGAATTTGCATTTGCACCCACATGCTTGTGATATTCACTAACCCAATGAGAAACCAAATGTGCAGGAACAATAATTAAAGTTGTTGATGGTTTAGCCAGTGCTAATGTATAAATTTGTAATGTTTTACCAAGTCCAACATCATCACATAAACAGCCTCCAACTAAATAATTTGTTTTTGGGTTTGTTGATTGGCCTGCATCGGATTCTGATTTTTTCAAAACAAGTTTTTTGTCTGTGTTAATTTCAAGTTGAGGTCCCCAGTTGATTACTTTATCATCTGATAATGTAATAGCTAAAGGGTTAGCTTCTCTTGATGCCATCCAGTAAACATTAACCCGTTGATACAAGTAAAGTGGTGTTTTAATAAAATCGGGTTGGTCAATAGCTTTTGATTTATAATATTCTTTGGTAGTTTTAGTAATTATATTTGAAATGGTTTCATTTTCACAAGACTTGTTATTTAAATTATTCATTTCTTCAAAATGATGTTTCATAATATTAACCAAGTATTCAAATGAAAATTCATCCTGAGGGCTTGAAGTAAAGTATGAATAAAATTTATCTGGTAATTTGGTAATATCAATTTCAAATAACACAATATTATAATTTATATTTTTTTCTTTATGGGTAATAAGCCAGTAGTTTATTGAATCGGCGGGAAGAATTTTTTGATTCTTATAAAACATTGTTAGCCAAGAAAAACTGCCGACTCTGGAAATTATTTTTAACATTTGTTCGTTTTTGTGCAGCACAGTATCAGGACCAGGATTTTGCATAAGAGAACGAATCTTAAACCAATCCATCCGATATAATTCGATATCATTTCTTGGTACCTGCTCTATTCTTTCAACTAATAACACGCATTGAGTAAGGTTATCCATTGGAAACTTATGTAATTATGTTGTTATTAAATACCAAAGTCAATTTTTTTACAAGTAAAAATTGATATTGTGTTTGTTTAAATTGTTTGGATATTACTTTCAATGCTAAAAGTAAAAAAGCAATTAAAAAAACTATCTACTAGCACTGTTGCTGACCCTGTTGCTGACCCTGTTGCTGACCCTGTTGCTGACCCTGTTGCTAGTCCTCCTGGTCCAGTTATTTGGGATGTTGGATATCCAGAATTAGATTTGGATTACTTTACTTGTGGTTTAATTAAATTTATACCTATAAGTTCAAGTGATTCAATTGTGTTTACTGGAGGGTTGTTATTTGATGCATATTTCTCACATATTCACCAAACAAAACCCAGCTATAATTTACAAGATTTGAAAGATATTGATTTGTTTTTAATCGGAACTGAAGAAACCAAAGCAGATATAACTGAAAAAATTATTAAAAATTTAAAATTAGCGTATGGGGATGAAAACGTTGGAGCATCTATACAATACTCAGTAATTTCTATTTATATAGTTGGAATACCTAGAATAGTCCAATTAATTTGTACAAATTACACAAAACCAGATGAAGTAATTGATTCATTTGATTTTGCTCATGTGGCCATGCATTTAACTAATGGAGGTTTTTACGTCAGTCCATTTGCTAAAATGGCAGTTCAATTAAAAAAAGTTTTACCAAATCCAAATTGTGGTAAAAGAGCAAAACTGTCCCGCTTATTAAAATATTCAACCAGAGGATTAGATATTTCTGATTATGTTAAAGAATTTCCATTAACTACTTATGATACATCTCAAGTTGAAAAAAAATCATGGGAAAAAATAGCATATGAGAAAACAAAAAACTTAGTTGATAAAGAAGCGATATCAGTTTATTTGTCTTATTATAATAATAAAAAATTTATGGACGCTTTTATAGAAAATGGAATTCATAAAGAATTATTAAATATAAATGTGCACAATTGGAAAGACAAAGTAAATTGGTCTGGTGATTTTAGATATGTACAACCAAAAGAAAACTTTTTACATAATTCTAATTCTTTTGATATTATTAAAGTACGCAAAGATAATGAATTTTATGGTTCATTAGTAGGAAAGAAAGTTATTTACGAATCACATAATAAATTAATTGAAGCAAACGAAACAACAGGTAATGAAACTATATTTGTTGACTTTATTGTTAAAGCTCGAGTAAAAAACATAATTTTTGGACCAGTTACTATTGATGACTATTCTGGCAACTGGTGTTATCATTTGATATTAACACTTACTAATGAAGAACAAGTTGATTTGGTTAAACGTGCAGTTAAAACAGGTATTTCCGATTTAGCAATTGGGGATGATTTTTTAGAATTTTATGAAACTGGGATATTGGATTCACAAGCATTAAGCCCAGAAGAAAAAAAGATTTTTAATGGAAAAAATTTCCCGCACAAAAAATATGCAGAACCTAAATTAACCAAAGCTATTGATAAGTGTATAGGTTCCCATAAATTATGTCTGTTTACAACTATTTACCAAGAAAATTTTTCATTTGATGGTGATACAGTTTTATTTGACAATGTTGACGAAATTAAAACACCTAATGACAAACCACTAAATCGTCATGAAGAAAGAAAGTTGTTATTAGACAAGTTTTTAACCGATAAAATAAATCAATATGTTTATGTTGTATTTCAAGTTAAAAATTTACGAAAAGGAGGAGTAAATTCAGTTCTTAACCACAATACCCGGGCAAGAACTAGTTTTATTGTCCGAACAATTTTTTAGTTAAATGAAAAAATTGATTGGATTTTATTTTAATTCATATATATTAGATTATCTAATGGAACAATCTCAAAACCCATCCAATAAACCTGTTACTCCAGAATTAAAGTTTGATTACTGGACTTGGGAAATTCTTGACATAATGCCATTAGATGTTAACTCATTGGTTTTTTCAGGAGACTTATTGATTAAAACATATTTAAATTCAACCAGACCAGAGTCCAAGATAATCGATACTAATGGATTTGAATTTATTGATTTGTATTTATTTGGTTCAGGTGAAGAAAAAATAAAAAAAGTGGAAAAAATTGTTAATATGTTGCAAACAATTTTTGACCAACATATTATTGCAGGAGCATCTGGTTCAGGTGTAATACACATAATTATTCAAGGAGTTCCACGGATGGTACGGTTATTTAATATAAAATCACCAAACCTATCAGACATATTTAATTCAAATCCATTTGCACACTCGGAAATGTATTGGTCTAATCAAGGACTGCATCTGAGTCCATTTGCAAAATATTCACTTGACTCAAACCAAGTATTACCAAATCCTAACGCAAGGTTTAGAGCAGGATTAAGTGAACTAAAAGCTGTTAAAGAATTGGGATTTGAAATAACTTCATATATTGCAGAATTTCCAATGATTGACACTAATGGACAAAAAACAAGTACAAGAGGACAAGGTGAAATTAAACAATTTTATAACCAACATAGAAACCTACAATTTAGGGATGATGTTTTTAAATTAATTAATTTTTGTAAACTTGTACAAATTCCCCTATATAATTATGAATTTTTAAATAACACAGTTTATCTTGTGCCAAATGGGAAAAATGAAAACTTTTTAGAAAATAGCTCAAACGCTAATTTTGATATTGGCTACGGAAAAAATCCCAACAGCGCGAATTTTTTAAAGGGTATTTTTTGGTCAGAAAATTTAAATAAAATAATTATGGATGTGCAGGTTGAAGATTATTACAAATATAATTCAACTTATTTTTACTTTTTGTCAATAAATAATTCTGAAGTTGCAGATAAATTTAAGGAAATGGTTCTGTTTTGTATGCAGGATTTGGAAAATTCACGCACATGTATTATTGATTCAGAAGCCTTAGACCCAAATGAAAAAGTTATTTTTAATGTTGGAAATTCTTTGCCGGTAATTCCGGATGTATCACTTGGTATTGAAGAGTGTGCGAGCAAATGCACAAATTTAAATAAGTTATGCTTTATGGCAGTTTATGATAAAGAAATTTTTGCTAATCAGGATTTGCCAATTATATTCACCCTATGTAATTTAAAAAAGTCTGAGTATGATGTGATTACCAATGATAAAATTAAAAACTTCGAAAAAACATTTGTGGAAATTCATTCAGTGTTCTAAAAAATTGATTTAGTATTTAATTATTTAATTAGTTTTAGTTATTCAATGGAATATTATTTATGTGTGTTAGATTTTGAGGCTACTTGTTGGGATTCTGGAGAAAATAAAGATCAAATGGAAATAATTGAGTTTCCAAGTGTGTTATATAAAATAAACGAAACAAAAAATACAAGCGAATTTGTTAGCGAATTTGCCAAATATGTTAAACCAACAACTAATCCTACTTTGTCAAAATTTTGTACCGAATTAACAGGAATAACTCAAAAGCAAGTTGGTTCTGCTGATACTATTGATAAAGTATATAAAGCTCATACTGAATGGATAGATGCAAATGTACCGACTGGAGCTAATTTTGTAATAGCCACATGTGGTCACTGGGATTTACGCACACAATTAGTTAGAGAATGTGCAAATAAAAAATTAAAAAAACATAAATACTATTCAAATTACATTAATGTAAAAGATGAATTTGAATATTTTTATAAAACTAAAGCTGGCGGAATGCCTCAAATGCTTAAATATTTATCATTACCATTAGAAGGTAGACATCATTCTGGAATTGATGATTCAAGAAATATAGCTAAAATAATGTTATCAATAATAAAATCCGGCCATAAATTTTCAGATTTTTATTTTAATTATGTAAAGTATTAAACATTTAAAATTTTACCATCTAAGTCCATTAAAAGTGTTGTGACTTTAAATTGTGGATATTTTTGACCAATTGATTTTTTAAATGCTAAAAAATTTCTAGCGTGAAGTTTAATTTCCTCGTCTCTTGGAATAGATTCTCTATTATAAAGTAATTTATATGCACCACAGCTCATATGGTCAATAACAATAATTTCTTTTATTTCATGCAAGCTTTCAGCAAGTTCAATGTGGTTATTTAATGTTTCAGCCCAAGTATCATATTTAGTTTGATTATATCCTAAACTTGCTCCAGCTAATATAAATTCATCATAATTGTTATTATATCCTATGGAATCTAAGTATTTAACAGCATCATCAATAAGTCTAAAATCCATACATGTAATAACTATTGCTTTTGCCTTATGAGCAGTCATTTGGTCTTGTGTTTCAAAACCTTCAGTAACTTTAAAAAACACAACATAAATTATTATTGCTATTAATAGTTGTAAAATAACTAATTTATTCATTAGTTGCAAATATATAAATTTAACTAGATATTTTTTTACAAATATAATTTTGACTTGATGTCAGAATTTCGAATTGGTTCTGGGTTTTTATATATGCATGTTGCAAGCACAAGAGCCTTAGCAGTAGGTAAACTAACTTTGTGACCAACTGACACATACAAAGGATTGGATGCTTTATCATTTGTTTTAAGAGCTATCCCATAAGAAAAACCAGATTTACCAACTAATTCAATACCATCAGATTTTCCTTTACAACTAGTTCTAAATTGTGCTTTAACTGATTGTTCATCAAGTCCATCCACACACAACAAAGTTTTACTTACACCAATAGTTGGGATATTTAATTCCACACCCAAGTGTGATGCACATCCAAACTTTCTATCATGAAGCAAACCGGTTCCATCAACCATTATTACATCTGAAACCCACCCATCAGCTTTTGCTTGAGCTATTAAGTTTTTATAAATTGGTATTTCTCGAAATCCTAAAAAGCCACTGACATACGGGATGGACAATTGGCATAGTTGATGTGTTTCATAAACGATTTGTCCCGTTGTTAAATCTAATATTGTCAAGTAAGCACATCCACGGGTGTTGTCAGACTTATCAAAACTAATATCAAGTCCACCAATATATCGAATTGCGTCAAATTGCATAGTATCCTGTGTAATTACTTGTTTTGCCCCGGCTTCTTGGTATTTAATCCAATTAATTATTTCTGTATTAGTCATAATTATTAACAAATACAAAAGTATCTTTAAATCTCGAATTTTTCAAATGATTTTTTACTTCCCATAGATTCAACTAAATCATCAAGCGCTTTTAGGGAATTCGCATATTGACGCCTCATTGAATTTTCAACATTACACGGTGCAATTTTATACAAGTCAAAGTTAATACGTGTTTTTATTATTTCCAAAGTAACTTCATTTTTTCCATTATAAAAATTCGAAAACATGTTATAAATTTGTTCATGGTCCACATAGTCAAAGAAAACTTTTTCATCAACACGACCATCGCGAACTAGTGCTTCATCTAAAATCTCAGGAAAGTTTGTTGTTAAAATAGCCACCATTCCGTGATTATTATTAATGCCATCAAGTTGGTTGAGCAGACATGATAAAGTAACAGTTTGTTCTGGTTTTTTCTCTTCGGGTTTGGTGGTATTACCAGTACCGGTTAAATTATCTGGATTGGTCGACGGTGTCAGTTCTTGGGCAAATTCTTTGGATCTTTTATGTACCAGTTTGCCTTGTGCATCAATATCTTCAATAACAAGTACAGTTTCTTTAAAATTTATTCTGCTCATTAACCCAATTAATTCTGTATCATTTTTAATAACCGCTAAATTAAGGTAATGAATGTGTCTTTGTAATTCATTTGCAATAGCTTTAATCATTGATGTTTTACCTGTTCCAGGGGGTCCATAAAATAAAAAAGTTTTTTTATAAGGGATGCCCCGTTCAACATGCCATTCTTCTGATTCATTAAAATGTCTTAACATATCTCCAATTTCGTTGTTTTTATTATTTTTCATAATAACTGTTGTAAATTTTCTTTTGTTTCTTTCTAATGGAGTTTCTTTCCAACCAATCTGTTCATGGGTGTATATTTTTTGGACCCAAACATCTTCAACTTTTGATTTTGCATATTGGTTAATTACATGTTGTGATAAGTTATCAAATGTTTCGTATGTACAATCATATGTCCAAATGAGCAATTTGTGGTTTTTCTTTTTAACTTCACCAGATGGGGCATAAACAACATCTTCAAATGATGATTTTGAGTAAGCAAATGTATATGAATTATATTCAAATTCTGTTTCCTGTTCTTCAGGAACTGATTTTAGTATTGCATAATCCTTTTCTTTTTTACTTGCTTCAATAGGTTTTATCATAATCATAACTGTATGGTTTTTATTAATTTTCTTTTTGGAATTAGATTTTAGGTACCAATCAAATGCCACATACAAATGGTTAATTGAATTTTCATTAATATAACAGATTTCCCAAGTTTTTTTTACTGGGGCTGGTTTTCTATATAAGGTTGCAACAAAATATCTTTTAATATGAGACCCATATCCCCAAGCATAACCAAACGTTGTTTTACCAAGTGAATAAGCCTGAAATGGGTTTAACAGTGCAAATGCTAATGTCATTTTAGCCAGCGGATTTGTAATTTTAAATATTTCCGACAAATATTCGTTACATTCCATAGTTTTTGCTATAATCATTGCTTGAAATGCGCTTTTAACTGAAGATAAATCTACTGGTTTTGAGTTATCATATTTAACAATTGGACTAGAACTTGTTGTGGGACTCTGACTTACCCCCTCCTTTTTATTTCCTCCGTATTTTATTATTTCCATTGTTAAAATAAATAGGTTAAAATAACTTTAAGTCGGTTTGTTATCTGATTTAAAAATAAATTTATTAAAATAGTAATGTCCGATATATTTGATTTTTTAACTAAAACTAATCCAGTTGATACAGATGCAGACTTGTCTCTAGAAAAAATAATTAAAAAATGGGAAAATGACGTATTATCTGGTTCAGATGCTAACCAAAACAATTGGTCTTATTCAATGGAATCAGACCCAGATTTTTCAAATGCACAACAAGATGAAAACATTTCATCTGACAAAATATTAAAGTATATGTTTAATCCCAATTTACTTAATTCCACACTAAAAACACAATTTATTGATGGAAAAACTGCCGACCTTGTAACCGAGTGCGTTGAAACAAGTAGTGTGAAATCATGTTATAGTTTGTCAATTCATAGGTCATGTGACACAATTGGAAAACTTAGTTTACGGCTTAAATTAAAACCTTGGCTTAATGCGGAACAAATACCCCGATTACTTAATTTATTAAAAGATACAACTATTAAAATTGAAATGGGTGGTACGCCAATTTTTACTATTGATAAATTAATGTTAGTATATTTAATTTGCGAAAGTTTAGGTTCAGGTATTAAATATTTTGATGTTAGTAATTTTTTGGAAACAAATGATGTGGAAGATATTAAAAAACTCATTATTAATTGGGAAAATGATTTAGGATCTAACTTTTCTAACCGATATTATTTTACAGACCCAGCTGGTAAATACTTAGATATTCCCTTATTAAACGATTTTTTTTCTTATAAATTACCTATACCATTAATCGCAATGCAATTTCATGATGTTCGAGTTAGAATTGATATTCCTGCTTACGTTGTAAATGAATTTAAAAATTCAGTAGAAACAATTGGTGTAATATCAGATGACAACACATTTTACTCCAGTGAAAATAGACGCAAACTTTGTCAAAATTCATACAACTTGCTTGTAATGAATTCAAATATAAACTACTTTCATTCATTTAATGACCCAGTTGTTAAAATACAAACTTTTTCACACTTAAAATTCATATTTATTTTTATTAGACCTACTGATGAATTTTTAACAGATGCTAACGTTTGTTTAACTGATTTACCAGAGTTATCATCTGTTGATATTGAATTGGTAAATTCATCATATGCTATTGATATGGGTAAGGTTTATAGGGCAACTTATGATAATATTATTTGTTATGGAATTGCAGCTGATGGATACTCTGATATGACCAATTGGATTAAAGTTACCAATGAATGCGTCGAATTACCCGATATAATAAGAAATAAACAAGGTGAAAAAGGATTTGAAAACTTTAATCCAAGTACAGCTGAACAAGTTTATAAAATAGTGACTCCGGAACGAGTAATAATAAAATTAACTCCATATTCCATCCCAGTCAGTATTGAAATTTATGAAATAAATCAATACCTCCAAAGAATTATGAGTGGAATGACTGAGTTAGCAATGGGAAATTAAATTTTTGGTTTGACCAAACTGATTTAAAACAATAAGTTCTATTGATTTTAAATAATTAATGGATAATAACAACAATAATGATAATATTAATGTTTATGGTTTTGATTTGAAACCAGATGAGTATCAACCATCGGGATGTCTTAACTTTTCAAGAATTGATAATGTGGTATTTACTTTAGATATTCAGCAAATTTTTTCATTTGAAATTCAAAAAATGGTAGCATCTTTTTAAATCTGCAAAAGTGTAAAATAAAAATTGAATTGTTAATAGTTTTATATAAATTACTAATAATTTAATGGGAAGATTAATTGAAGACGTACATAAACAAATTTACCGAATTATTCCCCTTGATAAAATTGAATTACGTGGGGACTTGAGGGCATATGTGGATGGGTTATGGAATAAAGCTCCTGAAGTTAGGTCAGGACCGGAGGTTTATTTGCCTTACGCATCTATATTGTCTGCTTGGATTGATCCACACGGAGAAAACTTAGCTGATTGGGAAATTCAAGTTATTAAGATTTTTAATGGGGTAAAAGAAGAATTTGAAGAAGATATGGATGACTATGATTATATGCATCATACAATGGCACATTATAATAAATAAATTATTTTATTGATTACATACAATGGCACAACCACATATTATGATAAATAAATTTTATTCGTTGTCAACAAAACAACGGGAAAATGCAGAGTTTTGATAAAGGTATAATCCTTCATGCATTGCTTCCAAAAAATTAATTTTTGTAATTTTAAAATTTTTTTTAATTCCGCGAAGTTTTAAATGATAATCAGATTCATTAATAACAATAACTACTGATGAATCGGCGTCATTTGCAATAAGTCTTATTTCCGAATATAATATACATTTGGCTTTTTCTTCAATTTTACACCAGTAGTAATTTTCCGTATTGTTAAATCCCATGACATTAACATCACAAAATTCACGCAGGATTGTTCGAATAATATCTTCTAACTTTTTGATATTTAAATCAGTTCTAATAACATGAACATCTCCATGTTTCGGTATTTGGCTATAAATATTATATGGTAATTCAATGCTATGATACATTATTTGTTCATTTAAGAAGGTATTTGAACAATAATTTTCAATTTTTTTTAACCAAATAAAAAATATTGAATTAATTGGAAATTAATAAATTATATCGTATAATATATATTATGAATAAGGAAATTTATGGTTGTATATTAGGTGGTTGGTGTGGGGATGCGGCTGGTGCCACATTAGAATTTACATACGGACCAATTACTGAAAAAATGGTGGAAGTTGCAATGAAAATGCCTGGGGGTGGAGCCATAGGTGTCGGTCCAGGTCAAATTACAGACGATAGCGAATTAGAAATTGCAATATTAAATGCACTTGTTAAAAATAAATCTACTAACACTCCAGATGTTTATCCTCTTGAATTGGTGGCTGAAGAATATATTTATTGGATTAATTCACATCCATTTGATGTTGGAACAACATGTTCAAATGCGTTTTCAAAAGCAATAAATTATAAACAAATGATGACAAATGCTCTTAAACTTAAAAATCAAAGTCAAGCTAACGGTGCTTTAATGAGAGCAGCTATTATAGGAGTTTGGGCAAAAGATTTATCAGATAATAAAATTATTGAATACGCAAAACAAGATGCAAAACTATCTCATTGTAACGAAGTATGTCAAGAAGTTAATGGATTATATTGTTTGATTATTGCAAACATTTTAAAATCTGTTCCAGTAGACCAAATATTAACTAAAGTAAAATCAAATATAACTAATGGGGAAATTGCAGAATGGTTTGAACAGGCAAAATCATTAGATGCAATAGTTTGTACTAAAAATATTGGATTTTGTAAACATGGCTTTATGCTTGTCTGTTATTTTTTAAATAATCCAACAACATATGAACAAGCAATAAAAATAACTTTATTAAAAGGTGGAGACACAGATACTAATGGAAAAATTGTTGGTAATGTTGTTGGAGCAATGGTTGGATTAGATGGAATTCCCGAATATATGTTAAAACCAGTTTTACGGTTTGATTGCGTTAATGCACAATTCGGTCATTACAGACCAAAAAAATACTGTGTGGGAAAAGCAGTTAAACTAATTAAAGAATTGCTTTAATAATATAATTATATGGTATCATTTATTGTTGATGTTAGAGAACATAATGAATTAAAAGAAAAATATTTAAAGTCAAATAAAGAAGATATTGTTGTTTTACACATTTCAATGAGCAATATTGAAGTTTATAAAGAAAAAATAATTGAAATCGCATATAATAAAGGAAATGTTTATTTAGTTTGTAGGTCTGGAAATCGTGCAGGTTCAGCAAAATCATTTTATTTTCCACATATAAATAATATTCAATCTATTGGTTCAGTTGAGAATGCATCAAAAACTTTTAATATTGATTTAATTGTTAACTAATCCCAAAAAAAATTGAAATTACCAACAGTTACGAACCGTTATAAATTTAAACTCAATGGCGCAATTAAATAAATTACATGATAATCTTACCGCCGGGTTTGTTACAAAAACAGACCTAAAATACCTTGTTTCGAGTATATTCGCAGGTACATCAGTTCCCGAACTTGAATCAATTGGGCTTCAAACCCATCCCTCTGGAAAATCCAACAGAGATTTTCACAACTCGCAGATAACAGACCAAGTTAATAAGGTTTGTACAACTCAATATGACAAACTCGATTATACAATTAGTCGAATTTCATTAAGCAAATACAACAAAATAAATATTGATACTCATGTTCAAAAGTCAAAAGACACAATTCAATTTTATCTTGCTGGACCAGACTTGTCTGAGTATTATATGTTTTTGCCAAAAATATCTCATTACCCACACACTGGACCATCGCATTCCAAATGGTATGGGTTAGAATGCAGAACAAAAATAATTGCTATTGCATTGGGACTTAAAATGTTAGAATTATTACTTTTTGGTATTAAAATTTCGTGCGCATACACAATTTCAGATTCTGGTATTTTAGGAGCTGAAGTGCCCTTTACTATTCCTGAAAAATATAAAGAAAACAGTTTATGTGTTAGCCATGCTCAAATTAACAACAAAACAAATCCCTCAAAAGTTTCTCCTGGAATATTTTTGTTTGGCAAAAATGGTATTGGACCAGAACAAACGTTTGAGTTATTGGGTGAATTAAGAAAAAAATTTGCCCATATTGAAACTCAAGTTTATCCATCGGTTATTACTGGATGGGATTTGTCAGACTTTGTTAAATCCCAATATAAATTTGCATTAAGTTCATGGAATAGACATGCAAGAATATGTATTAAAAATTGCAAGAAAGTTGATGTTTTAATTATTGACCCTTGGATGAATGGATTACCTCGGATAGTTAGCTCTCAGCTAGTTCCGGCCAATTCATCAACACGTATTGGTTTTTTTTCCAGGAGTATAAAAGACCAAAAATCGGAAGGGTCTTGTGTGTTTTGTGCATTAGCTCGGTTAATATCTGTTGTTGATTCATATGTTGACACAGAAAATGTTGGTGATTTAAATGATTTAACAAATTCAATTGAAAAATCAATTGAGTTAAATTTAACTAAACCAACTGAAGATTTTTATGCTTATTTGATTAAAACTATATATGGTAATTTAATCAAATAAAATATTATTTTGGAATTGGTATTGGTTTTGTTTTATTGTTTTTTGCGAAATATTCAAGTCTTATTTCATCGTTTGTTTTTATTTTGGCTTTGTAATTATAAATATGATTATCATTATTTGTAGTTTTTTCAAATCCCCCAATACCCACAGTATCGATATTGCTGATAGTTGCAATTAAATTCAGCTGAATCGCCATGACATAATGCAAAATCAAATTCTTGAAATTCTGTGAAATCTGCCGTTGCAATTGAATTATTTAAAGAATTAGTTTGAGAATTATTTTTAAAGGTATTTTCTAAAACATTTAACATATGTTATCTATGTGAATTTAGAAAAAATTTATTTTTTATATTTGATTAAAAATTTTTACAAACAAGTTCATATTTAGCTTTATTAATTGCCCAGTATTTATTTGGATCTAAACTAAATTCCATTAACAACCCAGTTAATAATGATGAGAACTCAGTGGAACTATTAATTGGTAATAATGACGGGAGATTATCAATCGCAATTATATCAACAAATTTATTATATGAGAAAACAGGTTGGGACCAAGTAGTTTTATTTTGGTATATTTTGATTGGATTATTTGGGCTTGTATAATCACAACTTACATCAACAATAACTGTGTTTTTATAAAACTGTGTATTATGATCATACCAAGTACCAACTGGTTCTGATAAACATATGGTATTAATAACAATGTCAAAATTTTCTAATTGACTTTTAATATCAGTCCTAGTTAGTTTAACAGGAACAATACCAAACATATTTAATAAACTTAAAACTCCTTGACCACACCTTCCATTGGGTCCAATGACACAAACTTTTAAATTATCAGGTAATGGAAATTGGTTTATTTCATTTAAAATATCCTGATACGAGCTCCAATATTTAAGATTTACCAATTGAGACCCATTAATTTTTTTAATGTATTGTAATAATCCTAACCCTGCGCCAACAAAACCAGCAAAATAACCAAATGCCACAAGTCTTTTTCCTTCAGAGTTAACAAAATATTCTAAATCATATAAAATACTATTTGAAGACCTAAACCAATTTAATATAATTTCTGAACCAGATTGATTCTTATAACTATGTGAAAAGTATATTTGGGTATGGGAATTTAATTTCTCAATATTATCCAATTCTTTTAATCCAATAATAATCCAATCGTTTCTTTCAAACCATTTAATATTTGTGATAGTCCCGCCTGCTTGTTCAAATTGATTATCAGTAAAACATCTTGTTTCAGACGATTCAACAAAAACCTTAAAACCAATGTCTACTAATTTTTTAACATCAGATGGCACTATTGGACATCTAAATTCGTTAGAATATAATTCTTTCCTAATAAAAATAGTGTTAATTGTCATGCTTAAAATGTCTAAGGAAAAAATTTAAAATATTTGTATAAAAAATTTATTAAATTAGTTTATAAATAATATCTACGGGAAGATAATAGTAATGAAAACAAATTATTTTGATAAAGATACAAGAGCGTTTGATAAATTTTCACGAGAAATTGACATTGACCACCTTGTCAGAAATGCTCGAGCTAATGATAAATCAAAAGATGATAAAGAAAGAAGTATTAGAGATTTAGCGCTTGGATCACATTTAGAAAAACACGAAAAATATCTTAAACTATATAAATCAAGTGAGGTATTTTGGGGTTTAGGTATCGAAAATGAGTTTTATTTAGAATGTGCTAACAGACCAATTATTTCTCGTGAATTTTTTAATAATAATCATCAGAGAGAAAGATATTCTGTAAACTATTATTCAAACTACGACCAAGAACTAAAAACAGAAGCATTCAAATATACCAATCATACATTTGTTGATATACCGTATTTAATTAATTCCCATAGTTTTACTGATACAGACATTAATTCTAATCATAAAACTTTACAACATGTTAAACAAATTGATAAATCATCAAAAGCAAATAATAAATCACGTGTTCTAGATACAACTAGAACTAACCCTGAATTTAATGGTAAAACATTAGGTGAAGAAATTTTTAAATCAAACGAATATTTAAGAAATAATTTTAATAAAACATGGTTATACGATGGTGATACATTTGAAATTACAACATTAAATTTCTATAAAACAGATGTACAACAAATGATTGGAGAATTAGTTCAATATAAGCAAGACTTTATTGACAATATACAAAAATTTCAAACCGAAACTAAATTATTTAATAATTGTGGTCAAATCAAAATTATGGAAAAAAATTATCCTTTTGCTCTTCACATGACCAATCCCAATAATGTTGGTATATTTAATAATGGTACTCTTCACTATAATTTAACACTACCAACTGAACTTGATTCAAATAAACTCATTAAAAATCCCGAGAAATTTACTGAAGAACACAAGCAAGCAATTAAAATAATTCAATGGTTTGAGCCTATTCTTGTTAGTATGTATGGTACTCCTGATTATTTTTCACAATTACCAGATTACCCAAATGCCATTAAATTTTCTGGTGCATCACAACGCTGTGCAGTGTCAAGATATATTAGTTTAGGTACGTATGATACAGACCAAATGGAACCCGGTAAAATACTATTAACATCTTTGTCAAATTATCCTGACTATTTTTGGTACAACCAATATCATGAGACAAGTGCGTATAATAAATTAGAAAAAATTGGTCTTGATGTTAACTTTAACAAGCATTATAATCATGGTATTGAACTTAGATTTTTTGACCATATTTCTGATCCAAAATTAATATTTGAATCATTTGAATTTATTATTTATCTTATTGATTTAACTTTTGAAAATTCTATTAACATGGAAAATCCAATGAAAAACAAACTATGGAATAAGCTAGTTTCAAATGTAATGACCCATGGTAAAAAATATAATCTTACAGATGAAGAATTAACTTGCTTTGAATTAATGTTGGGTTTAAGATTTAGTTCTTCAAATATAGTACATGTTTATAATCAAATATTAGCACATTTAAAATCAAAATTTGAATTTGTTATTGCTAATAAAAAAATTTCAATTGGTAAATTTTCCAAACATGTGCTAATGCCTGAAAAAATTATGGTATTTTGTCCAAATAAAGGTAAAAATATTGGCGAAATTAAAACAGCCTTGGATGAAACTGTTAATTTAAATAAATTTTCAAATATAATTTCTGAACTTTCAGAAGAAAAAGAACTACCAAATGAAATAATTAATATTGTTGATATTGTTGATGGGTTTGTTGAAATAAATGATAACCTAGAACAATTAAGTAAATTAAATGGTTCAAGACAAAAAACTGCAAAATTATTGTCTGACATTAATCAAATTATAAAAACATCAATTGATGTCTTAAATTATAATATTGAAAAAATACTGGAAAATAAAAACAAAATTAATACAATATTATTTGTAAAAATTATTGATTTAATCGGATGTTTTAAATTAATTTAAAAATATTAAGATTATTTATCTTTATAAGTTATAATAAACTTAATATCATTATTTATAGACAAAATCTATTATAATTATAATATATCAATGAGAATTAAAAATACAGAGCTTTTAGCAAAAATTGCATCAGGAAAGATTTTACCAGGAATATGTAAAAACGTTAATATTAATCAAATGATTAGCCATGAAACAATTAAAACAATCAATCAATCTACCAACTTATCAACTCAATCAGACGAAACCTTAAAAATAGTTGAAAACAGACTATACAACAAAAAATATCAAAATAACGTTACTGTACCAAAAAACGAAAGAATGTTTTTGGAAGGAAATCAAATTAAAACTGAAGATGAAATTAAAAATAAAATTGCAAATTTTGTTCTTAGATCTAGAGAACCAAAAAGCACTATTCTTTCTAATTATACTTTAATAAATGAAAAAACATCGGATAGTTTAGAATTATTAAAAGAAAACTTAACCAATGAATACTTAGTTTTAACTGATACTTTATCAAATTATAAAAGAGAGTTTTTATTACCAGTACCACAAGAAACCTATGCATTTGAATCTGGATCCGATATTATTTTAAAAGGATCAAACATTATTCTTTGTGTTAATAAATCTGGATTAATTGGTTCATCATGTTCAATTCCAAAAGAATTAGAAACACTAACTAATAGTAAAACTATTGGACTTAAGTATATGCCTGAAAATTCACCATCAAAAAATAATTATTTTGAATATATGGGTCCCTTATTTTCAAATAAAAGCCAAAAACAAAATTTTAATTGTATTAAAATGATATATTCTAATTCTAACAACGAAACTAAAATTGTTACAAATGTCAACTTGTACAATTCAAATAACCAATCATTTAAATCAAATTTACCAACTAATTTACCTGAAAACTATGAGTCGTTAAATTCTGTAAACCATTATGATGTTTGTACAGATGGTTTTTTATCAACAGAAACTATTGGAAAGTCTAAAGATTTAGAACATGCAATTAGTTATTCATTTGGAAAGTCAGATAATAAAATAAGTGTAAATGTTACATTAACTAATAAGTCAAACCAATCCCTTTCAAACCTTAAATATTACTATGCGGGAAATTTACATGTGGGAAAACATATTGATGTTAATCAGGTATCTCATTTTAAAACTTCACCAAATGAAACCGGAATATTTTGTGAATCAAAGTCAAAAACTTATTTTAATCAACCTGGAATTTATTTAAGGACCAGGGAATTAAATTCGTTTACGTTCATTGATAATGAATGGGATTGGTTGTACGGAGATAAATGGCACAAAATTAGACTTACAACAAAAACTCCAATAGATAGAGAAGACTTGGCAATCTCAGGGCTTGAATTTAATAAAAAAGAACTAAAACCAAACTGCACTTGGTCGATTAATTTTTCAATTGGATTTGGAGAAGCAAAGGATTTCTTATCTCAGGAATTTGCGAACCAAACAACTGGATTAGATTTTAATGGAATTGATTTTTCACATAAAAAACTTCATAACCTAATAACAACATGTTCTGACTTTACTGGTTGTAATTTGTCTGGAGCTGACTTGTCTGGAAATTGCCTGTCAGGGGCTAAAACTGGTCCCTTAGCACCAGATTCAACATCTCCTGCTTTGTTACCGAAAGGTTATAAGTTTGTTGTATCAGCTGGACCAGAAAAACACAAATACATTGTGGGACCAAACTTAAATTTGTCAAACTTAAACTTGAGTCTAATAGATTTTTCTGCTGTTGATTTATCTGGTTCAGATTTATCTGGTTCAAATTTATCCGACAGTATTTTTTACGGAACAAATATAATTTATTCTTCAGTCGGAAAAAATACTGCTCATAATAATATGACTGTACAAATACCTGGATATACTGTTCGTGGTGGATTTATACTTGGACCATATTTAAACTATTCCAAACAAAATTTTTCTAATGTCGATCTATCTGGTTTAAATTTAACTGGTTGTACGTTTTCCCATTGTAATTTTTCAGGCGCAATTATTGGAGGAACAAACTTTGCCACATGTAAATTTAAAAATGTTGTTCCTGGTCCATTTAATAAACAAAATATTGTACATACAACTTTACCATTAGAATATAAGTTTGTAAATTTACCAGATGGCATGGTTTGTTTTGCGGGACCAGAAGTTAATTTTTCAAACTGGGATTTATCTAATGTAAAACTAACATCGGTTAATTTATCTCAAGTAAATTTTACAAACGCAAAGCTTAATAATGCCGAGTTAACTGGTTCTATTTTAACAGATGCAATAACTGGTCCAATAAGATGTGAAACAAAACTAATTCACTTACCAAAAAATTATAGTTTGGTTTCTCTACAAAATCAAGGTTATGATTTTATTGTTGGACCAAATGTGTCACTAATTAATACTAACTTATCAGGAATTGATTTATCTAATGTAAATTTATCTGGAGCAAAACTATTATTTTCTCAATTGGGTAAAACAAATTTATCAAATACAAATTTACAAAATGCATGTTTACCACTTGTTATTGGTCCATTAGCTAATTCAAGTACTAAACCAGTTTATTTTGAAAATCAAATGAGTTTAGAAAACATTGATGGTACTAAATGGTTGGTATACAAATCCAACCATTATAATTGGGATGTTTATTCTTCTCAATTACATAACATAATTACAAATAATTAAAAAATTGATTATAAATTACATTGGTATACAAATTTAATTTATAATGGAATTTAACACACAATTATATACTTTTTATATTGATGTATCTGGTTCAGTCGGTAATTTTCACGATTACTGGAATCACGTGGGTCAAATTTACAATAATTATAAACAAACTAATCAAGTTGGTAAAATTTTCATTTGGGATACAACAATTAAGGAAGTATCCAAAGCGAAATTAGAAGAACTTATCAAATCCAAATATGGTGGCGGTGGAACTGAACCAAATTTTATTGCTAAAAGTTTAGTTGAAAACAAAATTAGGTCTAATATTATTATTTTTACCGATGGTGAAGTTTCTGATTCTAGTGTTGCATTATGTGATAAAACATTAGAATCATACCCAATTGAAAATGTTCAATGTTATATTATTGGAAATTCAAGTGCAAATCTTAGTGTTACTTGTCCATTTACTAGAAATAATACTTCTCATGTATATTGGAAAACTAGAAATGAAGCCAATTTAACTGAACAGGTTTACGAAAAACCCGATCCTGAACTAATTAACACACTTGATACAATTAACTTAGACACATTTAATGCTCGATATTCTCAACTTGAATCTCTTATAATTGCGAGAAACATGGGCCGTTCGGGTGATTCAGTACTTAAGGAAAAACTCATTAAATTGAAAAAACATTTAGCCAACGAATTAGCTGAATCAGCAAATTCAACTAAAAATTATGGACAAGCTATGAGAACCGAGTTAGAATCTGGTAATTTTGGTTCCGCACTTTTAATTGCAAAACAAATGAATCAAGATTACTTTGGTTCAGATATTGGTATGGAAATTGAAAAGAAACTCGGATACTTGGTTAACTTATGTGGAGATTTACGTGGAATGTATTCAATTGGTGCTATTAGGTCTAATCGTATGGCATCGGCTGATAATGTTAGAAAAGAAACATCTACTGAAGTTGCTATTGAAGTAAATGACTTGATAAGTAAACCTGTTGAATGTCCAATTATTATGGATTCTGATGTTCCACAAATTATGGTGGTTGACATTGGAGAACCAGTTTTAGCAAATTTAGAAAAACATATTGTAGACGATATTATCGCATGCCCCCTAAGAATTTTAAATTATCCTGATGTTGTTGCTAAATTAAAGCCAGCTATTTCCCAATGGACTGGTATTCAAATTAACCAAAATCTTACCCGTAACCCATTTACTAAACAAGAACTTATTGGAACTATTCCATTGGGTTCATGTGCTCAACATGTATCATGTGGTAATTACACTATTAGTAAATTATTTACATCTGGTAAACTACTTGGTAACTTAAATATGTATTGGGCTGTTATTTGGTACTTGGTTAGTCAAGACACCTGGGCCTACCTATCTGATATTAAAGACCAAGTAACTGAACATCTTGTATATCGATTTAAAAACTCTACTACATATGCATCTCTAAGTGGACTTAGTCAATATGTGTTAACTAAAGTTCCAACAGATGTGGCCGTATGGTATTGTGTAAACTCAAGTTTACTTAACCCACCTACTGACAGAGATACTTGTCGTCTTCACTTGTTTAATATGGAACCAATGCTTGCAATTTTACGTGTACTTGGATACCCAATATGTCCAGACACAATTAAACAAATTAATAGAACCAAGACTTTAATGTCTATGTTATCCATGAGTAAAAAATCAAACGAATCATTTAGAAACAGGATTACTTGTCTTGTTCAAAATGCTCTTCATATTGATTTGTCAAATGTACCTGAACAAGTTCAAAATCTTGAGGGTTCAATTGAATGGATTCCACTTGATGGACCCGCAAGTGAACAACAAATTAATATGATTTTAGAAAAGTTTCCAAAATATTTTTCTGAATTATCTATTGATGAATTAGTTGGAATTTCAAAAATGGTTGATGCTAGTAAATCCGCATCTGATATTGTGTTAGCTAGTTCACATGTTTTTCCCAAAGTTACTCCGGTTGTTAATTGGATTTATGGGCTTAAAACTTATCCAAATGAATCAGTTCCAATTTGCCCTTACACATTTAGACCATTTTATAATGTTCAACATAATGGCCAAGTAGTAACATGGATGGATAGAGCTATTGAATTATATGGTCCTATTGACAAATTATTTTCAGCCAGAAAGAAATGGATTGACTTTTATTACAAATATGAACACTTTCCTAGTTTTGAATCTTTTATGTTATTCTGCTATAACCGTTACGCAAAGAATTATCCTGTGAGTACATTACCCTTTGATTCACCCGCATGGGCTATTCAAACAATGGAATCTTATGTACCAATAGCACATCTAATCAAGTCAAAAGGAATGAATCAACAAGATGTGCTTGAAGTATTAAATAGCTCATGTGCTATTCCCAATCGTGTTGGGTTAGAGGCAAAATACTTTATTGATATTCAAACCAAATATTTAGCACAAGGAGTATAAGCGCACACAAATTGTATAAATAAAAACAAAAATTAATTTAAAATATATTTTTCGATTATAATATAGATAATGAATTATTCTCCAATTTTTGTAAATAGAATTGGTAAATCTGCTGATTCATTTATGCGAACCATTAAATTATTAAGGACTATTGACCCAAACAAATGGGTTAAAATTAAATCTAACCAACTTGTTGATGCACAAGAAGACGACTTTAAAGTAAAACAAGAAATGTCTAATTTACATATAAATGAGCAAACTGAAAGTGAGACTGGAATTAATTGTGTTAGCGTACCAGGACGTTTTGTTAAAACTTTTCTAAGTGAATCCACTGAAAATAATATATTAGGAAAAAATGATTGGTTCTTAACTAAAATTCATCATATAAGTATTCCTGAAACAAAGACCACAAAAAAAACTCTCGGGTTTTTTGGTTGTACGCTAATTGAACCTGAATGTCCCTTTAAACTCTCGGATCAACTTGAATTACCAGTATTTGAAGTTTCAATTGGTTCGACTTATGTTCAAGACTATTTACTTGAAGAAAATTTTGGCAATGGATTTTACATTGAAACTCACAATACCCCTCATTACCATCAACCTCTTAGTCCAGAATCATCAGGTTACTTGATACTTGGTGTTTTTATTGGAGTAAAAATTGTTTTAAGTAAATTTGCAATTCCATATGGTTATGGAGTTTACATGCCTGCTAATACTTTACATTCTGATGCTTTTTTAGTTGGAGATTATGCGGTTGTTTATACAAAAACCCCAGACTATTCAACTTATTTATTTAAAACCCCAGATGGAAAAATTGTGCAAGTTGAATAAAAAACGTAAAGTTTTGTTTAAACTTGCTATACTTAGTACAAGTTGAATAAACTTGCTATACTTAGTACAAGTTGAATAAAAAACGTAAAGTTTTGTTTAATAAAAATTGAATTTTTACTTGAATACAAAATATACATAAATAGCCAATGGACAAAACAGAAGGAAATTGCAAATGGAAAATTATTCCCAATAAAATAGTTAACTGGGATGGAATAATAAAACTTAATACCACACTTCAAAATGACTTGTATGAAAAGCATCAAGTTGAAGTTTTAGTTCAGGGTGAAATGTTAGTTTGTAATGATATTACTAAAATGAAAGTATATAGTAAAAAAATTAAAAAAGAAACATACCAAGAATACTTGGATAAAATTGCAACCCGCGAACCAACCAAAGACCAATGGGTTTATAATATATTAGATGGTGCTTCTGAACAATCAGATATTATTTATAGGGATGACAAATGTATATGTATACCATCATACACATGGACTGGCAAAACTGACCCTGATGACCTAGATAAGTTACATGTGCTTTGTTTTCCATTAGATAAGTCAATTAGATGTATTCGTTCTTTGGATTCATCTCATATTCCATTACTAACCCATATGAAAACAAAATCAGTTGAAATAATTAAAACCAAATACAACTTAGACATCACTGACCTTAAAATGTTTTTTCACTACGACCCATCAACTTATCATCTACATATTCATTTTGTAAATGTCCAACATACTGAAATGAATTCATCAGTTGAATACTCTCATGAGTTGGATTCTGTTATTTTTAACTTGGAATTGGATTCAGACTATTATAAAAAAATTAACTTGAATACTAGGTAAAAAATATATATAAAAATTTTAAAATTATTATATATTTTATTTTATATGTCATTTGGCTTTGAATTTGCCAATACTGAAGTTTGTACCATAGATAAAATTAATTTTTTATCAGAGACAGGACATGGAACTTCCCAGTTAAAATCACAAAAAAATATATTCGTTATGGCTTGGTCTATTGAAAATTTTCCAATGGAAACAGCTGGCATGCCTGGTTCGCCGTACCCAATTAAAATTTCTTTTACAATCGGTTTAAAAACAGGCACAAAATCAGACCACGCACTAAATTCAATTTATGGTCAATTTATGTATTCTGTTAATTCGGGTACATATCCAAACTTTTCACCACTTGGTATTCGTTATGGAGAATATTTTGCAATCGGAACCAATGCAAAATCTGGTCAACAAATTCGTTTAATTTTTAAAATAAATGAAGACACCAATAGTTTTGTCTATATGTTTAATTAACGGGTTTTGCCTTATCATATAGTCCAGTAATTCTAATAAACACAGGGACAGAATTATCCCATCGGTCAAATTTAAAATATCCCAAGCGCTCAAATTGAAATATTTTATCAAGATTTTCCATAACAAACATTTGAACAAATCCTTCTGTTTGTTTTTTACTATTTGGGTTAAAAACACCATCTAAAGCTAATTCAGTAAATAGTTCAAACTTTGCTGGAATTGCATCTGCATCACTAATCCAATGAATACAACCCTTAACTTTTTTAGGATTGGTAGGGTCAGCATAAGTTATTGTTATGGTGGCACCATTATTACCAGCACCATCAGCACCATCGGCACAATTTGTGTTGGGCCAAGATATCATTTTAGTAAAATCACTATATCGAAGCCTAACAATATTATCTGGTGTGTATCTAAAGTAGTTTTTATCTGGTGTTGTTTTATAGTCCTCTTTTTCAATATAAATTTCGTTAGTTAACTGGATTGAATGTGCGCCTTTATCTAAAACTGGATGGTTTGGATGAAAACTTTTTGTGCTTGTAAACTTATCCAAATGTTCCACATGAACTCGTACTGGGTCAATAACTGCAAAAGCTCTTAGACCATCAGCTAAGTCATCTCGTAAAAAACCATCAATTAATTCTGTTGCTAACATTGTTTCTTTTCTGTCAAATCCTGAACAGCCAGCTATTTTTTTAATCACGCTTGGGGTAAAACCTCTTCGACGTAACCCACGAATGGTAAGTAACCGTGGATCATCATATCCAGAAACTGATTGGTCAGCAACAAGTTTATTAATATTTCTTTTAGATAAAATATTATTTTCAATGGCTAATTTCCCGTATTCAATCACTTGAGCTGGTTTTAGTGGATGACCAAGTTTAATTAAACAGTTTACTGGCCAATAGTACTGGTCGCGTCTAATATAAAACTCATCAGTACAATATGAATGAGTAATTTCTTCAAGAGCATCAATAATCCCATGAGAATAATCATATGATGGATAAATTTTCCAATTGGTACCAGTGCGGTAATGTGGGGTTGTATTTATTCTGTACGCAATTGGGTCACGTAAAGTATGGTTTAAGTCTTGCATGTTGATTTTAAGTCTTAACACACATTCTGATTCAGAATATTCACCTTGTGTCATTTTTTCAAATTCAGTTAAATGCCACTGAACAGATTTGTCCCTAAATTCATTTGAAATTCCAAGTTTTCTTTCTTCCTTAATTTTATCTGGTGTAGAAAAATCCACATACGCCAATTCATTTGTAATTAGTTCAATTGCATACTTGTGTAATTTTTCAAAATAATCTGAAGTATAAGTTATTTCTCCTAAATCTAAACCTAGCCAAGTTAAGTCTTGAATAATATTGTCAACATATTCTTGTTTTTCGGCAGCAGGGTTAGTATCATCAAGTCTTAAATGGCATTGATTACCTGGAGCCCAATTGATAAAAATAGATTTTGCATGTCCAATATGGAGGAATCCATTTGGTTCTGGTGGAAAACGTGTTTTTATTTGAGTCATTAATTATATGTTAATGCCTCAAATATACTATAAAAAAATATATCAATTTTTACACATGTAAATCTTACACATTTATCTCCTTGGTTTTTTTACTTTTTGATTTGGTTTGTTTAGCTGGTTTATCTGGTTTAATTTCTAATTGTTTCCATTTATTATATTTTTCGTTTTCTTCTGGTTTAAAATCACTTATCATAAAAACATATTCTTGTTTTATTTGAATACCTTGAGAATTTAACAGCCATAGTAATTCTTGAATAAAAACATATCCTGACCCATAGCGATAATACCAATCATTACCAAACCAATTACCAAATGCAATGCTATGTTTTTCATTTTCAAGGGATTTTTCTAAAAACTTTTCAAAATTCTCTGAGAAAAAGTTTATTTTTTTCATTAGTTCTGGTTTTAACTCAAAGAACATATATAAATACCTAAATGTGTTTGTTTCTGTATACTTAAATAGTTTATGCTTTAATGATACTTGGAGTAACTGTTGTGGAAAAATTCCATTGTAAAATTTATCTAGTTCTGTAAATGGTATCGGCAATTCCAATAGCTTGTACATCCTTTTATATGATTCAAATTTAAGTAATTTGGAAAAGTCGTATTTGGTTATATTGTTAAATTTGTTGTCAAAGTATTCTAATGGTTTAACTTCTTTTAAATACGAATATAAATAATCAAAACAATTGTCTGAAAATTCAAAAATATCATAAGTTAAAAGTTGTTCCCAAGTAAAACCATGTGCGCATATCCAATTTAAAAATATAATTGAATTTGTCGAACTAGTTATACTGGGAAGAATTCTACTATTTATGTCTTGTTCAAATTTACTTGCTTCAGCGTACAGGATTTCAAATATTGTTAAACTTGAGCAACTAATAGATTCTGACAAATAAGAATAAATTTCATCCTGGTTAAATTTATCAATTAGATGAATGTTTTTACTAAATATTTCTGGTTTATTGGCTTTGATAATATCCATAATAAAATTAGTTGCATAGTTTGGTTTTTTCTTTAAAATCCCAGCGATAAAATGATAGTTTTTATCAGTTGGATTAACTAAATAATTATCTATTGCTATTACTAATGCTGAACCATACATATCCCAACCATTATCATCAAGTTTGTTAAAATCATATCCATCAATAATAACGTCAAAACAATCATGGGCATGAACATCAACACATCTTGATAAAATATTTAGTGAGTTTTTCCTATGTGTCCATTTAATGTTTTCAGCAGTTTTTTTATTAGATAATGAGTTTTTAATTGTTTCTGCATCATGTGCGTTAACTAATGCAAATAGTTCTGTTATTGTTCCCATTAGTAATATTATATAATTTAAATCAAATAAATTTGAAAATCAAATTTTTTACCAATTGGAATAAAGTTCTTCCTTTGAAATTTTTGGTGGCAACTTAATAAAAATAAATTTACCGATTGATTGTATTTGTATAATTTCACCTTGTCCAATATTTTTTTCAACCAATAATGCATTTACTTGATTTAACATATTGGTTTGTTTGGATGTTGATATTATATTTTTATGTCCATCAAGCTTCCAATATAGAAATGTTAAATCTTCTATACTGGGTAATTCTGCGCTACCTCGGTCTCCATAAATATCCGCAATTGAAAATTTCCAATATGGTTCGAGAATTTGATTAATTTCATCAACGAGTTCAGTAACTGGCATTTGATTATATTAATTTTAATATTATTGGTTTGTAATATCAGTTTTTATTTGCCATATGGTAAAAACCAGCCATTAAAAATTGAAACATATTACTAATAACTATAATGGTCTATTATATTAATGACATCTCCAGATAATAAAAATGCAGGTAAACCTTGGACTAAACAAGAGGATGAGTTATTAACTCAGTTATATAATATTGATAAACTCGATGTTATTCAAATTGCAAAAATACACGGAAGAGCACCTGGAGGAATTATTTCTCGTTGTGTTAGAAATCAATTAGTTGAAGATAAAAAATCTGTTCGAGGTTATGAGGATTATTTAAAGCTAGAACAATCCAATCCCATAGAAAAACCAGTTAAACAACAAAAATCAGCAAAACCTGTTAAACTACCAAAAATAACAAATTATTCAAATCCAACTGGTTCCACAGAGTCAGATAGTAAAGATGAAATAATAACTATTGATGGAATTGAGTATATTTTATCGAATGGAAAAGTATATGAGGTAAAAAAAGTTAAGGGACAAATATATGGTCAATATGATGAAAAAACAAGCACAGTTAAAGCATTAAAATCCCATGTTAGAAAAATTATAAATTATCTCACTACCCGTGGTGAAATCACTGTTCCCATTCTTTGGGCTGGGTCTGATTTGTCCACGGTTAAACAATATTTTCCAAATTTAATTTTTCAGGACATTTATGAATTAACTGATGATTCACCTGGAGATTTTGATATTTGTATTTGTTCAAATCATATAAGTCAAATTGAAACATCCGAATCAACTCAAATAGATACTATTAATGGTGAAATAGAATTTATATCCAGCTTAGTTGGACCTAATGCTGATTTATTAGTTTTTGAAAACAAAGATTTTCATGAAGACTTAGTTCCAATTTGTGTTCAAAATAATTTTAAAATTATAGATACAGAACCCGCAATTTCATCCAAGTCCAATTATATTTTTGCAATTAAAAAGCAACAAATTGAAAAACAAGGCATAATGGTTTTAGATACTGAAACCACCGGATTTCCAACAGGTAGAGACCCAAAAGACTGGGAAAAATTCAATAGTGCACGTTTAATTGAACTTGGATACATTGTATATGATTCCAACGGTAAAAAAATAAAAGAATATGATTCTCTTGTAAAACCTGATAACTGGACAATAACTAATAGTTTTGTTCATGGAATTACTCAAGCAGATGCAATTGCAAATGGTAAACCTGTTACCAATGTGTTAGCTGAATTGTCTGCTGACTTAAATCAGGTAAGTGCATTTGTTTGTCATAACATTAACTTTGACATGGATATAATTTTAGCGGAAGCACATCGAGGTAAAAATACTAACCTGGTAAATCAAATTAATTCCAAAAGAAAAATCTGCACAATGGAATTAGGAAAAAAGTTCATCAAGACCACCAAACGTCCTAAATTAATTGAGCTTTACCAATTTCTGTTTAAAAAGGAATTTAAACAGGAACACAGGGCACTTTCCGATTGTGTTGCATGTGGGGATTGTTTTTACAGCATGACTTGCTAAATTTTTTTATCAAAGGCAATAAAATGAATAAATTAAATTTATAAATTAAATGTCAATTTCTTTAGATTTAGGTTGGGATTTAATCAATTGGGAATTAATATAGGTTCCATATGCACGACCTTTAGTGCCATCTTTTTTAAGCTGATAGGCTTTGGTTCCTTGAATAAAATACTTTTTACCTTCCCATTCTAAAATATTTGAATTTGTTTGGTCTGTTTGGTTAATCGTGTCTGCTTGTTTTACTTTGACTGTGTCAATTAGTTTAGTTGGTACCGATGGGATTTTGGCTTTATTTATATTACCAATAGCATTATTTTCATCAAGCGTATCAGCCATAACCTGTTTATATTTTGTTAAAACCTCACAAACAGTTTTTATAAATATATCATCTGGGATTTCTTTTGAACCCAAGTATTTTGCATGAAATAAATATTTACACATGGCCTTTAAATTTTCATATGAGCAAGATATTTGTTCCATTTCATCAGTTAATATATTATACAAAAAATAATTGTTGGTTTCGCTATTTGAATCAGTTTTGGTACTGGTTTTAGAATTATTAGTAGTTTCAGTTTGTCCAGTTAAATGGCCAAATTGTTGTGCTATTAAAGTCATTATTCGGTTATTTAAGTCTTCTAATCGTGCACGCTCAACAGCCCTAGTTTCTGTAAGGAGTTTTTTGTTGTTAATCTCCAAATATGCAACCATATCCAAATATAAATCTGGCATATTAGTTTTATTTGGATTTGTAATTATTTGAACAGCTGTAACATTATTTGCTTGTTTTCTAATATTTGACTCGTATAAAAACATATAAACTGCCAATTGTAAATAAT
>JACCDX010562856.1_pt1 | contig 54693 bp, 76 predicted proteins | sample 7449681 | NCBI WGS metagenome assembly JACCDX01 (sample SAMN15323450, study PRJNA562643) | freshwater metagenome | isolation source: river surface water | place: USA:Blue River Watershed | collected 2017-08-18
ATTAGATCGATTGCTCGCAGGTACGAGAACGGTTACTGCAAGTTCAAGCCAGTCATGGCTAAGTTCACAGCGCATAACAAACAAACCGGAGATCGCTACGAGGCATTGAATGTTACGAACCCAGACACCATCGAGTTCCGTATCTTCCGTGGATCACTGCGTTATGAGTCGGTCATTGCTGCGCTGGAATTCTGCAATGCCTTGCTCACCTTCTGCACTCCGGGCGTTACCTCGCTCATCGACTTCACGGCAGTAGGATTTAAGAAGTTTATTATCCATCCAAACAATCGGGTGGATACCAAGTATCTGCGTAGCTACTTGTCACTGGATGTAAACAATGACAACGAACGCCAAGCAGCTTAAACATTATCAATCAATTAAACAAAAGGAAAGTAACCATGTGCATTCTCATTCATCACCCAAAAGATTCGTGCTTCCGCTCGGAGCAACTGCAAGACTTCTACAGCAAGAACCCAGACGGTTTCGGCGCTATCGTGAAAGCTGGTGACGAGGTAATGATCTACAAGATGGTAGGCTCATTCAAAGATGTCGAGGATCTGTACTTTGATAAGGTCGCATGCCACGAAGCAATCATCCACTTCCGCATGAAGACTCACGGCGACATCGATCTCGACAACTGTCACCCATACGAAGTAGTACCCGGCTTACACATGGCGCACAACGGTGTTCTATCGACCGGCAATGCAGCCAACCCTAAGATGTCTGACACTTGGCATTACATCAATGACTATCTCAAGCCTTTGATCCAAGCATACCCTGACATTCTTGAGCAGGAAGCATTCCGCAATATGATTGGTGATCAAATAGGTAGCAACAATCGCTTTGCCTTCATGAATCATCTTGGTGATATCCATATCATCAATAAGCATAGCGGCGTCGAACACGAGGGTATCTGGTATTCGAACACCTATGCTTGGACTCCTTGGAAGTTCGGCTACGGTACGCCACCAGCTGCCATCTACCCACGTACCACAAGCACGTACGATCACAGCAAGTACGCAACAAGCTCGACGTGGCGTGAGTGGGATGCGATTGACCGTGCTACACAGCCAACCCAGAAAGCTCTGCCGTTCGATAACAAAGCACCAAAGTCTAAAGGTAAGCGTGGCCGCAAAAGCTCCAAGAAAGTACGGGCAATCCCGCCCCTTAATACGGATCAGTTAGCCCGCATCATTCGATCCAGCTACAACTCAGTGATGATGGATGACTACGACGGAGCGTTGCGTTGGGTGACTGAACATCCGATGAAAGCAATGCACTTTATATATGAACTTGTTGGATCAGAAGCAAACTACCAGCACTCTGCTGAACGCATATCAGATCTAGTAAACACAGATCCAGAATGGGCAGCAGAAACAGTGCTTGATCTATGGGTTGATATGGAATCAATACTTCTAGAGATAGCAGACATCGAACCACAATATAAGGAGAGCACTCATGTTTAACAAAGCTTTATCAGCACTCATGGAAGAAGCGAACGAAAGATATGAGTTCGCTATATTCCGTAGGAAGTTTAATGCAAGCGCAAGCGATAACAGCACAGGCAATATAGACATGTACTTTCGCAGCATATTAAATGAGCAGCGTGTAACATTCTTCTCAATGACAAGAACTGATTACAACAGAATCATTCATAGCGCATACAATCAAAATGCTCACTCATATGCAAGAGCATTCCACGTTTACCACCATCTGCAAGACACGGGGCAGTTGGAGAAATGGCGTAAGTTAGCCCGTGAACATAGACTACTAGCATAAAGAAAGGTAAATCATGAAAGAATTATCAAGTATAAAAGATGTAATCAATAAGATTACTAAGCTGGCAAAGATAGAGTACAGAGATCTGAAAGGGCAGCTGACAAAGATGACTGAGCTGTACGAGAAGACGTATAAGATATCAGCCGATGCCAGCGAACCAAGAAGTGCTGCGTCATCTGAGACTAAGCGTAAGAAACGCGCGCCCCTAAAGAAGAAGCGTTCTGACTTAGGATCGACCAGATCTGATGAGGCTAAGAAGAACATACGCATGGGCATACTGAAGTCCAAGCTCAAGCGTAGGGCTAAGGAACGTAAGGAATCTGCTTTATAAAAAAAGAACCCCAGAGGTTTTATGTCTGGGGTAGTTCCTTGTACTAAGGAAGAAGGGTAGTGGATGATTGATCCACCCCTTCATCCTACCTAATTATGAATGTTGCATTGATATAGTGTTTGATGCTTCTAACCACTCCCACAGACTATCCATCAGTCTATCCTGTATGGGCGACAGGATCTCGGCTAGTTCCCTACGGAACTTCCACGCCTTATGTTCAGACAATCCGGACGCAGAGCTTGTGCTCCGGACTGAACTCCCTAACGCTGCATTCCGTAATTCACGTCTCGATATTCCGTATTTCTCAAGCCGACCTCCGAATCTCCTAACAAGTATGTTTGCTGCGATGGCGCGTTCCCTGTTCGTTCCGTGCAGGAAAAATGCATAGGCTTGCTCCTCTTCAGATCGTCTTGATAAGAAGCTGAAGATCATTCCAACCTGTGCATGCAGGTCATACTGAGTAAGCCTATCACTAGCGTGCTCGTTGTCTGTCTTGTTTGCTATGTAGGTAGCCGATGGGATTGAGATGACTGCACTCGATCTCATACGGAAGGCGAACGCCAATGCCTGATCAGGCGACCGGAACATGATACCCCCTCACCAATGCAGCGAATGCATCCATTGATATCTCAGCTGTCCAGTTCGTGGTCGGCTCGATCATCTCGTACCTATCACTCAGATCACACAAGGCAACTCTTACCCTCCACTCTCTCCTATCTTCGCGCATGAAGAGAGCCGGGCGTCTTCGATCGTTCCGTGCCTGAATTAGTGTCTGCTCCCAGAAAGATTCAATGTCAGCTGGCAGGATCTTGGAGTAGCGTTTCACCTCAGGTGCCCAGCCATCCAGCCCCGCGATGTCATACCCACCATCTCTGGTTTGTTCTAGGTTTCTTTCGAGCGCATCGGTCAGCTCAGGCAATAAGCGCTTGAGTTCACCGATGAGTTCTCTTTCCCCTGCCTTACCCTTTGCTCTGCTATTTATTTTCTTCATCATCACTCCAGTTCAGTATAGCTTCGCCTCGCTGCACTCTTTTCCAGAATCTACTTTGATTAGAGATGCCCACCACTTCTACCTCTTGCTCATACGTATTACGCCACAAGACAAACCTCGTCTCAGGATGATCACACAACCCCTCTTCTAGCATGCGAGTCTTAAACTCAGGTGTGCAATCCATACACACACCTGTGTCCTTAGGGTTACTACTCTGACGCATGAGATGAATGTAATCTCTATACTGAGATGAGTCTTCGAAACAAGCTGGATGAGTTTGTGCCCTGCTACCTAACAATACATTGCGAGGATCTCTTGCTCTACGTTTTAATGCTACGCCCTTACGCACCATATGATTTTTTCTCGAACCGTTCATCTGCTCTTAACGTGCGCCATACTTCTGCTTGCATCTCGATTGACTTCATGTCGTATCGCAATCTCTCTTCTGCTTCAACAGCTTCTTGCAAAGCATCTAATAAAGTAAGGTACTCATCTGAGGCTAGCGCTTCTCTGTCCTGCGCAGCCACAGTTTTGAACCCATCCCTATCAGCTTGGCGCATCAGGATTGCATGTTTGGATTTACGAAACTCTTCGATGTAAGTTCTTTTAGCTCTAGCCTTTGCGTACTCAGCCACCTTCTGCCTGTACTCATGCATCAATCTTTCTATTTCATTCATCGTATTCTCCTGTCATAGTAATAGCAAGCTCGAGTAATCTCTCATCACCAACCTTGCGGAATGCAATTAGCAACGCACCGATGTCACGCAGCCTTTGTTGTGCAGCCATCAATTCAATCTCATCAGAACAATCATCAAGCCATGCATCTGGGATCATCATTTTCTTTTGCCTTTCATATGTAAGTAATCAATACCCATACCGCAATCAACCACATGATCACACACAATCTCTACTGCCTTTACCGCATCAGCACCCATAGCTAAAGCACCATAAGCAACCTCACGTCCACTGCCAGTACAGTACTGATCATCCTCAAATAATATTGGAGTTGGTGTGTACTCAAATCTTAGAATGTATTTCTCTGGAGTTATGACTGTAAGTATTGCAGCCAACTGATCACTCTCTTGGTGCTTAGGATATAAACTAGGATCAGCTCCGTCCTCAAACCAATCCATCATTGCATTAGCCTGAGAGCATGAACCAGATCCCGCAATCAAACATCCTTTATTCGGGCCGGACTTTACTCTTCTGATCTTGGTTACTGTGCGTCTTACACCATCATCAGTAGCTTGCTTGTCGGCAGCTAAAGTTTTCCCATCCCATACTATGATTGTCATGCCTTGCCTTTCACTTGTATTAACTCTTGATCCCACATTCTCATATACGTTTTACATATGGCAGTAAGAATGAAATCTCTTTTCTCTTCTCTACTCATCTGAGATCCCTGATCATACTCTGAGTGACATCGATAGCACAACCACGCCATCATCCCATCATGAGCCTTTAGCCCCTTACCTTTCCCGTGCTCCATTAAATTTGAGTGGGCAGCCACGATCGTTCCGTCCTCGCATCCACACCATACACACGCACGATCTCTGGCAAGGTCTAGCAGCTTCCTTGATCTAAAGCTCATCGAATAAACCCAGATGACTGACCCGCAGGAATACTAAAACGCCCACAAGATTTGTCCCATTCTAAGAACGTATGACCCAGCTGACCTAACCAGCGTGATCTGATCTTCTGTACATGCACCTCAGAGTAAGCGCCCGGATCAGACTTATCTCTGTGTATTGCTATGATGTTGTCTGCCTTGTTGAAGAAGTGAGCACTACCCGCAACGTCATAGCCTGTAGGTACAGGGTACTTACCATCCATCCCTTTCTGCAGCTTGGTCGGGTGAGCAACTAACCAGATGTGAACACCCATGTGGCGAGCGAATCCACGCAACTGCGCCAAGAAATCTGAGACGTACTCTGTCTCTGAGATACCTTCCTTGCGCCCAGTATGTGTGATCTCGTTGTAAGGATCTATGATCAGACCCTTCATCCCGTATCGCTTGACCAAAAGCTTTGCCTTAGATAGCAATGAGTCGAGCGTTCTGTCCTCAGGAAGAATGAACTTAAAGAAAGCATTAACCCATTCTTTTGCCTCATCATACTCAGGCTTAGTCATCTTATGTAATCGCTTACCCGCATACTTCTCCATCAACTTAGCAGCATGGAACGTGATTGGTTGATTCTCAGGTGAGCACACACCGATAGACCAGAAGTGAGTGCGACTCATATTCATTGCCAATGCATCGAGCCACTCAGATTTACCCATGCCCGGAACGCCTGTGACCAAAGTCCACTGCCCCTCCATCGGGCGGTAGAAGTCATCGACGTTTGTCCATCCAGTAGTCAATCCCGCAGGAAGACCCTCTGCATATATCTGATCAAGATCATTACTAAAAGAATCAAGCTCGAAAATCCCATCAACAGGGAATGGTTCAGCGTTCTTAATGCACTCAGCCAGTACATCCTTACCAAGTTTTATTAAGACGTCATTCGCATCCTTACAACCTTCAGGCCACGCAACCTTATAGCACCGTTCTTTTCCAAGACGACGCGCAAGCTCCTCTTCCAACTTCCGTCCGGGTACATCGTTGTCAACTGCAAGAATGAACTTCTCGACCGCCTCGATAGCTGAATCTTCAACGTCGAGGTACGAAAATTTTTTCTCGAAGTTTTTAGAGTCTCCAGTCGGCGCGCCATCCGGCACAGATATCGCATGACGGAAACCCGCCACCTCGAGCGCGAGCGCATCGAATTCACCTTCAACAATAATCGTTGCTTTAGGATCAATGTCGTCATATTTGTACCATGTCTTTTCTGCGCCTCCCTCTTGGGTGAAGTACTTGTTCTTGTCTCTATATTTAACGTTAACTATCTCACCCGCCTTAACAAACGGGAATGCAATGCACATTACTTCCTCTTCACGCTGAGGCATATACTTCTTCGCCATCGATACTTGATTGCGAGCAGCAACCTCAGGTGTGATACCTCTCTCCGCCAACCATTCAATTGCGTTCTCGGTAAGCAACTGCCCCTTGAACTCTGGTTTGCGATAGTTCTTCGTGCCCGTAACATAGGGCTTCATATAATCTCCCTTACCTATTGATCCAGACCAACCACAATGCCAACAGTTATACATCCCTCTATCAATGTTCACATTCAAACATGGGTACGACCTCTTCTTCCTTGTATGCGAACACTGAGGACAAATGGTTTTGATTTCGCCCGATGACTTGCCTCGAACATCAATACCTATATCGCTCCACGTCTTCATCACTACCCTTTCTATTATTGCAACCTATTTATTTTTATCTTTAGGTTTAACTATTAACTATGTATATAAAGAACCCTTCCCTTATGGTGAAGACGCACTCAGCCCATCCCTAGTGCGTCCTTCAGCATTGCTTCCCTCATGGAGCCAGCATGCACCCGACAGACTTTCGTGCAAGGGGTTCTATCTTCGCCGCCCCCGTCCCTCTTCCCGCACTAACCCACAGTAAGGACTCTTTGTAAGTACGCTGCCGTTGGTTTCCCCGACCGTATTTACGCAGCCAATAGCTACATGGCAATACGAGTATAAGCTTCACTATTGCTTTTGTCAAACATGAATACATAAAAATTTATTCACTAAACTATTGACATGGCTAACAGATGCTCTATACTTGCTACTAATGAACAACAACAAGGAGGGTATATGGATGTTCAGCAACAACCGTTTCATGTTTTAACAGGCATCAACAAAGTGATGCAAGCCTTTGCAGATAAAGGAATTGCTAAGGCACACAAGAATGAATCTCAGGGTTTTAAGTTTCGAGGTATTGATGACGTCATGAATCGCATGGCGCAGCATTTAGTAGAAGCTAATCTTGTTATTGTCCCTAGCATCAAGAGTCGTGAGGTTCATGAGCGAGTTAACAGTCGTGGCAATCCATTGTTTTATGTGACTGTTCAAGTTGACTTCACTGTGTATTCAACTATCGATGGCAGCAGTGTTATTTGCTCAGTACCCGGTGAGGCAATGGACTCAGGTGACAAGGCTACTAACAAAGCATTGTCTATTGCGTACAAGTATATGGCGTTCCAGTTGTTTGCTATTCCTATTGATGAAGATCCTGATCGTCATACGCATGAAGTAGGTAAGGCGCCAGTGAAAACAATTACTACTGACGAGCAAGAAATAATCATGAAGTTGATTGCTCAGACAGATGTAAACCAAGCTAAGTTAATGGAGGCGTACAACGTAACAAACATATCTGAGATACCGCAATCTAAGATGCAAGAAATTACCAAGAAACTTCAACAAAGAATTAAACAGACGGAGGAAGCATGAAACAGTACAATAACATAGCAGTATTCAAAGCCAAGCCAAGCCAGAACGATAAGGCTCCACAGTTCAACGTGTCCATCGAGTTCGCTGATGGATCTAAGTGGCGCGGTGGATTGTGGGAACGAACAAGTAAAGCGGGCACCAAGTATCTGAGCGGCAACCTTGAGGTAGATCACGGAGGCAAGCAATCAGATCCGAAGAATGATCCACCACTATCAGGCAACGACGTCGTAGATTGGTAGTTGATAGCTCCCCACTGGTGTCATACGTATTGCAGATGCGCCCCGCTGCCAGTGGGATTCACGAGTGAAAGCGGGGAAGTTACCTTCCTCCCCTTAATTGGGGCCCAACCCATAACGTCAAGGGAATCTGCATAGACGTGACACTCCGGAAAGACGGGGAGATGGAGAGGACGCCTAATTGGTAGGGCACCGGACTGTAACTCCGAGGTCGGCTAGTTCCGTGAAGGTTCAAATCCTTCCCTCTCCACCAAGAAGCCTGAGAATTAGGATGTTGTGTTTGTTCACTGCATATAAAGCGATGGGAATCCTTTCCCTAGTTCTCAGACTTGTTGGTAGTGCGGGGTTAGCTCAGTTGGTAGAGCATCTGATTTCCAATCAGAATGTCATCGGTTCGAGCCCGATACCCCGCTCCAAAAATTTTAAACGGAGGCTTTGTGAGAACTGCTAGCGATAGAGAATTACTAGAGGATGCGAGAGATGTAATGCTCGCAGCGATTAAGGCAGGAGATTGGAAAGTTGACGGCGCTTGCGATCCTGAGACTGTGCTGCTTCGTATTGCATGCCGGTTAGCTCAGCCTAATGATGTACGTACACATGACGTTAAATCTAAAATTGGAGATTGGTAATGAACCTGACAAACATACATGACCTGCCTCAGGCGTTGGTCGATGCGGTAAAGAATGATCCTTACAAGGGGGGTGGCGACATCTCAGTTACCAAGCTGATTGATTCGCCTCAGCGTCGTGTTCTACTAGGTAAATACAAAGAAGCTATTGTCGAGGATGTTAGTGAGCGCATATGGTCTTTGTTAGGTCAAGCAGTGCATACAATACTAGAGCGAGCAAACAAGTCTGACATTGTAGAAGAACGTTTGTTTGCTGATGTAGAGGGATGGAGCTTGTCAGGTCAGTTCGATCGAATGGATCTTACTAACGAGACATTGGATGACTATAAGTGTACTAGCACTTACAAGGTTATGATGTCTGATATGAAAGAGTGGGAGCGCCAACTTAATGTGCTGCGTTGGTTAGCTATCCAAAACGGATACAAGGTTGAGAAGCTACGTATCATTGCTATCCTTCGTGACTGGCGCAAGGCAGACGCAAAACGAAAGCAGGACTACCCACAAAAACCAGTTGCAACAATTGATATTCCTGTGTGGCCTATTGAAAAAACATACGAGTACATAGCTGATCGTGTTAGCTTACACCAAGCCGCAGCTTCTGGAACGCACATTGAATGTAATGACGAAGAGCGTTGGTATGAGGGAACCACATATGCAGTGATGAAAGTTGGCGGCAAGAGAGCGATAAGAGTTTTTGAAAGGAAAGAAGATGCTGAATCACAAGTCTCTGACGGCCAGTATGTTGAGGAGAGGAGGGGCGGTTATAGACGATGCAACGAATACTGCGAAGTCGCACAGTTCTGTACTCAATATCAACCTGACGGGCAAGACACTGAGCCTTCCATCTGGCAAGGTGGTGACAGTAGTTGAAGACACTGGACGAGACACGTACTTGTGTATGTATGATGTTCCTGAAGTTCCTAACATGAATGCGATGACAAAAGATCAGCTGCATGAAGCTAGGAAGATTGAGTTTAAAAAGAGTTTCTTAATAAAGTACGGCGAGGAGTTTTCATGGAAACAACAAAGCTAATGAACGTAGAAGAGGCAGCCGGGTATGTTGGCTTGTCTACTTTTACTGTGCGTCGCTTAGCAAAGCAGGGTTCTATACCTGCCGCAAAAATTGGTAGAGCATATAGATTCAAAAAAGAAGACATTGACTCTTACCTTAGAACACAATATAAAGGAGGCGCAAATGGAACAACAAGCACGGACTCATGAAGAAGAAGTTATTCAAGTTATTGTGAACAAGTGGATTGAGTACTCGACAGAACACCCAGACATAAAAGCTGGAACTTGGTTGAGATCATTTGCAATAATGACTGGCATGACTTTAGGTATCAGTGAAGTAAAAGAGGAAAGCGCAAAGGGCGTGATAAATGAAATGGTTAATATAGCGGTGCATACTTATTTCAATACGCTTGAGCAGATACCACCAGCAACTCTTCAATGAGAAAATGCAGAACTGTCCTAAGTGCAAATCAAAAACAGACGTGTATGACTCTCGGCTATCTATAGAGGGGGAGTTCAGACGAAAGCGCAAGTGCCGCAACGTATCTTGTGCTCATCGTTATGCAACGATAGAAGTTTTAGATACTGCAAGGCCTCTTGACCAAGAGCCAAAAGAAGTAAAGCAAAAGACTGAGCCAAAACCAAAGAAGGATGTTGTTGCAAAGAAGCCCAAGACAACAAGGGAGAAGCGAGTCAGGAGATTTGATGACGATGATTATACGCACAGCAGTATGGACTATGACGTGCAAGACGTAGCAAGAGATCTAGGTATAGGAGACTTCACATAATGAACATGCAACAAATTTCAGATCGTATGGATTCAGCAGTACAGTCATTGCTTGATATTCATGCTCGAGATCAAACTGAGGCAACGCTTATTCGCACAGCAGCTAGCTTGCTAGACAAACTAAATGATAGAGATATGCAGATAAACGAACTTCGATCCAAGTTAGATGAGATGAAAAATGAGCTAGAAGAATTAAAGAAAAGGTTTGCTAGTGATGGCAAGTGATCTATTAGATGATCCTGTCTTAAAACAATTAGCTGAATCTCGCGATCGATTTAGTAAAAGAATTGCTGATGGGGTTAAGCTAAGATCAAGTAAGGCATCTCGCAAAGAACTGTACAAGAAGTGGCGCATAGAGTTGGGAGATGATGTTGCCAGAGAGTCGGCCAAATATGTAGAGGCTTTACTTGACGGCAAGGTTGGATGGCCTAAGTGGAATAAGTACAATCCATAGTACATACAGGAGACATTAATATGAAAGATGAAGTAAACAGTCCTGAGCATTACACATCAGGCGGCATTGAGTGCATCGATGCAATAGAAGCAGCCCTAACACCGGAAGAGTTTCGCGGGTACTTAAAGGGAAACATAATGAAGTACGTATGGAGAGAGCGCAAAAAGGGAGGGGCGCAATCAATAGCTAAAGCCAAGTGGTATCTTAATAGGTTATTAACTCACAAAGTAAAGCATGAGTCACCGCCAGTATTAAATGTTAGGGCCGATGAGCTTGATGCGTTTGATAAGGTAGAGGCTTACCACTTCTGGCAAGAGAGAGCTTAAGTAAATTTTAAGGAGAATGAAATGGTTGCAATTGGTCTTGGATTATTTATTATTTCTGTGCTGCTTGTAAATTTATTTGGAGCAGACATAAAAGGAATTCCAAATAAAGCGGATTACATATTTGGTTTCACAGCATTCTCTGGAATTGTAATGTTCTCTGTTGGTCTGCTTGTATTCTTGTGGCAGGAGTTACCATGATTACATTCCTCGTTGGATTCTCACTTGGCATTCTTATGAGTATGCTATGGATTTACATAAATATGGAGGAGTGACATGAAAGAACTTGATGCGATCTATGCGGACGCAAGAGTGTATGCTGACGGCGAACGTAACATCGCAATACAAGAATCAAAAGATATGGATGTTGATAGACTTAGGAAGGAATATATTGACTTGATCTCTATGGTTGCGTATTACACCAAGATAGAACAAGCAATGATAGCCACACCCAGATCACACTTCGATGGGCTGAGGGCAGCCTTGAAAGACATCGGCGCAGATGAAATCCTGTATCAGGCTTCTGTCGCAGAAGAAGATGGGATGCCCATAGCAGGGACGGCTAGGGTAAAAGCTAAACCGTTGCTCGCCCTGCTTGGGCGTGTGAAGGCGTTACTGCCTACTCTTCAGGAGAGTCGTTGACTACCGCATCTCGGAACCCGCGCTTCAGTGCTTGAGCAACAGCACGGTTGCGCAGTTCCTTCTCGCTCTTCTCGATACGGTTACGAGCCGCGATCTTCTCTTCATCTGAGTATCGATCACTCAACTCGAAGTTCCTCAAGTCCTTACGCATGCTCTTGATCTGCTGAGTTACACCGGACACGATAGCCTTAGTGCCACCAATGTTCGGGTAGTCTTTGCGGATCTCTGCACGACGTGCATCTGTTGTATCTGGAGATGTGTACTCAGTAGCAATCGTATCAACCTGAGCAGCCACCCGACGGAAGGCGCCCGCATCAAACGTATCCTCATCGATCTTCGCTCTGAACCTACCAACCAGTGGCAGATCCATCGGCTTGGTATCTTTACCTGAGATGATATTTACCGAGGTGCCTACGAACTTGTACGCCTCTGATATCAGACCCGGCAGGTAGCTGTTGATCATGTGATCCACGTTTGCTGGATTGACATCAATCATTGCAGAGTGATAGCGAGGGTTCTTTCCTCCGGATGTAAGCTCAGCCAATGAATGCATAACCCACTTAGATACTGGGTTGACACTATTGAAGTGCATATAAGCATCGGCTTCATTCACATTCGAGAACTGGCTTTGCTCTTTGTATATAGGAGCGCCAAATCTATTCTCGTTCATGACCATCTCTACGATAGGCACAACAGCACTAGGCGCCACAGTCTTAGCCATCGTGCCAGCAAATGATTCAGATTCAGCACCAGATCCTATCGGAGCAAACGCATCAAATGCTGCGCTCATTGTACGTTGAGCTGCGGTACCTGCCTTCATTTTGCCCTGCATTACGTCAGCCGCATACCCGCCAGCAGTTGAGAACACGTTCCACCCATAAGCAACAGGTATGGATCCGCCATATACATCAGGGAATAACACAAGCGACGTAGCTCTGCGGAAGGCCGGAACCATATCGAGCTTATCAACGCCCGGCTTATCTTTATCATCTTCGCCTCCTATCGTTCTAGCAATCAAGCTCGCCGCCCAGCCAAGACCCATCCATACACTAGCTACAGCAGCAAACCTATTGCTTGGCATGTACTTGGCAATACCTTCCTTGCCTCTGCTGTAGTCTTTGAACAGACGCACAGTACCTTGAACGGCAGGGTTAGCGAATATGTAAACACTACGGAACCACTTGCTCGCGCCCTTCATGTTGAAGTTAACGGTGAGTTCTTTAGCGTAACGTGCAGCACGGCTACGATCCCAGCCCGCATCACGAAGCGTCTTGTACATAGCGAAACGAGGCGCAACCTCAATCGGCATAGACAGAAGTTCCATCAGGTCACCAATCGCAGAGAGCTTATCTGCGGTCAATACCTGAGCGTCCTTCAGATTCTTCACCTTGCCCAAAGTCATCGGGTTCATGTGACGGTTCAGCTTGTCGAGCGTTTGCTCCAGTCCACCCCTATCGAGGAAGAACGTACCCGCACCATCTTCAAAGAACTCATCAAGTAGTTTCTTCTCGGTTGGATCGATAGGGCTATTGACGGCCTTATCCTTAAAGTACTTGCCCCAGAATCCATCATTAGCATTGGCGTAGTCTGCAACCATATACTTGAATGCGGTATGCCCTGAACGCTTCCACTCTTTCAGCATCTTTCCGGCAAGCACTGCGCCAACTTCAGGATCAGCTGCTGCGTTTGCAATAGCGGCTTGAATATCTCGCATCGCGTTGACTGGAATCCACGCAGGGTTCCAAGTGGTAACCATCTGACTAAAGAAGCGACTCCATGCGCCAAGAGCATCAACCAGATCTCCGCTCTCTTGGATGTTCATTCCTGTAATAGCTTGGAAGAAGTCCATGCTTCGACCGTTGAATGTCATCATCACAGGCTTACCATCAACCTTGACTACAACTTCATTCTTAGATGGGTTGGCTACCTCTACTGTGCTGACATAACCATCAGGAGATAGGCGTCCTTCTTGCACCATCTGTTCGTTGATTCTACGGATTGCGCGAGCAGCTTCCATCGGATCAAGATCACGACGATCTTCAGCAAGACGGATACGCTGAGCGAGTTCAGCCATCGCATCATCGGTAGATATTTCGTTTCTAGATATACGTTGCTTCAGCCCGGTCAGGTAATTCTTACCATCCTGTTCTGTTGCTTTCTCTGACCCTAGCGCCTTGAGAACCTTGCCATCGAATTCGAATTTCTCGAGGTCGATCTTCTTTTGCATCTTGACAGGGTTCACCTCAACGTAGGTCTTGTCAGGATTCTTCTCGAACATATCGAGGATTGCTCTTAGAGGTACATTCTTCTGACCACGAATCAGTACAGACAGATAAGAGTTCATCGTGTTCTGCAGTACGTCCACAGCCTGAGTACCACGACCAGTAGAACGGATGATGTCTGAGCCACGCACGTTGAACGAACGTCCACCCAATTGGCTGCCATCGAATTCATCTAAGCCAATCTCTTTGTTGCCTGATAGATTGACGTAGTGTTTGTAGCGAGACAAAGATTCGAACTGGAACTTGTTGATCAACCCTGTGCTTAACATATAGTTCAGCTTATTCTTACTCAGCTTATCCATCAAATCGCCAACCTGATCTAGCTCAGCTCTAGCATCTTTCCACTTACCGTCATTGTCGGAAGATAGAATTTTCTTTGCGTCTTTAGTTGATAAGCCTGATCCGCGAGTATTCTTTGGATTGACTACGCTGATTACTTGGTTACGCTCTTTGGCGTGACGTGCCATCAAGAACAGATCAACGTCCTCCGCCGTCAAGCCCTTCTCACCAATAGACTTGAGTAGATTAGTTACAGGCACAGCATATTCGCGTTCGTAGTTCTGAACAAAGAATTGCAGACGTGATTCGTACTTGATCAAGTCATCAATCACGCTGTTCTTTACACCCTTACCTTCAAGGTAACGAGCCACCTCGAAGATTGGTAAGTACATGTTCTGCGCCTTCAAGATAAGGTAACGCTTAAACTTACCCCACGCCCCTACATCAGCGAAGTCAGGGATCTGATTCACATTCTTAGGATCTATGTCTTGGATTGTGTCGCGATTACGGGCGACGGTTACCTGACCTAGCTTCTTCAGTAGGTTGTGCGCATCAGATAGTTTATCTACTTGCTGGATACCGTAGTTTCCATTCTCAAGTGACGCCTCACCATCGTTGATTGTAAATACAGTCCACTGAGTAGTGATTGGATTGACACGAGCGTAGCCGGTTACCTTACCATCTCTGATAGCATAGGCTTCAGCAGGAGCTGGTTTGCCTCGGTTATACAGTACATCAGTAGGTGCGCCAGCCAAAGGTGAGATACCTTGCTTGGACATAGCCACCTTACGAGCTTGACCCAGAACAGCAGCCAACTCAGATTCACCTGATGAGTCCATCCAGTCTGCAACGGTGTTCATGCCGTGCTTTCTGAGCCAGCTTACTAGACGGCCAACTAACTGACGGAATATGCTTGGGTCGCCATTGACAGCAAGATCTGAGATTGCTTCCTCGATCGACTCCAGCTTGTTCATTGGCATGCCGTCTTTCTTGGATTGCTCCAACTGACGATCAGCCTCAGCCTTGACCTTCTGGTTCAGGCGATATTGGTTATTCAGGAAAGAGTCGAGCTTATCACCGAGGAATGCGCGCATACCCCAGTGACCATATAGCTCATGGAACATCGTGAACTCTGCGTCCTCGTTAGATTCAGCAAAGGAAGAGAAGACATACACATGTCCCGTCTTGGGATCAATCGCACCCTTGAAGTTGTTCTGAGCAAAGCGACTTGTCAATCTAGCGGCTACATCAGTAGGCAACTGAGTTGGGCTTTCGACGACTGTGTAGTTAGGTTTAACATCCCACTTAGAGAAGATTGTATTGAAGTGTTCTTCCAAAGCGAGAGCTGGCACCACACCTGAGTGTGTACCACGACGGAAGCGCAGTTCCTTAGGGGCGCCGTCTTCGTCATAAACTTCTTCATCAAGCATTTGATCAGGCGACTCGGATCGCGCCTCATCTTGTTGCATTACAACATTGAGGTAGCCATCCAAAGTTTCGCCAATGTCCTGCCCAGCCTCAATAGCGGCGCGAGCTCGATCGCTCAACTCAGATGCTTCATTCAGAATCACGGCCAGCTCGGTCTCTTGGGCTTTGGCAATTTGATTTCGGAACTTCATGTACAGTTCTGCGGGGAGAGTCAGCGCTGCCAACTGAGAGTAGGCAGGTGAGCGCATCTTCATATCAAGGATGCGTTGTGCTTCACGGGCTTCTCGGCCAGCAAACTCCTTGTAGGCTTCCATCTCAGCCTTGGTCAGGTAGTTACCCAGCTGCTCCTTTAGATCGGGGCGAGCGGCCAACGCATTAGAGATGTCCTTGAACCACGCACGAACAGGATCAGGAAACAGATCCACCATCATCGCCCGAGTAGGCTCATCGAGCTTGTTAGTGTCACGCATCTCATTGAGCGTGTAGTTCAGGAACAGCGCGTTGGGGAATGCCTCTTCCAGAGTGGCTGATTGAGCGGAAGGATCCGTCTTCAGGCGGTTCATCACCTTCTCACGGTTCTTCTTCCAACTCTTGTATGCCGCCTCCTCGCCCTTGGTTAGAGCAACAATGCTCTTGATTGGCAGGTTGTCGTAGGACTTGAGCCAGCTTTCACGAGCGGAGAGGGGGTTGTTGGGGTACTTCTTGACGTAGCTCTCAAGCGTATTGTTTGCCGCCACGTTGCCTGAGATGTCGATCATCTCCTTCTTGATCGTCATGCCAGCTTCGCGCATTGCATCGTACAAATGCATCAAGCCAATCTCGCTTTTACGAGCAGTTGCAACAGCTTCGCCCAATGTCATGTCAGACGCTTTATCAACGGCTTCTTTAATATCTTTCTCTGAGGCACCCTCTTTCTCCATGCGCTCACGAGTCCGTTGCTTATTGAGAACAGCGTCAACTAGACGGCGAGCATCCGTGCGCTGCTGATCATTTAGATCGAGCTCAGCCTGAATCTCGTTGCTGCCGTTGAATTGCTCGGGCTCATTACGTTCGCGGATTTTCTGATCTTCATCAAGCGCCGGGGCGATCTCCTCGAATCCCTCTTGCGTAAGGGTAGCGAGTTCGCCATCACGTAGCGCCTTTAGATCCTTCTCGGCTTTGCCAACCGTTGCATCGATCTCAGATTCAGAGAAGCCGTCAGCCTTCATCCTTTCTCGGATAGACTGGAGTTGCGCCAGCCCTTTGTCGGATGACTTCATCAGCTGCTTGATACGGCCACGCATGATCGCAGCGCGTTCTTCATTGGAACGCTTCTTATCGATTGCTCGTTCTTCGGAAGATTTCTGGCGCTCATCGAACTCAGCGTAGCCTTCTGTGCCGTATGAACCACTACGAGCGAATGCGTTGAACACGCCACCGGTGTCGTCCTCAAGTATGGAGGTCTGACCCTCTTCCTTGTTGGCACGTGCTGCAGCGTCCTTGCGCTGACGGCTCTGGATGGCCTCTTCCCTGCTCTCAGTGCGGTACTCAAGGCGGCTGTTCATGCCGGACAGAATCTTGCTGACTTCGGTGTCGTACTTGGTGATGTCGCGCTTCAAAGGTAGAGAGCCTTGCTCATCTTCTTTGGTGGTAATGCTCGGCGCTTTCTTAGGACTGGCCTTGAACTCATCTGCACGCTTCTGCATGTCAGCCATAGTCAGGCCGGTACGCTCACCAATACCTGAGCTACGGAAAAGTTCAGACGCCATCTTCGGACGCTTATTGATCAGGTGATCAACGATGGTTCGTGTAGCGTTCTTGTCCTGCTCGGAGATTTGTTTTGCAGTCTTGACAACATCTCTTTCTGTAGAAAGATCTTGAGGCTTTTCTTTCTGTAGATCGTTGAAGCTCACACCCTTGGACTTGTACAGGTTGGTTGCTCTGAACGCAGCAGCAGCTTCAGTAGTCTTACCCTCGCTGAGCAGCTGACGCACATTGGCAACACCAGCCTTCTCATCGGGGGTCAGGCTCGCCTCATCAATTGAGTCCATCACATCCTTGGGCCCAATAGGATTGCTGAATGCCGCCACCCCTCCCTTAGACCCCATAAGATTCCTGAATGCCATCATTCCTGCATCTAGGTCAGCCTGAGCCTTTGCCGCCTCTTCATTGACGAAGCTAGTCATCATTGAACTCATGGATGACTGATTGACGAAACCAACCAGCATTTCTCGGATCTGCTTAATTTCAGTGACGTAACTTAATATGCGCTCATTGCGAGTGGACTTGTCACCGAACTTAGCAATCATGTCATCAATGATCGCAATTATTTTCTGCAGAAGAGTAGGCTGCTTCTGACCAAGCTGTTGCCAGAACGCGGGTTCAGTAAACATAGTGCCCATTAAATCAGCAACCATCTCTTCATCGATCTTGTCGATGTCGTACCCGATCTTCAGCAACTTATCGGCAATCTGCTCACGACCATCCTGACGAACATAGGACAGGACTTCCCGCTCTAGCATTGCTGCTGCTTCTGGGTTGCGGCGACGTAGCTCGTGATACAGCTCATGCCCAAAGATAGACAAATGATTGTTCTGAACGTCAGCATTTAGAATAATCTCACCACCCTTCAAGGAAGCTCCATGACGAGACTTGAGTATTTTGTTATTGCCAACATAACGGAAGCCGTACACCTGAATACCAAAGCGATCTGCCAATGCTTTGATGGCAGGATCTACTGGAGCTTCGAGGTAATCGGTGGGCTTAGCGGTGGGCTCACGCTTCAGATCACTCTGAGCGAGACGTTGTTGAATTGATTGGAAGCCGGTAGGTTCAGTAGGCTTGGTGAAGTCAAGATCAGTTTCAGCTGGCGGTGGAGCAGCAGCTATCTCTTCTACTTGAGCCTGACCTAGAGGCGCAGCAAATACTGATTGAGCCTGTTCTGGGGTGAAGCCACGACCGATCATCTCCTGCATGGAGCGTTCAGCCTGCTCACGACGATAGTTCTCAGGCAAGCGCATCAAGTTCTCGGAGCGGCTTTCGTAACCACGAAGCAAGACATCCTGATTAGGCAGACCGGGAATCGATACATTGGCGGGACCAGCGTTCAAGCTACCGGGGTCAACATCACGAGTGGACTTGCGGTCTTCTCGATTCTGCTCCCGAATACCCATCTCACGGTCATACATCTCCTGATCCATACGCATACGCTCAAGCGGAGGGATATCATCGACAGGAGCATTAGGAGTGTCGTCAGAAATGTCGGTAGATACGGGTGGAATCTGACCGGTTCGTAAGCTGTTGTTGAATGCACGAACAAAGCTTTCGTTACCGTCAATGATCTGGTCACCAGCCGCAACCATTGCCTGATCTTGAGATAGTGCAGCGAGATCGAGATTGGGATTGGCGTCCTGCAGGCGACCACGGGTAGCTTCATCTGCGCGAGCATAAGAAGCAGCCATGAATTCTGGGCTACCGACAGCGGATTGGAAGTCCTTCTCTGACATGAGGGAGCGAACCGTATCCGATGGTTTGGTAGAGGTTTGATCTGTCTCAGCTGCGGGAGCGTCAGCCTTTTCAGGTCCCTTCAATGCGGTACGGGTCTGGCTCATAGCGCCAAATCCACCACCGGAGACAAGACCTAGAGCGCCACCAGTACCAGCTGCTTCAGGCACACCCTCCATCAGGGATTGTTCAGGCTTAGCACCTGAGTACTTCAAGCCGACATTGGTACCGAAGGTAGAGCCACCCTCTTCGATTGCTTCCTGCGGGATCTCTTTAGCACCAGCAACGGCGATATTCTTCGCAACTCCTAATGCAGTACGCTCAGCAGCTTGCTCGCCACCTTCCCTCAGAATTCCTCTAGTGAGAACCTGAGATTCGAGCTTGCCAGCACCAGTAACGGCACCCGATAGTAGTGATACGGAACCAGCGATCGCTGCAGAAAAAGCTGATGCTTCATTTGCTAGACGGGTACGGGCGTTCTTTCTACCTTCAGGGGTGTCACCGAACTGAGCAACCAACTCGTTGTACTGAGGTGACTGACTGAGTTCTGCCTCGCTCATAGTCATAACTTGCTGACGAGCATCTGAGGCTGCTGAGCCACCTTCCATCACGGCATTTAAGCCCAGAACTGTGCGAGTGGCATTAGTTGCGGCTGCGGCATTAGCGGCAACTGAAGCTGCTTCTACGCTTGCCCCTGCTGCAACCTCTGCGGCTGCAATTTTGGTAAGTGTTTTTGCTGCAACCATACGAGCAGCACCAGCCACAGTAACTAATTGAGGAACCATTTCCAACGTCATCATTCCGGCCAGACGTGGATTGGACACAACAGTCATGAATGAATCAACGAAGCCATCGGCCTTTTCAAGCTCAGCGCGTTGAGCCTTTAGTTCTGCGGATTCGCCTTCACGAATAGATCCACGAACTCCTGCAAGCGCTTCTGATCCTGACTTTCCGAACGCAGCTTTCGTTGCTTCATCAGCGTAGCCACCGGTCAATAGATTACCTAACTCATAACCTCCACCGGCTAGGTTAACCACGCCAGTTCCAATAGCTCTGGAAATGTCACCGCCTATACTACCTTTGCTTTCAGGTGTTGAGGCGGCTGCAGATTTAGCATCAGCAGAATATTTAGAGTCTAATTCCTGACGAATTTGTTTGAGGATTTCATCAGCCGGATTACTAGCAGGAGCAGCCTCAGCTACAGGAGCTTCTGTTGCAACTGGAGCAACCGGAGCGGCTATAGCACGACGTCGCTCTAGATAATCAGTTGCTTCTTGACCCGGTTGATACTCTCTTCCTCTAGCGTCACGGTAAAAGTCTCCGGGGTTGTATCCTCCGGTTGAAATAGCTTGACCTCTACTACGCGCCTTTGCGCCTGCTTCTGCTGATGTTTCAAAGATCGCCATAATTTATCCGGTTATCGTGGTGCGTTGCGCGCTCTTGCGTCCTGTACTTCTCTCATAGCCATATCCGCAGCCTCTGCATGATTCTTAGCGACACCGGACTTGAGTAGTTTGTACGCAGTGTTGAGTGTGGTTAAGCTCTGCTGCATGTATGCATTAATGTCCATCGAGTTCTGCCAGTTGCTCATAGCAGACTTAGCTGGATCCATGATCAGAGTCTCGAGTTTCTGGAAGTCAGGATCTTTCTTGTCTGCGGTCTCCGCTCCAAGAATTGCGCGATCCATTGCACCAGCGTTGTTCAACTTAGCAACACCGAAACTCGTAGCATTGGTTGAGGCATTGCGCTTGTTCGCATTGTCTTCTTGCATAGACTTAATGCCGAAGTCGATCATCTTGTCCGGCATCATTGCCATCATCATTTCGAAACGACTAGTCTTCGGCTCAAGAGTCTTTCCATCCGCAGCTAAACCATAGACCATAATGTCTGGTCTGCCAGTCATCGGGTTTACTTCACGGCGCAATTGCATACCCTCGAAACCCTTGATGGCACCAGTACCATTGAACGCTTTGGTTGCCTTGTCGCTATTGCCGGTCTTGTCAAAGATGTCGAATGCTTCGATCACACCTTCTTTAGTTAAAGTCTTGGTGAGTTGACGCTGCTTCTCGAACGCCTCTTCGTCCATGAACTTGTGGTCGATACGAGCCTTCTGAAAGATAGAAGCCTCAAGCAATGCTCTCTGTGATTCAGTAAGGTTGGCCACATCGATAGGCACGGGAGCAACGTTGCCTACCCCGCGAGGTTTTGTTTTTGGCTCAAGAACTAATGCAACAGATGGAGGTGGCTGGTCAGATCTACCTGATATCCAAGCTTGATATGCAGTCATGTCATCTTTAATCTGAGCTTGCATATTGGCTTTGCGTACAGCTTCTTCGTCCCTACGTTTCTGATCAGCGATCTGTAAGCCTGCTAGTTCTTGTTGTTGCTTGGCTGCATCCTGAGATGTTTTGAACGCTTTCTCTTCACGATCGGCTCTAGCTTTCTCGCGTTCGTTTTGATCCATTGCCATAGCAAGCTTTGAGCCGCCAGCAAATCCCTCAGTCAATCCAGTTAGGAAACCACCTACACCGTTTGCCATTATTTTTTCCCCTTAAGTGCTTTACGCTTACGCTGTACTGCTGCAGGCGTATGAGTATCTTTCACCAGCTTGTCTAGCTTCTGACGACCAATCTTCTTAACCGTATCTGCTGGCAAGACATACTCACCATCAGAGAGCATTGCTGGGATCTTGTCATCAACCGGACCACCGGGGCCAGATACATCTCCTGCTCCAACATGAATGCCGCGTTTGATATGTCCACCATCTGCTTTACCAAACTTCCCGCCGAAGTACATACCAGCAGCAGTACCAGCAGCACTACCTAACCCAGACCACAGTGCGCTATTAGCTTGTTGTTGAGCCTGATAGCCTTGCATGCGCCCACTGAACTCCTGACCATAGATATTTCCTGCTGTGCCGTAAGCATTAGTTGCTCCACCATATAAGTTGCCAGCAGTTTGATATCCTTGACCCATAATCTGACCGCCGGTCTGAGCTGTTGCTTTAGCTCCTGCCGCAGCATTTTGAGATACGCCGTAAGCTGTTGATGCGTTTGTTGCGAGGTTGCGGCCCAATCCAGCAGCGTCATACATCAATGCAGTTCCTCTATCTGCCGCTTGAGTTCTTGCATTGTTCATTGCTCCAGCACGAGCCAATGCTTCTTGCGTCATCATCTGCTGATTAAGAGCAGCGAACCTACCTGAGTTTGGCGCAATACCACCCGCCGCCTGTTGACGTTGCATCTGCCCTCTAGCCACACCAAAAGCTTGGCTGACATCGGCGGCTCCGGTACGAGCTAGTTCTTCACGTTTAGCCTCTGTGTCGTACTCTTTTGCTTTTTTAACTAACTCTTGCTCAAGAGGTCTATATGTTTCTTTTTCGTATGCGGCATACTCATCAGCACGAGCTTTGTTGGATTTTTGCATCTCAACTTCGCCCTGCATTATTTCATTCAATACCGGCTTGAATTCTTCGTATTGTTGCTTATAAAAAGCAAGCGACTCGCGAGCCACTTTAGCTTGCTCCGCAGCAATCTCTTTTGCTGCAGTAGCTGATGCAATCATTCCCGGGTTGGTATCGGGCGCACTACCCTTACCACCGCCAAAGCATATGTTTTTCTTCTTCATGACTGCGAGCTTACGCTCTATCGGATCACGAGGATCATCACAGACGTCCCCATAAAACTCCATGAAGCTACTATATTTGTCTTCGAACATTCTCTATTCCTTTAGATAAAACGGCACTCGTGTTTCCACATGCGGTAGATGATCACGTCGCCGCCATCCCTAGCCACGCCCTCCAGCACAGCCTCCTTTTTGAAGCCGAGGTGTTCGTCGAGCCGACGAGCCTTTTCATTTGATACGTCAACCCAGCCGCTTACGCGCTTACAGTTGAGTTGTTTGAATGGATAACCGAATGCGGCTTTTACAAAACTTTTGGTTGCCCATTGGATGCCTTCTGTTCCTGCTACATGCATAAAGATATTATGGTCAGTGTACCCGTCATAGAGCACAGCCCCTACCAAAGTATCATCTCTCTCGATTCCGATTCCCTGCATTCCAGCGGAGTAAACAAGATCTACTCCCTGCCCTTTTAGGAAGTTAAATACAGCGTCAGCATCGAATATCAGTTTGCTCATTATGCGTTTAGTCTTAGTATTATCGCATTGATTGTGCTTATAATTTGGGCTGTTGTTGCATTAGATGGAAGCTCGGAAATTGGGTCTCCACGCAACCCAGTCATGATTTCAATATTTTGTTTCATTGGGCGCAACAAAGAAGAAATCTTCTGGTCTGGGATATTTACTGCCGGTATGCTTGGCTTCCTCATAGCGTCTTAAGCTCCTTAACCGTCTCGGCCAACTTAACAAATCTTAGCTCAATGTTTCCGGCAATACGAATCTCAAATCCTCTGGCTCGGTATGTTGCAGGTAAACGATAAACCCCGCTCTGGTTGTAAGACTCTAAGTGCACGGATTGGTCATCCGCAATTATTTCAACAAACAAATATCGGTCATCAACAACACTTGGGATTGTTGCTAAAATAGAACCATTAAATTCAAAGTGATTGAATGGAACGTTATTTAAATCACCTTTAAGCGGAACTCCTGTAGCAAAAATAGCTTGATTCGCCGCAATTGTTTCTTCAATACGCTTTTGCAAATCTTCTGCATTTTGTATATTGTTGAAGTCTGCATCAACCTCAAGAGCAGCAAGATTGGTTGGGTATGTAAATATAAATCTTTTGCTGATCCATTCGTAAGGGAGGTTATTGTATGGATCGCCTTCCCATTGCTCAACTCGATCGTGACTAACTATGTAAAAGTTTGCCGTCTCTATATCCACAACACAAGCCCTAGCGTGAATACTGCTAATTGATAATGGACTTGCTGGCAATGTCCTATCTAAGATCATACATCCCTGCTCTATCGACTCAGTCGCCTGACTAAAGAAAGCAAAGTACTTACCAGCATACACGCCAGATATCATAGAGGATGGATTAAACTTTTGAAACTCATCTCTTAGCATGATTGCGCCAGTCGTTAATCCACTGACACCGTTGCCTATTACACAAACACCATTAGGGCTCACATAAAATACACCTGTGTTATCAGATGCAATTGATCGTTTTGCTACGCATGGTTCTAGATCAGGCAATCTTTCTGGGCTCATTGACTCCGGGGTAATACCCGTCACAATAACCGGATATCCCTTTGTCATAACCGCTATTGATTGACCGAACAAACCGATACCAACAATCTCCGCTCCAATTGTTAGCCTATATGCTGTTGGCCATGCGTGAGGTGCACCGATCTCTGACATGCAAAGCTCTTGACCAACGAATCCAACTAGAAATCCACTTGGATGAAGCTTAATACCACTAAGATTTGCTGGCGGTTCTTCATACATAAGAGTAGTCAGCTCTTCTCCAAGAGAATCTGCCGCCACACTATCAACGTATGATGTGGTTGTGCTAGTTATCTCAGCAACAAATAGGAATGTAGTTGATCCGCTTCCGGTTACTGATCTATAAATCCTACGCTTTATTACGTTATAACCAGATGGGGCAGCGGAAAATCCCGATACCGTAACAGAGGTTCCCGGATGAACAATTACAGAAGAAGATACTGGACTAGGAGCGCTCTCTTCTTCGATTGCTCCAAACTGATTTATATTTGTATAAACATAAACTCTAGTTTCTGGAGTTCCTCCTGATCCTCCGCCAACAACTGTAGGGGCTGACGTTGGCGCCTCAACACCCATAGGAAGATACGCAGTAGGAGAGGTGCCTTGTGTTAATCCGGCTAGATCAGAGTTTGTTTTTTTGGGAGTGCCATCGCCCGTGTAATAAATAGACATCGGGTTGTCGCTGTCAACGATTGGATTAATCGCTACATCCACATCATTAGTCCATGTAATCCAACGCTGATCGCCACTTGGATTCTTGCCGCGATAAATAGTATCTGTTTCTGTCGATACAATAAAATTAGGCGCAACTGGCAGGGGTTTATTCCAAGAACGCAAGTCGCCAGCGTATAGCTTTGTGTTGATTGCCCGTTGAGCCTCGTTGTCTTGAAGCAAGTGGGCAGCAACGCGAGGTACGTATCCTCCTTGCGTCATTAACTTCAGACCTGCCATTTTCTCCCCTTAGATAATCTGTTTCCCACGGAAGTAAGCTCTGTCTTCATTGACAGAACAGAACTCCGGATGAATGAGCTCACCATCAACAACCGTCAGTACCGCAAAGCCAGAGCAATGGTTCACTGGGTTATCTTCGCCGTAGCTCATATGTGATCCATCGACATCACCTAACGTGCCGCAATCGATGCCCCATCTCGTTCCTGTGTAGTCGGATAGGATCGTTGCCTGTAGTCGGTGTAGGTGACCAGTGCAAATGTTTACCCCGCCATGCAGCGCGTTGTTCCATGTTGCGTGAGTCCCGTTTCTAAATCTATGCTTGATCATTAAGTTCTGATTCACGAACAAGCTGATGCTTATGTTCCAGCCCGGGAAATGATCCTTAAGACTAAATCCATCGACACCCTCGAACTCAGGCACAAAGTTAGCGAGCTTGGCTTCGAACCTCATATCGTGATTTCCTAGACACCACCAAAGCTTTGCGTTTCCGGCTGCTTGCTTGATCTCAAACAGGCGCTCGGAAACGGCCTCCAGTTCTTGTTTAACTGTTGGAGTTGATCCCCATGAAGACTTTGGAAAGCGACTGATACTTGCGCCATCAAAAACATCACCGTTCAGTACAATCAAGTTTGGCTTGATGTCTTTTATCGTTTGCACAAATGCTTTATGCCCTGTGCTGATAACTCCGGGCCAGTAGTGTGCGTCAGAGCCAACTAGGATTACTCCGTTAGGCATCTCACAATCCACCCTAGCTGAGTGCTCACGAAATATGAATGTTGGAGAACGAATATCATCGGAGCGAAGGATCATTGAGTGCTTAGCCTCAAGACTTTTGCGTCGTCTATGAATGTTTCTAACATTAACGCCTAACTCGTTAGCCACCAACTGCGCAGATTTGAGTCGTTCCCATGTGCTTAAAAAAACTTCATCGCTTACTGATCGTGGCATATCGTTTTTGTGGTTGTTGAAGAATCGTTATTGACACTATCATGCCTCTTGGAATAATAAGTGTTTGCGCATGGTTATCCATTGTTAATGTCTGGCATACTTTTACATGCGTCTTTGTTTCTTTCATGAGCCAACCTATTGTGAAACAATTTAATATCGGCTCATCATCATCTAATTCATTTCCTTCTTGCCAGCCGAATTCGTGTTCAGCATCTAGCCATTCTATTAGTACAGCAGCGTAAGTATTTATCGCGGGACCGTGTTCATCCACATCGCAACTTTTACTACTACCCCGCCTATTGTTGCTGATAGTCCGCTTATCCACATTAGTGTTCGCCATCCGCCTTTAGCCTCTGATAGTGTTTGCTGAATTCCAGACAACTGATCCATCATCTTGTGCATATCGAGATGCAGACGGTTCACTTGGTCTTGTAGCGCTTCAATCTGAGCGTCGTGCTTTCCTAGGTCGCGGTGAATTTCTTCGCTCATCACGCAATCTTCCCGCCAGCGTTTAGCTGAGCCAATGTAAGTCCACCAGTGTATTGAAAGTGCGCCATTTCTTTAAACTTCTTCCAGTCTCCAGCCCACTCGAGACCCGCTTGCTTACCCAGAGCCCCGACCTTTGCCCATATAGGATCATCACCATCCCAGACTGGCTTCCCATTCACTAGCGGTACGACGTCCACCGCGCATCGGAAGTTGTGCCATGACTGACCAGCTTTCGCATTCGTAACGATCTTGCCCGGCGCAGTACGGCCTTGAGCATACAAAGCATTCTGACTTTCATTGTCTCGGTATGTGGAAGTGATTAGTAGATCAATGCCGCTCTCTTTGCATAGCGCCTTGAACTTCTCTACCTTCTCCTTAACAGGAGGAATGAGTTCATTGATGTCTCTGGAATTGATCATTTGCGTTCGTCTTCAAGTAGTTTTTGACAGGCACTCAGTTGCTCGGTGACTCGATCGGCTTCTGAGGCGAGCCGGATAAGAAACTCTCCATCCGCTTGAGGAAGTTCGACTCTCGTTTCTCCATCACCTGAGCCGGAACTCGAGGAAGCTCCGGGCATGGAGTCGGAACCACTCGGACACTTGGCGTTGATGAACAACCCACCAGTGCGAGCGCGATCAAGAGCGTTAGCTTCTTCAAGGTCTTTCTCCTTCAGTTTCTTGTTGAACAGCTGCTCTGTTTGAGCAACCCTAGAGTTGGCTTCACGCTCGATTGCGCGGACTCTGTTATTTGCTTCTTCGATCTGTTTGGCTGCTTGTGCGTTTAGCTCAGCTTTCTCTTTGTCCCATTCAGACTGGACACTCATAGATCCGTAGCGGTAACCGACACCAACTAGTAGCGCCACAATCAAGCCAATCGCAACAAGCCTAAGCAGCATCAGGTTGGGCATTAGGTTTTCCTTGCTTAATCTCTTCAATCTTTTCTTGCCCGCGGGTCCAAGCGGATATGCCTAGGATCGCCATGAATGCAATGTGTATGAATCCACCGCCTTGCAAGGTCATCGGATCCCACTGGCGAAATGCATCGTTAGCTGCTTGCTCTTCTGCAAACTGAACTAGAGTCCACAGCACAGGGAACAGAATGAAGTCGCAGATGTTGATTGCCATGTATGTAATCGCCATCATCGGACGCCACTTTTGTTGCATCCAATCTTCTTTTGTTCGCAGTCTCATAATCTTCCTCCCTGTTGAAACATCCACCAAATACCATACATACCAGCACAGCTAATAACCACAGACAAAGCAATTGCTATGGCGCTCACCACTAGATCAATCCTTGCCTTGCGTTCTTTAGCTATCTCTCTTAACCGTCGCTTCTCAGCGAGGACTGCTTCGTTGATGCGGCGTTGTTCTGCCTCAATCTCCGCTTTTTCTGCGGTGATTATCTTGTCCCGCTCAACACACATCTCTTCGTACAGACCGGGCTCATCGAACTGGTAGATCAGCATCTCACGCAGCTCAACTTCCATCCTGTACATCTCGCGCCGCATGAAGACCATATCGAGCGCTCGCTCGGTTGCGGACTTCTTCGATTCGGATCTTACTGGCGCTACTACCTTCTTGAATTCTTCCTTGTGATATGCGGACTCAATTTTACCTTGAGCATGGAAGAATTGTGATAACTCTCCATACACATCTCGGATCTCTTTACCAAGAGCAATTCCCTTTTTTACCCCCTCGACAGCTGCTTGCGCACCGGCAAACACCATCGCAATGGTAGAGATTGGTTCCATTCATACAGCCTCACTTTCTACCTAAACGCTGGACCGCCCACCCACAACACCAAAGATCGCCGCACACCCTTGGTCACCGGCGCTACTCGATGCAACGTATACGAAGGGAAGAACCAAGCTCGCCCACGCTGACACTCTAGTGTTTGCGCTTGATCGTTGTTCGTCTTTACCTGAAACTCTCCACCCTCGAACTCTGAAGGATCAGATAAAAGCATTGCCAAAGAGAGTTTGCGAGGCACCATTTCGTCAGCCGGTGAGGCGTCAATGTGCCAGTCGTAATGGCCGTTAGCCCCCTCTGTGTACATCCCTAACTGCATCGGCTCGTGAAACCCGCTCAAATCGAAATGAAAGAACCTGCGATTAATCTCAGCAACAGCATTCGCTAGTTTTTCCCAGATGGGTAGCATCTCTTGCTTGTGCCCTATCCACCCAACCTGAGATGAGCGCACTTCTGCATTCACCGTCTGGCCTTTACCAACCCCACCAATACAGCCGTCCTGCAGCTGCAGCCACTCAGGCTGAGCAAGGATCAGATTGATATCCTCCTGCGTCAGGAATCCTTCCCAGTAAGCCAAGCTGTCTTTGCCCGGGATGTTTCTCGTCGGTATTTCGTAAATCATAAATATGCTTTCGGCTTAACGTCCCAAGGATTGATAGAGACGGATAATCTTGTGCCAGTAAATCTCTCGACCATATGCTCTTTATCTGCCGAGAACATCACTGCCCTATTTGTTCTTGGTTGCACCTTCTCACTATGCGTTACGAACCAACCCCCAGACAAGTTCTCGATGATTGGGTAGTAGACAATGCCACACAGAGGTAAGCGCAACACACCTGTTTCGTTATACATCACTTCGTCTTTGTCGTAGTGCCATCCAACGCCAGAATTATAATGCGCCCAATACTCAAACCCAACCATCTTTGATAGATCAAAATGCTTTGCGGCAGACTTCAAAATGCTGGACACAAGCGAACCGCTCCGCACCGTTTCATCAAACGATCCATTACACCAAATTGCATCGCATGACTTATTGAGCTCGATGTAGTCTCTAGCAACCACAGCCGCGATCTCTTTGGAGAACACGTTATCTTGAACGATCAGCATTTAACCAGCGTCAGAGCAAAAGTGAATCGGAACTTCGGACCAATAATGGACTGCGGCCGTATCGTGTGTGGAATGCTTGCATCAAACAGAATGAATCGCCCCGGTGTATACGCTGAAGCGAACACCACATCCTTGCATGCCTCGTCATAGAACAGCGTCTCGCCATGCCAACCATCTCGCCACTCAAGATTGGCGTAATACAACAACACCTTGTCCTGTTGGTGGGCGTGTACAAAGTTATAGTCGGATGGCATCGATAGATTGACGATCGCCTGTTCTATTCTGTACCCATTCAACTCACTCGCCAGCTCGGTTCCGTCTAAAAATTTCAGTATCCCAAAGCGATCTAGATCTCCTTCGCTAAAGCAAGAGTGCAAGAACTTGTTGTTCTGGTTGTCCATAATTGCGCCGTCTGCCCAGCCAATAACAAACTGTGACTGCGTAATGAACAGATAGAGCTCCTGCCGCTCGCTCAGTGTCAGCAAGTCGTCATAGACCTTTATGCTTTTATTCTTATCCACAATATGATGCTTCACTTACCCTCCATTCTCTCTGTTCTATTTTTCATGAACGAATACACATCTCTATTCGTGCAGTCCCCAGCTTCGGCTGCATACACACCGCTCTTCCGGACATAGTGAAGAAACACTTGCCCGGAGTAGTATCCTTCTGGTGCATCACATATTTCGCGCCAATGCTCGACGTCGCAACCAGAGTACACAACAGCATCACCCTCACCTAAGTCGAACCTGTTGCCGCCCATATAGATGGGCCACGCATAGTGATGAGATCTACCAAGCTGAATGGTCACACTCACTTCGCAAGCAGGTCTATCCGTGTGCTTCTCTAGAGTGTCGCCGTTGCTGTAGAGCCGTGCGTATGAGTACGTGGGTATTAGATCTTCACCAACAATAGATTCAATCACAGGCCACATACGTTCTTGCAGTGTCTCGAACATGTACTCATGATCAAGCCTCGCCCTAGCGTTGGGGATCTGTGCATCGCCATGACCTGTAGCTAGATCTGCGTGGCGCATAAGTACATGCGTGAAGAAGTGACAGAACTCAATCGGAAGCAATCGAGCCACATGCACTGCGCCGAACTGTTGCATCTGCGCGTTCATTGTTTTATCCAAGATATAATCCTACCTACACCATCGAACTCCCACGGTTGAGTAGCCGTGTACCAGAGGTGTGGTCTAGCGTGATGTGTATTGTGGTTTGCGGCGCCATTGAACAGAATCAGCGCATTCACCCATCTGTTGTTTCTTGATGTGTCAGGCGTGTCGTAGATGCGGTATCCGTACTTGTGACATGCCACGTTGATTAAACCAACAGTCGCCAAAGCCAGCACTGTATGAAGAAAAAATCCATATATCGCAATACGAACATCTACTGCGGCAAGAATGCTTACTGTTGCCATATACAGTTTGAAGTAGTGTCTTGTTACAAACACCACCCACTTGTCGTCCAGCATGCGTTTTGTTGCGCGTAGATTGACAGGGTGGTATGGAAACTTGTGAAAGAAGAACCATGCCTTCCAACCATACTTTGACGGGTGTGGGTCTTTATCTGTATCGGCGTACTTATGGTGCGAAACATGAGAGCCCGCAATACCAAGAGGAGTGCCGAACAGATTGAAGATAGAGAAGATAAGAAACAACCTCTGCCATCCGACTGCCAGTTCGAAACTACGATGCGACAGGAATCTGTGGCAGTACAACTCCTGCCCTAGCCATATAAACAGGAAGTAGCAGACTAACGTTAAGACAAACCATATCGGATCCCAATACGCAACCACGCCCATCACAGCGCAGATGTGCGTAAGGAGAAGCATCAAGCGTAGCTTTACAAGATCATTCATGACAGTATGCTCGCCGCTTGTTCATAGGGCATATCCAAATACACCTGCACTGCTACGCGTCTTTTGTCGCCTATATTCCTGTAGCGCTCTACACCCTCTCTCGTATCGCCATCATAAAAAACAGCGTGAGGTTGGCGTGTAGAGATAATCCACACATCGCCATCTTTTGCTACAAATCGCTCTACTTCAGAGATTGTGTTCTCATCGATCGGGTAGTAGTCATTACCACTATCGAGCACCAACTCATTCGCAACCCTTGCTTCGCCTTCGTAGAACGCAGTGACTTCGCCGTTCACATAAAAGTAGAAGTTAATCACTGACTGCTCAGTCAGATGTATATGAGGACCAGATAAACCAATCTCTGCGTAGTTGATGAATCGCACGCCGTCTTGTATTTCTTTTGGAAGCGCATCTCGCACTTGCGCAATGTATGCTTTGGGCGCGTACTTACGTACAACTGCAGCTTGTACGCCGGGCCAGACAACACCATACTCACCCAGAACTTTTGTCTTGCGCACTTCCGGTGGGGCGACGTCTAAGCTGAAAAGTTGCTTTGCGTACCTCATGGAAAGATCAACCCGTATGCAGCACTACCCACACAAGACACCACAGCATCAGAAGCTAGCTTGATTTGTGCGGGTCCACTGATCTGCTTGTCCTTTACTAGAACTGTTCCTTCACACAAAAACAGCTTAGTACCCGCTGGCAACGTAATTTGCGAATCAATGCGCACGGAAGTGAGATCTGGAATATCGCTCTTGTTTGTCTTTGGATCAACACAGAAGAAGATGTTCTCTTCCTCTAATGCTTCACCTCGAAAAACTCCGACAGGTGTTGCCGCATCAGGCAGAAAGTCTCCAGCTGAACATTCAATAACGTCTGCACCTGTCGTATTGTCTTTCCATTTAAACTTGCCTTTTGCATAGAAAATATGTGAGCGCTTCTCTGCTGTGGCGTCCACATACATGAAGTCGCCTTGAGCATAACTATTCCTAGCAATGACGTAGCTAAACGCTGCATGCAGAGTTCTCTTCAGCATTTACAACACCTCGATGAGTGGTGTTGGCTCAGATGATCCGGGTGGTGCAATCAAGTCGTTCGCATTAAATTCTGAAGTGATACCAACCATGCTGCGGTACACATCAACTTTAGAAGGATCAGAGATGAACTTCTCCTCCCTTTCTTGTTGCTGAACTTGGTATGCGCCAGCAACAGCAATTCTCTTAACTATCTCTGTATGGTCAGAAATATCAGGCCACATGTTGATTGGCTGAAAAGCGTATTGCGGGTAATCATCTGGGTTGGATGACTTCGTCGTATCAGACGCAAACGAAATTAGTAGAGAACAGCTTTGCTCTTCAAACCCGTGAACTTTCATAAATAGTTTATTCATACATTCCTCATAATTAAGACGCACCACCTAAACGAGTTCCAGTTGCTGCCCAAGTAACAAATGAATTCCCTGTAATATAACGACCAGCAGCACCTCCCGGAGAGCCCGGACCACCCGGGGTTGCGCCAGAAGTTCCTCCCGCTTCTCCACGCCCGCCACCGGGAGCGCCGGGAGCACTACCACCACCACCTGCGCCGCCAGCAGTTGACGTTCCGTTCGGTGCACCACCATTAAACCCAGCCCCGCCACCACCTACGCCACCAGAAACTTTGGCGGTAGTGCTCCTCCCACCACCTCCACCCCCTCCACCGCCAGCAATTACGCTGTTGTTTGTGATAATGGTTGGGCGATTAACATAGATAGCATTACCGCCGGGAGTTCCCGGTGCACCCTGTGCGTTAGAATAACCACCTGCTCCACCGCTTCCACCCATACCCAAAATAACACCGTTGTTTACGATCGTCACAGTGTCGCCCGGATTAAAGGACGAAGGAACAAGAAGCGCATACGTTCCAGTAGACGTGCTTCCTACAGTTGCAGGCGCTGCTACAGTTACCGTAATATCAGACGAACCCGCAACATAAGTCGGCCCACGGTTTGCATAAACGTCATAATTGTATGTGGAAGACGAAATAGTTAGCGAGACAGGTACTCTGTTCTGTGCACCATAGAAGTTACCCAACGCAATTGCACCAGAAGTCGGCACAGCAGAGTTGCTCGGTGAGTTTGGTACTAGACCCCCTCCACGATAGTATTCACTCAACGAGTGTGGTACTGATCCACCGAACTCTCCCGCGAGCGAGTTGAGTGAAATTGCTACGCCGGGGCCGGGTATCGCCATTTACCGCGCCTCCAAAGTACGAACCTTATTGGATAGTTCTTTTACTGCCTCGATCAGAACGCCAACAATATTTCCGTATGCGACAGAGAGATAGTGATCATTGGTATGGACAACTTCAGGCAGAACCTCAAGCATCTCCTGCGCTACTACTCCAATACCACGCTCACCATCTTTTGTGTATCTAACGCCACGCAGCTGCTCCACCAACTCCAAAGCTGCACTGATTGTTTCAATCTCAGTCTTGAGGCGTTCGTCCGAGTAAGCTGTTACGTTGCCAGAAGCCACAAAGTTTCCAGATACATCGCAGTACACTTTCTCTACGCCCGCATTTGCTCCCGTGAAGATTCTGTTTGCAGTGGTTGAACCACCAGCGTCAAAACTAATAAGAATGCCGCCGTTGTTGTTCTTGAATGATCCGCCGTAGTTAAGTGCCCCACCAGATTGACCAGTAACTGCAGTAGATGTGCCAGAGACCGTCACCGATAGGGCGCCTGTCATCGTGCCACCTACCTTGCTCAACTTCTCGGTATCTAGCTCATCGATTGCGCCCTGCACATTGGTTGCAGCCAGATCTCCAGCTGGGGTATACGAGACCGCACTAGCTGCATGCGCTGCGGTTGGATCCGCAATGTGATCAGCTAGATCATCAGCAACCGCTGTCGTTTCGGCTTGCATTGCCTCTAGAGCAGCAGCAACCGGTCTAAGCTCTATCCTGTCGCCAGCTATAAATGACTTTGCTGTGGTGTAATCCTGTGCACGTATCACCGTCAACGTGTCAATCGCCCTAGTTGTTACCTTAACGATCTCAAGATTGTTAGAGGAGTCAACGAGAGTCGCGTAGAAGTAGTCTCCGCCACCCGTTGATGGAAATAGAGCCCCCTGACCTGCAGTTAACGCAATAGTTGTAACCGTTGAGTTAATAGACGCAGCTAGAGTAGCGGACGCATTATTAGTAAACTTAATCATTGACTGCCTCTATTTATTAGGACAATGTAACGGTCCAAGTGATGGTCATTGAGTCGAGAGCACCCTTGTTAATAACAGAGAAAACTGTGCGACACAGCATTGTACCTGCGCTTGAAGCATTAAAAATTCCAGCTTCAGTCAATGCGCCAGTGCCAACACCAGCACCGAATGAAGCTACGTAGGTAACTACGTTTGCAGATACGTTCGTTGAAGTAAGAGCAACGCGAGCTGTCTCAGCTATCAATGCAGTTTGACCCGCAGATGCCGCAGTGTTGTCCGTACCTACTGCCATGTCACTCATGACGGTAGCGGTTGCGTCTTTAATACGCGAGGCAATGTAGTCCTTGCCGGAGTCCACAACTAAGTTGGGAACATCCATTACCTTCTTGAGCTTTCCGTCTGCGTCAAACACCTCTATTAATAGGCGTCCAACCGGGGTAGGCTGTTCGTTGAAATTCATCCTTTTCTCCTCAGGAAATAAAAAACCCACAAAAGCAGGCAGTATTGATTACAGCCACTGGGCCGTTGGTCGTTCAGGCCATATTGGTTCTGGCACAGGGTTGAAAATTAGTTGTCGCAGTGATGCTCTGTATGTCTCGAAGTCTGGCTTGTTTGCTAGATTCACATCAGGCAACACAGACCAGTCCACTTCAGCGATCTTCTCTTTTGCTGTCTTGATGCACTGATCGAGCGGCCACTGCGCATTGAGCTCAGCGATCTTGTCGTTGACCTCTTGTTCTGTCGGGCATGTTTGTAATTCATCTAGCCATTCAAGACCAGACCATTCGTCGCCTCGTAACACCCAGTACGCCCCCGGTCGCAGAGCCGTTAGGGCTGCTGGAATATCAAAAACCATAATGTCTCCGCTTAAGCGATTGCTATGATTGTAAGGATGGGGACAACAAGCTGAGTGCTGCCTACTCCATCCCAATACACAGTCCCATGTAGGTTGGAATAGTTGGAAGCTCCATACCTACGAACCTGCATCTTCAATGTCTTCGGTGCAGTCCACGAAGATTGTCTTCCTGTATTCCAATTCGTAGTACCACCGATTGGGATAACCCACTCAAACGGGAACTTGAGTTCTGGATAACGGCTGCTCTTGTTGTGCCTCGCGTATATGATCTCGTTGCCGTCAATGAAAAACTTTAAGTGGGTAATCGCGTGATCACTAAGGAAGTAGATACCAAAATCAAACTTGTATATGACACGACTAGCGCCAGCCGGTGGAACGTAAGCGATAGAGCTACCTGTAACGTCTGCGTATGCGTCTGTCGCACCCTGCTGAGTCGTGACATTCGGGAACGTGTATGTACCAGAACCCACCGTTACCTGCGATCCATCGCAAGGACTTGTAAGGTACTCGATGATCTGTCCGGGTCTACGTGGATAGCCATTTACTAATAGATCCTGACCAGCGCTGTTCTGTATTACGTCTACTTTTAGATTCGAAGCCATTACCGCGCAATCTCCATAATTTCCCAGCCATATTCCATATACTGATGTACTAAATAATTAGTGCCAGACGACGCATACTGTATATCGTAAATAATAGGCGTTGTGTCGTTAGCACTGTCAAAGTACACATTTTGCATTGGGGTCCACGAATTAGAAAAATAGTTCCATCCATAAGCGTAACGCGCAGACGTTCTAGTGTCAGGCGTTAGAATAGTAAACGTTGCTCCATTATCGTTACTACGTCTTAATGTAGTAATCAACCACCCACCTGCGCCATAACACATGGTCGAAAAAAACTGAACACATAAAACACTGTTCGCATACTTAGGCGTAAAAGTAATTCTTAACGGGGCTGAAACAGGAGTAGCTGAAGCACTTGATATATGTGAAGTAGGCATAGTGGAAGCGTACCTAACCTGAACCACCATACCCGGAGCCACTGCTTCATTAACACTAATAGTATTACCTGCGGCTACAGTCGCATTACCTGTACCTAACCTACCACCAATACTATTAGCCCTTAATTTACTCATTGTTTCAACTCAGTCAAAATATAACCATATTCCATATATTGATGTACTACATAAGCAATTGCGCCAGCACTGCCTAACCTGTAATTAACTATGTACTCAACTAAACCTGTTGTTGCTGGAGAGTCGTAATAAATTTGCCTAACAGGACTCCAAGCAGTAGTGTTGTACCCCCAAGCGTAAGCATATCGTGCAGCAGCACCAGCTTGGTAAGGCGTTAAAAGAGTCCACGCACCGCCGTTTATTCTTCTATACAAAAGAGTAATGAGCGCATTAGCGCTGCCTTGCTGCATAGTGGAAAAGAACTCTAACTTAATAACGCTGTTAGAAAACTTAGGTGTGATCGGTCCTATCAGTGGTACTGAAACTTCGGTAGCTACTGTTGTAGATATATGAGAAGTTGGCATTGCTGTGATGTATTGCATCTGCACAACGCCCCTGCTGGTAACAATAGAGCCAACGTCAGTACCAACCAACCTATTACCTGTAGGTATAGAAATAGTTCCTGTACCACCTCTAGCGGCAATATTGTCAACTCGTATTGAACTCATTGAGCAATCTCCATTAGGGTGATGATACTCGCGCCGTATTCAAGGCCACCAGTACCAGCAGTAACAGTTCTATTTGTATAAATTGTTGGCGCTTCTGCTGACACAACACAAACCTGATAAGTTAATGCGCTAACACTAGCTGGCGTGTCTATAAATTGGAACGCACACATCTCTGGGGTACTTGAAGCGTCGGAGGCATAGTATGAGAGCGCTGCCATCGAAATACCAACAGGGTTTGTCGTACTAGGGGAGCCTGCTGGGATAGTAATAACAGTACCGTTTCTTTTTAAGTTATACATCGTGTTCCATACCGATGTTTGCGGACTAAATTCACCAAACCAATTAACGGTAATGTATATAAGACTAGTAGTAGATTTAGGTGTAATAGTAGCGTTAAAAGAAGGTATATCTGTAAAGGTTGTAGCACTTGCTGGTACAGCCACAGCTGTAGGCGTAACTATTTTTGTAGTAACAAATTGAATCACATGCCCCGGAGCATGCAAAACCTGCCCAGAAGGGATAGTTACTTTGTTCCCACTAGCTGCAGAACCAGAGATAGTCGATACGGTTAGGTTACTCATACGATCACCCACTCCCCACCGTTTTGAATCGTCACGGTGTAGCCGTCACCAATCACTATCGGACCAGCTGACTGCGCGTTGTCTGTGGCGCCTATCGTGACGTTCTGATTGATCGTGCGCTCATTGAAATAAATAGGTCCGGAGTTATCGATGCCAGTCGCAAGCTGAGTAACCTTATCCGCAACAGCCGAAGCATCTGCCTTAGTTGCAATAGCAGACGTGTTCGAGTTCGCCTGATTGTTCAGATTGATGAAGTTGTCATCGACTTCATTGTTTGTTAGCGGTGCGCCTTTACCTGCGCGGGTTACGATTGTTGCCATCTATAGTGATCCGGTTGTGCCTACGTAGTCTTGCAAGAAGTAATCGCCGTTTACGTAGTCCTGTATAAAGTAAGCACCACTGTCGCTTGTCCCTGTTGAGTCTGTTAGGCTGCGAGGCATTTCAAACTCGATGCGGACAGTATCTCCACCTATGCCGCTACCTAGGGCAATCTGGTTTAAGTACGGTGAGTTCAGTGCGCCGCTAGATGTGGCTGTGAGCACTTGATCAGCAAAGAAGCGGATGACTGGAATTACCGCCTCAAGGTTGTCTATCGCCAGAACTGAATCGCTCAGCTCTAATGCGAAGTCAACAACACGGGTTACCTCATCGGTAGTTGATACCTCGTCTGCTTCATTCTTGCTGTATAGCTTTTGCGGCGCATCTTCTGGTGCAGAAGCGTCATCAAAGAATCGGTTGTACGAAGCCTCAATTGCAGCAACGTCTGGCGCAGAAAACGCATCTTCGATTACTTTAGAGAAGTCGAATAGATTCGCATCAGTTTGCGCAACAGCATCCTGTGCAGTCTTTCCGACGCCTATACTCTTCTGGTCGGCAGAACCAACCGCATCAGATGCGCTGCGAATAAAGTCCACTACTCGAGTGAACGCATCATTGTTGCCAACAGTTTCCTGCGGCGTCTTACCAATTCCAATACTGTTTGCGTCGGCAATTGATTGTGAGTCACTAGCTTGTTTGCTAAACGCTATGTTCTTCTGCTCTTCGATCGCAACGATCTCTTGTAGCCCCTTCTCGTACAGTAAGCTGTACACCTCGGAGGTAACCACAATCTCAACCTTGTTCGGGTTGATGCTGATCGTGCTTTCATCGCTAACGGCGTAGTAATCCTCTGGGTACCTAAGGATCTGCAGCAGGATGTCGATGATCTCGCCCGTGTAAACGGTATTGCTAAGTACCCTACCCATCTCAAAGGATGCTGAGTCCTCTTGAGTGGATTGGTCTGCAATCCCCTTCCCGACAAGGAAGGACTTCAGATCAATAACTGGAGTGAGATCACGAACGATTGGGCATAAGCCACGAACGTCTACGTATGCCTCTACGTCCATCAGGATGTAGCTCAGATCCGCAACAGGAACAACGTAGGTCGTCTCGCTCTTTGGATCTACAAACTGCACGCCAAGTCTAGGCTTTACCTCAGATACATTTACAGCGCCTCTTACTATGTGCGCTGTAGCTTTCAACGGAACCGTCGATACTGTCGCGCCTAGCTGGACAGCGGTAGTAACGGCTCTCGTTACATCCATTTAGAAATCCTCGCGTAGCTTAAACTTAAGTAAGTCGTACACTGTTTGAATCGTTTCGTCTGCGAATATAATTTCAATTTCGCCTTCGTAATCTCCAGCCGGTCCATCTAGTATGGTTGGATCATCAGACCAGTTGAATTGAACGACGCCGTTTGGCCCGTCAGTCACTACACCTATAAGAGTTCCTCTTAGGGTTGTAGCTCCAGAAGCACGAAACTTTAGATACACTGTCGTTCCGGTCAATCCAATTGGACCGCCTGTTGTTTCGTCTGTAATTGTGCAAACAAGAGCTGGTCTAGTATCACCTTGCACTAACTTAATTTTATCTGACATTAGATTCTCCGCATCCTAACATGCTTGCTTGTACGCACGTAACCCTTAAGTGCTCTATCCCTTGCTACGTTTAGACCAGCTAGATAGAGAGCGTTACGAGCTGCCGCTAACTGCGGATTAGAGTAAGGCTTATCTGGTGAAATACATAAACGTGAAATAGCACCGTGTCCAATTATTTCTGCGTAATCCTCAAATATAAAATCATCTATAGATGTGGATGTTCGTGTTGGCTTCAGTGCAACTCGCAAAGTAATTGAGTTTGATACAGTCTCATTAGGTATTGGGTAAACAGAAAATGTACGAGCGTCTTTCTGAGTAATCAATCTAGGATCTTCTCTTCGCACTAATGCGCCGGAGTTTTGATTGTAGATTGATGGCGTATATATTTCGTCTGGTCCAACAGGCTCAAGAATAATATTTTTATACCAAGCTCGAATAATTTTTACGACAAGCCTTCCGCTTGGTGGCTCTAAATCGTAATCCATTATTCCATTGAGGGCCGTAACTGGATCGTGATCTATCTGAAGAAGTAAAGACTTCTCGCAGAAATCGATGATTGTATTTTTAATTTCAAGTAGCGCCATCTCGTTGGTGGCACCGGGAACTTGAGGAAGAACGTAATCTAGGAAGCTTGTGTGCGCTGTCATCTGGACATCTCCGTCTGAAAGCGGCTAAGCATTGCAGCTGCTCGACCATCAATTGAGTATTCGTCATCCCTCATTTCGGCACGGAAGGATACATAATGCTTGAGTAGCATTTGATACTTGACTGGCAATGGAACCTCTTGGGATTCGGTGTAGGTAACAGGAGTCGCAGTAAAATTACCAAGCTGGAAATCTGGGCGAAGACGATAAGATTCCTGAATACCATCATTTGCATATCCCATCAATTGGGGTGTTGTATATCGCGTGCCGGTTGGATCAGTTAGATCGACGCGCACACTGTCTATTACGTCTTGGAAGGTTGCCATTACCAGAGATCTTTCCTAGCCCAATGATTCGCACTGAATACATCGTCCTTAGTTAGCTTGCCGCTTTTGTTCTTTATCCCAGCTGAACGCTTTAGATAATTCTCTCTACGCTGTGGGTCCTTGTGTTGAGTAAAGTCTTCGTACTCTCTATGACCATACTTCACTAGCTTTACTTCGTCGCCCTTCTTTGCAAGCACCATTTTTTTATGTGTGCCTCCAGCTGGAGCTTTAATAGGTTTATTGAATCCCGGGAATGCGTGACCACGATAAAGTAATTTACCGCCTTCGCGTTTAACGTTGTCAGCTTTCATGCTGGTTTCCCCATCACCATTTCCATACAAGCTCCATTAGACTGAATCTTTTTTAATCCAAGCTCATGCACTCTAGCTTCAAGAACAGTCATGCAAGATTTCTCATCTGAAAAAACCTGATCCTCTTTGTAGAAGATACAGGTTTCATTCATACAAAAGAAAAGGACGGCGATATAAAAGCTCATTTTCTTTTCCTTTTCTTTATTGCTGCATGCAGATTAGGAACGCCCTTCTTATCCTTGGATTCCTTGCTCTGCTTGAATTTGTTCGGACTCTCCTGCTCCTTCTTCCGCATTTAATTTCCTCCCCGGCTTCTTGGTAAGGACGGCACGAGCCATCGTTTGCACCTCATTAGGCACAACCTTTTCTGTCTTTGGCTCTGGCTTGTAATCGATCATATCGTTACGCTTTGCCAATTCTTTATTCCACGGATATACAGCACCAGTGGATTTTTGAAGCAGTAGTTTTTGCATACATCCTCATTAAAAAAATAGGGGAATGGATTTCTCCACTCCCCCTTTAATTACATATTAAGCAACAGCTTTAGCAGCGTAGATGTCTACTAATGCTTCAGGCTTAACAACAGCGTAGCCATACACATTTAAACCACGAACGATATTACCAAATGTGGTTTGAGCACGTAAGGTTTCAACGTTGGTGATTTGCGAAGCAAACGAAATTGCATCGCGTGTACCAGCTAAGAAGTGGTAAGCATTGTCACCAGTTACTTTAGTGATGTTGTTGCTTACATATAAAGTGAAACGATCGATCATACCGATCTTACCGTTACGCAATGGAGAAACATCATCACCGGTCAAGTAAGCTTGACGCAGATCAGATTGCTTCAACAGAGAAGCAAACCAAGGAGCAACAACCATCCAACGGCCATCTTCTGGAACGTTCTGCTCGTCCAAGACTTGACCAGCATTCAGGATTACATCCAGAACATTGTTCTTGTCGATTTCAAGCGGAGCACCAGTAGTACCGAGATCGATGTTATCGGAAATAACACCAGCGGTTGTGCCTTTGTTTGCAGCAGCGGCATCAGCAGCAACGTTGTTTAATACGTCACCGTCGATTGCGATCTTCATCTGTTCACCAGCGTCGTTTGTGAAGATGTCCATCAAACGAACGTCAGCCTGCACATCATCTACGTCATCAACGATAACGGAGAAGTATTTACCTTTGCTGATGGTCAACTCGATTGGAGTAGAGGTTGGAACCTGATTAGTCAGATTGTCGCCCTTCTCGTAATCGGAGATGGTGATTGTTGGGATTGAACGGATATGAACCGTGTCGCCTTGGTTCTTGATCTCGCCTTCCCAATCGTTGTTTGTTATTTCACCGAGAACGGTGCTTTTATAAAACTTAACTTGCAACTTGCCAGACCAGATCTCAGGAATAAATGCTGAGCCTGTAGGATTTGCGTTGTATGAGTACTGTGGATAACCAGTGCTTACTGGAACTGCCATTTTATTTCTCCTAACATATTATTGGTGCAACTAATATATTGGTTAGCGAATACGCCCCTCAATAGTTGCTGCGTGGATTTCAGATTCCATCGCCACCATTTCTTTCGATCCAATCTCTCCACGTCTAGCTGCCGAATAAAAATTTGCAATCTCTTGACGAGTAAAGAATCTCTTACCGGGAGGTGGAGTCACAACTCTATTAGAGTCGGGAACCACTTGCGATTCGAGTGCTCGATTATTGGTGACAACGTTTTGTTGCTGCGAGGCTTTCCATTTGCTAAAGAACCGCGCTACTCGCTCGGCATCTCGCGATGCTTCTGCCTCTGAAAGGAGGTCTTGGCGTGTCTTACCTGTCAACTCATCATATTCATCTAACCAACGAAGAAAGTTTTCGTCGGAGTTGATGGTTACCCAATCAGGAGCTATCCTTCCCAATTGATCAAAAAAGCCAGTCTCAACGTTCTTAGTTGTGGTGTGATTAACCTCATCTAAGCGACGCTTAAGTTCAGCGATCTCTTGATCCTTTGTGGATACCTGTTCTTGGGCTGCTCGCTTCATAACGTCGAGCAAATCATCCCCGTACTTCTCTCTATCCTCTTGGCTAATGAGTGATGAATTAGGCTTGCTTGCCTGACTCTTCATACTCTCAAGCTCTTGTGTGATCACATCAAGCTTCTGACGTAGCTCACGGTTGTCCGCCGCTAAGCGCGGTACCTCTGCTCTATACTTCCCCTCGATTACCTTATATCGATGTTCCCATTGATCGTCCTTTTTCTGCTGGTCTGGCAGCTCGCCACTAGGTGGAGCAACAGCAGAAGCATCCGAGTTCGGAGGCTGTGGTTGAGGATCGACTACGGGAGTCGCTTCAGGTTCTGGTTCAGCTGGAGGCTGAGGGTTTACTTCATCAGCAGGTTTTTCATACATCTGCTTATGAATTGCTTCGGCCTTTTCGGCCGCTTCTCGGACTGCGCGTGGAATTGCCATATATTCTCCATGAGCCGGATCTCGAAATTCTTGGAGCCCTCGTAAGGTAATCCTTAAATACGAAACCAGTGTTCATTATTTTGTTGACTTGAAACCGGTCAACACGGTTTGTCCAACGGACTAAAACTTTTTAAGTGTTTCTCTTGCTGTGTCAGCTTTTGTAAGGAACTCATAGATCACTTGAGTGGCACCTTGATTCCAGCGAGTTTGAACCTCGTCCTTGGCGTATGCACCATTCTCATTTAAATCTTTTAGAGTAATCCTTAGCCATTGCTTGATCACATCGAAATCTGTATTGCCATCCAAATTTGAAAGAGATTGGATGACCCGTTTATCTGGTTGAGCTATCACTGCTTACGAACTTTCTTTGATTTATTTTCGTAGTCTGTTTGTGCGTCACGCATCAACTGGCCAGCCTTTGCTCTATCCTGCGGAGAAGTTCCTGCCGGTAAATTTTTTACATAGTTGGTCAAACTAACGAAACGTGATCCAGCATCTTGAGCAGCTTGAATATCCGCTTCGCTTGCTGGCTCTGCAGATGCTCTTGATGTTTTAGCCTCGGACTTTGATGATGACTTTGATTCACCAGACGCAGCTTTGTAATTGCTTGCTTTTCCGCTTGAACTTGCTGCTGAGCTAGAACTTGATTTTGATTTACGAGGCGCTTTCTCTTGACTGGTGCTTGTATCAACTTGGACGCGCTCGTACTTAGGAGCATCAGACTTCCAGTTTGAGAACGTGCCGCCTTGACTGCTTGATGTTGCAGCTTCAGATTTTGGAGCCGCAATTCCCATCTTTAACTTTTCATTCTCTGAGCTTGGTGCAGCCTCACCACTAGTCTTAGGAGCTGAAGCATAAGAAACTGTATCAGCTTCTTTTTTCTCTCCGCCTGTAAAGAAGTTCTTTACATCATCCATACTGTAGTAGCGAGTCTCAGCTGGCTGATTGCCTCCCATTGGGCTCTTTGGTGTAGCTACATACTTACGAGCTTCAGGGCCAGAGTAGTCTGTGCGGAACTTAACCTCGCCGCCCAGAAGACCGGGATCAGTCTCGTTATAAACCTCACCGCCATCAGCGTAGTGACGAGTAAACAGATTTTGTTTTGAGCTGTCGCCCTTCTGCTCTGCCTGATGGAAGAGGGGCTTACTTACAATTCCTTGTTTTGGCTTTGAGCTTCCAGTCTTCGCCATACTTTGGCGGTTCCACTCCGGTGCGTATCCCATGATTATTTCCCGTAGTCTTGGTTAGAACGTCTGCCAGTACCAGCTTGACCCGGCATGCACTTAGACATCATACCGCCGTCTGCTTTTTTCTGGAACTGACGTGAGCCATGAGCAGCCCATCCATCAGTCTTTGATCTAACGTCTCTCTCGGCGTAACCACCGTTTGCCATTTTTTTCTTTGGGCTACATGCCATGCCGCCATTAGCCATTTTCTTTTTGCCTTCTTCTTTCTCCATGTCGGCATACTGCTTAGGACTCATCTTGCCAGACTTGATAGCATCAGCTTTAGCTTTAGCATCTTTGCCATGACCTTCAGATTTTTCGCCCTTGACGTATTGACCTTTACTGATCTTACCGTTCTTCAGAGCCTTGGCTTCAGCCATCTCTTCAGCAGGAGTTTCTTTACCATTAAATAATTTTGCCATTTTAATATCCTATTCAATTGCGCCATTCATTGCCAAAGATCTAGCTACTCGATCAGCCATTGGTTCTACAGGTCCACCATCAGCCATAGCTACTGGAGTTACTGTATTAGCCATCTGTCCGCCAGCTGGAGATCCGTCAACCATTTGCTCTTGTGGGGCTTCCATTGGTTGTGGCTGTCCTTGTGCTGGCTGTTGCATTTGCTGCATCATTTGCTGCAACATCTGCTGCGCTAGGACTTGAGCCTGCGCTTGTACTTTTTGTTGTTCAAATGTATTTTGATCCGGAACAATCTTAGTTGTATCCATCTGTAATCCACGAGCGGACTCACGCAATAAGTAAGCGCGTCCCTCAGGACCAACAATCTGAGAATCAATTGGGTTAGCTGTAGCCATGAGGAATTCATTGCGACGCATTTGCAGAGTCTCTTTATGGAGAAGACCGATTGCGCCTTTGGCTACTACCTTGAAATCGCCCTTGATATAAGGATCAGGATCAAACATCATGTTGTGCAGATATAGTCTCTGCACAATACCACTTACTATTTTATCTATGTTTGCAACAGCTTGCTTGATACCTTTAGACGCATTGTCCATAAGCATCGACAAACCACTCGCAGTGCGACCTGCACCACTAACTGCAGACGATCCATATACGTAGTTAGGTATGCCCGTAACTTCGTCTGCTTGCTTAGCAAAGTTTGTGAATACCGCGAGCAAAACATCTGCATTCATGTTTGGCTGAAAGAACCTTACGGCTGGCTGACCCCCACCAGTTCTATCTGATGTGACCTGCCAAATCTTCCAAGGATAGATCTCAGTAAGATCCTCACCGTCAGGCAAGCGATCAACCGTTACCTCAGCCTGAGGGCCAGATGCAAGCGCCATATTATTTGCTAAGCTACGAGCAGCGGCATTACACATGATTTGAGTGTCGCGCATAACTTCAGGCATTGCTATACCCCAGAAGCTATGTGGAACATCTTCCCATGATGCTATCTCATAAGGACGCTCGCCAAGGGGGTCTGGGTTTAATATGCACTTCCAAACGATCCCGTCAGTAAACCACAGGTTAACTTCGTACTCCATCTCTGGAAGTATGGTCTTATCTTTAATACCCCACTCAATCATCCATTGACCGTTCACAGTTCCCCAGAACTCAATGGTTTCAATCTCGCCTGTATTGATAGGATATCTAAATGGCTTTCCTTCTAAGTCTCTACGCTCGCTATCGCCTTGCAACCAACTACGATAACCAACTTTACCGAAGCGAGCTAGCACTGTAGCCAAAGCATCTTCATTGACGCCGGGTGTGCCACTCATAGCTTCTAAGCCATTGAGGTTTAGGCGGTGACGCTGAATCAGGTATGCGTCGTTTACTCCAGTAGAAGCAGGAGCAGGAAAGATGTCATAAGGACTGACGCGCTCCATCTCTCGCACAAACTCAGTAGTAACGATAGGCTGAAAGTCAGGACCCCATGTCATGGCCTTACGACGCTTGACGTTAGGACCTTTTAGAATAGCGCTAGGGAACGTTACAAAATCGGTAATGAAGTTACGAAGCTCTTCATGGAACTTTCCTTGCGCCAACTGATCCTCAATCTTGTCGCCCATTCTTCTGGCGGAGTCTTCAGCTTCTTGACGAAGGCGCTGCACAATTGCATCATGCACTTCTTCCATACGAGCACGGAAAGTTTCTGGGTGAACATCTCCACCCTCGGCAATATATTCCTCAGCCTCTGTGCGAACCAAATCCACAATCGCCTTCTTCATCTCAGGAGGCATTGCAGGATTCTTTGCTGGCTTCAAATCAAATACGCGCTCTTGCTGATTTAGCATCACGTCTTTTATCCATGACTCAGCAGCGCGACACTTGACGTCTGTAAGCATCATAAAGATATCAGAGCCGCCAGTCCTAGCAATATCTGATTTGCGATCAGGGTCGTACTCACCACGACGTTGACGTTCACACTTAAGGAGCCGCTCGGTTACTAATGTTTTAGCAGTCTTAGCTTCATCCCAGCATTTCTTCACGTAAGCCGCAAGGTTAGTTTCAAAGCCACGGTTTTCTTCTAGGTCGCCGTCTTCTTTGATGTCAACCTGAATCGGAGGTTGTAGATTTACATAGCTCATTTATTTCCAATCTAAGTCCAGCCACGAGAGGATCTCTTGTTTATCGACCTAGCTCGCGCAGGAGTTAAGCCGCTTCTGACCTTCAAGCATCCATACTGCAGCGCATCTTGAATGTGCGAGTAGATGTCTTTGACTGGTCTATCTTTGTATCGAGCAGCACCTGAAGTTTTCAGCCGCTCATATTTGTATCGCCCAAGGAATCCTTTCCTTAGGTTTGTGCATCTTGGATTCAGCAAGAACGCAGGCTCACCGTCAGCCATCTTCGTCATGAAGAAAGCAACGGACTCACGCCTCGGAATAAAATCGTTTGTTGGTGCTGGTTCAGTATAGATACCCGCCTCAAGCAATTCCTGAAGACAGGTTCTCTCATCGGTCTGCGCTCTAATATTACCCGCCGGGTCACCAGCAGAATGCAGTTGAAAACCGTTGTACTTATTCATGAGTACAGGCTTAACCACATCATTTGCAAACTGACGGATACCCATATCCTCAGATATTATTTCATCTAGGATAATTACTTTACCGCGCCCAGTTACTTGCATGATCACACAGGCAGGGGTAAGTCCAAAGTCCCAGCCAAGAACGATAGGCAAGCCACGCTCTCCCTCAACATTGTGAGGTAAGCAATGAACCTTGTCGTTGTATTCTGGGTAGACTGGCCTACCATCTTTTGTTGAACCATAGTTTCCTAAAAGGAAAACATTGATCCAGTCTTCTGACTTTGATGGAACTTGTTGTAAGTAATAACCATAACCACCGGGCAGGTTGAATATGTTCTCTGCGTCTGGGTTGGGTAGGTACTCACCAGTCTCAGATCGATACATACCGCCGGGTTGACGATAGAAGCTCCACGTCTGTGGGCGTTCCTCTTCTGCCAACTTGTAATACCAATGATCATCATCGCACGGGTTGGTGTCGAGAATAATCCCGCACCAGCTTGGGCCGCCATTTAGCTTGGACGGGTAACGACCCACACGCTGCGTGACCATATCGAAAATCTCTTTTGGGATCTCAGATGCTTCGTTGATCCATGCGCCAGTTAATTCCAACGAGCGTAGCTTACCTGTCTCTGTCGGCTTGTCTAACGCCATAAACATTACTTCCAGTTCCATCCCCGTGCCGTCGCCGATGTTGTTTATCTTCATCGTTGAGGTGATCGGGGTATCCCACTTGATCGGTGCCACGTTATGCGGGAACCAAGTCTCCCAAGTTTTAATGGTCGTTGACTTTAGTTCTGGGTAAGTATTACGAATGATCAGCCAGCGGGAACGACGGATACCATCTCGGCTAGGTCTTTGACGCAGCGCTCTGGCTACGATCTCAACGCAGCAGGACGAGCTCTTCCCAGAACCGACCGGTCCCATGAGCCCGCGTACAAAGTCATCTGATGAATGAAACTTGGCTGCTACATTCCCGGGGGGTGAATACTTAACGACTTCCACTCAATCTTTCGGATAACGTAATTCGGTAGGTGTGGCAAAAGCATTCTTGCCGCTCTTCTTGCGCTTCTCTGCGTGCGCTTCGGCTTTGTCATAGATCGCATCTGTCGGATCTTTACCGTCGAGCAGATGCTGTCTTTCTTCTTTGGTAAGGGTTGGAACGAGGAGCGGGTAGCTACCCTTGTCTCCATGCGCCGAGATCTCGGTCGATGTTCCACCTTCCTTGTGAGGTAGGTTGCCTAGGTACCCCTTACCCTTAACCTCGATCGGTTCACTTGCACTCTCGGCGTGACGAAACCCATAGGGCGCCAAGCCTTCATTGGACTCGATGTTCTGTAAGCCACCGTCTGCCAGCTTCCTGACCTTGCCGTAGCTCTGGCGCATCCAGTCCGGAGCGTAACCCATTACTCTTCTTCCTCTTGATTCTTCTTACCAGACATATCTAATTGGAAAGTAATTGGTTGAGCATCTACTTCCATCTTAACGTCTGACAAGTCAGGAAGAATCTTACGCAATAAGATCTCAATAGATCTAACCTGAGTTGCGGATAGTTCAACCTCGCCGTTGGCGTGATTGGTAAGACGATTGATCAGCTGAGCCGCTTGGATCTTAAGCCTAGTATTTTCGTCGTGTTTTATTTTCTTTATTCTTGCAGCCATGTATTAGCCCAGTCTTTCCACTCCGGCCTTGTCAAAAGCCTTGAGTATTGCACCGCCAAGTTTGATGAGGTCTTGCCTAGAATGAAATTCGAGAAGGTCGATCTCCGCCTCAAATAAATGAGGGGTTCCTCCAACATTAACCATGCCGGTAAGAAGGACAACCTGTGGCGCGATTGCTCGCTTAACTTCACTCTCATAGGTGACCTCTATACCTCTAAGCGCCTCGTACTGATTGAGGAACCCTTGCAGCTCTTGTGCAGTTAACATAAATAATTTTGATAAACAATGATTGCCTAGCCTGCGCCAAGATTTGGCTGGTAGGTATTATGGCGCGTAAGCATTCCAGCTGGAACGACATACACTTTTGGTTGCGGAGGATGGAATCGAACCACCGACCTGCGGATTATGAGTCCGCCGCTCTACCGCTGCGCTACTCCGCTTCCGCTAGATATGCATACTATCTGCTACTTTACTAATATAGTAACATACTGTGTTTGCTGTTAGTAGTCAAAAAAAAACCAAAACACATTGAGTGAAGCCCCCGGGGTAGGTGAAGCAATTGGTCCACCCCGGGTCACCTTAGTTACTCGTCAGCAAACCAATCGTCTGCCTCTTCATCAAAGTAATACCAGACATCTTCATCTTCAGAATACCACCAAGCAGTACCCTCATCATCAAACTCAACCTCATCTTCTTCTTCGCCATGCAAAGATGCTAAGAAGTCCTGAACGTAAGTAAGGTCAAGTTCATCTTCAGAGCTTATTGTTAAACTGATACCGTCTTGTTCAATTACTAATTCCATTCTGTGTCTCCTATATGTTGTTAGGTACTGCACAAACATTCTAAGGGATGAGTGACTACTTCTCGGTTACCTGAGATCTGATGCTCCCGTGTGAGTAGGGGATACAGCTGGAGCCTCAACCCCCACTGTTGCACTTCGTTGGTCCCGTGCCCCCTAGGAGCTCAGTGTATATCCAGTGTATGTACAGCCTTCCCCTACCTTAGGTATGTCTTTTCGCCATAGTTCCTGCGCTTTCAGCATCACTTGTGCTCAAAATCAACCCTTCTTGGGTGATATACAGTGTCTGGAGAACTTAAACTCGCGTGTGGAAACCCTTGTAGATTTCATTGACTTTTTCCTAACTGACTCCCCCTCCGATTTAGTCCTTCCCAATTCGTAGCACCGGCTTCTGCCCCTTAACCTTCCTACGGAAGGGGGCAGCGCCTCTTCTATATCTCAATCATTATCTTTTTACTAAGGAGCTTCAAATGACACAGCAAATCAAACCAATCTCTCCTGCTCAACAAAACCGTATTCAATCGATGATTGACAGAGGGATTATCAGCACCGCAATGCCCACAACCTCTTGGGAAGCCTCTTGCATTATTCGCAACGCAGCAGCTAGTAAGCGTGACAAGGATCAACTGAAAGCAATCGGTGGTCGTGTGTTAGCTCGTATGACTACATCTGAGGTAGAGATGACATCGAAGGTGATCGCTGCACTGAATAAGATCTCTGCAGCTGGATCTAAGGACGAACGGATTATTGAAGCTGAGATTCTCTTACGCACTATGTTCTGCGCCAAAGCTCAGTAATCAATGAACATCTCAGGTGGCTTAGCACGGATGTGCCCAATAGGGAGTGCGTAGCTTGAGGGTGGCAACCTCTTAACACATTACTTAGCCTTACATCATCGGAGTACGCGGGGAGCGTCTGTTCAAGGGGTTTCCCGCTTTTACCTACTTATCAGGAATACAACATGGATACCACAACAAAGATCATCTGGTTCATCGGAACCTTCTCACCAATCGTACTCGGTTGGATACTCGCAAAGCTTGATAATTAACAGGAGAACAACATGAACCATCCAATCGACGTTCGTCGCACCTTAAACACCTTCGGATTCTGGTACGCATACTGGGATCTGCGTAACGTAGGCATTAGCTTTCGCGAAACACTTTGGTTAATCTGGATTGCAAAGAATATCAAATAGTATGTATAAGCTATTGACAATCATATTTGTAGCAGTAATCATATGTTCTTCGGTGGGCGCAGCAGTCGCTCACCTAACCCTCTCATTACTAAGGAGTTGCACATGAATTCAGCAGACATCGCAGACACAATCATCATCCTGATAGCGGCAGCAATAGGACTTTGGTGGACATGCACATTCTGGTTGGTCTAATCGCAGCGGGGTTCTTCGGGACTCCGCATTCCTTTTTTAATTCGTTCGGAGGTCAATCAGCCTACCGATCGTTCCGTTCAGGAGTTTCTATGGTTAAGTCATCTCTATGGCGCAAGCGTCAGATACAAAAGATAACTACTGTATGTAATCCCATTGTCGAAATGATACTAGCTGTCTTCATTGCCACAGTATCAACTTGTACCTTTGCTCTGGTCTATACCATCTTAAGGCATAGCTCTGTTCCCGAGACTCTCTGCTTCTTGGTTGCATTCGTCTGGAGTTGGTATCCCATAGGCACGAGCGTTTGGCGCCAAGTGTTTCCCGCTTTTTACATCCGAGTAACTTACTAAGGAGGCAATATGAAGTACAAAGTAAACGCAATCATCAGGTGCGATGTGCGTGTCTGGACTACCGTCGAAGCAGACGGGTACTACCAAGCACTAGAGAAAGCAAAGGACATCAACACCGGATCAGATATGGGTGTTGACTACGAGATCATTCACGACAGAGAAACGATTTCCCTTACCTTATACAGAGAGGACGATCTATGAACGACAACATCGAAGTTCTACGCAACAGAATTCAGGTCAAGAACTGGGTAATAGAGCAACACAAGATAGCACTACAGCGTTTAGGTGATGCTATCGAGAAGCGTGATCACGAGGCAGCAGCCCAGCTCTGGGTCAGCCTCAAAGCCATCGCTTACCGTGTCGAACCTGAGTAGCACCCTCATGCAGCACCCTTCCTCAACCACCAGAGTACCACCCCTCACTATCGTGAAGGGGATGGCCCTCTTCTTCTCATCTTCAAGGAGACTTAAATGATAGACACTTCACAATTCACCGGCACTAATGCATACCATAAGTTCGGATTGTTCCCGGATGTAGCTACAGATGGAGCAATCCACGTAGCCAAAGAGGGCGGCGCTTACTGGCTGCTCGATTCAATCGTCGCTCTCCTGCGCGAGAACGAACACCACAAGAAAGACTACTTCGCTGTTGCCAAGCTGGTACTGCACGGTACCAAGGCAGACCTCATCCTCGATGACGGCAACGGCAACCTGATCGACGGTCAGAAGATCGAGTTCACCGACTTCCCTGATCCTAGCGTTACGTTCTACTGTAACTGGGATGGTAAGCGTTGGGTTCTCATGGTTCCTTCTGAATATTAGGAGAGCCAGATGTCTCAACGTTTTTGTAGTACCTGCCACTCATTCCGTAAGGAAGAGGGAGGAATTATCAGGCAAACAAGAGTTAAGCGATGGATCTGTGCCGACTGCGCAATCAATGCAAAGTCACGAAAGCAACCAGTCATTGCTGACTTCGCACCAAAGAAACCAGATCAAGATTGGCAACACTGGGATCGCAAGCTACATAAAATCTAAGGAGAAATACATGCCAAATACAGAACAACAACGCAAAGAAACACAAGAAAAGATCAAGGAGATGTTGGCCTCGATCGCGACCATAAAGGGGGAAGAGTTCTCCAAGATCGTCGAGTACATGTCAATGGCTGCTCACCTAACCAAAGTCATTGCTGTTATATGCCGAGGACAACCTGATCATGTAATTGAAGCCGTGAATCAACACCTCATACATACACTAGATGCATCGGTTTGTCTGATCATGGAAGGATTCAAGATATCAGATGAGGACGAGGATGAAATGCTGAATTGGGTGCAGAAAATTAGCGATCAAGTTGACTTCGGATTGCATCAGATGATGAGGGGCGTCAAATGAAATGGCATAAAGCTTTCTCTACTGGCAATGCAAAGATAGCACACAGAGTAGCTCAGTACCTAAGAGACTACAACTGGTACGTAGATATACACAACGGAAGATTGGAGTACACAGAGGTGCAGGACGCCGACGGAGATGACTACTCGTGGTCATACGACGAGAGCGAAAGTCCACAATGGAACGTCAACGCATTCCTAAATGATATGCCAGTAGGTATATACATGAGGAACGATCTTGCTGCTTTATTCCAATCATCCATGTCGGTAGGTGAGTACACCAAACTCCCCCTTCCGAAAGACATACCCGCAGATGCAACGGCACCCGCCTCTCACATTCCGTGAAGAGGTCGGTTGCCTTTTCTTTCTTCAAAAATTAGGAGAACTTTATGTACACACTATATACGTACTCTCGCAAGCGTTTGTTCGCCAGTTCTTTCCAGCGCGATCAGTTCATCTCTGTGCTAGTTAAACGCACACTAAAGTCCATAGCTAGATCAACGGGCGGTAGGATTCATACTAACAAATGGATGAAACTTATTGACTCTTTGGTTGCTAGCTCGCCATCAGATCATGGACCATTACTGCTCACTCAAATCCTTGAGCAAATAAAAAAGTATGAGAAGACACAAAAGCAGACATGCTTACGCATTGAGTTCTTGATGGACTACATTGCAGCACGTCGCTTGACATACCTTGACATTAATAAATTGTTCGATCGATTCAAGCCACGCTTCGAAGAGATTGGCATGCGCGACTGGCTCATAGAATGCGCACACAGGAATGACTTATTCATTGCCGACTGCGGACACTTCGAGTCTGGTCGTAACATTCAATACATTCAAGGTAACGCAGATACATTCGACTTTACGGCAAGCTCATGCCAGTCTTGTGCGCAGCTATCATCTGGAGCTAACGAACGCATTAGGGATTGGCAAAATCGCTGGATTCTATCTAGCTTTGCGGTCGAATGCCATAACGGATACGGCACTACAGAGATGCAAGATCGACGCGCTCACGGTATTCAGTTCAATGTTCAGCGTCAGATCTGGCACACACAAAGCTGGAGTCCTTACTCAAACATCATAGATGGGTATCACTCATCAAAACAGAAGGGCTTCAGCATCATCGAATCCCCTTGGTTCAAATCCAATCGTCGTGCATTCGGTGTCGAGCTAGAAGTTCAATGCCGTAGCGGAGACAAGAACGCAGCAGCTGGCCGGATACACGAAGCGCTCAATCCTTCGCTGAATGTAGGTGAGTACTGCTTTTTCGAACGCGACGGATCTATTGGAGAAGGCTTTGAGATCGTTACTCAACCTGCTGGTTTGGATGTACATCGGGAGAAGTTTGCTTTATTCCTTCAGGATAACGATATGAAACGCGGTCTTCGCTCTCATGAGGGTGGCGCCTGTGGTCTTCATGTTCACGTCGGTCGTGAGTTCTTAACGCAGTCTCAGATCTACCGCATCCAGTCTTTCCTTAATGACGTGCGCAATGAGGCACTCATTAGATCGATTGCTCGCAGGTACGAGAACGGTTACTGCAAGTTCAAGCCAGTCATGGCTAAGTTCACAGCGCATAACAAACAAACCGGAGATCGCTACGAGGCATTGAATGTTACGAACCCAGACA
>JACCDX011664406.1_pt1 | contig 54583 bp, 49 predicted proteins | sample 7449681 | NCBI WGS metagenome assembly JACCDX01 (sample SAMN15323450, study PRJNA562643) | freshwater metagenome | isolation source: river surface water | place: USA:Blue River Watershed | collected 2017-08-18
ATCTGAAACTTTTATAATATATCCAGGTTTTAATGAGTTCATTTTTAATACTTGTATTCAATACTTGTAATTATTTGAGAAAATAAAATAAAAGATACTTACTTTAATATTTAATATTTTTATATTTAACTTATTTATATATTTTCTATTACTTAATGTAAAAATGAATAATCAACAAATTAGATTATCACAATTAGAAGATGAAATATTATTAAATGATGACTATTTAGGTTTATTTATTCCATCAAAACCACCAAATTATATTGAATCTTCTCAATATATGAAAATATATCAATTACTATATAAAAAATTAATTAAAATATCTTCAGATAATCTAGATATTCCCTATTTAAAAGACTGTTTAACAAAATATTGTAATTTAATTTTAATCTTAAATGGACAACCTGTGAAAAAAGAAATCACAAATGATACTTATATAGATAATTTGGGTGATTGTTATTTTTTAGGAAATAAACCATCTCAAGATGTTGGATGTAAAACATTACCAACATTTGAAAAAAATAAAAAAGAATATGTAATGAATTTATTTAAAAATTTATTACTTTATTTATTTTTAAAAATACAAAATACTAATCCAGAATTATTAAATAATACTGATCTATATATAGAATTATTAACAAAATCAATAGAATTTTATTGTCATTTTATCGGGTCCAAAGAATTAGGTAGTATTTATGTCAAATACGTTAAAGATTTTATAGAAGAATTTAATTCATTTTTTCCAGAACCACTTATTTTAAATAGATGTTCTCCAGATGAAACAGGCTATGGTTGTAGTAGAATGATAACACATATTAGAAGAATAACTTATCAAAATACAGATACAAATAAAGAAAAAATTTTATTATTTTCAACAATTAATGATGGTACTAATTCTGGATATCCAATAGAAACAAATTTTAGAGTTAATGGCGGTGGAAAAAAATATAGTATTAAATCTAATCTTAGAATTAATAAAGCTAAAAGTAAACTTAAAAGTAAAGCTAAAAGTAAACTTAAAGGTAAACTTAAAAGTAAATTTAAAAGTAAAAAAATTAAATCAAAAATTTAAATCACAACATCACTTAATTATTTATGCTGTGGTTTGTTGTGTTGTTTCTTCAGCAACATAATTTTTAGTTACGCGATTATTACGACGTTGATATTGACGAGGTTGTTGAGGAGGGGCATCCGGGTGACGACGTGGTTGAACTATAATCTTCTTACCTGGGTTTTCTGTTTTAAGATTTTGAATATAAATATCCCAATACGAAAGAATATTCGCCAATTCAATAGCCGACAAATTACGATAATAGGCATCTACAATATTAGGTTTAACAGCCCGACGAGTTTCCGATGAAGTTCCACTTTCCATATATTGTTTATGGATATTCCAAACACTAGTTTGGATTGGACGAGGGATTTCACTGAATTCAATCTTTTGACCAGCCGGACGGGTATTATGAGCGATATAGAATGCGTGAGTAGCACCGCAAATGTCGTGGTAATTCGTCGTAAAATGGTGGAATTCATTCGCCTTTTCCGGGAAATAAGTTAAGAAATCATTAACCGTCTTGTTATGAAGATTCTCGGCGAAGATATCCACAATCTTAGAATGATTACCAAGGAGTTTGCGAGCCATTAAATAATCCGGATTACGAATTTTAGCCCGTTCATTACCAATACGAAACACCAAACCTTGTTCTTGTGGGGGTTGCGTCTTAAGAAATGAATCAACCTCTTCCCACGTTCCTAAAGGATAACGTTTCGGGAATTTAATTTTCCAATCTTTTGATTTAAAATAATCCTCAACCGGATCATTCGCTACCAGCATATGATCTTGAGTGCGAATGCGAACTTCAACCAAAACGAGACTGGGTTCAGCATAACGCGCAACATCAAAGTATTCCGGATGAGTTACCACAAACGAAAATGTATTATCGGTGTCAAGATTAGCACCGAATTCCTCAATACTTAAACCGGTGGTTTTCTTTAAAGCTTCCTCAAATAATTGGCGAAATGTTTTTTCACCAGAACGAAATGTATTATTACCACCTACATAACTACGAGTTGAAATTTGCCAACCCTTACGAGGATGATTATAAAGGTTAACCATCGGACCCGACGGAAAATCTTCAACAATTACTTCCGCAACATTAGGATGAGCGGTCTTAAATTCATCAATTAAAATTGATTTAACAGGTGAAACCATCAGAGTTTCGTGGGTTTCATTATCAAATACTAAACTACGCGCAGAACGAACTAAATTATCCGTCCAATTCATTTTTTCTTTATCACCCTTGTAACGACAAAGCATTGTTTCATTTTCTTGGTTAGAAAAGATGACGACACTCTTTTTACGAAGTTCATTACGTACATATTCAAAAAAGTTAGACATATGTTGGGGGACATTTTCACCAACTGTTTCTGTTTGGTTTTGTTGTTCAGATAATTTGGAATTAAATTCGGATTCAAAAGTCTTAAGAAAGTTCATTTTATTAAAAAGTTAAAATGCGTCTGGTATAATTATTATATTTTAAATTATTCTCATACTCTTTTGATTTCAATTTTTTATTTACCCCAAAAAATACTTTTTGGGGCTAACGCCTTTTTTAGAAAAAAAGGTGTAAAAAATAAATCTCAAATAAAAGTAATATCAATGGAAAAAACATTGCGAGAAAAATTTCACGGATTATTTTTTATAACATTCACACTCATTAACTTAGCCATTTTCACATATATTAAATATTATATAAAAGATGATTGTGAATGTGCCAATGACAAGGTTTTTGGACTTATACAACCAATTGACTTCATAATGGTTTTTGCTTTATTAGGAGTTCTTGTTGGTATCGTTAATATTTTTCTTAATTTAAATCGTGGTTTATCATCATTACCATTACTCGGGACATTCTTTAATTTTGGAGTTTGCTTCATATGTGTATTACAAATCTATATGATTGTTGTATTTCTTAAGAGAATCAATAATCAAAAATGTATTGAAATTAAAAAATGTCAAAATAAAACTCTGAAAAAAACGGGGGAAATTATTAGCGGATTAGGATTATCAGTTTACATTGTTGCTTTCATTCTAGGGATTTTGATTGTTTGGATTTGAATCAACATCATCATCATCTTCTATTTTAATTTCACGTTTTCTTATTTTTATAGCATATTCTCTTAATTGTGTAATATCAATAACAACAAAATTATCGTTGTCTATTGAATATACAGACCCCTTAACTTCATATGTATGTAATTTAAATGAAAAAGATATATTATTTGAAGCATCTTTCACTAAACTAATTTTCAATATACCTCCTTCTTCTTCTTCGTCTTGTTCAATATTATAACAGTTATAAACAGTATCTTGAGTTATTTTATAAAGTATATCATAATTAGCATAAATATTTTGTTTATTAGAAAAATCATTATTTTGTCCACATAGATCTAGAACTTCTTCGTCTGGTATTTGTAAAAACTGAATTGAATAAATTTTATACACTTCAAATGAATCTTGAACAGTAAGATTTACATCTATTGTACTTGGATTTTTTATTAAGGCAACACGATCATCAACTCCAAACTCAATTTCTATACCTTTTTTTTTATTATTTATGTATAATTCATATAATTTGTTTGCAACAGGATATTGACTCATTGGAAATCTATCCGTAAAAATATTTTCTATAGGGGGGATTAGCAAAGTTCCATCATATCCTTTTTCCATATATTGATTTAATTGAATATCAAATATTTTCACATCCATCGGTTTTTTATTATTTCTATTTGGTATATATTGTGAGACTGCTTCAAGATTATGTTGTATCTGTGAGTTTCTTTTTTTTGTAAAATCTTCGTAATTTTTGTTAGATGTTTTATTATAACCAATTCTTTCTGTGGGGTTTATACCAGCAAGCTCAGCACCAATTTCCGCATTTGTAAGTACAGCTCTACTTGCTTTTGCTGGATTTAAAATTGATATGCCAGCTATCCGTGATTGTATTTCATCTTTATTTTTAAAAATTTCAAATATATCATCGCCAGAATTAGAAACATAATGGTTATAAGATGAATTATCATCATAAGATTTGATTTTTTCATCACTTATTAATAAAACAAATAAATGTTCTCTTATTTTTTTCATTAACTCCTTTCTTTCGTCTTGATTTTCTGAATTGTTCTCAATAATATACTCTAAATAGTGTAGCTTTGCTATAACACCAAACATATATTTTAGGTTCGGTTTTGATTTTATGTTTTCCCTTATAAATTTATCATACTTTTTATTTAATCTTCGATTATAAATTTGTCGGAATAATTCCTTTATCTTTCTTATATCTTTTTTTATGTTACTATCAACATCCGTTTCTCGTTTTTCCCGTTCAATAAGGCTCTTCAAGCTTGATAATTTGTCTTTTATCTGATTATCAATGTCAGTATTGCGATAATAAAATGGGCTTAATAAAGGTTTAGTATATTCAATTAAATAATCTATTTTTTTATCAATTATTTTTCTAAGCATACCTGAAATAATCATTTGTTTTTCATTTTGATTTTCAAAACCTATTATTTTTTGGCTTTTGTCTGCTATTAATAAGTCTTTGGCGCGTGTTCTACTTTTGCTTGCTAAATCACCAAAAAAATTTTCGGCAATTTCAATTATAGTGTTAAGAGCTGTAAAAGTAGGGTGTTGTTTTTCTATTATACCAACATACTTAACCCAGTTCGTTACGTCGTTTTTTTTCGTTGTTAATTCAACAACTAGTTTCATTAATTGATAACATAATAGTTTAGTATATAAAATTTTATCATCACCAATATATTCAATAATTAGTTTTTTTAAATTCTCATTTTCTAAGTATTTTTTAATTAATTGTGCTGCTGACTTTTCTTTATTGTATTTAGTTTTGTCATTATATATATTATCTATCAAATCATCAAGACTTATTATACAATAATTATAATATATTACTGATTTAAATAAATAACTAGCAGCTTTTGATTTAGAACCATCTGATAAAATTACTTCATAATTATCATCAGTCGTGTTTGGATTATCTACATTTAAAAAAATATTATTATCAAATAAATTATGATTTTCAGCATGACTTAAAATATCTTCTAAAATACCTTGCTGAGTCTTTCCAATTAAACTATTATTTTGTAAAGGATCTATTTTTACAAATAAGTATGTTTGATTAGCAGTATTATTTAATAAATCAGGATACGGTCTCGGAACAATACCATATCTATTTAAAGCTTCTTTAATATGTAATATTTCTGTCATAATAAATAATATATTTTTATTTAATTTATTTAAAATGATAAAAGATAAAAAAAATACAAATTTGTTTCTCATCAAGTTATATTCATATTTAATTTGTAAAATTAGTAGCCCATCCTAAATCGGTTTGTGGATTTAATTGTAATTGATATCCAGGTATTTGTTGAACTGGAAAATGACCTGCGAAAGGCATTTTAAGAGGTTGAATACGATTAAACATATGTTTATCGTTTAATATTTTACCATCATTAAATTGAGACATTTGTAAAACACCATAACCTCTAACATTTGACCATCCGTGATGGGTTTTGGTCTCAAAATCTACTTTAGCGTATAAATTATTATCCATTTTATTTATATTTTTTATTTTGTTTTAGTTTCTATTGAGAAAAAAAAATAAAAATCATTCCTAAATAAAAAAATTATACTGTGAATGGGCGAATTTAATATTTACATCTGACATAAAATAATCCTAAATTAGCATCCACAACACTACCTGATGTATAATATGTGATTGTCTTGCTTTCTACCCAATATCCAGCAATCGGAGCAATAAAAGATGACATTGTAGTTAAATTAGATGGTGTAAACACAGTTCCATTTGTATTTACAAACGCATAATGTCCAGGGTTAATATTTGATCTGGATGTTATTGGTGATATCGCATATTCACCCATTATTGCGGTTGTTATCCCCTCAGTACAAACCTCGCAACTTTGTCCACCTGTTTTGTTCTCTAAAGCAATACCTAGAAATCCTAGACCGGCTTGACTTGAATTAAAATCTGTTAAATTGGTATATGTATACGATTCAATTACCATTTGAGTTAAAGATACGTCAACTGCTAATCTAACCGCAGAACCTGCTTTTATTGTTTGACCAGCTTTAACAATCCAACGACCTACTTTACCAAATGCTTTGAATTTTGTATCAGATACAGAACTTTTTAAATGTGAAATACTATTATTGGTCGTAAAATCCCACACATATGGTTGAGGTTGAGGTGTTAATTTAATATAGTTAGTATTATTCTCTATGTTTAATGACAATGCTGTCATTCCAGCATTAATATCAACGACCCCTGATTGAATACTACGAAGATAAACATTTGTTGTTCCAGATGATGAATATACCTCTCCTCTAGTATTGGGAGCACCGGAATAATTTTCGGGTAAATTAACAAAAGTAAATAATTGACTAGCATTTAAACCAGCTTCGCCTTGAGGACCCTGAACAGCATTAAATGTAACCCATTCACTACCATCAAACCCTTGGAATGTATCGGTGTTTTCATTAAATCTAATCGCACCTGGCATCATAAGATTACTATTCGCAACTCGGAGTGTTTTACTGTTTGTTCCACGTTCTTTATACCAACCGGAATTAATTGATGAACTATTGATAGGAGCTTCTGGAGCCCTTGCTAAGAGAGAAACCACCGCGCCACTATTATGAATAACCGGACTAACACGATAACAATTTTGTAGAGTATTCTCAGATATTCCATCGTATTTTATAACTTCGGAATTAATCTGAATTGTTCCTTTTGTAGGAAAATTAGAAGCATCCGTAATTGGAATGGTTTTTTGGGTAGTATTGATGCTTCCACTTGTGGTGGATGATAAAACAATTGATGAATATCCTGGATCAGCAAAAAAATTAGACATATTATATATCAGGTTCTATTTATTCTTTTTATTATTTATTCTTATTTTATTCTATTTCTTTCTCTTCTTCATTTTCTTTTTCAATTTCTTTTTCTTTTTCATTTAATTCTGTTTCATTTTCAATTTCTTTTTCTTTTTCATTTAATTCTGTTTCATTTTCAATTTCTTTATTATTTCTATCTACTAATTCCTGGAATATTTGTCTGGCTTCTTGTATCATTTCGGTATTAAATCCATTATTTTCTAATAAATCTAAAGCTAAATATTGTTTTGATATTCCTTCTTTTATTTTGTAGGATTTTACTATCATATTATCTTTCTTTTCAACATCAAACATACAATTAAGATACTTCCCTGTTTTTGATAATTTTGTTAAATAACCAAAGTGAGTTGTAATGATAGCTAGACTATTTTCAATTGTTCCCAATTCTTTGCCTATTATGTATGCTCCTGCAACACCTTCTTCGTAATTGGTAGAATTAAATATTTCATCCATAACAACAAATGAAAAATCATTATCCTGGAGTTCTTTAATTTCTTTAATATGATTTCTAGCTCTATACATTTCAGCTTCAAATAATGATTCCCGACCTTTAACATCTGGAATATTAAGATATGTATTAAGTAACTGAAAAGGTGTTATCTTCATTGAGGTGGAAGGAACAATTGAAAAAGTTTGCGATAACAAAACACCTAGAACGACCGATTTTATAAATGTTGATTTTCCAGATGCATTCGGACCAGTTATCAAAATATTATTCGGCTTTTCATCACACCCCAACTTAAAATCATTTCTAATTGCTTTGGATGTATCTAGAAAAGGGTTCCAAATGTTATCACAACTTATAATTGGTTTTTGTTTTTGTTGTTCTTGATTTTGATTTTCACTTATATCCATATATTCCGGAAATGAATAATGATTTTTATTTTCCAAAAATAAATTGGCAATTGAATTTATACCATCTATCATTCCAATCATCTGTAAAAGAGGCGTCAGTTTATCATATCCATTCAATAAAATAAAAAAAGTCTTAAGAATTTTACCCTTGTTGCTCAATAAATAAGGTTCTTTTTCAAAAATCGTATCCCATAATTCCAAATAAGAAACAGTCAGCGGTTCTAAATTGAATAACGTTTTACATTCTTGATATAAATTATACGATGTTTTGATAAACACCGCCAATTGATTTACTTTGGTATGAAGTAAGTTAATTATATTATTAAGGGTATACGCAGTTTTAAAAGAATTATAAATCCCATAGAAATATAAAAAAATAGTCAAGCCTTTATATAAATATTGGGTTAATATGATAAAATTAGATTTACTATTACCAAAGAGTGCACTCATTCCACCACCGAAGAATGTTTGTTTAATGATGTTGTAATATATTTTAATCGGAACTTTAATACCAAACAAAAAACGAATAAGAATATATGGTAAAACAAAAAACATTATCGGTGCTATCAATCCATATATTGGAATAAAAATAATCTGGAAATAATTATATAATTTAAGAAACCATTCGGAGGTATTAAAACCCTGTAGAAATTGATTTTTAAAATATAATATTTCGTAAATTTGAGTGAATTCCTGGGATTTTTCTTTCCACATCCATAAACCATCAATTTGTAATTTACTCAATTCATCCAACATTCTAATTATTTTTTTATGTTTTTCCGGTTCACTCAAAAGCGTTTTGATTTGTTTCTGACGATTTTGAAGAATTTGAAGATTTCTAGTAGGATTTGAAAGAAGATGTTTCAAATAATTATCACCCAATTTAGTTCTCGTATGATTTAATTTTTTATAAATGGTATCATTTAAATCGTGATTATAACTAATAAATATCTCCAAATCCTGGAATAAATTATCATTGATTTTAATTCTTTGATTTGTCATTTCCGATGGTGAATAACCTAGATTATGTTTCCATTCTTTATTATAAATCAAATTCTTAGAAATTAAATCAACCTCTTCAATCGTTAAACGATTTTTATTTTCATTAATTACTTTGTCAATATTTATCTCTTCAGTCATTGTTTTCTAGTTGCTTTCATATACACATTTTAATATTTTTAATTAAACATAAAAAAAAACATAAAAACAAAAAACAAAAAACAAAAAACAAAAAACAAAAAAACAAAAAAACAAAATGAAACTCTTACTTGTTTAATTTCGTGTATTTTGAAGAAAATTTATTTCTTTCTTCAATAATATCATTCAAAACAAAGATCACAAGTTTATATTCAGAGATGATATTTTTAGCTGTCTGCTTCCGTTCATCCAAATTATCCAACACTTGTTGATAAGCAATTATAGGTTCTTCATCTAATTCATCATCATCGCTATCATATTCATACATAGCAAACATCAGACGAAATTTTTCATAATCTGGATTATTAAATAATTCCAATTCCTTTTCTTTGAGTTTGATATATGCCGAAGAATCCCTTATCACAAACAATAAATCCTCATTAGAATATATAGAAGTATTGTAAATTTGTTTAATTCTGTTATACTCTTCGCTTAATAACATAGACATTCTCCTTGTATTTTATTTATATTATTTGTTTTCTAGATAAATATTTCAATTTTTATCTAAAATTATTATCCAGACAATGAAAAAAATGAAAAATAAAAATTAATGCACACATTAATCAGCATATAATAAACCAGCCATACCACTTTGGATTTTAAGCACGTTATAGTTTACACCATAAACACGAACATTGGAGTTGCCAATTGTTGGTTTATAAGTTAAACGTAAATCAACTGTATTCAACATACTAAAGTTAGCGGTTCCACTTGGTTGATGTTTTTCGGGTGCCAAAGCGAAACTATAAACATAAATAAACGATGATGGACATCTGGTATGATGAGCGTATGGTTGAACTAATCTAAAATAACCGGCGACTCTTTCTTCAAAACGTTCAGTACCATTGAATAATAATAAAGCTGATTGAAGTGAATCAGATGGTTCAATATTCGGATCTAATGTATTACTGTAATTAAAAATATCTTTGTCCTCAGTGTATGTTGCTAATTGAGTAATCCATACTAATTCTTTCATTGGAAGATTGAAAGAAATCGGGATTTTAAGGAATTGTTGTCCACCAATGTAATTGGTATCGGAATCAAATTGTAATTGCTCAATCAAATATTCGTGTTTATTCTTAGCAAAGAATTTACGTTCAAATGTATCTAGATAAATGAAATCCGCGTATATTCTAGCATCCAGAATTGAATATGTTCTCACAGGGGAATCATCCGGCTTAATATACATTTTCTGAGATGATTTTGTTGCGGAACCAATCACCTTAATTTGTTTAGGATATGTTGGGTCAAACGCATTATTCGCATCAGAATCTATTTTAGTTGTTGTTCCATCTGCCCAATATATTATTTTGCTTTGATCTGAAGAATCAAAATCCGGACCACTTGTTGATGTGACTACCGAACCAGTTTGTGATGCGACATAATAATTATTCGGTCCAAAAGTCCATAAATCCTCAAAATTTCTGAATTTAATGATGACTTTTACTTCGTGATATTGAAGCGCAATCAATGGTAATGATAAACCTGGATTACGACAAAACCAGAATTGTAAGGGAATAAAAAGGGTAATTGGACCAGTTGTACTGGTATATGTTTCATATTTACCAACCATATTATTATAACCATCTCTTTTGGATGAATCAAGCGCTAATTCGGACCAGATTTCAAACCATTCACCGTATTGACGGTCAATTAAGAGTTCTCCGATATAGAGGTCAACTTGTTCTATGATAGCGTGTCCGATAGAATTGAGCCATTTAATAGTTGAACCATTTTTGGATTCTATTTTAGGAAGATCAATTTCAATCATTATTCTACCTAATAAATCACCATCCCGACTAATTCTAGATGTTACCGATTTACCAAAATCTACTTGACCATCAAAGGTTTGTCTAACAGATTCCATTGAGAAATTGGTATGTCTTTTATAAATAACCTTGAATAAAGAAACTTGTGGGTTGCCAGTTAAATAAAGGTCTTGAACACCCGTTGCTACTAATTGTAATAATCCACCTGCCATTTTATTTTATTCTTTTAATCTATTTAATTATATTGTATATTATTACTTATTCTTATTATTATGAAAGAGAATTTAAAATTTTAATTAAACTTTCGTTTATAAAAATTGATGAATCTTATCTAAAAAGCGTATAAAAAAATCGTACAAATAAAAATATACAAATATAATAAATATAATAAATAATATAGAAATATAAATATGTCAGCGAATAGAACCAATGGTTTTTTTAATACCCTTAATGTTGTTAATGACAAAGGACGTATTCGTTTAGATGACGATGGAAACATAAGATTAGTAGGAACCAATTTTTTTTTGAATATTTCTGATAAATTACAAATTAATACTTCTGGTAAATTAAATTTAACAAGCACAGACAGTGATATTATAATAGATTCACAAACCGGTTCCGTTAAAATAGAAGCAGGTGCCGATGGTGTTAGTGCGATTTTACTTAATAATCAAAACCCAAACGGAGGTATCACTATTCAATCTGGTTTATCTGGAACTAATATGACATCAACCGGAGATATTAACATAACATCCCAAGGTAATGATGTTTATATTGGATATGCCGATAATGACTTCGGTCTTACCGGAGTAGAAGAAACACATAATGTATATATTGAAGCAAATGATACTATTTCAAACAATGCCAAATATATTCAATTGGTCGCATCGGATGTTATCAGTATTCTAGCACCCGAAATTAATTTCGGAACCGCGCCATCAGCACCTTTTTTACGTATTGTTGATGATTGTTTATTAATTGATTCCATTGAACCCCACGGAATTAGAAAAGTTCTAATTGACACCGACAACGATAGTTTATCTAAACCAGGATACGATGGTTTATTAATCCGTTCTCGTAACAATGATATATCAACCGATATCACTGTCCAAACATCGGACTTGAATACATATCAATTACCAATCAGCGATCTCTCATTCGGCGTTGAAGCTCTTAATTCTAAAAACGGTCAGACAGAACAATTCGTGGCTTTCAAGAAAAATTCGGCGGTTGTTTCAATTGATTATCCACGTGATTTTACATCAAATGATATCGGTAAATATCTTTATTGGCATTCTGACCAAACAACCGAACAAATAACCGGTTTAACTGGTTTTATTTCACAACCTTCGGTTTCCACTTCAGACCCCACAACATCTTTAACGATTGGTTCATCGTATTTAACCACATCAGGTGTCTACACTGGTAATACTAGAAAATACTATAAAATCCAAATTGATGATGTATCGGCAACACCCAATAAATTTAAATGGTCAAATAACGAAGGACTCACATTTCAATCTGAATTTATAAACATAACAACTGGTGTTCCGTTTTTATTAGAAGACGGAATATATATAACATTCTCCACAAATACTGGATTTGATTTAGATACATATTGGACTTTTTTGGCTATTCCGACAGTTATAACAAATGGTATCACCGCTAATATTGATACACAATCGGTTCATATTTTACAACCTGGAATGTCATATATTACCAATAAATATCGTCAAGATTTGGTTTTAAAAACATCTGACCAAGAACGTCTAAGAATTACAGAAAATGGTAATGTAAGTGTTGGTAATAGTAATCCAACGGCAACTTTAGAGGTTCAAAATAAAGTCGGTAATAAAATACTTCTAAGCACTAATTACATAGGTCAACAAACCAATCCATCGGTGGCCTGTCTAGGTAATGGTGGATGGGTTGCTGTTTGGGAGAGTTTTACTGATATGACAAACAAATACGATATTTATGCTCAGATTTTCTATCCTGATGGAACTAGAAATGGTGAACAATTCATTGTTAACACAACAACATTAAATCAACAATCATCTCCGTATGTCGCAGCACTAGAAAACCCATCAACTAGTCAGTTTATTGTTGTTTGGAATTCCGAAGAACCAACCAATCTAGGTAAATATAATATCCAAGGACGCATTTATGATGCAGAATATACTGACGGTAGTCGCGCAAAAACAATTGAATTTACTGTTAATACTACTGTTTTATACACCCAAAAGTATCCTAGAGCAACCGGACTTAAGAAGAATCCATTTAATAATGGATACAATTACGTTGTTGTTTGGTCTAGTAATCAAACTGACGGAGTTAATATAGATACTTATTTTCAAATTATCAATGCGAATGGCTCTATGATTGGCGCAGAAACAAAAGTTAATACAACAACTTCCCTTAGACAAACATATCCTGATGTATCTTATATTGATACATTAGACAGTCGTATTCCTGGTGGTTTTGTTGTAGCTTTTATCAGTGAACAATCAAATAATTTCTTTGATGTTAGATTTCAGATGTTTACAGCGTCAGGTGTTGCTTACGGTTCAGAGACATTGGTTACAAGTGATAATCAAAAGAGTTATGGAAGAGTTTCCGTTGAAGGATTATACGGTGGTGATTTTATTATTTCATATAATGAATCATATTATGGTGATAACCGAAACTTAACATACAATCCATTAGGAGCATCAGATACGATTTTGGGGTCAACATCAGCAACACAAGGTATTCTTTCGGGTGTTAATTTAACAGAACCATATACTAAGATTGAAATAACAGTTGCTAGCGGAGATAATTATTTAATCGGGGAAGAAATTACAACTAGTTTGAGTAATAGAACTGAAAAAATCAAAAATATAAGAGTAATTAGTTCAACTATCCTGGAAATAGAATTATCTCGTGATACAAAAGTTATCAAAGCTGCTAAATACAATACATCTCCATCACTGATTTATTCAATTCCTAGTGTTAATACGACACTCTTTCAAAATGACCCGGCTATTTTATTACAAAATCCAGCGGAATGGACAATTAATTATACGACAGACACATATAATTATACTCTTCCAACAATCGCCGAAACATATGACAAAAATTTCATAATTACTTGGTCAAATGGATTTAATTCAACCATTTATTATCAAAAGTTTGAAGCCTTAACCGGTAATAAACTAGGAAACGAAAAATTATTATACAAAAACAGAATTGGGACTAAAGAAAAAACTCCGGTTATCTCTAAACTGGTTAACAAAAATCAACAAGATGCTGGAATGGTTATTGTTTATAGTGCCGAAACGTATGACACATCATACCAAGGAGTCTTTGGTATTTTAATTAACGATGATAACTCTTTGATGAAAGTTTCAAATAATAATGGAACAATGACATTTACAAATCAGGGATTTCTAGGTATAACAACAACGTCAAACGCTACACATCCGGATACATTATTACATTTATCTGGACAAAATCCGGATATCACATTAAAGAGCACTGATCCAACGATTGGAAATAATTATGCCAATAGTAAAATTATCTTTAAAAATGATGAGGATGTTAAATTGGCTGAAATAGTTGGGTGTTATTCTACTTCGTATCAATCTAGAAATCCCAAGTTTGAATACTTGCTTCGTTGGTTTCAGTTTGATGATGCTAGTGGTGAAAATTTCGTCGCAGATAGTTCTCAATCTAATACATCAGGCAGATTAAATAATTTTGATGTCTTTAATGATTGGACAGATGGTAAAATCAAAAGAGCCCTCAAATTTAGCGGTCAACAATACATTAATTGTGGAATTAATACTGATTTCCTAAATATCATAACTACCGATACTGGATTATCAATTTCAACCTGGGTTAAAACATTTCAAGGTGGAACATCTGGAATTACATCAACAATATTATCAACAGGTAATGTATCAACCGGACATTTTAATCTTAAAATAAATAATAACTGCGAACCTTTTGCTTTTGTAAATACCAACTCTGGTATTAAAACAATTAGAGGAACCGTATCGGGTGGTATATGCGACGGTTCTTGGCATAATTTAGTTGTTGTTTATGATAATGATGTAAATCAATTAAAGATGTATGTTGACGGGGTTGCTACAGGAATAACGGGAACAACATTAGATTATACACCACCATCACCGGTTAATAATTTAATTATTGGTTCTATTGATGGCGCCAACCAATTTTTAAGTGGTTATTTGGATGATTTAAGAATCTATAATACCGCGTTAACAGTTTCGGATGTTGCTAAAATATATGATAATATCACACAAACTAAGGGTAAAATAGTTATGAGAACGAACAATGGTGTTTCAATGCCAGATGATAGTTCAGTTCGTAATTTTACGATTGACGCGGATGGTTATATTGAAAGTTATCGTTCTAGATCACTCCCAGATTCAACTTTAACCGGAAGTATCAAACCAATTGATGATACATTAAATGGGTTGAATACTAGATTTTATTCTGAAGTTAATATTGGTGACGCAATTATCATTAATAATGTATCTAGAATAGTGACTGGAATAATTAGTGATACGTTATTAACTGTTAATGTTACATATCAGGGTGTTTTACCAGAAAGTTATTTTGAAGATGTTATTCGTAAACCATCGCTTTTTACGACTCTTGACAACAATGAGGTTATCAGAACTTTAATTACATCAGAAGGTAAAATGTCAATTGGTAATCCTGACCCAAGTGCCAAACTAGTTATATCTGGAACAGATGATTCAACCGATTATCCGGATCTTCATTTTAATAATTTAACACCCATCAATTTAGGAAACCAAGAAGGTGGTATTTCTAGAATAGTTTTTAATTCCACGGATGGAGCAGGGCAAAAATTACAAATCGGTAAAATAGAAACACAGGTTAATATTGATGTTGACACCCAATTATATGACAGCAAACTCAAATTTAATTTGACAAATCAATCCTCTGATACGCAAGTAATGGTATTAAACAATTTGGGATTTCTAGGATTAAATAATCAATCCGGTTTTAGTCCTCAAACCCATTTACATATTATTGACAGTGATGCTAATAATGTAAGTATTCTGATGGAAAGTGGTTCACCGGCAAACCAAATAAATGGTGCTCAATCTACTTTGGAATTTAAATCAAAGAATATAACGGATTCATACGCTAAAATCTCCGGTAGTTCAGATACGACACTTTCTGGTTCATCAAAGGGACGATTAGATTTTATTACACACGATGGGTCAGTTGATAGACAGCGTTTAGTAATAAATTCAGATGGCAAAGTCAGTTTTCATTTACCTGAACTGATTAATGATTTTCATATCAGTCCTATTTTATATGAAGGCATTGGTGGTCAATCTGTTACTTTAACTGGAACAACTGTATATGGTATAGGAACACCATTTACTAGTTCTTACATAGGCGCTATAATATATTTTAAAACATCTAAAACAAGTCGTTTAATTACCAATGTTATAGACGCGAATACATTGACTGTTTCTACAAGTGGTGTTTTACCATCTCAATCATATGCTATTTATAGTCCTGGGTTTAATATGACAGAGAATTTAGAATTTGGATTGGGTGTAGTTTCACCAACTTCAACTGTTCAAATGAAAGGTTCATTCGCAAATGATGTTAAAATAATCACATATGAGGATTGTGACGAATATAATATGATTGGTGGAATATATTATTTAGGTGTTCATATTCCGAATACACCTGATAATCATCCGGCAACATCAGTTTTCGTTGATACTACTAGTGGAGTTGTTATTATAAGATTACCACCTTCTGCGTCTTGTAGTGGTCGTATTTATAATATCAAAAAAGTAGCGGGAACTAATGATATCATAATTGACGGTTATTCTACTTTGGAGTTAATTGATTATATTGCCCAATGGACTATAAGTGATATATATAAATCAATCATTATTCAAAGTGATGGTGTGTCAAAATGGAATGTTTTATCAGTTAGTTCATCATCAGGTATGTCTGGATTAGCTGATACTGATGAATTAGCAGAGGGTTCCATTAATCTTTATTATACAGATGCTAGAGTATTAACAGTTATTGATAATATTGACACGAATTATTTAGCCGAAGGAACCAGCAATCTCTATTTTACCGAAGCTAGAGTTAACGCACTAACAGCTCCTCTATATGATGCTGTAAATACATTATCAATTTCGTTTGACCCAGTTGGTTCTGCTGCTAACGCAGAAGCAAATGTACTTAATTACATTGGTGCTCTAACAACAGATGATTTAACCCAAGGTACCACTAATTTATATTGTTCATCGTCCAATGTCTTAGCTGGTATTTCCACACAAACTATATCTCCAGGTACGATTAATATCACCGATGATATTTATAAAACAATCGGAATTACTACACAATTAATCAGTTCTACTACTGATGTGACTTTAAATTATTCAAATGGTATAATTACGACATATAATATTAGTTTATCAGCTTCATCCGCGTTAAAATTTACCGTTAATAACAATAAAGTATCAACTGGAGACCAAGTATTTGCGACAATAACAGGAACATCACCTGATCCTTCCCCCAATTATTTATTCCCAATGGTTTCTATTTATAATATAACAAATGGAAGTTTTAATGTTGTCCTAAGAAATCCTCACTCATCATCAACTTGTTCCGGTGAATATGATATTTCATATCAAATTATTAAAAAATTATAAAAAAAAAAAAATAAAAAATAAAAATATAAAATGATATTGACTTGGTTTATCGGTTAGAATTTTCCTTGATGAAAAATCCTCTAACGATTTTTGATGGTTGTTCATCAAATCTACCGTGAACAAGATCTTCAGAATGTTGACGACAAAAATCTTCATTATAGATTTTTTTTCTTTGACAACGTCCACCATATGTATTGGTTTTTTTATCCATATATCCACCATTCCATATACGCGCACAACAACGTTCTGAGTCATCTCGTTCATCATCGCCATCACTATCTGGTGATGATGCTTTTTGTTTTTTCTTTGGTGCTTTTTTATAAACCATTTGAATATTACATCCTTTATAGAATTTTTGTAAATCTTCTAATACGAACATATATTCTTCTCCATACTTGGCAGTTATCTTTTTTATTAATTTATTAACTTCTTCATCAAATGTTTCTTTGATGGAATAATATAAATTTTCATTCAGTTCTAATCCATCATCATCATCTTCATCACTTTCAATCTTTTTTTCATTTTTAGTTTCTTTATCCGTTTTAGTTTCTTTTTTGTCCATTTTAGTTTCTTTTTTGTCCATTTTAGATTTTATTATTTAATAAATTAAATCTTTCATAAATCAATTTTTTTTAGTTGATAATATTTTTTTTCTTATTAAATGATAAATTAAAAATGGTTAAATCTAGAACTAAAACTATGAAGAGAAAACATATGATGAAAAAACGCTCACGTACTCACCGTGGTGGTAGCCTCGGTAATACCGGATTTACATTTAATCAACAAGATGTAATTGGTGGACAAATGGCTCGTGTTGGTTATTCCCACTGCGATAATCCCGAATACTACAATAAATTCCAAGTATATGATGTTCCCATCCAAGACCAGAGTGCTGCCAAACCAATGGTTGAAGGTAATGCTGGAGCTCAAGTTGGTGGTCGTCGTAAACGTCACTCCAAGAGACACTCATCCAAGAAACACTCAAAGAAACACTCAACAAAAAAAAGTAAAAAATCAAGCAAACGCCATAACAAATCTAGAAAACACTAGAAAATTAGATTAAATTCTATAAGACATTTAGACTTTTTAATTTTAGAATTGAATATGATCCACAAAATTATTTTCGTAAATCAGTTGATATTCAAGCATTAGTTTAATTTGAGCATCGGTGTAAACGTGTCCATTCGGAAGATTGAAATCTTGAGACTCAAACAATAACTTAAAAGAGTTTTCTGGGGAAAACATTGTCTTAAAATGGTTAAATCTAGCGATTGACTCATCATCTGGAACAATCTCATATTTAACCAATTTAAATGCTATTTTAGATGTAAAACCATTATTGATATTTTTGATGAACTGGGTGATTTCGTCTTGATTGTAAAATAAGATCATTTCCAATGCTTCATATTGTTCAGCCCCAGTTTGTTCAATCAAATTATCAACATCTTCAAGAAGTATGTTGAATTCTTCTTCTGATTCTGTAAGAAGTTGTTCAATCATATCAAACGTGAAACTAGTTTCATCGTTTTCATTGTGCCGAACGTAGTCAGGAAACTCCTTTGAGATCGTCCACAGAATTTTCATTGCACGAGGGTCATCAACATAATCTTCTGTGTAAGACAAAGCTTTGCCAATGCTCATTCCGGTATCCAACAGCATTTTGCAGTACAACTTGAATTTACGAATTTCAGGGATGGTATTTAAATCAAACAATACATTGTTTGTCAGAATTAAATTCTGGATTGTTTGGTTGGTTGGTTCCGAGATCCGTAGAGCCTGTAATTTTGAAATGAACTGTTGCATTGTGCCTTCAAAATCACTCCAGAAAAGGGATTCATACGGATTTATCCGTATAAAGTTACGAATGATGTAAGATTTGTTTTGTGAAATTAATTCAACAAACGACCGATTAGTGTAAATAAGATTTACCAAATCAGCTGGGGTTAAATATTTAAAAATCAGTCTGAACAATTCATTCGGTAAACCGAAAAAATCATTTCTGACACTGACACCGACAATTGAAAGCGGCATCTATTATTTATGTAATCATAATATTATTAAGTAATAAAATCAATTTTTTATTCATTATTATTGATCAATTTTATTATTTTTGTCTAAAAAATTATTTTTATATGTTTCAATAAAATAAAATAAATAACATAAAATCAATAACATAATAATGGATAGTATTAAAGAAAAATTTAATAGATATGATGAATTTGTATCTAGATATGATTTATATATTTGGGATTTTGATTTAACAATTTTAAAAATACATTCATTTGCGAATGAAATAAAAGAAGATGATGTTAAATCACTTAGTTGGAAAAAATTAATGAGTCATTTCGCCGATCCAATTTTTTTCCGTGATCTAGTTAATTATTTAATCGGTCATAAAAAAAAGGTTGCTATTATTAGTTTTGGTTATTATAATGTCATTAAAGCCTATCTAGATAGATTATTTGACAATGATAAGATTTTTGATAAACATAATATCATAACACCATTAGATGAATGTCAAAGACACACTTCTATAAATTCTGATAAAAATCAATACATAATTAATATAGCTAGAGATCACAATATTCCTTATCCTAAAATATTATTTTTTGATGATACATATTTAAATGTTAATAATGCAAGAGAATTGGGCATTAGTACAGTTAAAATTTCAGAAAAAACAGGTTTCACTCAAACAGTCTGGAACCAAATGACTTTATCATTAGAATCAAACAACAAAAATGAAACCAAAAAAGAAACTAAAAATGAAAACATAAAAGAAACCAAAAATGAAGATGAAAACAGTCGGGTTTTTAGACCATTTGATGAAAAAAATCAAAAAAAGAATATCGCAGAAGTTTCCGTCAGTGGAAATCTTATGGAAGGGTTTTCTAGTAATAATAATAATAATAATGGATTTTTATCGTCTTTGTGGAATATTAAAATTAACGATAGATTTGTAAATTTTGTAAATATCTTTGCTGTAATATTTATCATTGTATATTTTTATTTGTATTACTTCCGAAAATCATAAAGAAATCAAATAAAATAAGTTGATAATATATGTCTTAATTCTTCTTCAATCGTATCATCTGTTAAATTACCGACTGAATTTTTTAATATTAGATCTGTTTGTAATTCTTTATTTTCTAAGAAATTATAAAAAAATGAAATGAAATTTAGTAGTCTTCCTAGAATAAATTTCCAATAATCTTCTTCAAAATCCACATCAATAATATTAATATCATTGGATAAACTTTCAACTAGATGGGCTTTATCTAGATTTAGTAGTTTCAAATAAGTTTGTATTTGAGGTTTTTCGTATTCTTTCAAACATCCGAATAATGTTTTGGTTCGGTTTTTAATTTCAAGTAATTTGAGGTTTCCTTTTTTATCACTCGCAATCCCGTCAATTTTACCTTTAATAAACCACTCAATCGTTTTATTTGTTGAAGCATCGGTAATTTTCTTAATTCTACCAATGACTACTCTTTGTTTTTCGGTTATCTTATATTTTGTAGCATCGGTATAAGTTTCAATCGCATTGTTCTCATTATGACTACCAAACCCACGATTACTAATCCCACTAACAATTTTAATCAGAGCAGTTTTTTTGGCTTCCAATTCTTTCTTATCAATATTCGGTATTTCTAGGTTATTTATTTCGGTAATTATATCAGATTGTTCATCCTGTAATCCAGTATGTGTTTGGTTTTTCATAGATTTTTGTGTTTTTTCAACAATCTCAGGTAAACCCAAATCAGAAGCCAAAATGTTTAATCGTTCCCATTCTGACAATGTTTTCAAAGACATATTGTATTTTTTCTCTATTTTTCGTAACATTTTTAAATAACCATCATTGTCAACTTTTGTCCATAAATTTAATATGATATCTGATAAAGAACCGTACTGAGACACCCCTATCAAAATAGCAATTTGACTAATTGATAAATAGATTTGATTACCAACCATTTGTTTTTGTTTGTTTTTGTTTTTTGTTTAGTTTTGTATCTAGAATATATCTTTATATCAAAGCTAATTTTGAATTTGAATTGAATCTGAATTGAATTTATATTAGCATTTTAATAAATTGAGTGCGTAAATTAAACCAGGTACGTAAAAACACATTGTTAATAAGAAACATTTAATAATACTTCCGATATTCTCAATGACAAGGTCTAATGTTCCCCAATGAATATAAGGGAATGAGTTTTGAAAATCTAGTTTGGATAATATTAATCCAAGTGGAGGAAAAATAACTGTAAATATTACATCAAATAAATGTGATGGTAAACACACATTCCCATATCCTAAACCACCATACACAATTTTATCATAAAATGTCCATTCGTCGTTATCTATTTGTTCATATAATTGGTCATCAATTTCATCGTTTTTTCCCATTTCTTTTTCTAATTATTGAGAAAAAAATAATAATCAACATATCGTAATGTTTCAAATTAAAAATTATTATCTATGTCTTGAACCACTAATCATTTGAGGATTACCAACTCCCATACCACTTGTTCCTTTCATTCCGTGCATACCTGACATACCGGGCATACCTGGCATACCTGGTGTACCTATCATACCATATTGTTGTGGACCTATTAAAACTGGTTGAAAATATTCTATTAAATTATCTAAACTGGAAATTGGTTTTTCATTTGGATCAACACCTAAACTTACATATAATCCGACACATACTATTAAGATAGCTAATCCAAAAAAGAATAATGGAGTTGCTTCGGTGTCAGTGGTTTTACCTTGCTCTTCCTTTGCCTTTTTAAGTTTATCCCGTTTCATTTCTTGGTATCTATTTGCATATGGTGCTGATTGAATAACAATTAAAGCATAAATAAGACCAGGGAAATAATATATCATACATAAAAAAGCACATATTGCTATATTATACCAAGCAGCTAAACCACGGGCAAGAAATACGCCCATTGGTGGTAGCATAATGGTAATAAAATATCTGAAATATGTATATTCAAAGCACGTTCCTTTTTTAGATTTGAATTTACCGGCTAATACTCCTTTAAAATCACTGAAAAACATTTCATCAACGAATGCGAAACCTTCATTAAAAATATCTATTGCTGTATTATAAAATCCAATAAGTAATCCATCTATAAAAATATCTTTGATTAAAAAAATAAATATTTTACCTATTGGACCCCCGCCATTAGCCACTGATTTCTTCTTGTCCTCATTTTTCTTCTTATTTTTAGCCAAACTTTCAGTATATTTATTATTGTCTGACATTACTATTTATAACTTCTTACATATTTTTAAGAAATAATTTTTATTATTTATACTTTTCATTTATACTTTTCATTTATACTTTTCATTTATACTTTTCATTTGATTGTTTTTTAACAATATAAAATAATGAGGGCATAAATCAGACCAGGGAAGTAATAGAATAATGTTAATAATGCGCAAATGGCTATATTTAGCCATCCCTTAAAACCAAGTTCCATAAATAATCCAAGCGGAGGTAAAAATATAGTCGTAATAATAATAGAAATCGGAAATTTACCTTGTTGTTCAGGTAATGATAATGAAATACCCAACCCTTTCCCCGTACCATCCCCTATTAGTCCGGTTTTAATATCCTTTAATGAACCAGAAACAGAAATACATTTTTGTTTTTTTCCACAATTTCCTTTATTAGCACTTGAACCGTATTTATCAGGTATTAACATTGTTGAACCTGCTGGATAATTATGTTCTAAAGATGAACTAATAATTACTTTGGTTGTTCCAGTGTCATTTTTTCCGGTATCAACCTGTGAACTAACAACAGTTGCGATTTGATATTTAGTATCTTTGCTTGACTGTATAATTATTTTAGTTCCAGCTGGAAAGATTTTATCAAATTTATTTTTGGATTTTTTAACAATTACGAAATTTTCATTTCTCTTAGCGCTAGATATGATACAAAATGTGTCTTTTTCTCTTGCTGGTGTATAACCCCAAAATCCTGATACAACAGGTGTAAAAATTCCATTGACAACATATTTGGCAGCACCAGAAAATAAATCAAAAATCGCCATAATTAATGTTTTAATAACAGTTATAATTGCTCTAGCTAAATCTTGGAAGAATTTGAGGGGATTAAGAACTTCAGTAATAACCCAAATAAACATCTCAACTAACCACATCCCAAAAGTAGGGAGTTTAACAGCTAGTTTTGCTATTTTAATCATCCCCTCAACCAATTTTTTAAGAAGTTCTATAAAACCACCTCGCACCTTTAAATTGACGATGTAATAACTTTCATCACTATTTATAAAATCCCAATCTCTACTAACTAGTTTAGTTCTAGTTGATAAATAATAATCCTCAGTACTTAATCCATACCTAGATTTCAATTGACTTTGTATTGATGTTAAACAAAATTTATTAATATCTCCAATTTTGTTATCATTTACTATTTGACTTGTTACTAAATCCAAAAAAAATTTATTATTCTGAAACTCTATCAAAATTTGTCGTTTCATCCTTATTCTCTTATTTATTACATAGACACTTTTTTTTATACTTTTTACTTTTTTAAAAAAAAAGTAATATCAAAAAACAAAAAATAATATAAAGTTTTATATTTAATATTATCAATAACGATATCAAAATATAAACAAACCATAAAATGGAAGATCTTGATCACAATGGCAATATGCCGTTGGAGTTATCCGATGTTACCTATGTATCTGGACCAGATGAAACCAATACCAAAATCTATAAATTTGATTCCTCAAAAGATATTTATGATATTATTTCTTATTTTTTGGAAATAAAATCATCAAATGATCATTTCTATGTCGTTGATATTAACCATATTATTAAACAATATAACCTATGGAAGCGTGAATTACCTTTTATTCGCCCATATTATGCCATTAAAAGCAATCCTGATCCGATGATTATTAAAATTCTTACATCACTTGGTTGTGGTGCGGATTGTGCCAGTAAAACAGAAATCGTTAATGCCCTGGAATATCTTAATCCAGCTGATATTATTTATGCTAATCCGTGTAAAGAAATCACCCATATTCAATTCGCACGTTCCCACGATGTTGATTTGCTTACATTTGATTCCGAAACAGAGCTTCATAAAATCAAAATTAATCATCCGAAGGCTAAATTAATTCTCAGAATTAAAGTTGATGACAGTTCGTCACGTTGTAAGTTTGGTATTAAATTCGGTTGCGAAGTTGATAATATTATTCCAATGCTTAATCTAATTAAAGTCCTGGAACTTAATTTGGTCGGAGTTTCATTTCACGTCGGAAGTGGTTGTTCATCCATCGGGTCATTTGAAAAAGCCTTAGCTGATGCCCGACGAGTTTTTAATCTTAGTTTAGAAAAGAATAATCAAAGACTAACAATGTTAGATATTGGCGGCGGTTTTCCTGGGTTTGATACAGAATGTGGTGTAACATTTCCGGATATCGCCAAAGAAATTCGCGATAGTTTTGAAAAGAACTTCGGTGATATCAAAGATGATATCCAGGTAATTGCCGAACCAGGGCGATTTTTCTGCACAAAATCTCACACACTTGTTTTTAATATTATTGGTATTAAAAAGAAATTTGATAAAGAAAATAAAAAAGTTAAGTTCCAATACACAATCAATGAAGGTATTTATGGAAGTTTTAGTGCGGTGATGTTTGATTATGCCAAACCAATCATTAAACCATTCAATGAACGCAACGAAGAGGAATTATATCAATCAACGGTATTTGGTCCGACTTGTGATTCTTTGGATAAGATAACGGAAGAGGCGATGCTACCGGAAATGGCGGTTGGTGATTGGTGTTTCGTGGAGAATTTTGGTGCGTATACACGGGCATCATCAACTAGCTTTAATGGTTTCCGACCTGGTCAGGTTTATTATATTCAAACTTTCTAACTAGGGTGAACAATTTGAAGTAATACAACTAATCCGAGGATTTGGAAGACACTTGTAACTGGTTTGGCAAAGGAAACAATTTTGCAGAGAACTTCGTTCCAAAGCCATTTGGATAAGAGGAGAAGTACGGCAAGCCATACGATAACAACAACTAAGGCAGCTACGAAACCCGCTACATCAGAGTTTGTAAAGTTTTCTTTTTTATTTAAGAAATGTTCGACACCACTTTTTACAGCTGAAAGCATTTTTTATTTTATATATCAAAAAGAAAAAAAAATACTTTTAAAAAAAAAAATACTTTTTTTTTAAAGTAAGATATAAAAATTGAATACAGTTAATAAATATATTTACTATAAAAATACTTTAAAGAGATGACTGAAGAAAAAATATCGGTTGATTTATTAAAAACTGAACCGTCTAAATTTTGGAAATTTATTGTTGATAAATTTCTGGAAACTTTAAATGAAAATGAACAAAGTAATTTTAAACTAGCGTCTAATAAATTCGCGGTTAGAGAACCACATCTTTATATTAAAGACGTACCTTGGTTTAAAACTTGGTATAAAGAAAATTCCGCAAAATATCTAGCAGATTAAGATGTTCTTGTTGGTGAAATGAGTTGTAATAAAACAACAAGCCCTAGGATTTGAAATACACTCTTAACTGGTTTAACAAATGTTACAATATCGCATAAAACATTGTTCCATAATAATTTAGAAACGAGAAGTAAAAGAGCAATCCATAATAAAATTGTGATAAGGAGAGCAACGTATTTCATATTTTCACGGCTTCCTTCAAAATTTTCGCGGTGGCCAGGTAAAACTGATCTGATTGTTTGGTCAATGAATTCAAATAACATTTGTGTTTTTAATTTTAATTTTTATAATTATAATTAGAAAAAAAAATAAGAGTAAAGTAAAAGAGTATTATAAATGAACATTACAGAATTTATTTTGGATTTAAAATTACCAAGAGAATGGATACAATTATTCAGAATAATTTTATCTATTTATCTTGCTTGGATGATACTTCTTACACCTAGAAAGCCTGTTTTTAATGATAATATATTAACTAGAATATTTTTTGGTATATTATTATTTTTTCTAGTTCAATCCGATATTGTATCTGGATTATTATTGACGATGATTTATTTTTTAAGTTTCCAATCAGTTTTACCAATCGTATGGGAAGGATTTGAAGACGAAAATGAAACTGAAACTGAAAAAGAAACAGAACCGACAGTTAATCCTGAATTTTTAAATAAAATAGATGAAAATCTAAAGAGAAAATCGGATGTATTTCCGGAAGAAACACCGGAACCAACAAAGAAACTAATTTTAAGTTATGGAACAGATAAAGCATTGAAATTAAAATAATTGTCTTGTAAATAAAATAAAACAGAAATGAAATATTATAAATTATTATTATTTGTGTTACTATTTATAATTATATTATCGTTGTTATATAATCATATTTATAATGTAGACGAAAAGTTTACTGGCTTTGAATATAGCACACAAAATCAAAATCAACAAAATCTTGATACTATTATAAATCATATTATATTAAATGAAAAATCACCATCCGCACAAGCTTTACCAGTTAATAGTAATTTACTAAATTGTAATGGTCAGGTTTGTTTAACAAATTTAAGATTCAATTCTGAATACCCATCAAACTAATTATATTTTAGTTTTGTTTTTAGTTTTGTTTTTTAGTTTTGTTTTTTAGTTTTGTTTTTTAGTTTTTGTTATTATTTTTCTTATTATTATGTAAAAAATAAATGATAAATTTATTGGTAATTATATTATTAATTATTTTAATTATATATGGAGTGTATTTATTGAATAAAAATAAAAATGAAAAGTTTGAGACAACATATCCAACAAAAATAGGAATAGAAAAAAAATTATATTTAAATCCACCAGGTCCTCCTATTATTACAGATAAATTAGGAATTGAAAGAAATAAAGTAACAGTTAAATTTCAATGCGATAAGGGTGTATGTAATTTAATAGAACCTTTTGATCCTTCTGTGTCGCCATCTCCATCTCCATCTCTATCCCCATCTGCCTCTGTTTCTTCACCTCCTTCTACTTCTATTTTTGCTTCTCTAAATAAAGATGATGAAATAGAAGAATATATTAATTCAATTAATAATTTTAAAAATAGTATTAATAGTAATGTAAATAATATTAAAGCTAATCTTGTAAAATATTTTAATGATTATAATGAATCTATTAAATTAATAAATAAAAATTTAGATTTTCAAAACAATGAAATTAATAATTTAAAAAATAAAATAAATTATAAAGACAATTTTGAAAATGTACCTTTACCAACAATAAAAATAAATCAAAACCAATTAAATGATAAACTTAATTTTATTTCAATAGAATAAATAATAAACTTATAATTATTATTTTCTATTATTTATAAAAAAGTAATAAAATGTTAAAGAATTTATTATTATTTATTATCATCGTATTTTTATTCATAGTTTTTTATTTTAATAAAACTGAATATTTTGAGATTGGTGCTGGAAAAGAAATTGAAATCGCATCTTATCAATCTAATTTAGATAAATTAAAATCTATGTCCGAAAAATTAAATGAAAGTGCTTCATCTCTTGATGGTTCAAAAAGAATTTCTTCTTTAGAAGAAGGAAATATTAAATTAATGAAAGATAATATTGATAATATAAAAACAAATTTAAAATTACCTGAAATAAAAAATTTATTTACTGATATATCAACCAATATTAATACTTTGTATTCGTATAGTATTTTAAAAGACCCTACTTCACAAAATATATTATAAATTATTATTTTTAATTAAATTTATAAACATAATATAATCTTCACCAAATATGCCTTTTAATAAGTCAGATCCAAAAATAGAAAATATATCATCTTTTAATATACCTTTATTATTCAATAAATAATATATCATTTTTTTTAGATTGATAATTTCATCTTGATATTTTAAATATAATACATTTAATTCAACTTTATTTGTTTCCTTTTTTGTTTCATCTTCAGTATTGATAATAACCGGAGTTATTACAGATTTTTCTTCTTTTATTATTTGAGTGTATGTTTGAGATATATGTGAGGGTGGTTGTTGTGGGGGAGCTTGTTGTTGTGGGGGAGCTTGTTGTGTTATTATTGGTTCCTCATTTATTTTATTTAAAACTAAATTATCAATACATAAGTTAATACCATACGATTTTACATATGATATATATCTTTTTGATAATGTATTAGTCCAATTATCAACTAAATAATATCCAACTGTATTATTTGATTTTTTTATAGGATTTGGATTAGATGGATGTGTATCGTGGATTTTTTTATTTCCTTTCAATGAAAGGATTATAAAAGTAGAATGAGAAGTTGTTCTTTTACTAACAAGTGAAATATTAGATACAACACTATTTCCAAAAGGAAATATATTCAAATCCTTTGATACATTATTCATTTTTTGTCCAAAGAAATTTCCTAATCCATTTGTATTTGAAGAACATTGTGGAACCGTCAAAACAGATAGCAAATAATTATCATTATATTGTTTAATTGATTCTAGATAATCAAAAATATGTTTGAAATCGGGATGATTTCGTTTATATATGGCATTTTCTTTGTCAGTATTATTATCATTTGAATTTTGGGTTGTTGTTGAATTTTGATTTGTAATCGGAAGATATTTAATTAAAAAATTATACATATCAACCGGGTTTAAAGGTATGGTTTTATATAAAAAAAATGTATATTTATCTATATTTACTTCTTTTTGTACAATTATAGAATTCATTATGTTTGAGATATTATTTTTATTTTATAGTATTATTATTATACTGATTTATAAACCATAAAAATAAATAAAAAAAAACGAAAAATAAAAATGAAAACTAAAACTAAATAAAAACTAAAAATAAAAATGAAAACTAAAAATAAAAACAAGTTATAGGGGTTAGTTATTTTTTATCCAGGAAGCATTTAGTTTGTCAGCTTTATTCTTAATATTCATCGCAAGTATTTTTGCGGTATAATTATTTAAATTATTTTCAATATTTTGATTTTTTACAATTGGAATATTTGATACTCTGTTAGCAGGTGTAATAGTTGTATCTAAAGCACTAGATGGGGTTTGATATGGTATTCTAGAGTTAAGTGTTGTATCAGATTGCCAACTATTAAATCCTTCGTAAACATTTATTTTTGGTTGAACAAAATTAGCGAATTTTTCTATTTGTTTATCTTTGTTTGATTTGACATTTCTATTAAATTGAGAAACATCATTAGAATTTATTGACATCATATTTAAATTTAAATTATCGCCTTTATAATTATAATTGGTAAAATTTTCACTAGTCGTGTTAGGTGGAATAATTTGAATAATTTTTGGTAATGCTCCTAAACTTGAAACAGCATCAGCAAGTGGAACATTCATATTTCTTAAATCTTCTATATTTTTATTTACATCAGTCATTATTTTTTTAAAATCATCTGATTGTTTTTCTGATATATTATATAATAAATTATTAATTTCTGTAATTGTATCAGGAATATGAACCGATAGAGTTTTATTATATTGTTCCATAATATTTTCTAAATACGAATTATCACCATTAAATAAAAATGAATTACATTTTGTTTGTTTTGGACAATCATCCTTAGATTTATAAGCACATACGGGACAATCATCATTACATCCTAATATATTACATTTGCTCTCACAATACATAAAAAGTGTTATAGTATTACCTTTAACATCATTTTTACTAATTATTTTAAAAAATACTCTTCTATTTTGTTCATCTAAAACTTCAACCATTGTATTTAGAATATTTGCCATAGTTTTATCTTTAATCGTAATTACAATACTATAAATATTATAATTCTGTTTTAAATCAATATTTATAGATGGTTCATAATCTTTTTTATTAGACTGAATAAATTCATATTTCTTTGTTGTTTTGTTTAATATATAAAATGATGGTGATGATGTAGATATATTAGTTTCATTTATAGGTATAGTTTTTTTATCCAGCTTTTGATTAGAAGGTTTAGATGGTGATTGAGGATTAGAAATTTCTTTTTTAGTGGCAAAATTATATATTTCAACATTAGTTATAGTTAAAGGAATTTCATTAATTTTTGTTCCTAAATGATCTGCTCTTAATTTTTTTATTTTAATACTTTTACCTGTAATATAATACTTACTAAAATCTGTCATTCTATTTTATCTTAAATCAAGATAAAAAACAAAAAATATTTACAAATAATCAAAAATATAACAAAAAATATATAATTAGATTGTAGGTGTCATTGTAGGTGTCATTGTAGGTGTCATTGTAGGTGTCATCGTAGGTGTCATTGTAGGTGTAGGTGTAATCATCGGTGTAGAAGTCATCGTTGATGTAGGTGTAATCATCGGTGTAGAAGTCATTGTTGATGTAGGTGTAATCATCGGTGTAGAAGTCATTGTCGGTGTAGAAGTCATTACAGGACTTTGATTTTTAAATATTAATTTATCATTATTAATGTAATTAATTTTGTATAATATATCTGTGTTTATAGTTTGAATATCTGAATTATGTATATTAAATTCATCAATTAATTTTTGATATGAGATGTTTTGTGTATTACTTGTATTTATGATATCATTAATATTTTTTCTAATTTGTGAATAATATTGATTAACCCCCTTTAATTGTGCTATTGTGTTTACTAATGTTTGTTTTATAGGTTCTCTTCGTATATCTGTTACAGGATTATTATAACAATTTTCAGGGGGAGGTATTGTATTACAACTAATACAAATTTGACAGTCATCACATTCATCAATACATTTGATATTATCACATTTATATTTTTGTGTTTCTATTTGGTAATTTATTAAATATCGATTGTTATTACTTAAAGATTTATTAATATCTATAGTAACCATTTTTTGTCTTCTGTCATCAAGTAAATCCCAATTTTTGTTATCAATTGATCCCCATAAACTCCAAGCAATAGGGATATATTTAGCTTTTTTTCCATCACTAAATAAATCATATTTTATAAATTTATCTAAAGTCTTATTATAATTCTCACCAAAATCAAAAAGTACTATCCCACCTTTTTTTTTTGAATTTATAGCTAAAAATGGTCCATTTGAATCTTTCCATAATAAAGAGTTCTTTGAACTATTTAAATTTGTAGGTGTTTTGTTGTTTTTATTATTTATATCAGTTATTTTAGCCGTATGTTTTATTTCTTTATCTTCATTTCCATAAAATTTAACTTTAGATAATACCGGACCTACACCACCCAATGTTTTGTGTATAATTAATTTATAATAACGATATAAATTTTTTGTAGGATCAACTGCAACTATAGTGTCAAAATATTCAGTATTTTTACGTTTATTATTATTGCTATTGCTATTTTTATATGTTAATATTAATACAAAAATTACAATCAATATTAATACTAATAATACTATACTATTTTTCATAATAAGTATGATTTATTATTTATAAATATAAAAGATAAAAAAACAAATAAATAATTATATCATAAAATTAAGTGAGAATACTGGCATCAATTGCTTTTTTTATATCTTTGACAGCTGGTGTATCAAATCTATAAACTATATTTTCGAATTTTTCATTATCATTATTACATCCACATCCATATATACCTGTATAAATAAATACAGCTAATATAATAACTATTAAAATATACGAAATATTATGCATCCTTTTTCTTTTACATAAAGAAAAAAATATCGAATTATTTAGATTTAGATTTAGATTTAGATTTTGATTTTGATTTTGATTTGGATTTCTTTGCTGTTTTTTTTTTAAGGTTTAAATTTAAAAATCCCCATAATTCTTCAATTGGTCCTTTCCAAGCAAAACGAGCTGCTCTAGGATGTCCGCCACCGCCAAATTTCTTTGCGATTTGTGATAAATCAATATTATCATGTCTAGTTCTTAACATAATAGAATATTCGTTATTTGATGAATGATAAGACCATAAAAGAACAAAATCATATCCTGGATTTTGTTCCGACATTTTATTACCTAGATCACTTGCTAAACCAACAGCTCCAAAATTAGCGGTTAATATTTTATATCCACCTAATTTCATAGATTGTCCAATATGCATATTTCTTTTTAATAAATAATTCTTGTATTCTTGGTATTTTATCCCGTCTTGGATTAAACTATCAACAAATGCTTCGTTTAATAATTTATCCCACATCTTAAAATAATCAATATGATGAAATGGTAATTTAGTTCCAATCGCCGCAACGAATGGTTCAGTTTTCTTAATTTCGTAAGTGGCTAAATCATTATCCTCAATATATCTGACAAATTGTGGGATTTTTTCATCTGGATTAAATACACGCCAAGTTATATAAATTGATGAATGGTCATTATCAAAAACAACATTGGGATGGTCAATTAATTCATCGGCATATGTATTATGATGATCAATCACAAGAACATTTCTAGCAACACTTTTTATGTCTTCCACATATTTTCTAGGTAATGATATATCCATTATTACAACGTATTTCTTTTTAAATTGTGTGTATGGTGGTAGATTATCAGGAACAACCCCGGTATAAGTAGCACCACCTTTTAAATGTCTCCAAACAATCCAAGCCGATCCAAAACCATCCTGACAATTATTATGATATAAAACTGTATCTATTTCATCCAAATTGTAATTAATAGCTTTTAATTTATCGTGTAATTCTTTAACATTCATTTTTATTTTATCTGTAGAAAGAAATAATACGAACAAAATAAATAATAATTATAAATTATTAATCTAAAAACAAAACCAAAAACCAAAAACAAAACCAAAATGGATTATCTTAGCCGTATTTTCAAATATACTCTTTTAATATCAAAACCAGATACAACAATCATAGATGAAGCAAAAAAATTAGCGACTTTTGAGAATCCCAAGAAAAGATATAATTTCATTCAAATAGTAACTCCAGTAACAACTGATGAGGAATGTAGTGATGTGGCAACTGAAGTTGAAAGTGATGATGATAGTCAATGGCGTAAAGAAGAACAAGAACTTAAAGAAATTAAAGAAAACTTAAAACAAAATCAAATGATGTGTAATATACTTTAACATAAAAAAAATATTATTTAATTAATTAAATCAAATAAAAAAAATATTATTTAATTAATTAAATCAAATAATTAAATAAACAAAATCAAAAATGTTAATTGTTGTTTTGGGTAAAAAAGGATCTGGAAAGGATACTTTTTCCAATTACATCATTGAAAAACACGGATTTATTAAATATAGTTTCGCGGATCCTTTGAAGAAAGGTCTACAGCATTTTTTTAATTTGACTGATGAACAATTGTATGATCCGAAATTAAAAGAGATGATTGACCCTCGTTGGGGTGTTTCACCTCGTCAATTATTCCAGGTCATTGGTACTGACGTGTTTCAATATTCACTTAAAAAATTCTTGCCCAAGATTAATTCAGATGATACTAGAACACATTGGGTTATCCTATTTAAACAATGGTATGAAAAATTATTAAATGAAAATCAAAAGCAAAATCCAAATCCAAATGTTATTATTGCTGATGGACGTTTTATACACGAGATAGAGGAAATTAAAAAAATGGGTGGCAAAATTATCAAGGTAATTCGTCCTGTCTTTGATAATAATAAAGATATGCATAAATCAGAAATGGAAATGGATGAAATTCCGACTGAATATATTGACAATATTATTTACAACCAAGGTACATTGGAAGATTTTTATGAACAAATTGATAAAATAGTTATCTAGAAAGGATATTATTTTGTTAATATAATGTAAAATTATAGAAAGTAAAATTATAGAAAGTAAAATTATAATATAGAAAAAAAATATAGGATAATATAAAATGACTACAAACATTGAAGTTGATGAGAATGGGAAACCCAAATTAACTTTTGAGGAGTTAAAGGATCGTATGTCATCTTGGTGTGAAAAATTATATTCGGATGGTGTATATAGTTATGTTCAATATCAAGATTGTTTGAAAAATGTTGATACTGGAAGCATTACTTATTACAAAAAAGATGAAAAAGCAAATATTGATGACGACAAAGATACTGAACGTATTTATGGTTATTATAAAAAAGGTAAAGAAAAACTTAATAAAGATACATCTAATCCTAATATTCCGATTATTGAAGATGATTTTCAAAAAATGACGTTATATCATTATAAGAAAAATAAATTTTTAACGGCTAATAAAGATGGTGTGGTTTCAATTGAAATAGATTCGGATGAAAAAGAATGGAACCTTGTTTCTTTGGGTAAAAATGACGTAAGTAATGTTTATGCGATTCGTTCTATTTATGGTAAGTTTTTAATGGGTTCGGAGGACGGTTCAGTTAATGCTGTTGATAACATTATTAGTACTTGGTGTCAATGGAAAATGGTGAAACATAATGATAATTTCGCATTTAAATCAGTTGTTCATAAGAAATATTTAGCCCCAGTTGGGGATGATGTTATTTTAACTGATGGTTGGAGTGATAATAATTTATGGGTAATGAAACGCAAAGAAGTTCCTACTGGAAAACATTTAATTAAATTTGATAATAGCGATTTGAGTTTAAAGAAAAATAATTTAATTGATGAAATGTATAATTATTATCGTAAATCTATTGATAATAAATATCAACGTGAATATTATACAAAAAAATATGAAAAATTGGATGAATTACGTGATGGTCAATTAAATTATTTATTGACGATTGTTGATTCTAATATGACAAGACTCCAAACTAAAAAAGATGAAATTAATGAGAGTCAAGAGAAAAAGACACCTGAAAATGTTATTATGTTGGATACTATTCAGAGTACTTTATTAGAATTAGAAATTTATAAAAATGATATCCAAATAATGTTCAGAGATTTGAAAGAAAAAGAAAAACAAGAACTTAATCAAATAATATTAAAAAGTGAACAAAAAAGATTAGCAAATGTTAAATTATTTAAAAAATCAGATGAAAATATAGAAAAATTCATTAACGAATTAATGAATTTGAATAAAACAACCGAAACTGAAATTAATAAGTTAATGGGTAGTTTGGATATAAAATTAGAAACAAATAATCAATTAGGATTAAAACTTGCTCAAAATAAATCACCGAAATCTAATGAAGAATTAACCGAAATTATTAATACTAATTTTAATATTGTTAGAACTGGTTTAAAGTATGAAAGAAGCTTTTTCTTTTTAGGTATTATTGAAATATTTTTAATAATATTATTAATGATTTATTTTAGTAAAAAAACTTTTGGTATAATATAATCTAATCTGTTTTCTCTTTTTCATCTTTTTCATCTTTAGATTGATTACTAATTTGTAATAATCTAATTTCTTCAGCTAATAGTTTATTTTGTTCTTTAAGTAATTTAAGCATTTCGTATCTTTGTTTTAAACCTTCTCTTGTGTTTTCAAGATTCATTTCAGATTCAGTTTCAATGTTAACCTCAATATTTTTTTCTCTTTCTTCTTCCATAATTTGAAATTGTCTATTTTTATTTTTACTAATAATTAAATAATGACCAGCATTATATATTCCTTGACCTGTTTTTTTAGTAAGCCACCAAATAGTATCAAATGTTAAATCTAAAGTTTTACCTACCGTCCAATTTATAATCGCTCCAAAAACCATTTTTATTATGATATAAAATTATAACTTTTATTTTTTATTTTATATTTTATATTTTTATTTCATTATTTCATTTTCGTTTGTCAAGTTCCTAGAAAAGAGTTTTCTAGCAACATATTGATTGGAAATTGTAAATTTATAAAGATATTAATGTTTTGATTTCTTTTTCTATTTTTTTGTGAATACTGGATAATAATGCTTCTAAACTATTGATAGTATCTTCTATATCATCTTTTGATTTAGAATTCTTTAATTTTTGAAAAAAATGCATTACTATTTCTTTATCATCATCCGTCCAAATGGATTTTAAGATATTATGAATTTTAAGATCTTGTTGGTCTGTTTCATTTCCGTTATTATTGTTACTAGAAATGCCATTTTGACTTTGGTTCTGATTTTGATTCTGAATTTGATTCTGAATTTGATTCTGACTTTGTGTTTGAGTTTGGTTGTCTGGTTTATTTTTTCTTTTTTCTTTATCTTTTTCTCTTTCTCTGTCTTTTTCTTTTTCTTTATTTATTTCCATCATAACTCTTTGGTTAAAACCGGCTAAAATGTCAATATATGATTGGACAGCATCAGCTTTTCCTGTATTACCATATGTTTGTTTTAGTTTTTCCAATCCAATAATCGCACTTTCAAATAAATATTTCATCTTTGAATCATCAAAATACCAAGCAACTGCTTTATGTAATGGTTTAGTTATATCCCGCAAATCATTATAACTATCACCATAATATGTTCTAATTGCGAATTGATAAACAGTATTCTCACTATAAAAAATATAATTATTATCTATACTTAATTTAGTTCCTTCAGGTTTAAAAGGTAAAATTGCTAACTTTATTAAGGTTGTTAAAGGATCTAACCTAGAATTTTCTTTTGGTCTAAAAATATTTGCCATAGATATTACACTAGATAACATAATATTTTTTTATTTTCTTTTTACTTTATTTTTACTTTTTACTTTTTACTTTTACTTTTACTTTTGGTTTTTACTTTTGGTTTTTACTTTTGGTTTTGGTTTTCCGATAAACAAGTTGCTAGAAAAGTGATTTCTAGGAACATTATGATTGGATAAAAAAATAATTAAAACAAAACTTAAAAAGGATTAATATTTAATGATTCAAAGAGTAATAAAATGAATATTGATTTTATTTTACAAAAAATAGATTTTCTAGAAAGAAGTTTATCGGAATGTCAGAGTAATTTAAAACTCTACGAAAATTTAGTTAAGAGATTGTTAGAATTACCGACTTCCAAAGAAAATCTGAAAAAATTCGTGGTTGATGTTATAGTAGAACGCGAGAAAAATTACTTTGATGAACACAAAAATAAAATCCCTCAAGAATTAAGAGACCTAATCAACAGCGGAATTGTCATCACAGGACCCCCAGGGAAAGAAGGACCACCGGGAAAAGAAGGACCACCTGGAAAACCAGGTGTTATGGGTCTTCCAGGCCCCCAAGGTGAAAAAGGTTTACCTGGTGATAATGGCAGAAATGGCCGCGATGGTTTTAATGGTATTGATGGAAAAAATGGCGAAGATGGACAAAAAGGACCTACAGGTGATGAGGGACCGATTGGTCCTAGAGGGAAAAAGGGACCTCCAGGTGAAATAGAAATCAAAATAAACAAAGAGGAAATAGGAAAAATCGTAAGCGAAATTATTCTAAATAAATTGAAAGAAAATAACGATAATAATCATATTTTTTTCTAATCAAAATATAAAAAACATAAAAAATGTGCCCCACAACTATTTGTGTATTGATTATTATTTTATTACTTATCCTGATAGTATTATATTATTTATCAAACTCAACCGTAAAAGAGACCATTTATGCGGCTATTTTAACCAAACCACCAACAAGTCCTAAAGAAGAATTAGTCCAATATTTTGCGATGAATTGGACCCAACTAGCACCGGTTTTTCTTAATCCCAATAACTGCGAAGGTGAACCTGATATTCCTTTAGAATTAATGAATGATTTTAAGGCAAGATTCGGACATCATTTTAAAAATAAAACAGAAGATATAGATCCAATGCTCAAACATTATTCTAATGGAACTTATGAAAGAAATTTCAAAATGGAAATCAAAGAAATTTGTAAAACACTTAGGGCAATGGGGGAATTTATTAATACACCTCGTTATCCAGCTAGACAATTAAAAGAACTCGCAGTTGAAATTGAAAGATTACACAACGAACACTTCCCTCAAGCAGTTTTTATTTCTGTTATATTGGACCATATGCTAAAGATGTGTAATACTTATCCAGAATATACAATTGACCAAGTTGTAAATACACACGATTTATTAACAACATCTATTATATTTTATTTATCTAAACCAAATAATACACAATAGAATATTAAATATTCCGATGGACAGGGTTTATTAGTAGATATGGTGGTGAGACTCGTTGAGATGGAAGATAACTTCTTGTTTGATCAATATGATAATGATATGTTTTAATAATACAGGGTTCATTGTATACTTTATATCCAAATTTATGAAATAAATAGGCAATTGAATTATCACAACCTGGAACACCAAGTAGGAAATTACAACTTAATATTTGTGTATCTGATGGTAAAAAACTACTATGAAATATCCAGGTATCTTGTGAATCATTACGTGGTCCAAAAATCTTACAATCTCTTAATTTTTTTTCATTAAATTCAAATCGCAAAAGAGCATATAATGATTTTTCTTTTGAGAGAGATGTTTTACGAATATTATTTTGTAGAGTATTATCAAAAAAAATATCACTATTCGCTATAACAATATATCCATTAAGTTCTAGTTTTTTTACTAACGCAAGAGCGTGTATATATTTCATACGCTGACCATCATTAAAAATAATTTGGTAAATATGATTCATTTCTTTTTCTGTTAAGCCCATTTCTTCTTTGGTGTAGATTTTTTCATTAATTAAATAAATTTTCTTAAAAACACTCAATTCAATATTTCTTTTTAAACAATGTATCAATTCAGTTTTTCTTTTTTCTGATCTAGGAATGAAAAATTGGGTTATCAGATAAATATCATCATTATTTTGATTTTCAAAGTATAAAGCATCTTGTGTATTAATAGTTGTTAGTTGAGACATTTCTATTTTTTAGTTTTATAATTGTTTTTAATACGTATGTTTTTATATTTTTATATTTGTCATATTTTTATATTTATTATAATTTTATATTTATCATATTTTTATTTATAACCAAAAATAAACAAAAAAAAATAACACTTTAAATATAAAATGGAATTATATAAATATAAAAATATTATTGCGATAATAATTATTTTTTTGGTAATATGTGTTTTATATTATTACACAAAAAAACAGACTGATTATTTTTATTCGGATATAACTTCCGAAATGGAAGTCGCTATTGAGGATGATTTGGTTAATTGTTTTAATATAACTGTTGATGACAGATTTAAATTAGTTAATTATTTGAATAGTGAATTTGTTACTAAAAATGAAATTGAATTATTAAAAAAAATTAAAGACATTACTGTTCCAGCGTTAATTATAATGGTCCGATTTATTAGATTATATTCACTTGATTTTGTTTGTAAAAATGAAACAACAAATGCTAGAATAGTCCGATTATCTGATTTATTCTTTAAACAAATTAAGTCTCTGATTAAATATCATCACGCCATATTTAGAGTAGGTAATTATAATATAGGTGATTTAAATTTTAGCGACGATGTATTATTTAAAGACATTGTTTGTCTAACTAAAAATAAATTATTACTGGATGACCAGAGTATTTTATCGGATTATGATTCTATAGAATACCCTGATTCAATTAGTTCTCAATTATTAAACACTTATCCACTATATATTTACACCCAAGAAATATATAACTTAATTATTAAATACGCTAAAAAAGAAACGACAAATTATTGCTCTGGTGTTGATTTAAAAACCCCCAAATCTTTAATACCTGTTTATAGAATGTACCCAGAAGGAAACGTAAAACAATGTAATGAACAAAAATACCCGAAACCAATGCCAACTACATCATCATCAACATCACCAACTCCAATTCCTCAGGATAGATTAAATATGAAAGATACCATATTTAGCACATTTGATACAGTTAAAGCACCTATTTATTCAACTACATCAAAAATGTATATGACTTCTTTAACATCAACATCAACATCAACATCTTCTCTAGCATCAATAATGTCATCTGTATCACAAACACAAACACCAACTCAAACACCTTCTAGTTCAAGAGCTGATTCTGTTTCTGCTCTTTATTCTGGTATCAGTGGATTATTTTCAGTAGGAAATGAACCTGATTATTTATCTTCTTTTGATGCGATTGATACTAACCGAATGCCAATAATTCCAGCACAACAAACACAAACACGTTCATTAAATAGCAATTATGTTGATCCTATGACACGGACAAATATTTTAGAAGCAGGTTCTGGTCCTTCATATTTAGGTACAAATAATATTAATAGAACATCAGGTAATAATAATTCTACTGCTCCAGTATTGTATTCACCATTTTATATACCGACAACCCGTACCAATCAAACTGTATTTCCATTTAATACGGATAATGATACTAATACTAATACTAATACATCAAGACCTACAAGTAGACCAACTAATAGACCTTCATCTTCTTCTTCTTCTTCTTCTTCTTCACAAGTTGAAGGAGGTAGTCATAATTTTAAAAGCTATGTTGAATTTCCTTCTTATAAAAATATTAATTTAGAAAATGATACTGGAAATAATAATTTCTTTTTACCTAATATTTTTATTAGCTAATAATCTCTTTTCTTGCTTTTAATTGTTTTATTTTTGTTTCTTTTATTTTTGTTTCTTTTATTTTTGTTTCTTTGGTTTGTTTTTTAGTTTGTTTAGGTTGTGTTTTTGGTTTTTTTGTTTGTTTTTTTGTTTCTCCAGAAAAAAGTTTATCATTTAAACATTGATTTATGTCATATCTTTCCCAATAATTGGGATTAACCATATTATTAACTAATTCAAATGCTTTATTATCATTAATATTACATTTTACAATTATTTCGGCAAATACTAAACCCATTGAAAATATATCCCATTTTGTTATATATTTTTGGTGATACATTAAGTTTTTAATAAAAATATTATCAACAATTTCTTGATATATTTTTTCAAAAATCATTTCAATACGTCCTTCGTCAAAAGCATAAAGGTGCTTTTCTTTCCCAATATTTGTATATAATTGATTATTTTTATAAATAAACCCATTTTCCATAAAAAAATATTTTTCAGAATAACGTTCCGATATGTTTGTATAAGTTTTAAGTATTTTATCTAATACATTTTTTTTAAAATTTATAACATCTTTGTATTTATTTTTTTTCAATAATGATAATATGTTATAAATAATTATTATTTCAATCGGTTTATAACTTTCAGTTCCAGCTCCAACAAAATAATATAAATCTCTTAAAGAATATGTATCTTTATTAAGATAATCAGATAAACCAAAATCAATAATAGTAATATTTGCTTTATCTGTTCTAGTATTATAATTAAACATAATATTCAATGATTTTATATCTTTGTGTAAAATATTATTTTTATGAATAATTTTTATTGCTTCACATAGGTGTTTAAAAATATGTACATAGTTATTTCTGAAATATGATAATATTACCGGGTCTCTTGTATTTAAAGCGTCCTTGATATTAATACCAGCGTTTTTAGAAATTAAATTTAAATAATTTTGGTCATCGTAAATTTTACATTTAGCATTATTTGTAGAAGTATTATCGCTTGTTTCTGTTGTTGATGGTTTGTAATAATGATATTCAATATCGTTGGATTTTTGTTTGTAGAAATCACAACCATTTATAATTGGTGAAAAATATTTTTGAGTTGGGTCCAATTTTATTAATTTTTCACCAAATTTGAGTTCTGCCATAATTTCTTCATCCTCATCATCATTATATTCAACCAATTTAGAAATATACTTACTATCAATTGAATAAGGAACACTAGTGAAATGTTTATTTTTACATTTTAAAGGTGGTGATATAACACATCCAAAACCACCTTCACCTAGTAACTTTCCACCTTTTTGTTTATCTTTTTCTTTGTTTGACATAAGATAATATTTTAATTTTAATCTAAAATAAGATAAAAAACTAAAAACGGTTTATTACTGATAATCAATATTTATCAAATGTGTTTGATTTAAAATATTATTTATATATTCTTTATTTTTTGTTAATTCATTAATATTTATTCTATTATCCGGATTTAAATCAATCATCTTGAAAATTATTTTTTTTAAATTAATATCTTTAATATTTGTCTTAATCATTATTTTTACTAAAACTATACCAAGTGAATAAATATCCCAACCATACAAAAAATCAACTATCTTATCTTGTAATTTATTATTTCTATATAAATTTAAAATATATTTGAATATTTCTTCATATCTTGCTAATGTTAAATAATAATCTTGACCATTTATATTTTTTTTATCATCGTTTTTTTTTGTTTTAGTCATACTAGTATTCGTATCTTCATATACAATATATCCATTTCTTATACCTTCGTGATGATAATAATTTTTATTCATCTGATATTTTTTAGACATTTTATTAAGCATTTTATCTAAAAAATCTTTATCACTCGGATTATCACCTCTTTTTATCAAACGATATAATATCTTAATCGCAAAAATATCAATTGGTGTATAATATGTAGTTCCATCAGTTAGTAAAGCTAAAATTTCATCTCCTGAATATTTTTTCTTATTTAAATGAATTGTCAACCCAAAATCAATATATCTTATTCTACAATGAATTATATTTTTATCATCATATTTAAAATCAACAACCAAATTGGAAGGTTTAATATCTTTATGAACAAATTTCTCTTTATGTAAAATTGTTAATCCGTTCACCAAATATGAAAATATATACCAATAATTATTTTTAATAAACCGATTAATTTTTAAATTTTTATGTAATAAAACATTATTAAGATTTTCACCTGCAATCGGTCCCAATAAATTTAAATAATCAATATTATTTCGCAAAATACATTTGGTTTTATGTTCTTTAACTAAATGTGTTGATATATCAGTTTTTAATTCAAACCCACTAAAACTACTATCAGATGAATCGGATGACCCTTGTGATTTTGGATTTGTTGATATTAATTTACCATCCGAACTTAAATATACAACATCTGAGTGTTTTTGTGGAGTAAAATAACAAGCATTAATAAAAGGTACAAAGAAATTAAATTCCTTATCAAATTTATAAATCTTTATTCCAGTATTTAGTTCAGAAAAAGCCACACCACTATATTTAGTTTTTATTATTTTACTTATATAATCATCTGTATATGTAAAAGGATTAGTACGTAATAATTGCTTATCCATACATTTTAATGGTGGATTTATAACACATCCGAAACTTCCTTGACCTAATTTTTTACCACCCCGAAACGTTTTTATGTTTGTCTTTTTAAATTCTGTTTCTTTTTTTCTAGTTATGGTCATTTACGGTTATTTATTTATTTATTCTGATAGATAAAAAAAGCGTAAGGATTTTTTAATTTTTAGATACATAAAATCTAAAATCTAACACCCAAAAATGACATCTATTCCTATTTATTGGATTTCTTATACTGACCCAGGTGATTATAATAGAATATCTAGATTTACCAAAAAAATCAATCGCTTAAAAAAAATTCTAGATAACAAATTTATCGTCGTCAAAGTCTCAAATCTCAATAAAACCGAGGCGCATCTGAAAACAATTAATCTAGCAATTAAAAACAATGAACAACAAATAATCATTCTAGAAGACAAAACCAGTATGACAGACGTGAATCACTTTAAAATAATTACAAAACAACAAATAGATTTTAATGACACTATTCTTCACCTAGGAGGTTATCTAGAAGAAAAATCATCATCAAATACTGACACACCAACCAATTTAATCTCCGGTAAATCCAGATCCACCTTTGCTTATTTAATAAACATCAATAAACTCGGCAAAGAAATAAAAACAGACAACATTAACACATTTATTTATAATCACAGTTCCGCTATTTATAATCCAATTTTAGTTGTTCCGTATGGATATGAAATTAATAGCCCAAATAGTTTAATGAATAATACATTAAAAGGACTATCAATCGTACAATTTGAAGAAGATTTCACAAATGAAAATGATATCATCAAATCACAACTTAGCCTCAAATTTGACGATTTAAATATTTCCGATAACCAACTTCCTAGAATTACACTTTTGACGATTATTAATGACCAAAGACTTTGGTGGCCACTTCTGAGACTTAATTTAGAAAATATACAATATCCTACACAAAAAATGAAATGGCTTATTATTGAAACAACTGGTCAAACAGGTTATGATATGGAAGATTTAATACCGCCATCCAAAAAAAGAGGCACTCCAGGTAAATGGCATTTGGAATATATCAAAAAACCAGAGTGGTGTGGAATGGAATTTGATGGAGTGGTTAAAATGACTAAAGAAATGAATATGATTGATGGGGATTTTATTATTGAATTTGAACCACAGACATTTTATCCCACTTTTTCAATCTTATCTAGAGTTAAAACAATGCTGAAATATCCAAATGTTGATATCGCAGGAACAACCTCAAATCAACTTTATTATATTAAAAATGATATCAATTATATCGTTGGTGATGATACTAATCTAGAATTAACTAAAGGAGGTCGCATTTATCGTAACAATAATAATAATAATAATAATAATAATAATAATAATAAAATTAGAATCCCTAGTCAATTTGTTTCATATAATGTTGAATATGTAAGTGATAATAGTAATAATGGTAATAATAATTTAAATTTAATTAAAAACAATACTGATAAATTTCCTGATTTTTTAGAAAAAGAAGATTATATGACAGATTTAATAAGCATATTTGAAGAGATTAAAAAAAAGAAGAAATAAAAAGAAAAATTATCTTTGTATTAAATAATAATAATCATAATAATAACAATAATAAGATTAATTAAATATTACTGTTATAAGAATGACAAAAAAATCAAAGAAATTAAATTCACACAGTCATAGAAACACCTATAAAAATAAAAGATTATCAAAAATCCATAAAAAAACCAAAGGAAAAAGTTATCTAAAAAAACAATTATTAAAAAAATTAAATAAACCACATTCAAAGAAAAATTTGATTGGTGGTGATGCACCAAAGGTTATTTATAAATCATCAAGTGGTGCTATAATGAAAGTTATTTATATGGATCAGATGACTAGATTTAGAGATTTAAATGCTCCAGGTAAATTATTAGGGTCCTCTAATACATATTTTAAAATAAATTATCCAAATGAATGGGAACAAATCCAAAATTTAGGTGGGTTTCTTAATCCACATCGTAGACAATGGAATAAATATGTTATTACATTAGAAAAAGCAATATATTATTTGAATTATGTATATTTTGAACAACAAAAAGCAAGATCAATATTATACGAAATAGAAAAAAAAATTAGAGAAAGATTAGAATTGATTTTTAATTCAACCATTTTGAAAGAAGATTTACTTCAAGAAAAAATTAAAAAAACTCCTACACCGGCACCAACTACTACAACCACTCCTACACCAACTCCTAAACCACCTGTTATAATACCGACTACACCAACAAATCAATATGAACAATTATTCAAATATATGTATACTACATTAAATGCTGGTCCTACTTTTGTTAATCTTACTACTGATGATCTTTCTAAAAAAGACACATTTGTATCAGAATTAAAAGAACTGTTTTCAAAGGCATTGTCTTTTCCATCTAAAATTAAACAATATTTTACAAAAGACGATGCTTCACACGCATCATCCGGTGTTCATATTAGAAAAAAACTAGATGATTTATTTTTCACATTACAAAAATTAAAAAAAGAACTGAAAGAGGTTTTGATTACTTTAGCTTTTTCACAAAGTAAATTATATTTATTTTATTTATTAGCTAAAACAATTAATAATGTTATGTTAAGAAAATTATATGTATTAGACGACGATGAAAAAAGAGTTATGAGTTTAAATAAAGAACAAATACAAAAATTTCAAAAGAAAAAGGCATTAAGACCATTGTTAAAAGCTTATGATAAATGTTGGTCTGAATTGGACCACGATTTTCAAGAACTCGTTAAAATGTATGAAACAGAATTAAATGGTTTTTGGATTCAAGACGAATTTGGTCGTGTATTAACTAATTTATACAAACCAAGAAGTTCTGACACCAATGAAGAAGCAATGGCTAAAATTATTAAAAACATTGATATTAAAAAATATGATGAACAAATTTTTCAAAATATTATGCATCAATTATATAATAAAATTTCAAATACAAAACTAACATTTACAAAACCAAATCAACCGAACCAAACATACCTAGAAATCAAAATAATCGCATCTGAACGCTTTTGCTTTTCTAGAATTATGGTTCAATATTTTGTATGGGATGTATTAATGAAATCACACCAAATGAATATAGATATTGATGAAATGATAAAAAACCCCAAAGTACAGGCCATTAGTTTTGAACTTAGTCCTACACAAGATAAAACCAAAACTAGTTTATTAAATAAAATAATAATGGCAGATTCTAATATGGAATATAAATCTCAAGGAGATTATGTTGGATGGAGAAATAATGAAGCAGGTGCCAATGGATATATGGCATTTAGTTCAATCTTCGGATATTATGACCAACGATTAATAAATATGGGTGTCCCTATCAATGGTTTTATTGAAAATATTAATAAATTAAAAGATACATATGAGAAAGCAATGATTAAAGGAAAGATTCAACAAACTGTTCCTCAACATTTAACAGCATTGCGACAAAAAGGAGGTTTACCTCTAGATGATTATAAACCATTGTTAATAGAAAAAGATGGTCTTCATACATCTGGTGGAATTAAACTTGTACTAAAAAGACAATCGGAAAAAAAACCAAATGGTGTTACATCGGTTGGATGGTTTGATATTTCCAAACAACATTTTCTAGCCAATTTTATGGTGTTCAGTATTTTAATAAATTCATATATGACATATATATTTAAAGAAGTTGGAACAAAACCGGATGTTTATTATAGTTTTTATAAATTGGAAATTAATAAACAATTCGTAAAAGCATACACCGCCTGTGGTTTATTTGATATTTTATATAGAACATTCTATTCACATATGACACAAAAAATAGATTTAAAAGTTCAATCAGAAATTGACGCATTATCTTTCACACATAAACTAAATAATATATGTTTATTAGCTCAATTTAATTATGCTTTTATTATGTCAGCTAACAAGGTACATAATTTTAATATTGAAGACCAATATTTTCAAGTTAGATTACAAATAGCATCACAATATATTGATATGATTTTAAAAAAATATAATAGTTCTACCGATGATAGTATTAAAGAATTTGCTGTAAATTTAACAAATATGTTACAATTCATTAATCAACATCAAAATATATTTATTGATTATGCTGAATGTAAACAAATTATAACTTCCTCATTGGCTCCAATCAATGATATGAAAAATCCGTTTGATATTACAGCTATGAGTGGATTATATTTTAATACACCGACCGTAACAATGACTCCAACACCTACTCCGGTATTAACGCTTGATGAAAATTTTAAAATATATTTAGGAGATGGAACAACTAATGGTATTAAGCATTTAGCAGAAGAAACAATTACAAAATTACAAACTGCGATTGATAGTATTAATATATTTAATCCATCTACTTTTTTTAATTCTAAATTTAATACCTCAACAACTCATCCATTTAATAATAAAACACTTAAAACAAAAAGAAATGAGCTTATTGCTTCTCTTGCAAAAATACAAACACCAATTATTAATAAAAAGGAATTAATAGATTATAATATTAAAGCAACCAAAAGTATTGTATTACCTTTGCTACCTTCGCAAAAAAAATCTATTCCATCAGAAATTCAAAAATTAAAAGAATTATGCGAAAGTCAAAATGATGAAATAAATAACTTAATAACAGAATCTAAAAAATTTATTGTATTATTACTAAAAAAATTAAAAACAAAATTACCTAAATTTGATGAAGATCTAGAAAAAATGAAAGCAGATTTTGATAAGATAGATATTTCTGGTATTAAACCTAAATTTCAATCTGTTATTGATAATCAAACTATATTTTATAAAAAAATAAAAACAATGATTAAGAAAGTATTAGATAAATTAACAGTATTAACTTTATCTGCTGGTACAAATACATCAAAAAACAATCTTACGAGTATAGAAAAATCATATACCAGTAAGACTTTAAAAAATTTAATGAGAGACGAAAATAATGATAAAATAATTGACATATATCAACAAATAAAACAATATTTGTTTGAATTTAATAAACAAGTTAATGATGCTAAATTATTAGCGGAAGTTGAAAAAAAATTAGATCCAATGAAGAAATATTTTGAAGATGTAATAAATAAATTAATAGAAGATAATAAATATTTAAATAAACTTAGAGATGCTGAAAAAGCTGCTATACCAAATAATAAAAACTCATCTATAACTAAATCAGGAGGGTTGAAAGAAACAATTTATTATTCTATACTTGGGTCGATACAAGGTCCTAAAAAAGATTTAGATAATTTATTAGCGACAACACCTCGTGATAATAAAATGATTTCTAAAAAAATAGATGAAATTGATAACATTATTAAAAATAAAATAAGTGATATTGAGAAGAATGATAAGATTATAGAATTATTAAAAAAATATCTTCTTCCTTCTGTTCCACCTTTTAATAATCCTTTACCAGAACATCCATTAGTCTCATCCGCAGCACCAGCTCCAGCTCCAGCTCCAGCACCACCACTACCAGCACCAGCACCACTACCAGCACCACCACCAGCACCACTACCAGCACCACCAGTACCAGCTCCACCAACACCACCACCAGCACCAACACCAGCTCCAACACCAGCTCCAACACCAGCTCCAACACCAGCTCCAGCTCCAGCACCAGCACCAGCCCCAGCACCACAATCATCTTTATCTACGCTATCATTGGACATAAATGAACCAATATTTTTAGTTGATCTTGATTATACTTTAATATTTACGGGGAGATTTGAAACGGAGCCTAAAATTTATGATAAATTAGCTGAAGCTTTATCAGGTAAAAATAATATTTTTTTATTTACAAGAAATGATCTTGGTATAATTAGTTCTTTTTTTAGAAGCAATACTCCAGATAATTCATTAAAATATATACATAATGTAGAAGAAGAACTTACAAAACAAAATGTAGATGTTAAATTAGTAATTACACCACACGATATTGATTATAACGGTGGACTCGGAGATTACTACAAAAATGTCTTAAGTAATTTTGAAAAAACTAGAACGACAAGCATTTCTGTGGTTAATGAAAAAAATAAAACAGAAACAGACAAAGTATTAATGTTTATATATGTTGTTAAAAAATTGTATAAAATGGGATACAAAAAATTTGTTTTTATAGATCGTGAGAAGATTATCTTATCTGCTCTTAAAGAATTAGCATTACTTATCAATAAAAGAGCAACAGAATATCCCGATTTTGAATTACAATTAATTAATATTGACATTGAAAGAAAATATCCTGATTGGTTATCTGATGATGATTTTAATAGTATTAAATATAGCAATTTTCAAAATAATTTTAGTTCATATCATAATACATTATACTCTACAAGACGACAGATAATAATAGACCCTTCTAAAGTGAATGAAATATTAGACACTCCGGAACCAGTAGCACCGTGACAAATATTAGCGTATGATATTTCCTGAACCAATAACAATAATATAAGTTCCGATGGCAAAAACAAAAAACTAAACACATCTTCTAGGACATTTACTACATAAACCAATTCTTTAGTTGTAATAGAATTAAAAATAATAAAAGAATTATAAAAATAATTCTAGCATTGTTTTTTTGAACACCATCAAAACCTTCCTCAAATAATCCAAACATCATAATTATTATATATTTAGATTTTTATATATTATTTTTGTTTTTTGTTTTTTGTTTTTTGTTTTTTGTTTTTTGTTTTTTGTTTTTTGTTTTTTGTTTTTTGTTTTTTTTTAATTTATTTCATAAATCCACATCCATATTGGATTGCGGTGTTAATATCCATATCATCTTTATCACCTATTTTTTCCACATTTGTCTTAATAGATTGTAATAAAATAGGATCACATAAATGCCAATCAGCCAATTTATCTTTGTTTTTGAAGGTAATCATTTTTTTCTCTTGTAAATTACCTTTTCCAGTTACTCTTTTAAGATAATCACTTACAACAGAATAAGAACCCTGCCAAGATTTCAAATTTGGAGTTTCTTTTTCATTTATAGTTTGACAATGATTATATTGTTTCTTATCTTCATCCATATACTTAATACAATATTTATAAGTTTTATTAGTCATATCCTCATTTTGTTCAAACTCAACTAAATCATTACTTGTCGGTAAAACATCCACCATCTTTTTATTATCTTTACTATCTTTACTATCTTTGTCAAAAAATTCAGTATTGGTATTGGTGTGATTGATGTTTTTATTATTATTATTGTTATTATGTAATTCAATATGGTTATTAAGAAATTTTTCTAAATTATCTATGCTACGAACACCTTTAAAAAAGATTGGTTTGTTTGTTTCATTCATTAAACAAATAGCTGGAACACTCTTAACACCTAAAGTCTTACAAATACCTTTTGAATTTTCTTCTCCACAATTAACTTTATTAAAGACAACTTTGTTTGCGTATTTTTCTCTCAATACATTCCATTGTTCATTTAAAAATTTTTGAGAATGAGGGCAACTATCACTATAAAAAACATAAAACTCTAAAACACCATTTGTAAAATGTTCCACTCTAGCACAACAATTACCCATCAAAAATAAATAAACTATCACCGTAAATAAAAGTAATATCGTGAAATTAGTCCAATAATTAGTCATAATCATTATTGTATTTTTCTATTTTATTTTTGATTAAGAAAAAAACTGATTTTTAAATTATTCGGATATTATAAAAGATAATATACAATGTCAAATCGGGTAAAGGGAATAAAATCCTGTAGCAATTTAAGAGAACTGATTGGCAATGGTAATAGTAATGCTATGAATACACCCCAAAATTTATTTAAAGCAAAAACAACCGACGATATCAAATACGAAAAAAATGAAAAAAATGAGACAAGACCTAGTTCAGCCCCTGTTTTTAATTTAAATTACGTTGAAACTATACGACGTTTAATAGCCAAAGATAATAATGTCCTTAATAGTAATCTATTATTTGAGATTTTCCGCCGAGTTTCACCTATTTTTGAAAATGAACCGCAATTATTAGAATTAAACGGACCCATCTATGTTTGCGGTGATATCCACGGACAATTTGACGATTTACTTAAAATATTCCGAAATATAGGATATCCTCCAACATCAACTGTTTTGTTTTTGGGTGATTATGTGGATCGCGGGGATTCCAGCTTGGAAGTGATCGCACTTTTATTTCTCCTCAAAATCAAATATCCTAAACATATTTATATGACCCGTGGTAATCACGAATGTCACACAATTAATATGATGTATGGATTTTACGAAGAATGTCAAAAAAAAACAAACTTAATGGTCTGGAAAGCGTGTAATCGTATTTTTACAATGCTACCAGTTGCCGCTGTTATTGAAAAAAAAATATTCTGTGTTCACGGTGGTATATCACCCAAACTAGATAACCTCCGACTCATTAATCAAATCAAAAAAGGTACGAAAATACCAGATACTGGACTCTTATGTGATTTAATGTGGGCTGACCCCGGTAATCATAATGAAGAATGGCAAAAAAATGATCGGGGATGTTCATACACTTTTAATGATAAAACAATCAAAACATTTATGGCTAACAATAATATTGACCTGGTTTGCCGAGCTCATCAATGTGTTGATTCTGGATACGAATTCTCTTTTGGAAAAAAACTTGTAACAATCTTTTCCGCACCTAATTATTGCGGTGATTATGGAAACTCAGCCGCAGTTATGAAAGTAGATAAGGACCTAACTTGTTCTTTTGTCATCCTACGACCAGTCGCATACATACCCAAAAATAATAAAAAAGCAAGTTTAATGAATCATATCAATTAATTCTAACTATTATATTTTTTAGGAAAAAGTAATAGTTAGAATTAATGGTGTTTTTTTGGGGCGGCTGCTAAAAAATATAAAAAATTGATTAGAAATAATAATTATCACAAAAATAAAAACATAACCAAAACATAATCTGATACTGAAATGGAATATCCGAATATTAATTTTGGAACTTATCGGCTTGGTAATGATACTAGAACAGCTCTTCTAGATGCTATTAAAAACGGATATCGTGGTGTTGATACTGCGTCTCTTTATAAAGTAGAACATCTTGTCGGTCAAGTTATTGATGAAAACCAAATTAACCGTTGTGAACTATTTTATACCACCAAACTGAATCCGAATTTATACGCGAAATCTGAATCAGAAATAAAAGATGCGATTGTCATTAGTCTAGAAAGCTTGCGAACCAAATATATTGACCTCTTTTTAATTCATAAACCACAAGAAGAACATATTATTAAATGTTGGAGTGTTCTGGAAGAATTTTATCGTCAAGGTATTATTAAAAACATCGGGGTTAGTAATTTTGATATTCATCATATGGAAATGATCCGTGATTTCTCGTCTGTTCCGATTTATACAAACCAGATTGAACTATCACCCTTCTTAAAACGCCCAGGTGTTGTTAAATATATGAATGAACATAATATTAAGGTATCTGCTCATTCATCAATGGCAAAAGGTGAAAAGTTTGACGATGAAACAATTGTTAAAATCGCTAACAAGTATGGTAAGACACCGGCACAAATTATGCTAAAATGGGGATTACAAAATAATTATCATATTATTCCTCGTTCCAGTAAAAAAGCTCATATCATTGAAGATATTACACTTAATGACTTTCATATTAACAAAGAAGATATGGAAGAATTAAATAATATCAATATTACCCATATTACTCATCCTCAATACAAATACAGAACATAAAAAAAATGTTTCAAAATCTTTAAGTTTTAGTTTGATTTGATTTTATTTGTTTTTTTATTTGTTTTTTTATTTGTTTTTTTCTTTGCTTTTTTATTTGTTTTTTTCTTTTGTTTTTTTGTTTTTCCACCACCATTAATTAATTCTTTTTTACAACAAATTTTACCATTTGGTATTGCCGATGGGTCAATACCACCAATAACATCAATTGTTTCTAATAAATATTCTCTTGATATAAGTGGGAATGTATCAAAAAAATCTAAATAATCAAGATATGTCATATAATTATCCATATTATATGCGCTTTTTATAGTTTGATCATCAACAGTACAATTATTATACGTTCCACATAATGTGAGTCTAAAAGTTTTTATAGATAATCCAATAATTTCCCAGTCTTGCATTGTATCTAATATATGAGTTTTAAATCCACCATCACCCTTAAAATCTGATTTTGACAAAATAGTTTTAACACTTATATCTTTTGATTTGACAGGTGGTATTTTAATTAATTTTAATTCTCTTTCTAAATCATCTATATATCCCTCAATACAAGGTAATTCTAAAGAAAATTTTTTACATAATGTTACGTATTTATCTGAGATTAATTCAACCCAATCAATTATATATTGTTCAGAACTTTTTTTATTAACTGAATTATAATATGTTATATATTCATCCAATAATGTTAATTCGTGTAAATAAATTGATAAAATATATAAAATTTGATTTGGTAATTTATTATAATGGTCAAAATGTATAACTTTTTTTAGATTTTCACGTATCAATAATTTTAAATCATCATATGATAAAGATGGGTTATTTTTAATTGTTAAAAACAATAGTTTATATTTATTTAATTCATCATCTAAAAATTCTAAATGTGTGCTTGTTAATATTTTAACTATTTTTTCTAAAATAGCATCACATAATTTATTTTGTTGGTTTGACATAATTATTATTTTATATATTAGAAAAAATCAAAACCACCTTTAATTTTTATTTTTGCTCTTTCAATCTGAAAATAATGTCCGTTCTAGATACATTAATAAAGCAAATTAAATCATTTGACAGTGATACTTTAATCTCACGTTGATTATGTTCATTATTTAATTCAGTAATGAACGTATTAATCATACTTTCAATCGTTGAAATCCGAATGCGTTTAATATTAAATATATCAGTTATACGATTAACCATTCCTTGCCAAAATCGTATATTTTGATTAAAAT
>JACCDX011079507.1_pt1 | contig 54433 bp, 42 predicted proteins | sample 7449681 | NCBI WGS metagenome assembly JACCDX01 (sample SAMN15323450, study PRJNA562643) | freshwater metagenome | isolation source: river surface water | place: USA:Blue River Watershed | collected 2017-08-18
AAAATCATTATCATTATTATAGTTTAAATATGTATAAAAATTTGTTAAAAAAAATTGTTGTTGAGAGCTAGTAAAAGAATTTTTTATTTTATTGATTAAAATACCTTCATATTCTTTAGATAATCGTGATAATGGATTTTTTTCAATAAAATGAACTATATCAAAAATATTATTTTCTTGCATTTTATTTTATTTATATATTTCTTTATTTCTTTATTTCTTTATTTATATATTCTTTATATATAAATAAAATTGTAAATATTTACGCATTTTATTTCACCTAAAATAACATATTCCTTAATAATTAGATATAAAGGTTATATTTCCTAAACCAAAATAAACGGTATTGTAGATGTTACCTTGTTGGGCAACAATACGACTAAGTTGATTATAATTGGAAAGAGTATTTCCGGTAACATTAGAAAGTGTATTATCTAAAACTTGAATAGATACAGCCAAAGCGTCAATTTGAGCTTGAATATTTGACATCTATGTAAATATTTTATCTAACCTTTAGTTAGATAAAATAACATATTATTTTTCTAAAAAAAAAATAAAATATATGTTATATTTTAATATATATTTTTCTCAAAAAAAGGTGTAATAATCTTTATACAGTTATTTTTATTTATAAAAAAATTTTATTTAATATTCAATCATTACACAACCATTTGCTCCTGAATAATATGACGATCCTCCACCACCATATAATAAACCATTGCTACCAGCTGTTGCTGTAGCACCTCTTCCACCTCCCCCAAAACCAAATGCAGATGAACCTCCAGCACCTGCAAAAGTGGTTCCAGTACTACCTGCTGTACCAGATTGTCCAGTAACACGAATATCTCCTACTCCTGTTCTAGGTCCACCTGCTCCAGCATATGTACTAACTGATGTATCTGCTCCAAATCCACCAACAGCACTACATACAATAACAGAATTATATGTAACAGTTGTTGTTCCTCCTTGTGTTTGTTGTCCGCCACCAACACCAATAGAAATTGTCATTGTTGTACCGGGTGTAACATCTAAATATGTAATTGAACCTGCACCTCCTCCTCCACCAGACCCACCTGCTGTAGTATTTGAACCACCTCCACCACCTCCAATAGCTATAATTTTAACACGAAATACATTAGATGGTATGGTATAAGAACCGGAAGCAGTAACAAAACCGGCATCTAAAACAGGTAATGTTTTTTGTTTTGCATTTTGAAAAATATTACCATTCATAATTATATCACTTGTTACATTTAGACCATTGGTGATTACAGCGTTACCTAAAACGCTTAAAGCACTATTAAAATCAGTTGTAATAATAGAAGGATTTGGTTGAATTTGTAAACCAACATTGCGTTTAAAAAAATATTCAAAATCGGGGTCTGGAGCACCACCTCCTTGAACACCAAAATATAAATATGAATCATTAGAAACATCTTGTGAAAATGTCCAATTACGACCTGCCATAGTGAATTGATTATAAACATTTCCTGAAATAGAACCAGTAATATTACTATCTATTTGAGATATATTACGAACTACCAATACTGTTCCATTTTGTATAGTTGATGATACGTCTGGACCCATAGTTACATTCCCACTAATTCGTGCATTTCCATTAATTTCCAGCGTTGCTAATGGATTTGTTGTATTTAATCCGAGGTTTCCAAAACGGTTCATAAAAAGGTTACCATTTCCAATGGATAAATTTCCATTTATTATGGCATTTCCTTGTACATCTAAATTTGCTTTAGGTACTGATGTCCAAATCCCAATATTTCCATTATTTACTATTAAATTTCCATTAGTTACACTAATATTCCCATTACTCATCACTAAATTTCCAACAGTAGATAAAATATTTCCACTACTTATCAATAAATTACCGGTCGGTAATGTTAAATTTCCATTAATTACATATGAATTATTAACAGTTAAATTTCCAGTTGCTAAATTTCCTAAACCATAATAAACAGTATTATAAATATTAGATTGTTGAGCTACAATGCGACTTAATTGGTTGTAATTAGACATTGTATTTCCGGTAATATAATTAAATTGTCCTTCTAAGTTACCAATGGCTGCATAAATATTTGCTAAATCGCCAGCACAACTACAAGACATTTTTAAATAAAATAACTTCTATTTTATAAAAATATATTTTTTTGAATAAAAATAAACAAAAGTAAAAATTGTATATTTTATAGAAAATCAAATAAATCCAATAGCAATCCATTGAATTACATTATTTGTCGTGTTTGTTGAATTGTTCGTATTTTTACAATAAACAGTAGCAGTAGAAGTACCTGGATTCACTGATATACATGTTGATTCAGGATTACTTCCAGACCTTGCTGTTGCTGTAACAATGGGTGCAGATGCAAATGTAATACCAAATGTAATTGTAAAAGGACCTACAGTAGTATTTGCAGCAATATTACCAATTGAAAGAGTGCCTGTTAGTATTGTAAAAGGTGAAGTTAAATTACTAATCGTACTTGCAAATTGAAACCCTCCGGCTGATATCATACTTCCTGTAACATTCGCATCTCCTTTTACATCTAACCTATATTGAGGATTTGTATTACGAATTCCAATACGATTATTTATATCATCAATCCAAAATGTACCATTATCAACATTTACATTTCCGTATATCACAACATTCCCACCAATATCCAAAATTGCGTCTGGTGAAACATTTTGAACTCCAATACCTCCAATACCGATTATTAAATTACCTCGTGTCATACTAATATTTCCATTACTTATTACTAAATTACCTCGTGTCATACCAATATTTCCATTACTCATTATTAAATTACCTTGTGTCATACCAATATTTCCATTACTCATTACTATATTACCTTGTGTCATACCAATATTTCCATTACTCATTACTATATTACCTTGTGTCATACCAATATTTCCATTACTCATTACTAAATTACCATTAGTTATACCAATATTTCCATTATTCATTGCTAAATTACCAGTAGTTATACCAATATTTCCATTACTCATTGCTATATTTCCTATTGTTGATATCAGATTACCATTTGGTAAAATTAAATTGCCATTATTTAATAATAAATTTCCTGTATAATTAACATTTGCATAAGTTAAATTACCGCTAATTGTATAATCACTATTTACAGTTAAATTTCCTGTAGTTAAATTTCCTAAACCATAATAAATAGTATTATAAATATTAGATTGTTGAGCAACAATGCGACTTAATTGATTATAACTTGAAAGTGTATTTCCAGTAATTAAGTTAATTTGAGCTTGAATATTACCTAATACTTGATTAATTGCATTAATATCAGCACTACTCATTTTTAATTTTTATAAATATATACTATAATTTTACTATATATTTTTCTAGAAAAATAAACAAAAAGTTAAAAAAATATAAAAAAATATAAAAAAAATATATAAAATAGTATTAACAACAATACATTGATATTGCTCCATTATCAAAATTACCACCACCACTTGATATTTGAATATATTTTAATAATCCAGTTGTCATTTGAACGAAACCTGCTCCTTGTCCTGCACCACCAGCATTATTAAATCCTTGCCAACTACAACTCCATACATCATTACCACCTGTTGTTCCAGATTTAAATAATTGGATAATTAAAGTTGTTAATACACTTGCTGCTGGAACATTTGTCCATAAATTTATTCTGTCTGTTGTTGCAGTACCTGCACCAGAGCCGCTTGTCCAAACAACAGCATCATAACCAGTTGTTTGCCAACTTCCAATTGTTGTGGCAACCCGTAAAAATGGGTCAGTTGTTCCTGTTGAATTTGACATTACACGAATATTGATAACAATCATGGTAGAATTATCTGGGAAAGGAGTTGTATTATTAAATGTTGATGCTGAAGGGAATGATTGATATGATACAATATTTTGAAGAGCTCCTTGACATCCAGTATTAAAACTAACGATTCCAGTAATATTTGCACTTCCTTTTACATCAAGAGTATATTGAGGGTTTGTGTTATTAATCCCAACACGATTATTTATAGGATCTGTCCATACTAAACCATTATCAACATTTAAATTTCCTGTAATAATTGTATTACCATTGACGTGTAAATTAGCAACTGGATTTGTAGTCCAAAGCCCAAGATTACCAAAACGATTTAAAAATAAATTACCATTTTGAATATTTAAATTACCATTAATAATCGCATTACCATTGACATGAAGATTTGCTAAAGGATTTGTGGTTGAAATCCCAAGATTACCAAAACGGTTCATAAAAAGATTACCATTACCAACTAATAAATTACCATTTATTATGGCATTCCCTTGTATTTCCAAATTTGCTTGAGGATTTGTAGTATTGATACCTACACGATTACTTGTTGTATCTATCCATAATAAACCATTATTAACATTTAAATTTCCCGTAATTATTGAATTACCATTCACGTGTAAATTTGCCATTGGTGAAGTTGTCCAAAGCCCAAGGTTACCAAACCGGTTCATAAAAAGATTACCATTTTGAATATTTAAATTTCCGTTTATTATGGCATTTCCATTCACATGAAGCTTTGCTTTAGGTGTACCTGTAGCAATCCCAACATTTCCACCCAATGGATTTAATATAAGTGGTAAGGTTCCACCATAACCACCCACTCCAATATAACCTACGGCGTTTGTATCATCTGCTCCACCAAAAAGTGTTGTCATAAAATTAACTGTATCATATGCATAAAAAGCGTGTTGATTGGGATTTTCATTAAGATTATATAAAGCACCATTTTTATTGATATATAAACCATTATAAGTATAAATGTTACCATAGTTATAAATATCTGAATTATATACGGTAAGATTACCAGTAAGTTCTGATTCACCAAAAGCGTTGAAGCGTTCATATACGGTTAAATTTCCGTTTAGTATAGAAAAGTCACCGGCTTGTAAAATACAATCATTTCTTATATAAAAATTATTACCATACACATTTGCTCCAATATTAGCATCTCCAGCTACATCAAATGCATATATTGGTGACGGATTATTAATTCCAACATTTCCAATATAATAAATATTTCCAGAACCATTTCCATTAATCCATTGACTACTTCCACCACCACCTCCACTAAAAATATTACCATTTTGATAAAGATTACCAGTAAAATTAATATTCCCCGTTACATCAAACTCAAATTTTGGAGTTGATGTTCTAATACCCACATTACCATTTGTAACATTATAATAAATATTAGGACCACTTGTTGTCCATTGACTACTTATATAAGGAGAATTATTTTGAAAAAGGTTTCCCGCAAAATTAATATTGCCTAATACATCAAGCTCAAATTGAGGAGTTGCTGTTCCAATCCCCACATTACCGCTATTATAATAAATATTAGAACCACTTGTTGTCCATTGACTACCTATATAAGGAGCACCATTTTGAAGAAGATTACCAGAAAAATTTAAATTTCCACTAATATTTGCTGCACCAGCTACATCAAGCATATACATTGGGTTACTAGTACCAATACCTGCATTACCATTTAATAATATTAAATTACTTGTTCCAATAATATTTCCTGAAATTCCAAGGTTACCTAAAACATTTGCGTCAGCATTCATAATTGTATTAGATGATATATTGGCTCCGCCAGCTACATCAAGCATATACATTGGATTACTGGTACCAATACCAGCATTACCATTTAATAATATTAAATTACTTGTTCCAATAATATTTCCTGAAATTCCAAGGTTACCAAATACATTAGCATTTGAATTCATAATTATATCAGAAGTTATATTTGCCGTCCCAGCTACATCAAGCATATACATTGGGTTACTAGTACCAATACCCGCATTACCATTTAATAATATAAGATTTGAAGTTCCAATAATATTTCCTGATATTCCAATGTTACCAAATACATTTGCATTAGAATTCATAATTATATCAGAAGTTATATTTGCCGTTCCAGCTACATCAAGCATATACATTGGGTTACTAGTACCAATACCCGCATTACCATTTAATAATATTAAATTACTTGTTCCGATAATATTTCCTGAAATTCCAATATTTCCATAAACATTTGCATTAGCATTCATAATTGTATTAGAAGTTATATTTGCCGTCCCAGCTACATCAAGCATATACATTGGGTTACTAGTACCAATACCTGCATTACCATTTAATAATATAAGATTTGAAGTTCCAATAATATTTCCTGAAATTCCAATATTTCCATAAACATTTGCATTAGCATTCATAATTGTATTAGAAGTTATATTTGCAACCCCAGCTACATCAAGCTTATATAACGGATTTTGTGTTCCAATCCCAACATTACCATTTGGAATTAATACATTTGAAAACCCAATTAAATTTCCAGTAATATTTGCGTTTCCTAATAAATAAAATTGTTCATTTGCTACGGGTGATGTTCCAATAGTTAAATTACTTGATAAAGTTGTTATATTATTGGATAAATATAATATATTACCTACATTTGTTAATCCGATGGAGCCTTGGGCACTATAAGACATATTTAATAAAAAATATATATCTTTTTAAATATACTATTTATTTCATAGATATTATTTCTTTCTTTTTAACAAATTACTATTTGTTAAAAGAAATGGTTTAAAAATATATATTATAAAAATATATTATAAAAATGTATATTATAAAAAATAATTAACCTTCTAACAGTTCGTCTTTTTCTAAATTATTTTTATAAGCATAGAGTATTTTACGAACACCATCTTTAATATTTGATAATTCTAAATTATGACTTTTAACATAATTTTCTAATTTTGTTGTATCTAAATAATTATTAGAGCGTTTTGATGCTAATATTTTATTTTGCTCTTCTATACTAAAATTTTGCCATGTAAATTGTGGATCGACAATTTCGCGATACATTTCTAAAATTTCATTATGAGAAATTACATTTGGATTTGTAAAATTATAGGTTCCAACACTTTTTGTTTTCATCATATCTAAAGCAATGGGTAACAATTCTGGTAATATGGTCATTGAATTCGGAATGGAACAAATCTTTTCATAAGTCGTTATTTTTGTAATAAAGTTTCGCGGATTAACTGTTTCAGTGATAGGCATACGAATTTTAAGTTGAAGTACATTATTTTCATATAATTCCATTAATTGTTGAGTAAATCCTTTTATAATCGAGTATGATGAACCAAAAAAGTTGGGTTTTTCATTATCACTAAAACCGTGTTCTACAGATTCATCTTTATTTAAAATATGATTTTCATCAAAAGTGTAAACACATCCAGTACCGAGATATGTGTAATGAATATTGAGTTTATTACAAATATGTGCTAATAAAAGTGGAGAAAAAAGATTATCTCGTACATTTTCATAAAGTTTTCCATTTTGTTCAAGATAATCAATTGTAGTATATACTTTATCACCTATTTTTCCGTGTGTTCGGCCTATAAATGAAACAACATGAGTTGGTTTTATAGTTTCAATTTCATTGATTAAAGATTCTTTATTATCACAACGAGAAGTTCCTAATATATAATTAATATTTTCTTTTTGTAAAAGTTCAATAAATTGTTGACCAATCCAGCCGAAACCATATAAAAGTATTAACATCTTTTATATAAAAATATATAATATTTTAATAATTTATATAAAATAATAAAATATTTTGATAATTTATATAAAATAATAAAATATTTTGTATTTAAAAAATAAACCTAAAAATCTTCTTCTTTTATTTTTGAATAAACAAATGGTTTATTATAGTTATGTCCAATACTATATCCTAATAATAAAGATATTAAACTTGTCATAGCACATAATGTTCCAATAACAAGTGGTGAATAACTGTTATAAACACTTCTTTCACTACTATTTATTTCTAAAAAATATGGATTAGAACTTTGTCCAGAACACATATTTTGTAAACTTAACCATAAAGAAAGTGAATCTTTTTCAGCACAAAATTGCATACTACAATCTTTAGCTGTTAATCCAAGTTCATTATCAGCAATTGGTTCATTTGCCCCAGAACTTATACAAAATATCTCAATAAATTGTATAGATAATTGTAATAAAAATAAATAAGTAAATAAGTTATTTTTAAAAAGTATCATTTTTTTTATTTTTTTTTATTTATTTCTTTATATATATTTTAGAAATAAATAAAAAAAAATAATTTATATTATTTATGATTTTTTTTGGTTGTTTTTTTGTTTCTTTTTTTTTTATATTCTTCTTTTTGTTTATTTTTTTAACAAAGCAAAGCATCACATATACAACACAATATCGTAATTAAAGGCGAGTAACATCAATGAGTGGAAACTTCTCCATTCCGAATGAAACAATGTCGCGAGCTTGTTGGCTGAACATAGCCCTGAAATCGGCATAAACAGCCTCAGGCATTGCTTGATGAATGGTCAACACTTCGAAAAGACACTCGCGACGATCATTACTCGCCATATCTCTATAAGCAGTATGGCGCATCTTGGTGTAAAGTCGGGAAGTGTTGCTGTTAAAAGCATCAATCTCGGTCAACACATTTTTGAGCTCCACACTTTTTTCAAAGTACACCGCATAAAGCGATGAAATCTCATCAACTTTTAGAGTCATAGACTCCGAAGCTACGCACAGATCTGCTTGTTCTTCCCAGTCATCCGCATCTTCTGTTTCAACAGAGGTTGTGGAAATGGGCATAAGAGCAGTAATTGTTTCACGAATATTGAACTCTTCCTCTTTTTTCTTCGCTGCGGAAATGCTCTTCAAAAGCGTATCCAGCGAAATTTCTGATGGAAGTGCAGACGAAAGGGCCATAGTGGCACTTTCAAAAGCACTCTTTTTTGTTTCATAACATCGGATTAATCGAACGCGTTGGCGCTTGTGGCTCATGACTTCATCATATTCGGCTACTGACATATCTTTTTTGGTCATCCTCTCGGTTGTTGTCTCGTCACGGTTAGCAAGGAACCAAGTGGCAAAATCCTCGTATTGTCCAAGCGCAATCTCTTGCAATCGCAAGGAAGCGCATTTGTAGTCCAAGGTATAGCCACTTTTGGAATAATTGCTTTCTTTCACCATATTCGGGAAAATAAAAGATTCAATGCCATGTTTCGCCAAAAGGCGAACGACATCTTTCTGACACTCATCAAATTTGCGCTCCAAGCTACTCTTGTATTCCTTTGTCCGCGCACGGTGGTGCGGGATGGTTTTAAAAGAAGCATAGGAAGCAGATGAAAAATGTGTTGAAAGAGCGGCGGTAAGTGCGGGTAGCTCCAAAATGGAAAGATTTTCTTTTTTAATCCCAAATCGGCTCACTCCATCACGGTCAAAACCGTAACGGTCAAATCCGTCAGGACGATACCCATCACGACCGCATCCATAATAGTCAAATCCTTCACGATTGTAACCATCAAGACCGAAACCATCATAATCAAACCCTTCGCGGTCAAACCCGTTACGGTCAAATCCACGAGAGTTATATCCATCAGGTCCGAACTTTTTGTTTTTTGTTTCTCCATTCGCACGTGGCTTATGGGGCAGGATCCCTCCATCACACTGAGCTGAAGCTACCGCACCTTCCGGTGAAGTGGCGTCACGTCCCGATGTGTCGGAAGATGTCATAATCATAAGAGCTGACATCCTGTTTATTTAATTTAAACAGTTTTATTAGTCATTGTTATTATTCCATCATTTTTTTTTATGATATACATGTTTATAAAAAAATCATTATCGTAAATAGTTTTTGTTAACAAATAATTATTTGTTAACAAATTTTATAAAATAAAATGATTTATATATGATTTTCTATATGATTTATATATTATTTTTTGTATTTTTTTTGTATTTTTTTAATTAAAAATATGTTTAATTTTTTCTTCTATTGAAGTTAATCGTTGATCTAATTCTTTAATACCGTTAATTAATAATGCTGTAATTTCTGAATATCTTACAGTCATTGGATTTTCTTCTTTATGTGGTAAATCGACAACTTCTGGTAATACTGCATACATTTCTTGAGCAATAACACCAACTTTTCGTCCTGAATTTTCAGGGTCTGTTAAATAATTATAATAAACACCGCGTATTTCTCTTATTTTTTCTAATGAATTTTCTATTTCAGAAATATTTTTCTTAAATCTAATATCAGAAGGTGATGACCAATTTTGGTTATTAGATGCTGTTAATTTTACACCTTGACTTCCATCATATATATAAAGATCATTACTGCCATCATTTTTATAACCAAAACGCCATACATAATTATCTTTTCTAACTAATGCCATTGCAGCTAAATTATCTGCATCATCTGTTGTAATAGTTACTATACCATATTTATTAATATCATAATTATTATTCACACCAATATGAACATTACCATCAATTCTCATTCTATGATAAGTAGTTGGATAACCACCAACCCAAAGATTACCAGATATATTTGCATTTCCAGTAATAATATTTCCAGAACTAATATTTCCGGTAATTTGTGCTAGATCAGCTTTTAATGTATATCCTGTACCAGTCCAGTCAGCCATTCCTACTGAGTGTAAATTATAAGCACCTGTATTTGCATCATTTAAAATCCAATTTCCAGCACTATCTAACTTAAGAGACGCTACGATAGAACTATTATTTTCAATTTCAATACCAGAATTATTGTATGTAACACCGCCTTTATTTAATGTAATTGTTGGGTCTGTTACTTGAGTAATATTAGATGTAATGTATGTAACATTACCGCCTAAATAAATATTATCACCAGAAGCACCAATATAAATATTTTGGTTAGGACTTGAAGCATAACCAATATATAAATTTCCCATATTAGGTTGACCACCTAAAGTAATATTATTTGCTGAATCACGAGTTAAGAAATAACCAATATTTGAAGTATTAACAAATGTAACGTCTACTTGTGAAACATCATTAATTAAATAATTATTCATACTTAAATTTCCACTAAAACGCCCGCTACCATTGACATCTAATGAATATTGTGGATTTGAAGTATTAATACCAACACGATTTGTTGCCGAATTTGTATAAATTAAATTTGTATTTACATGTAAATTTCCTGATATATTTGCATCTCCATTTACATCAAGAGTGTATTGAGGATTATTATTATAAATACCAACTCTATTAGCATTAGCATCAACATATAAAGTATAACTATCAATAAATACATTACCAAAAAGATAAGCATTACCGGAAACATTAAATAATCCAGTAATATTTGCGTTTGTAGTTTGAATAGTACCTGTTGTAAGTATATTAGCACTAATAAGTGTTCCTTTAATATTTGCTTCACCTTCAACATTTAAAGCATCAAGTACATTAATATTTACAGAAGTTATATTTTCGCTATTATAAATATTAACAGTAAAAAGATTACCTTCTATATAAGTATTTCCATTAATATAAGTGGTTTTATCAACATAAAGATTTGAAGTCCAAATATTACTATAATTCGTAATATTACTTGAATAAATATTTGCATTAAAATAAGCGTCACCATAAATAGCAATATCAGAATTAGCTTGGAAACCATTTGTATAAATATCATTATTTACAACCAAATCATTAACAACGCGAGCTGAACCATTTACATCTAAATCATATGCTGGTGATGATGTATTAATACCAACACGATTTGTAGTACTATTTGTATAAATCACATTTGTATTTACATATAAATTACCTGCTATATTTGCATCTCCATTTACATCAAGAGTATATTGAGGATTATTATTATAAATACCAACTCTATTAGCATTACTATCAACATATAAAGTATAACTATCAATAAAGACATTACCGAAAAGATAAGCATTACCGGAAACATTAAATAACCCAGTAACATTAGCATTAGTAGTTTGAATAGTTCCGGTAGTTAATATGTTTGAGGTAATAAGAGTTCCTTTAATATTTGCTTCACCGTCTACACGAAGTCTATCTAATACATTAATATTGACGGAAGTTATATTTTCAGAATTATAAATATTAACAGTAAAAAGATTACCTTCCATATATGTATTACCATTGATATAAGCAGTTTTATCAATATAAATATTATCAGAATAAATATTTTCATAATTAATAATGTTAGAAGAATAAATATTTCCGGAGTAATAAGATACACCTAATACATTTAATACATTTGCAACTTCAATATTTGAAGTATATATATCTTGGTCGTGTATAATATTACCACGACTATAAATATTTCCATTAACATTAGCATCTCCATTAATATCTAAAGTATATAATGGATTTAAATTATTTATACCAATTCGATTATTTATACCATCGACATATAATACATTATTATTTACACGAAGATTACCAGCAATATTTGCATCTCCATTTACATCAAGAGTATATTGAGGATTATTATTATAAATACCAACACGATTTGATACACTATCAACATATAATGTATAACTATCAATAAAGACATTACCGAAAAGATAAGCATTACCAGAAACATTAAATAATCCGGTAACATTTGCATTTTTAGTTTGAATAGTTCCGGTGGTTAATATGTTTGAAGTAATTAAAGCTCCAACCACATTTGCTTCACCAGAAACTTGAAGACCATCTAATACATTAATATTTACTGAAGTTATATTTTCAGAATTATAAATATTAACAGTAAAAAGATTACCTTCAATATAGGTATTTCCATTGATATAAGCGGTTTTATCAACATAAATATTATCAGTTTGAAGATTTCCATAATTAATAATATTTGATGTTTCTAAATTACCTTCAATATAAACGTTTCCGTGTGCTACAGTAATATCGAAAATTTCTAAATTAGATGTTGTAATATCAAAAGTATTATTAATATTAGAAGTTTGAAGATTACCGGAAACGGAAACACCATTTGTATTTAATATATTTGTAACCGTTAAGTTAGAAGTAGTAATATTGGAATTATTTTTAATATTATCTGAAAAGATGTTTGAATTAGAATTGGTTATATATAAATTACCATACATATATGTATTTTTATTTATACTTATATTTCCATGAATATTAGCATTACGATTAACAGTTAGATTTCCAATTATATTAGAATTACTATTCACTGTTAATAAACCGATTATATTTGCATTTCCTGTTTGAATGGTTCCGCTAGTTAATATATTTGAAGTAATAGTTGTTCCAATAATATTTGCTTCACCAAAAACGCGAAGTCCATCTAATACATTTAAATTTACGGATGTTATATTTTGAGTATTATAAATATTGACTGAAAAAAGGTTTCCTTCCATATAAGTATTTCCATTGATATAAGTTGTTTTATCTATATAAATATTGTCACTATAAATATTTTCATAATTAATAATATTAGAAGAATAAATATTTCCAGAAAAATATGAATCACCATCAACAACTAAAGTACTAGTTACTTGAAGATTTTGAGTAATAATATCATTACTACAATTAATATTACCATATGCATCTAAATTACCATAAATATTTACATCATGTGCATTAATAATATTTGCATATAATACATTAGGTAAATCAATATTACCATAAATGGTAAGATTACCACGAATAAAAATATTAAATACATCAAAATAATCGGTAACATTGCCACGAAGAGCGTTGAAACCAGCAATATTTACTTGAAGCCATGGGGGATAAACTATAGTATTACCGATAGTAAGAATATTAGCATATAAATTACTTGTAAGAAGATTACCAGCAATATTTGCGTTAGTAGCAACAAGATTGACAAGATTAGCTTCTAAACATTCAACTTTAAGATTTTTGTAAACATTTAAATTTGCAACATCAAGAGTATTTGAAACATTACCATAAGAAAAATTAATAATATTTGCAGTTACATTACTTTGTAAATAAGTATTACCGCGTACAGTAAAATGATTGGAAACATTACCAGATAAATAATTAATAACATTTGCATTAATATCTTTATTAAAGTAAGCAATATTAGCAACATTTAAGTTGGAAGTATTTGTAAAATTGGCTACATTAATATTGTTTGTAATATTAATAGAATTTGAAACATTCCCATTATTAAAATTGATAACATTTGCTAATATTTCACAATTTGATTTAAGAAGATTTCCAACAGTTAAATTTCCGACATAAAGATTTCCATACACATTACCATTTTGATAATTAATTACATTTCCTTCCATATTATGCCGTACAATTAAATTACCAGAAATATTACCATTTTGGTAATTAATAATATTTGCATTAATATCAAGAGTAAAGTTTGAAATATTTGATACATTTAAATTGGATACATTTAATGTATTAGAAACATTACCATGAATATAATTAATTACATTACCATGTATTTCAGTATTGGATTGAATACGATTATTTACAATTAAATTTCCAGCATAAAGATTTCCGTAAACATTACCATTTTTGTAATTAAGTACATTTGCTTCAGTATTATAATCTAAATAAGTATTTCTAAAAACGCGGAAATCGCGATATACATTACCATCATTAAAATTAATAATATTAGCAAGTATATCATATTTAAAAGCTGATTGATAATCAACAATAAGATTGCCAATTTGAGCAATATTTGATACTGTTGATTCTTCAGCAAAAGTAATATTTGAATAAGTGTCATTAAAAACAGAGTAGCCATAAACTTGAAGATTACCAATTGTAAAATCATTTTTAACATTACCAGAAGTAAAATTAATCACATTACCATTTGTATCTTTTCCAATAAATAATTGGTCACTTGCAAAAATATTACCAGCACCTAAATTTCCCGCAATATTTGCTACAACAACTACAATGCCATTACCTGCAATACCATCTAACTTTATATTACCTAATACAGCAACATTACCCGCAACTAAATTACCATAAATATTACCATTATTATAATTGACAACATTTGCTCTTAATACATTTCCAACTCGTAAATCTATTCCAATATTTAAATTACCAGTAATATTACCATTACCATAATTAATAACATTTGCAGTAATATCACGGGCAAAACGAGAAGAGCCACCGACATCAAGATTTGCGGAAATATTTCCAGAAACATAATTGATAACATTTGCGGTTGTATCTAAACCAACTCTTAAATAATTATTAATATTTGCGTTCCCAACAAAAAGATTTCCATATACATTTCCATTATGATAATTAATTACATTACCAGTAGTTAAATTTCCAATAGTTAAATCAATACCAATATTTACATTACCAGTTGCATTACCATTATTATAATTAATAATATTTGCATTAAGGTCACGAGTAATACGGGTATTTCCGCTAATATTTAGGTTACCAGAAATATTACCACGAGTATAATTGATGGTATTTGCGGTTAAATCTAAACCAATATTTGCAAAACGCTGAATATTTACATTACCAATGGCTAAATTTGCATATACATTACCATTATTAAAGTTTATGACGTTTCCACTCATTAAACGAAGTACGGAAAGATTACTTGTTTCTAAATTGCCAGAAACATTACCACGATTATAATTTACAATATTTGCAGTTGTAATACGACCTATACTAAAATCGGTTGTTACATTACCATTACCGTAGTTAATAACGTTTGCGGTAACATCATTATTAAAACGAGAAACATTTGTTACATTTAAATTACTAACGGAAAGATTTCCAGAAACATTACCGCGATTATAATTGATTACATTACCGCGCATATTAATATTGGATTGAAGTATATTTCCAACAACTAAATTTCCTGAATAAAGATTTCCGTAAACATTACCAACATTATAGTTAAGAACATTTGCTTGTGTATTATAATCTAAATAAGTGTTTCTAAAAACGCGGAAATCGCGATATACATTACCATCATTAAAGTTAATAATATTGGCAAGTATATCATATTTAAAAGCGGATTGAAAATTAACAATAAGATTACCGAGTTCGGCAATATTTGTAATAGTTGATTGTTCTGAATATGTAATATTTGAATAAGTGTCATTAAAAACAGAATAACCATAAACTTGAAGATTGCCAATAGTAAAATCACCAGTTACATTACCATTTTGGAAGTCAATAATATTTGCTGTAGTTTGGGCATCAACATAAAGATTACCATCCATAAGTATATTATGAGCATTTACATTTCCATAAATATTGCCATCATTATAATTTAAAATATTTGCATCAGTACGTTGAGCAAGTTGAACATTTTTTAATACAGCAAAGTTTGTACCAACAAATGTATAAATATCATTAAGTGTATCAGGATCAAAAGATGTACTAAAACCACTTAAAATGAATTGTACTAAATAATTTAAGTTAAAAGGTGTAAGTTTATAATCATATGTAATTAAACAACCTAATGACATATTTGCTAATTTTTTATCAGTATTACTTGCAATATAATTTCTATTTGTGCTAAATGATGAATAATCATAATTTAATTTAGCAGTAGCTACTAAATAATCTTCTCCATAACCATTTAAATAAAAATTTAAATCATCCTCTATTTGATAACCCATTTCAATCGTTACTAAATACCATGTACCTACAACAAAACCACTACTTCTTATTTTATCACCTACACCTGTTGAATTAATAGAAAATTCAACATCTGTATAATTAATATTACTTGTAGGATAACGAGTTAATGTAATACCTACACTATCATCAATACTAGGAATAGAGAATTGAGCAATTCTTTCAAAATCTGTTGACATTACTTTATCAAATCTAAAAAGAGCACACATAGTAAAACCTTTTTCACCTTCGTTAAAAAGACCACGATAAGTACCAATTCTAAAATTAATAGATTCATCTAATGGCCAATACATAAATTGATTTTTAGCACTACCTGTTTGATATAAAAATTGTACAAATGATGTATTTAAATAACCACCTGTTCCATAAAAAACTGGTTTATTTGCAGTAACTGGTTGAATATAACCATCCCATACAGTTACTTTACTTAATGTATTTAAACTTGTTAAATGTTTTGCTTGAACATTTATTACGGGGTCATATGGAATTGGAACTTGTTGATAAATAATATCACCATAATCGGCAATAGCTACAGTAAATGGTGTACCATCTTTCATTAATATATCACCTTTCATAATTAAATTTTGATTTACCGTTAAATTACCTACTTCTACATTATCTAAATCAACCATTGGGCCTGTATCACCTGTATAACCCGTAAAACCAGTAGCACCAGTATAACCCGTATAACCCGTATAACCTGTAGCACCTGTTTCCATTGCATCACCTGCAGGGCCCGTAAAACCAGTATAACCCGTATAACCTGTATAACCTGTTGCACCAGTTTCCATTGCATCACCTGCAGGACCTGTAAAACCAGTATAACCTGTATAACCTGTTTCACCTGTAAAACCTGTAAATCCAGTATAACCCGTATATCCCGTATAACCTGTATAACCTGTATATCCCGTATAACCTGTATAACCTGTATAACCTGTAAAGCCTGTATAACCTGTATAACCTGTATATCCAGTATAACCCGTATAACCTGTAGTACCAGTATAACCTGTAAACCCAGTATAACCGGTATAACCAGTTATTTCAGGACCAGTGTAACCAGTATAACCGGTATAACCGGTTTCACCAGTATAACCTGTATAACCCGTATAACCAGTATAACCTGTAAACCCAGTATAACCTGTAGCACCTGTTTCAAAAGCCTCGCCTGGTGCACCAGTATAACCGGTATAACCGGTATAACCGGTATAACCAGTCGGACCAGTATAACCGGTATCACCGGTGGCACCGGTATCACCAAAAGGACGAGTAGACCGTTTAATTAAACCGGAAGGGTCAATATACATATTTGGCATTAAATTAGTTGTATCATTGTAAGTATTTGCTAAATAAAGTTTAGGCATAACAACATTACCAAAGACATTTAAATTAGCTATTTCTGCATTACCATAAAAAGAAGCATTTGTTGCAAGTATTTCGTGAGTATCAACTAATTTTTGGGCAACAACAACTTCAGCTTTAAATATTTCAGTATTTATGGGGTTTGCATTTTGATAAACATGAGGAGGATTAGATAAAGAATTATTAGGAGTAGTATTTCCAGTGGCTATGGAACCTTGAAATCCTTTTTTTATATTATTATTTTTATTAAGAAAATTAAATTTATCCATTTTTTATAGAAGATAAATATATAACTATTTATTCTTTATATAAAATTTATTAAAAAATATCTAATTATTTAAAATTAAAATAATTATTTATAAAAAAATATATAAAATAAATGGATATAAAGATATTTCGTTTAATAAAGATATATAAAATATATATTTATTTTAAATAAACACTTTAAATATGAGTTCTGAACAACAGCAAGAATTTAAGAAAGGAGTTACTATTCTTGTAGCTACACCTTGTTATGGTGGTCAAATTTTCCAAGGATACATGCATTCCGTTTTAGCCCTTCAACGTATTTGTGATAAAATTGGTTGGAACCTTGTTGTTAAAACCCACGGTAATGAATCACTCATTCCTCGTGGACGCAATCTTTATGTAGCCATGACTTTAGGCATTCCTCAAATTACCCATCTTTTATACATTGACGCAGATATTACTTTCCAACCAGAATCAGTAGTACGAATGATTCAAGAAGATAAAGATATTACTGGATTATTATATCCGAAAAAAGGGATCAACTGGACAAAAGTTCGTGACCTTTCTGTTAAAAATCCTGATATGGACCCTGTTAAATTACAACATATTGCTTATGACTATGTTTTAAATGTAGAAGGTGGAAATATTCCTATTCAAAAAGGTTTTATTAAATGTAAGTATATTGGTACTGGTATGATGTTAATTAAACGTCAAGTATTAGAAAAGATGGTAGAAGCCTATCCTGAAACTAAATATAATAATGATATTGCTGGTTATAATGCTCCTGAATTAGTAGATAATTTCTATGCTCTTTTTGATTGTATTATTCATCCTGTTTCTAAACGTTATTTATCAGAAGATTATCTTTTCTGTGAACGTTGGTTAAACATTGGTGGTGAAATTTGGGCTGATATTACTGGTAACTTGGTTCATACAGGCACAATGGACTATGTAGGTGGCTTTATGGATCACATCATGCATCAAGCTCAAATTATTCCTGATGAAAAAAAAATTGAAGAAGTTAAAAAAGTAGAAGAAGTTAAAAAAGTAGAAGAAGTAAAGAAAGCTGAACCTGTCCATGAAGAAAAGAAGAAGGAAAAAGTTAAATTTGTTAACTCGATTTAAAGATATTTTTAAATTATCTATGTGTATTAAAAGTTTTTGCCCAAATATTATAAAATAAAATTTTATTTTATAAAAATAAAAAAAAATGATTTTTATAAAATATAATTATTTATCTCTCTTTTATAATTAAAAAGAATAAATAAAAATGGAAGTACCTATTTATATATTACCTAAACTTTATAAAGCAAAAATTATCAACAGACCATCTAAGGTGTGTAAATCTCCATATTTAGCTGATATTACTGTATATGATGATAATGAAAACGTAATTGAAGAAAATATTATGGCCCATTCCCCTGCATTAGGTTGTTGTGGTTTAATCGCACCTAATGTTTTTGTATATTGTACTAAATCTGAATCCACAAAAAATAAATCAAAATATGTTATTCATCACATTCTTCATGAAGATGGTTCAGTTATTGGTGTAAATCCAATGTTAGCAAACCCCATTGTTAAATCATTGCTATTAAATAATAAAATAACAGAATTTCAAAATATCAAAGATTTACAAGCTGAAGTATCAGTAATCAATAATACTGTTTCTTCTGAAGATGAAGATAATAAATCCCGTTTTGATTATACATTTACCACTGAATATGGCAATAAAGTATATTTAGAAGTAAAAAATGTCCCACTTGCTGATGTAGTTGATTTAACTGCGAAAGACCGTAAAAAAATAGATTTATCTTCATATGATTTTACTAAAAAAATCGCGTTATTCCCAGACGGTTACAGGAAGACTAAAACAGAACCTGTTAGTGTGCGAGCATTAAAACACGTGAATCACTTAGCGGAAATTAAGAAAAATGAACCAAATAGTGAATGTGTATTACTTTTTCTCATACAACGGAATGATGTGGATTCTTTTAAACCATCTTCTTTAGACCCAATTTATCAAAAAGCAGTTTATGATGCAGTTGAAATAGGAGTTAAAGTGTTACCTATTTGTGTAAAATGGGAAAAAGAAAATTGTACTTTTCTTAAAGCTGTTGATTTGTTACCAAAATAATTTTATATCCAATTTTCTTCATTTTCATTTTCATTTTCATAAGATGCATTACTTGGTACACCTGAAGCTCCAGCTGCAGCTGCAGCATTTGAAGGAATACGAGTAGCATTATTTATAGCTTTCATTTTATTTAAAATATTTAATATTTCATTTGAATTTTTTTGAACATTTCTTAATTCATTTTCAGTTAAAGGAATGGCTTTACCTTCACCACTATTTCTAGTGCGTTTGTGTTGGATAAGAGCATTATTGAGATTTTCACGTCTTGAAAGATCACGTCTTGAAAGAGTTGTTTTTAATCTCATAAAATCTTCATGTGGCATATTATATTTTTGTAAAATTTCTTCAAGTTGTTTGCTTTTTACTCTTCTTTGAATATTTAATGGTAAATTATTCATAGAAGCTTTAGATTGATATGTACTACGTAATGCTCTTAATTTTAAGCGTTCTAAATCAGATAATCTTACTTGTAATTTACTTTTTTCTTTAGTTAATTGATAATATTTCATTAAAGTTCTATTTTGTTCATTTGTTAAACTTTTAGAATGTTTAAAACGTTCAAGAGCAGGAAGATTTCTTTGAATAGGTTCTATGATTGAATTTAATTCTCTTATTTGAGTTTGTATTTCATTTATTTCGTGAAGTACACTTTCATGTGTTTTTGATGCTCTTAAAGATTGATTTTGTATTCTTGCTTTTTCAATACGAGCATAAAGTTCAGGATTAGTATAAATTCTTTCTTCCTCTTTTTTAGTAAAAATTCCTTTTAAAACATTTGTTATTATTAATTTTTCGGTAGAATGATTTGTTTTATATTGCTCTAAAATATTATGATAAATCCATTTAGAAATTTCAGAAATATTATTTGATTTATACGCATTTAAAATAGTATTTACACTATTTCCTTCTAATAAATCAAAATGTGATTTAAAAATATTTAAACCGTGACTTTTAAGTAATTTTTTTATATTTTTAACAAGTTCATTATATTTTTCATTATTTGTATTAAATGTAACAAAATTTTTATTTATACTTTCATTTGAAAGATGATTTTTAACTATTTCAGCTATTTCGGATTCAAAAACTTGTTTATAATCTAAAGGAATATAATGAAATATCCAATCAACAATTTTATGAATATTTTTAAAAACAGGTTTATCAATTGACATATCTTTAAAAAGTTGAATTATATCAGCAGTAGTAATTTCCGATATTTTAGGAAAATATCTTTTGCCAATTCTTTCAGATGCCGTAGAAGATAATGTATTTTCAACAACTTCATATAATTCATTTTTAAGTTTTATATATAATTTTTTTAAATATTTTTCATATTCAGTGTATTCAGGGTTAACAGAACCATTTGCAATTTTTTGTTTAGGAGGATTACTAATTTTATATTTTTCTCTATCATGTTTTTTTATATTAACTTCATTTTCAACTTTTTTTGTATGTATTTCATTAGTATCTTTATTGATTATATAATAAGAAATAAGTTCATTAAATATTTGGGTTCTTGTACTTCTTTTTCTAAGAGCCATTTTATATATCTATACTTTTAATATATATTTTTATTTTACAATATATAAATAAAATTTTTTTTGTTTTTTTTTATAAATTTTATATTTGTAAAAATTGTTATAAAAGAAATAAATGGCAAAAAATCCGTACTTAATTTATTGGATGACTATAATTTTTATTAAATACTAGATTGTTTATCTATATGTACCAAATATGCGGTCCCATAAAGAAAATCGTTTACTATAATTACAATTATTATAATAATGATGATTTGTATGGTCTATTGTATATAAATCAATTCCTAAAAGTCGTGGTAACCAAACACATTGTACAAAAGATCCAATATGTTTAATATTTTTTCCACTATGTCCGCATAATTCAATATATATTTTTGAAATATAAAGTATAAAAAGCATATATGTTGAAATGCGAATTTGTAATAATAGTATGCAAATATATGATGTTAAATAAAATGGAATTACATTTGTACATATTAAATCAAGTATATGATGATTAAATGTTGAAACTAATGTTGGAATATGATGTTGGTGATGAATAGTATGAGCAAAAAATTTGGTTTTATGTTCAAAACGATGTGTTATATAATGAAAGAAATCAAAAATAAGTTCAAAAAGAAAAGATTTGGGAATAAAATAAAGCATATCATATAAAAAATCAACATTATTTATATTTTTATAAAATAAATCAGAAAAATGTAATAAAAAATATATATTTACACTATCTAATAATGAAATTTTCATAAATTGTGATTTATAATCAGTTAATGAAGGTATTTTTCTATGTAAATGTGCATAATCATATTTTTCAGTATGATAATCTAATAATGTATATAAAAAGTAATTCCGAAAAGTAGATAAAAAAAATAAAGTAAAAAATTTATAATGAAAATAAGTATAAATAGTATATTCTATAAATCCATATGTATAAAAAAATAGATTTATAGTTAAAAAATTATAAAAAGAACGTTTTGAAATCATTTTTTTATAAATAAAAATTGTTAACAAATAACTATTTGTTAACAATAAATATATATTTTTATTATTACTCATTTTATATTTCTCATTTTATATTTTTATTTTCGTATATTTGAATAATGTTGAATAAACCAATTTATTGTTTCATCTAATCCACTATTTATGGATGTAAAAACAAAATCAGGATATAATGATTTTAATTTTTGATTTGAAACACTTTTTTTATATTGTCCATCGCTTTTAGAAGTATCAAAAATTAAATTATTTTCATAATTCATTTTTTTAGCAATCATTACTGCAACATTTTTTATAGATACTTCTTCATACTCACTTACACTTAAAATAATATTTTCGCGTTCTTTATATTCAAATAAACTCCATAAAATTAATTTTGCTAAATCAAATGAATAAATAAATTGTCGTAATGGTTTTCCACTTCCCATTACTACAAAAGGTTGGTTTTTCTCTTTTTGTAAATAACATTTATGAATTAACGCGGGAATTACGTGAGCATCTTCTAAATGAAAATTATCATAAGGTCCATAAATATTTGTTGGAATAATACATATATAATCACGGTTAAAATCATGTTGATATAATTTAGATTGTACTTCAAGCATTCTTTTTGCATATGCATAACCACAATTTGAATTGTGTGGTGGTCCTTGATGAAGCATTTCTTCAGTAATAGGATAAGTAACATTATCAGGGAAAATACATGTAGATAAAATAGAAACAACGCGTTGAATATTAAGATGATGTGCAACTTTTAAAACATTTATATTAATAAGCATATTTGTTTCAAACATTTTTGCGTTATGAACAAGATTTTTAAATAAACCACCAACATTTGCGGCTAAATGAATAATATAAGTTTCTTGATTTTCATTTAATATATTTTTAAAACAATTATAAGTGCTTTCATAATTCGTTAAATCACAATCTTTGGAAGAAAGAAAAATAAATTCGCTATTATAATCATTTTTTAAAATAACTTCTTTAATAGCAGAACCAACAAGTCCACTTCCTCCAGTAACAATAATTTGTACCATTTTCAAACTATTTATAAAAAATATTTTTTTTTATAAATTCAAACTATACTTTTATTATTTAAAATAATAAAAGTATGAAGTTATAATTACACCTAATTTATAATAAATGAGATAAATAAGTATTTTGTTAACAAAATTAAAAATAGATATAAAGGAAATTGTATCCCGAAAAATGTTATAAAATATTTCTTTTCAATAATTGAAACATTTTTTTTATAGCTATGTTCGGGAAAACTATTCCATTTATCCTTAACACGTTAAAAATGGTGTAATAATAAAAAGCGGGAGGTTTATAAGGAACCGAAGCGGTTCCTTATTTACCATTCGTCTTTAGTTCCTCCACTATAAGCTTTTCCATGTCCTTCTTTAATCATTATATTATTGATAGATTCAGTTTCTTGAATATTTGTGTTTAAAGGATAAAAGTAACCTAAAATACGACCATATTTATCAAATTCTAAACATTTAATTTGAACAATCGCATCAACACCACCCATAAGTTCAATAAAGCGGTTTTTTGCAGCTAAAGCTAATTTTTTCTCTTGATCGCGATTTGGGTCATCTTTTCTAGGTTTCATTTCAGCACAATCATATCCCATTGCACGGCATTTATATTTCATAATTTCACCATTATATTCAAATAAAATGGTGCAAGTATCACCATCATAAACATCAATAACGCGAGCAATAATTACTTTATCTTTAAAAGAGAAAAGTGAAATTTTGGAATGGTCAAATGATTTAAGTACTTCTACATGTTGGTTCATTTTTTTGTTTTCTATATTAAAGAAACATATATATTTTTTTATAAAATGTAACATTTATTATTTTATATAAATATATATAGATTTCTCTTTATAATAAAAAATGATAAAAAATAATAAAAATACATGAAGTAGTTACTCCACAACAAATATGTAAAGTATCTTCATTTTCACATTTACATAATGAATATAGTTTATTATAATTTATTATTTTTTTATTTTCATTTAATTCTTTTTCATTTAATTCTTTTTCATTTAATTCTTTTTCATTTAATTCTTTTTCTTCATAAATAATATTTTCTTCATAAATAATATTTTTTTCATAAATATATGAATTAATTAAATCATTATCCATTTATTTTTTTATATAAATAAATATTTTATACTATTTATTTATATAAAAATATCTTTATATATATTTTAATATAAAGAAATTAAATATAAAAAGAATATAGATAATTAAATTATATAAATTATTTTTTTTTAAATAAAAAAATGTTCATGAATTTTAATGGAATGCCTATTAATATAAATCAAGGAATACCACAACAACCTGTTCAAGAAAAAAAAGATGGTTTACAAATTGTTATTTTAGCGGGTGGTAAAAGTGAAAGAATGAATTGTGGTGTAGTTCCTAAAGTACTTTGTAAAGTGCGTGGGAAAGAAATGTTACTACATATTTTAGAAGAAGTAAGTCGTATACAATGTGATGAAATATTTATAATAGTAAATCCACAAAATGTAAGTTTAATTGAAGCAGTATTAAATAAAAGTCGTTTAATTGTATTATCTAAAACGCGTTTAGTATTACAAAGAGAAAGTAATGGAACAGGAGGTGCACTACAATGTGTATTACCGAATTTGGATAAAAATAAATATACATTAGTATTAAATGGAGATATGCCAAATATTAAAGCAGAAATGATTGGTGAATTTATAAAAAAAAATATGGAAGAAAAGAGTGAAATGGGAATAATAACAGCATTATTGGATAATCCAGCTAATTATGGACGAATTATACGAAAAAATGAGCGTTCAAAAGAGCGACCTTTTTTAAAAATAGTGGAAAAGAAAGATTGTGTAAATGCAGAAGAATTGGAAACAAAAGAAATAAATGCTGGTATATATTATTTTAGTAATGTAATATTACATATTTATTTAGGTAAATTAAATAATAATAATAAAGCAGGAGAATATTATTTAACATCTATTTTTGATGAAATTCGTAAAAAAGAAGATACGGAAGTATTCCTTTATCAAATTCCTAAATCACAAAATAATTTAATTTTGGGTATAAATACACCTGAAGAGTTAGTATATGCTGAAAAGAATTTTTCATAAAAAATTTTTTATTTTTATTTAATAAAATTGAATATAAAGAACTTTTTACTATTATAAATTAAAAATAATTTTATTTTTATTTTATTACTAAAAATGTCATTTACTTCATCTTATGATTTTATTCATCAACTAGATGAAACATATATTGATAAAGCTGTAACATTAAAAGGTTGGGTTCGTAATATTCGTATTCAAAATGATTTAATTTTTATTGAAATGTTTGATGGACTTTCATCAAAAACAGTTCAAACAATTATAGAAAAAGTAAAAGTACCAGAAGTATTTGAAAAAGCAAAAAGTCAAATTCATAATTCAGCATCACTTATTCTTCACGGAATTGTTGTTAAATCACCAGCAGCTGGTCAACTTATTGAAGTAAATGTTTCAAATATTTCGTATATTGGGAAAGTTGAAGACCCAGTGAATTTTATATTATGTGCGAAAAAGATGAATATTGAAACCTTGCGTTCTCATCAAGAGTGTAGAGCTAAAACCAAAACATTTAATGCAGTTTTTCGTATTCGAGGTGGTTTAATGAGGGCTACTCATTCTTTTTTTGAAAAACATAATCTACTACATCTTGACCCAAATGTAATTACAACATCTGATTGTGAAGGTGCTGGTGAAGTGTTCACAATTACCAATCTTCATAAAACGGAATATATTAAAGATATTCCTCAAACAAAAGATGGTAAAATTGATTATAATGCTGATATGTTTCAAAAACACGCATTTTTAACGGTATCTTCACAACTTCAGTTGGAAGCATTATGTTCTGGACTTTCTCGTGTTTATACAACAAATCCATCATTTCGTGCGGAACATTCAGTATCAAACCGTCATTTAGCCTCATTTACACATATTGAGTATGAGTTGGCATGGATAGATCATAATGATTTAATGAATTTTACGGAAGATTATGTAAAGTACTGTTTTAAATATGTACTTGAAAAACATATGGATGATTTGAAAGTGTTGGATGGATTTGTAAGTAAGGGTATTATTGAAAAGCTAAATATGTTAGCATATAAACCATATGAGCGAATTACTTATAAGGACGCATTAGCTATTCTTAGAAATGATGAACATAAAGTGTTTATGGATAGTGTGATTAAAGAAAAAAAAATTGATAAAGTGCCGGAATTTGGAGATGATTTAGGGTCAGTATGTGAGAAATATTTAACTGAAGTTGTTTTTAAGAAACCTATTTTTGTGTATAATTTTCCTGCAATACTTAAATCATTTTATATGAAATCCAATAATGATGGTGATGAAGATGGATATGGTGAAACAGTACAAGGAAGTGATTTACTCATTCCGGGTTTAGGAGAATTAGTTGGACAATCCATTCGTGAAGAAAATTATGAAAAACTTTGTTCAATTGCACAAAGTCGTAAGATGGATACAAAACCGATTGAATGGTATATGAATTTACGAAAATATGGTACTTTTCCACACGGAGGAGCAGGATTAGGATTTGACAGATTGGTAAGTGTATGTACATTTATGGAAGGAAATGTGCGAGATGTAGTGCCTTTCCCAGTGTGTTATAAGGAATGTAAGTATTAAAAGTGTTTGCCCAAAAAAATAAAATGTAACGTAAAAAGGATAAATAAAAAAAAATGAAATTTATAAATTCATAAAAGTTAAATATTTTATTATTAAAATAATAATAAAATAGGTTAAAAATAAATATGTTCCAATGCTTATCTTTACCTAGATTTAATTATATTTCGTTAGATATTCAAAATAAAATTAAAAAATATTATGAAAATATAGCTCATATAAGGCGTGGTTTAGAATATGCATCTTATATAATTCGTATATGTGAATTTATTGATTATTCAACAAATTTATCATATAAAGCGAAAGTGGAAAAGTTAAAATCATACGATTTTTCAGATTATCCTGAATTATTATTATATTATAGAGAAACGTATTATGAAAGTAATAATAATAAAGAATTTATAGAAAATTTCTATAAAAAAATATATAATAAGCACTTAATGTTACAACATTTAATTGTTGCTTATGAAAATGAAAATAAACGTATTTATCCTAAAATAAATAATTATCTATAATTTTAACTTTAAAAAATATTATAAAAAAAGTTGTAAAAAAGTTGTAAAAAAGTTGTAAAAAGTTATTATAAATAAAATAAAGTGAAAATGTAAAAAAGTTTAGTTATAATATTTTTATTTTATTTTTAATATATAAATTTTTATATATTTTTTTAATAAAATGATTAAGCAGAAGGTTTAGGCTTCATAAGAGCAGTAGCATAAGGTCCTTTAGGACCGCCACCACGCCCTCCTCCACGACCTCCGTGAGGTCCGCGTCCACCGCGACCACTATTCCCGTGATGGGATGGAGGTCCTTGGCGATGTTTAAAAGGAGGTCTATGAGGTACGAAACCTTCTGAACCAGCAACAGCATCATTTTCAGAAGCCCCAGTATCCTTAGGGAAATGTGGCTTATGAGGTCCTTTACGAGGACCAGTATGATGTTGAAGACGAGGGGCCCAAGAAACATAAATGTTATATGAACCAGTATCTTTGTGTCGGAAAAATCCAGTATGATAATCCTTTGTTTCTACTGAACCATTGAAATGGTCAGTAAGCTTCTTAAAAAAGTGAAAATGACCTTTTGTGATCATATCACGAAGGAAAATACCATCACCAAAACGGATTTTGGTTCCAGTTTTATCAAACTCAGCATCTTTTACATCACTAAAGTGAAAAGTATAAAGAATAGAGCGATAATGACCTACGTCAACATCGGCTTTAATCTTATCACTAGCCCCTTTTGTAATTTCAGAAATCGCTTCGTCGTAAGCTGCATTAAAGCGAGCACGGCGTTCTTCAACGATTTTTGAAGTTTGCTCTTGAAGAGCTTTGGGGTCAGGGATAGAAGTAGCAACGTCAACAGTAGAAGTAGCAAATTCAGACATTTTTTTAATTAACAATGTTTATTGTTATGTAATCTTTTACTACTTTTATAAATCTTATATTTATAAATAAATCAATTTTTCTTTTTTTTATAAAATTTTTCTTTTTTTTATAATAATATAACGTAAATCAGTTTTAACTAAAAATATGTAAAAATAAAAAAATAGCGTAAATGTATTAGTATTAAAAGTCTTTGCCCAAACGGATAAAATAGTTAAAAATAATCTTATAAAATATAGTATATTTTATAAAATATGTTAAGTAATCAGCTTACTCAATTCTTTTTATATTATTATAAAAATTATGTAATTCATTGTAATAAAGAAAATAATAAAATATTATTAAAACCCCAATTATTTTATTATTTACAGCCATTTTTTATATATTTGTATTCACGGTCATTTACATATAAATCATTTTTATTTACGTTACTCTTTATTGAGTTATTTTATTCATCCGGAAAAAGTGGTGATTTAATAAATAAGAATACTTTAGTAAAATATAGTAATGATATATATTCATATAAAATTATGAAATTTTTTAATCATAGTGCTTTTCATATTATTTTTTATTTAAAACTCTTTTATTTAAAAAATAATGATTCATCTTATAAATATATTATCTTCTTTTTATTAAATATATTTCAACTGGGAATGTATATAAATAAATCATATGTACGACGTCTTGAATATATAGAAGAATTAAAAAAAGTTAATGAAAAAGAAAATAATCAAATGATTATTTATCCATCTTATTATAAAATACCTATCATAACAAGTAATGTTGAAGAAATAAAGAGTGTAGTAAAATATACAAATTTTTTTATATCTCAAAATTATTATTTTTATATTATGGGAGTTGTTCACTTTTTTATTTATTTTTTATGATAATTCATTTTTAACTTTATTTTAATTTATTCTTTATTTTTAATTTTCTCTTTTTTATTTTTCTCTTTTTTAATTACAAATAAATCATCATTATTTGTTAACTTCTCTTTTAAATAATGAGCATGATGATGTTTATAACATTTTAAATGATAATAAACATTTGCTGGATTATTACATAATTTACCATTCTTTTGTTTAACATTACAATGTGGGTCTATTTTAAATTCTGGATTATATAAATCAATTTTAAGCTCTTTTTTACTTTCATTTACTGTTTGATTTAATTCTTCAAAAATATCTTTATTACTATCTCCATCTTCATCTTTATTATTAAATATTTTTTTAACAAGTATATCAAAATCATTAATCCCTTTCTTTAATTCATCTACATTTGATTTCATATCAAATTGGATTTCCGTTATCTCAACTTTTTTGGCTCCAGAGGAGCAGAAAGTAGCAGCGCCTTTTAATAAGTCGTCATTTTTAATTTCATTTTTAACAGCATATCCAACATATCCAATATTTTTAATTGAACTATTTATATTTTCTAATATATTTTCTAAATATTTTACTTTATTTTCAAGTATTGATTTGTCTACATTATTTTTAAATAAAGTAAGAGTATCATTTAATTTATCATATAATTCAAGATAATCACTTTTAATCTTGCTATAAGGTGGTTCTTTATTGCTATTTTCTGGTTCAGTATTTGTTTTATCTTTATGAATACCACATTTACCGTTATATTTAGGATTGCCATTTTTTTTACATAAATGTCCTGAAGCTAATATTGCTCCACATAAATTTGTAAAAACATCTATATTGTTTTTTACAATATTTTTATTTTCAATTGTTAATACTTTATTTGTATTAAAATCATCTACATGTTTTTTACAAACACAATATTTAGTGCCATCTTTTTCAATAGTTAAATAATTACCATTCTTTTGAGGATTTGCATTTCCATTACATTTAGCTCCACTTTTAAGGGTTACAACACATTGTTTCTTTCCATAAATAGATTCAATGGTTTCATATGTATTATTTTCTTTAATAATAATAGAATAACCTTTTTGATAAACATTTTTATGATGATAACATATATGAATTACTTTTGCTGGGTTACTTAAAGATAATACATTAATACCAGAAGAGTGACAATTATAATGATTTCCATTATTAGCTTTATCATAACAATCACACGGTTTATAAGCATCAGATATTTGCATTTTTTTAGGAAAATGAATATTTTCAATCCCAGTTTCCCCTTCAGGAAGTGTTAAAAAACCACCATCTTTTTGACATATTGGACAAGTAGCATATTTATACATATTACCACTACTTGAAGAGCTGGTATATGATTTATTTTTAAAATACCATTCATAAATACAATCATAACAGAAAATATGTTGAGGATTACATTTCAAAATAACTTTTTTGGATAAATCATTAATATCATCTGCACATATATTACATAAAAATGATTCGTTCATTTTTTACTTTTATTTACTTTATTTTATTTTAATTTTTTTTATAATCATTTTTTACTACTTTTTTATTTATTATATTTTTTAAATAAAAATTTAATTGTTAACAAATAATTATTTATTAACAATTTTTATGTATTCCGCATTTTCCGTTATGTATAGCTTTACCTTTATTTTGACAATTTCCATTACCATTTTTAAGAGTAGTTCCACATAAACCAATATGTATTTTCATAACTTTTTTATTATTACTCTTTGTAATACTATCATTCGGTTCAAATATTTCATCAACATCTAATTCATTAAATGGTTCATTTTTTAGAATATTTTTGTTATGTGATTTTGTTTTACATAATCCGTTTGAATTTAAGTAATTTAAACAATAACCATATTTACTTTTATTTGGAGTACAACAAACATTTTTAACAAAATTCTGATCATGTTTAAAAATCGCTTTTACATTATCATGAAAAGTAATTTCTATGCCATTTTTATATAATTTTGAATGGTCATTACATAAATAATACTTTTTATTATTTAGGTTAATATGACTCATATTTTGAGTTATACTTTTACAAATAGTATTATTTGACATTTGACAATTACATTGAATATAAGTACTTTCAAAAATTTCATCATTTGATAATATCAAATTCTTTCCTTTTGTAAAGTCACTATAATGAGTGCTACAAAAAATATTCGTTTTTGTCTGATTATTTATATTTGGTTTACTTTTTAAAGTAAATAAAGCATCTATTGTACAATCTTTATGTTGACATAAAGGTAACGCACTTAAACCAAACCCAAAAGGTATAGTATTATTAAAACCAAACCCAAAAGGTATAGTATTATTAACATTACCAAAAGGTAAAGTATTATTAACATTACCAAAATATGATTTTTGTGGCTCATTTTTTATATGAATACCATAAATCTTTTCAGTATGTGGTGGTAATAGTGGTAATACACCACCATCTTTTTTACAAATCGGACACGTACATTGTTTATTATCATAAGAACCCCACGAACCATTATTTTTAATATTATTGTACCAATCAAAGATACAAGTATAGCAAAAATAATGATTTGGATTACATATTAACGTAACCAATTGAGATGGTTCAATATCATCAGTACATATATTACAAGATTTCGTTATTTCCATCTTTTTATTGAAAATAAAAAATAAATGATTTACGTACTATGATATTTGTATAATATTCTATTTTTATATATTTTATCATATAATATAAAATAAATCATTTTTTATAAAAAAATTGATTTATTTATATATATATAAAGTTTTGTTATAATGTTTGAGTATAACAAAAGTTATTTTATTTAAAAGATGATTGCTTTTTTTGCTAATAAGATTAACACAAGTATTCCGTCAAATGTAACTCATTTGACTTGTGCTCACAAGTTTAATCAACCAGTAACAATTGGTTATATACCAGATAGTGTAACACACATTAATTTTGGTAGTAACTTTAATCAACCATTGGTTAAAGGCTCAATACCCAATAATGTAACACATTTGGAGTTTAGTTTTCATTTTAATCAACCATTAGATATTGGAGTTATACCAGAAGGTGTAACTCATTTAACTTTTGGAATTGATTTTAATCAACCGTTGATTGAAGGAGTTATACCAAATAGTGTAACACATTTGTTTTTTTACTATTTACGTAATGAACAACTTGTTATACCAAATAGTGTAAGACATTTGACAATTGATAATAGTTCTATTGACTTAGTTGAAGGAATGATACCACATAGTGTAACTCATTTGACTTTTGGAAAGTATTATTTTGATCTAAAATTAAGTCAAGGTGTTATACCAAACAGTGTAACACATTTAACTTTTGAAACTTATTTTGAAGTAAATTTAAGTCATGATGTTATACCAAACAGTGTAACTCATTTAACTTTTAAGTCAGAAGATGTAGTTATTAAAGGAGGTATACCAAAAAGTGTTATTTTCTTAAAAATGAAAGAAGGTTTTAACGTAAAAGAGGTGTAACATATATTAAAGATTATTCCATTTTTTTAAAATTAAATAAAAAAACATATTATAAAAATTAAATATTAAATATTAAATATTAAATATTAAATATTAAATAAAAAATATTAAATAAAAACATATTATAAAAAATTGATTTATTTTTAATAAAAAGTATAAAAGAAAAGTAATAAATAATATTAAAAGTACATTTATTACTAAAATGCACTCTCAACTCTTTATTAAACTTGAAGTAGAAGGCTCTAAAATGCCTTCATATGGAAGTGAATATGCTGCTGGAATGGATATTTGTTCTTGTGAAAAAGTAACAGTACCATCACACGGTCGCGCTCTTGTAAGTACTGGTTTTTCAGTATCAATGGATTCTGATATTATGGATAAATATTATCTACGAATTGCACCGCGTTCAGGACTTGCTGTAAAGCAAGGTCTTACAACGGGTGCAGGAGTGATTGATAGTGATTATAGAGGAGTTGTAAAAGTTCTTTTATTTAATCACGGAGATGAGGATTATGTAGTAAATGTGGGTGATAGAATTGCTCAAATGATTATGGAGCGTATTATGAGACCACACTTTGTTCAAACAGACACACATGAAGAGTCGCAAAGAGGAACAAGTGGTTTTGGAAGTACGGGAACAAATTAAATAAAAAAAATAATTATTATATAATTTAGTTAAAATAAAAATCAAAATATAGAATAGTTATTATACTATTTATTTTATTATAAATAAAAAAATGCCTAAAAAAATTGGAAAAAAGAAAGAAGATTTAAAAGAAGAATTTCGTAAAATGTTAATAGAATCTTTATTAAAAGATGCTAAAAAGAAAAAAGTAACTGAATGTACTAAAAGTTGTAAAAATAAAAAAAGAGTAATTAAAAAAAATCCTAAAAAATCAGTGTCTAAAAGAATGCATGGGGGCGATAATTTTGTAAAAGATCTTCAACGAGCAGGTAAAGGTGTAGGAATGTCAATAGAACATACTTTTGATAGTTTATCAAATTTAAGTAAAGATTTATATTGTGAAACAGATGCAATTATGAATATTCCAAAAGAATTAGATTTAGGATATACAAAAGATTGTCAATTTACAAAAACAAAATCGTGGGATTATGATAAAATTAAACAATAAAAAGATTTTTTTACACCCATGAAGATTTAAAATATAATTATTTATTAAAAAAATAAAAAAAGTAAAAATAATTAAAAATAATTCTTTTTAATTATCGTATGAATGTAGTATCTAAATACGAATGTATTATTTGTTTTGAAACATTTAATAACTACGATGATGTAAAATAATTGTGTAAAAATTCAAAAGAACATATACTATGTGTTTAAATACACATTCTTGTAATGTATACCCAATTTTTATAAAACTCAATTTTTAGACAGTTGCTAAAAATTGTTTCATATTACTTTTAATCTTATTTTTTTCATTACTTTCTTCGCGTTTAATGGGTTTAATATTTGCATTTAATAATGCAATAATTGCATATAAATAATAAAATTGGCATAAATGGTACATAGAATCAATTGTTTCTTTTGTTTTTAAAGAAAGTGAATTTAATTCTTCGTTATTAATTCCTTCCATAGTGGCCAATGTATTTAAAACTTCTAATAATATATTTAAATGTTGAATATATTTTACACGAACATTATTTGTATATTCAGTATATAATAAATTAAAGTCATTACCTTCGCGTCCGTGTAAAATGAGTGATTTCTTTTCACCAAGAGAAAGTTTACGGAATAAACCTTTATTTTCATTACATTCTTTTTCAGTCATATAATTAATAAATAACATCATTGTGCGAATACGTGATTTAGTATCCATACTCATTAATTCATTATAATTGTGTGGTAAGCATACTTGGCATTTATCAAGATTTAAAAAGCGTTGATAACAATAACCACCTTCAAAACCGCTATCTGTTTTGCGAGGTAAAGTGGATAAAATGGAAGCAATAATATTTCCACGAACAATGAAATGTTCAATAATTGCTTTACATAATTGGGATTTTGTCATTTTACAATCTTCACTATTTGCACAGAAAGTTGATGGAGCTTGATAATTGCGAACTTGAAATTGAACTTTTGTAGGAATTATTTTTTCTATTTTATTTTCTTTTTTATTTTCTTTAAAACCTTTATTAGGTATTTGATTTAAAAATTGTTGTAAATTATTATTATTAACAGAAAATTTAATGTTTGATTGATTTATTTCTTCTTCTGATTTTTTATTTTTTTTATGATTTTCATTTATATTTTTATTTTGATTAAACCCAAATTCTTTATTTGCTTTTTGTATTTTCTTTTTTAAATTTATAATATTTATATTACTTTGATTTTGATTTTCATGTTGTAATACATTATGATTTTTAAATAATTTTTTATTTTTTGTATTAAAAGGAAGAGATTTAGAATAATTATTTTCATTTATATTTTCAAAATTAGACATTGAAATAGAACCTGAATTTGAATTATTTTGATTTCTTTCAAATAATGACGAAGAAGATGATAATGATGATGATCTTGAATTATTTGCTCCTCCAACTTGTTCTGGATTATTATTTTTAGGTAAAGAATTGTTTAAATTATTATTTTTAGGTAAAGTATTTTTTAAATTATTCTTTTTAGGTAAAGTATTATTTTGAAGTGAATTTGCTAATAATTCATTTACATGTGAAATATTAATATATCTTAATTTATTTTGTGGATCAACGATAGTCATTGGAATATCATCTAAAACAATTCCTTTATTTGCAAAAATTTTAGGATTTAAATCCATTTCACTATTCCATAAATGTTCTTTAAGTTGAGTTTTAAATTCATTTACAATAAAAGTATCTTGATTAGAAGGTTCATAAGATAAAACGGCTTCTAATTTTTTTGAGTTTTCTGAATTTGAAGAATTAGTAATTTGTTGATGAATATTTTTTAATGATGTAATATCAAGTTGAAAAAGTTTTTTCTTATATATAGTCGATAATTTTTTACAAAAATCTTCATTTAAAAAATGTAAATGATATGATGTATATAATTCTTTAGATATTTTAATAATATTATTAAATAATTCGTGATCATCTTTTAATTTATTAATTTCAAAATCATTAATATTAAATTTCTTTTGGTTTGCTTCTTCGCTTTTTTCATATTTTGTATTAAATGCTCCCATTTATTTATAATTAAATGATATCTATATTTAAATTATATATTTTAATAAATAAATAATAAAATATTTATATTTTATTATTTGAATTCTATTTTTATTTATATCTTTTCAACTTTCATATAATTTTCAATATTTACACATATTTGATTTACTAAATTTTCTTCTACTTTTTCTAATGTTTTTGGTGTTAAATCTTCTTTTAAAGAAGATTTTTCAACAATATCATAAATATCATTAATTAAAATAAATAATTTTTGAGGATTTTTATCAATATGAATAGCTTCATAAATAATTTCACTATGATTTATATATTTTTCGCGTATTTTTTTTTCAGTTTCTTTTAAATCCGGATGAATATCATCTTTTATTAAACAATCACATATTTTGTTTTCATCTATTATTTCTTTATTACATATTTTACAATAATTATTTATTTTATTTTTATTATTTTTTAATAAAATAATATGATTTACCAAATTTTTAAATCTATTTTTAGGTGAATTATTGTTATTATGATTATTATGATTATTTACTAACTGAATATCTTTTGCTTCTTCTTTTTTTTTAAAAAAACAAAATGGTAAGCATTTTTGAAAAGAATGGTTCATATTATCATTGTATTTCATATTATCATTGTATTTCATATTATCATTGTATTTCATATTATCATTATATTAAATATAAAATAGACATTTTTTATTTTTTCTAAAAAAATAAATAATTTATTACAATTTATGGTAGAATAACATAATTTATTTTATCCGAAAAATAAGTTTTAATAATTTATTTTTTGAATAAGTTGTAATTGGTTCATATATTTTTTTAAACATGTATAATAATAACTTTTATCATAAAAATTTTCCATTTTTTTGCTCATTACATAATGGTGTGCTTCTTGATAATTTACTTGAGCATATTTAATAAAATAAGCCATTAATATTGCATCAATATCTTGTTTATTTTTAAAACCTAAAATACAAATAGAATGATTTTCAATAATTGTTTTTTTATAAATAAATTCAATAATATCATATAAATATTCATATAAACGCACATTTATTTTATGTTCATCAAAATGATTTATATCATAATCTAAATCAATAAGTATTTCTTCAAGATGTGGTGATTTAAACATTTTTTGAGATTTTGATAAATGAATAATAGTTTTAATTTTATTTCTTTTAAAAAATTTATCACTTTTTTCTTCTTCATAATAAGCATAATGTATATATGGTAATACTTCAATCATTTTATTTAAATATATATTAAATAAATATTATTTATAATAAAATGAAACGATTAAGGCATAGATTTGAAAACAACTAAATAAACTAAATATAAAAGGAATAATATTAATATAATCATTGAAATAGTTTTAAATGTATCAATAAAAGAGCGTTCTTTTTTAACACCTAAATTTTTAGCAATTTTATCAATAAGTGATTCATCTTTCATTTTATTATTTTCGCTAATCATATATTCTTCTTCTAAAATATTTTGTGCTTTTATAAGTATATTTTTTGATTGTTCTGAAAGATTTGTACCAAATAATTTATCTATATATTCTTTTGTAATTTCATAAAATGATTTATCATTATATTTAATATCTTTAATATCACATTCATTAACATCTTCACAAACTTTTTCTGGTGTTTTTTCTAAAAAATATTCAATACCAAAATAACTAATTGAACTTACAAAAATACCTAATAATAAACCGAATAATAAATAAACAGCATATTTAAATGAAGTATTATGAGGGTCATATTTAAATAGAAGTAAAATAATAAAAGCAATAAAAGGAATATTTATATTTAATTTTTCGCCACTTGTTAATATGACACCATTTGTAGATGAAGCACATTTATCATTTTTAGAGTTAAAAACTTTAGTAATTAATTTTGTTTCACTCTTTTTACGAGTTAAATATAATCCATATATTAAAATAACAATAGCTACAAAATATATACTTATATCAACTGAATGATCTTCACTTGTACTATAATTTGATATAATTGCTATAATAGCGATTATAAATAATAATCCATACATCATAGTATTTCCATTATTTTTATTTTCAATATCTTGAGTTGTTGTATATTTTTTATAAATTGGATATCCTAAACCAATAATATAACCAACAAAAAAGGATGGACTAATAGTTCCATCTTTTGTAATAATATTTTTAGAATTAAAATTTGAAAATAAATAAACAATAAAAGATAATGTTAATAATGTAATAAAATCAACAAATTCATTATTCCAATAATTTGGAATATATGTACTAACAACAGATTTATTTTTATCACTATTATCTTTTGAAATTTCAATACTTTTATGATAAAATTTTTCTGGATAATAATTTAAAAAAGTGCTATAAACGATTTTAACACCAAAATAACCAATAATAATAAATGAAATAAATGTTTGAATAGATTGTAAATTAGAATGATTATTTTCAGTGTTCTCTATTTTGCTACTTTTCATATATTTATCAAAATGATTATTCATTTATTTTATATAGAAGAATACTCTATATTTTTATAATATAATATTTATAAAAATAATATTTATAAAAATAATATTTATAAAAAAATATAAAAAAATATTAAAAAATATAAAAAAATGATTTTAAAAATAAAAAAATAAATGGATATAAAGATAAAAATATATATATATTTGTTAAAAATGGATTATGATGAATTTTTTTCATTATATGATACAATTAATGATACTATAAAAGATAAATATAATGATAGTTTATTAAATGATAAAGATATAAATAAAGATGAAAATACAAATAAAGATGAAGATAAAAATGCAGATGAAGAAAAGATTGATATCAATAAGATTTTAAACCATATTAAAAATGAAAAACTATTAAATGAAGATGATTGTGTGAATTGTAATAGTAAAAATAGTATTATTAATGATGGTGAAATGAGAGTGTGTACAAATTGTGGTATGGAACATGGTTCTGTAATAGATGAATCTGCAGAATGGCGTTATTATGGGAGTGAGGATAATAAGCGTGGGTCTGACCCCAATCGTTGTGGTATGCCAAATAATCAAATGTTAGGTATTTCATCATTATCAACTGTTGTAATTGGTCATGGATTTGAATCATATAGGAAACTAAGTACATGGTATGGGCTAAATCATAAAGAACGAGAACTTATTAAGTTATTAAATTATTTTAGAAGGAAATGTAATTTATGTAACTTACCTGAATCAGTTACTGAAAAAACAATTCATATGTGGAAAATTATAAGTGAAGATTATATAAAACGTGGTACACCAAAAGATTGTTTATATGCTGCGTGTTTTGTACATGCTTTAAAAGATTGCGGTATAACTCGTTCAACGGATGAAATTTGTGACTTATTTGATATTAAACAAAAGAAATTAACTAAAGGATGTAATGAATTTATTGAATTAATGTATTACAAAGATAAAAAATATGTACAAAAGAATTTATCATCAATTGGTACAAAAGATTTATGTTCAGAATATGCTAAATTACTTGATTATCCTGAAGAAGCAAGACAAATGAGTATAAGAGTAGCAATATTAGTAAATCGTTTGGGAATATGTACATCAAGTAATCCAAAATCAGTAAGTGTAGGAATACTTTTTTTAATATCTGACCATTATAAATTAAATGTTACGAAAAAACAAATATCTGATTTATGTAAAGTATCGGATGTAACCATATCAAACACTTATAATAAAATCGTTAAATATAAAAAGTTTTTAATTGTTTAATAATTTTTATATTTTATATATTTTATATTTTTTATACTTTATATTTGTTTATATTTTATAATTTTTATATTTTTTATACTTTATTTTTTTTTATATTTTATAATTTTTATATAAAAAATAAAAAACGATTTTCTTTTTATATAATTTTTTATATCTTTTTTGATATAAAAAGAATATAATAAATATATAAAAATTATATTTATTATGAACATATTTAATAATCCTATATATGCATATCTACCTTTAAATAATTTAACAAATATATTTAATAATAAAATAATATTAACAGAAAGTGAATATAATAATCTAATAGTATATCAAAAATATGTTGAAGAAGAAAATATAAAAAAAACTGAATTAAATAAGTTATATAAAAAATATTTATATATTCAAAATGATTATGAATATGTTGATATACTTAAAAATTATCAAATAATATTAAAATTAATAACTGAAGATTATGCTTTAATATCATTTCATGATGAAACAAATATTTATAAATTAATTTTAAATAAAAGTTATCAACATTTGTATAAAAGCAAAAATTTTTTTCATGAAGGATTTGAAATATATATTCCAACTAAAAACGAAATATTTTTTGTGTATAAACGTAATCCATTTACAAAAAATGAATTAAAAAAAATAATGGAACATCATTATTTATTAAATGATTTTCAAACAAATCATATTAAAGATATAAATATATTATTACAATTATATATACCACAATTACCTAAAATAATTCGTTATAATAAATATAATATTGATGATTATATTAATAATATTTATAAAAAAATATATAATGAAAAACAGAAAAAAGAATTAACATCAATATCTTTGATAAATTTTTTTAAAAGTATTGAAAAAATATCAAAATTTACAGTATTTGGAGGAATATCATTAAAATATTTTTATAAAAAATATGTAAATAATATAAGTGATAATGATAATTTTTTAAAAGAGACTAGCTATTTAGATACTTTTAGTAAAGACAATACATATATACTTGAATCGAATGATTATGATTTAAATATAACATATTTAAAAGATGATTTAAAAGATGGTAATTATGATAATCTTACTTATTATAATTATATTATTTATATGATTTATAATATAAATTTATTATATAATAAAAAGATTATTGATACAAATATTTCTTTAAATGTAAATAATGAAAATAGTCCATATATAAATATGTATATGACTTTTTCAAATAAAGATGATATGAATATATATATATGGCTTTTGTCGCATCATACTTGTTTTAAATTAAAAATGTATTATTCTAATATACTTTATATAAAAGAAGATGAAATACCACATATTTATAAAGCGCAATTTATAAATGAAGAATTAAATAGTATATTAACATTAAAATATATTGAAAATAGTATTGTAGATGTAAAAGCAATTATAAAATTAGAAGTTCATAATAATCAAAATGAACCATTAGAAGTAAGAGTAAATAAAAAATATACTTGTATTGATTTTATATTTAGAGAAGATGTGAATACAAAATATAGTGTATATGATAATATTGATAAACTTTATTATAATAATCCTATATTTTTATTACTTGTTTATATTGATTTGGTTCAAAAATATGATAAAAAATGCATTTCTGTAAAATATAGAGAAGAAATAGGTAAAAAAGAAAAGGATAAAATGAGATATGTATGTATTGTAAAAAATATATTAATACCATTTATGTTAGATCAAAAAGATTATCTACTATATAAATTATTTAGTTTAATAAATGATGAAGTATATAAAAATATATTAATGGAAGAGTTATTAAAATTTAATTGTAAAGCAAATATATATATTCAAATGGATGAATTTTATAATTTTTTAATTGAAAAAGTTGAAGAAATAATATATAAATATTTTAATAATGAAACATATAGATATATAAAAATAAATGATTATTATATATGTGGTATTCAATATGAGAAATACAAAAGTACTCTTATAGAAAAGAAAGAAGAAAAGAAAGAAGAATATAATGAAAATATTTCAATAGAAATGGTTTATAAAATGAATGATTTTTTAAGAATATTATATGATGAAAAAAATATTGAATATAATATTATAAATCTATATAATGGTCGTTTAGAGAAAAAAGTTATAAGTTTAGAAAATATAGATTTTAAAAAATGTGACTTAAATGAATGTATTAATAAGTTATCTAAATTATTACATTTTTTTGAAAATATAAAAAAAGAATATAAGAGTATATATGATAAATTAAAAGATATAAAATATAAAAATGATATAGCATATGAGCATTTTTATATGTGTAATCAAAAAATAGATTTTATAAATGAAAAAATAAAAATAATTGAAAAAGATATTGATATAAATAATAAAAGATTATATTTTGAGAATAAAATAGAAAAAATAATAAAAGAAAAATATAAAAAATATAAAGAAGAAGAGAAAAAATTAAAAATTATGAAGAAAGCTGAATTACGAAAAATGGAAAAAGAGAAAGAAGAAGAATGTATGCGTTTAAAAAAAGAGCAAAAAAACCGTGAAAAAGAATTATTAGAATTATTACAATTGGAAGAAAAAAGTAAACAAATAAAAGAAGAAGAAATAAAAAGGAAAAATGCAATTATTCAAAAATATAAAGAAGATTGTATAAATGTGTTTTTATATATACCGAGAAAAACAATTATTGTTGGAATATATATAAAAAAAAAAGTATATATTTATGGATATAATATATATTATATACTAAATTGGATATATAAAAATGTTTCATTTTTTACATTATTAAAAATATGTAGTTTATTATTATTGGTTGGATTATTATGTTATGGTAAATATGTACACGATATAGATGAACAAAAACGGTTAGAAGTAATAAGAATACATGAAGCAAAAATAAGATATAATCAAAGATATAATTACAAAAGATATAATTAAAATTTAATAAATTAAAGAATTTCTTCAACTCCTTCAACTCACTTATTTCAAAGTGAGTAGTAGCGCAACTCTTCAACAATTGGATTTCTAATAATACATCCATAATCATCTATATCTAAATATTTTACTTTTACTTTTTTTCCAATAAAATCATTACGATTTTTTTGAAAAGCGCTATATATTTTTTTCCGTTCAAGCTCCGTTCCACTTTGAATTGCATAAAAACTTTTTTTACTATTACTTTTATTACATAATAATTCCCAAATAATTGTATTACTATAACTTCCTGTACCTGTTTTCCCATCAATAATTGTAAATATTCCATGTTTAAACTCTTTTGTTCGTAATACGTCATAAGATTTTTTTTTATATAAATATAATCCGTTTTTATTTCGGACGATAATTCCTTCATAACCTTCCATTAAGTATTTATCATTTAATTTATAAACTTCACTTTTATTTTTAGCAATTACACAATCTACGAGTTGAATATAATTAATTTTTGAAGAAATACTTTTAAAATAAGATTTTAATAATTTAAATCGTGTTTCAAAATTAGTATGTTCAATTAATGTATCAAAAACCATATAAACAATTTTTTTTGAATCTTCTAACTCTTCACTACTTAATTCCCGTTTTTTCATAACCAAACTACTTATCATATTTAATTTTAAACCGTGACTGTATAACTCTCCATCTAAATATACATTTTTTAATTTAAATGTATCTTCTAACTCTTTTTTAATATGATATAAATGAACAAATGGTTTCATACTTTTTGAATATAATGTTACTTTACCACTTTCATCAAAATGTGCAATACAACGGAAACCATCTAATTTAGGTTGTACCATTACAGGATATACTAATTTATGTTCAAAATCATCTAATTTATGGGCACCCATTGGTCCAAGAATACTACCTCGTGTTACAACTTTTTGAATTTCTTCTTGAAAACCTAATAATTTCTTTTTTTTAATTAAATCATTCATTTTTGTAATTGCTTTTTTCTCGGAATCCATTTTTCTTGGAAGTGGATTTGTTACTTTTCCATCTAATAATCCATAGGAGGTATGTATATAATAAATATTTTCTTTTATATCTTTTGTTAAATAAATAGTCCAAAAACGAGTTTGATTTTTATCATTTTTTAAATAGTATGTAACTTCTTTTATTTTTTTTATCATTTTATACATTTAAATTTCTTAACAAATACTATAATTTGTTAAGAAATATATATAAGATATTTTAATATAAATTTATTTATTTACAAATCAAAGTTGTCTAAATAAACCTCTAATTGCCCACTTAATTTCGTCCGTAATTTGAGAAACTGGATTTACATCAATTATAAGTATATTATTTATGGGATTAAAATCAGCATAAAAATTTTGTTCATTTGTTGCAAATAAATATTTTTCTTGACCATCAAGCATTGTAGTTATATCAAATTGATTCTGATTTCTGTTTCTTCTTTGTTTTAATTTTTTAAGTACATCCATATAGATTAAATTATTTTCAGGATTTATATTTCTTGCATTTCTTCTACCCAACGAATTTGTGTATATACTGTGAATCATTTCTAATTGAACAGCAATGGAAGATGATGAACATACATAAACTTGAATGTTTTGACTACTAACATTTTTATTAGTACTATTATTTGATTTAATATTATTAAAACGAGTCTTTTGAGAATTTGTAATTTGTCCGCCTTTCATTTTTTTCTTATATTTATATATTTTTTTATATAAATCAAAATTTATAAAAAGAATTTATTTTTTTCATAAGTGAGAAATAATATTCATAAATGGTATTTTCATTTAAATATGTATTATAAAAAAGAGTACTATTTTTAGCAATTTTTTCCATAACACTATTTTTTTTTAAAAGATTATTAAAAAATATTTTTACTTTTTCTTTTGATTCTTCTATTGAATCATTTTCATTCATAAATATTTCTTTTTTTAATAAAATATAATTTTTATTATCTTTTAATAATGGTTCAAACCAAATATAATATTTACTTTCAGCATGGACTACAACACTATTCATATTAAATAATCCAGCTAAACGATATGCTGCAGCATTTCCTTCAATATTTAATATATATTTTGCTTTCATTTGTTCTTCAGGAGTAATAAATTCTTTTAATAAATGTTTATATTTATTGATATGAATATATGAATATTTAAAATTTTGTACACGTATTTTTTTTACAAATTTACTTAAACCAATATTATAAAATATATCTTTTAATAAATAACTAATTTGAGATAAACGAATTCTTGGGTTACTATTTTCATCTAATCCACAACCAGTTGAACTTCCTCTAAATATTAATCTATTTTCTTTATTTTTCCATTCTATTATATTCATATTTTTATGAATATCTTTCCATTCATCCGAATTGGGAATGGGTACATCTTTGTTTTCATTAGTACTATTTTGAGAAGCTACTATCCAATATTTATTTGGTAATAATTCATTTTGAATATTTATATTATTTGGATAAACGTATGTATGAGCATATTTTAAAGGATTTGAATGTAAATATTGAAAATCTTTACGATTTATGAGAAGGTCACAATCAGGAACATTTTTAAAATGTAATATTGTATTAAATATCATTGTATAAATTTCTTTTATATAAGATATAGGATTTCTTTTATCATCATCACCTTCTATTTTAACAATACAATTATTTGCAACCCATTTATTTTCAGGCAATAATGGTTCATAAAATGATTTTAATTCTTTTCGTTTTTTTTCAATAAATTGATATGGTTTTATATTATCTGGAAATTGAATATATTTACTCCATTTATTTATATAATTTTTATTATATAAGTGATATGCTAATTCTATATTATTATTACGAATTCGAAAATATAATAATTCACGATATGTTTCAAAAATAAATTTCAATGTTTTCTCTAAATCATTTTTTTCGAATCCTTGTATATATTCTTTATCTATTTTATCATTTATTAACTTTTCTATTTCATCTTTTATTTTTCCTACTTTGTTCGTATTTTCATTATATTTTTTTATTTTTGTATTATCATATGTTGAAATAATATGTTTTTCAATTTCATTCCAGTTTGTTAATGGTTTCATTAAAGAATAACAATTATCATCACTATCACTTAATAGTGCTATTTTTAATTGATATATTTCCATATTTAATCCTTTTTTACTTTTACTTTTACTTTTACTTTTACCTGTACTTTTACTTGTACTTTTACTTGTACTTTTACTTTTATAAATATGATGATTTAATATCATATATAAATCATTTATTTCATTATACCCGTGAATTTTCCACTCTTTTAAATCTGTTAATATATTATTCATTTTATTTTTATTTAATTCTTCATTTTTTGGTGAATTATGTTCAGCAAGAATATAAGAACCTTTAACTGGACGATATACTTCAAATCCATTTAATGAAACTCTATTATATAAAGAATCATCTTCACCACCCCAACCAAAAAAATGATTTGGGAATCCATTTATCTTAATATAAGTTTCTTTATTCATACCACAAACACCACCAAAAAAATCACCAAATGTATATTTATATCCTAAATATGGTGAAGCATAATGTATTATTTTATTTCCTTTATAATAATATAATTGAAGTAAATCTTTATCTGGATATGAATCAACATCATGAAAAATATAATAATCATAATCTTTTTTTTTAGAAGAAATATCAAATCCAGCATTTAATAATAAACCTCGATTAAATTTTTGAGAATCATATTGTTCAATAACATAAACATCAAAATTTTCATTTTGAAAATGTTTATAAAATTCTTCTAAATGTGATTCACGATTTCTATATGGAATAATAATTGCTACTTTTACATTTTTATTAAATATAAATGTTTCATCAATAGAATGGAATTTTATTAATTTTCTTTTTTGATGATATACTTTATATTTGAAAAATATATTTTTTTTACTTTTACTTTTACTTTTACTTTTACTTTTACTTTTACTTTTAATTTTAATTTTACTTTTTGTTATATATTTATTTTTATTTTTATTAAATAATGTATTTAAAAATGTACTATTTATTTTAGGTGTATATTTCATTATAAACTAAATTAGTATTAGAAAATATTATACAATAATTTAGTTTATATATATATTTGTCAACAAATATAAATATATATATAAAATAGATAATTATCATATTTAATTATTATACTATGGATAAAAAAAAAAGTAGAAGAAGTTTTAAAAAATATAAAAAAAAGGTTAATAAAAATGTTTTTAATCATACCTTTACATTAAGAGATTATATATATCAAAAAAAAAATACATATTGTTGTCCTGAAATAGAACCTCAATTATTATTTAATAATATTGAGCCATATGATTATGTAACTCCATTAAAAAAAATGAGTACAAATAATAATGAAATAGAATATTTTAAAGAAGCATTACAAAATATTCGTAATGTGGAAGAATTAAAAAAAATAGGTGGAAGTAAGAGTAAATCCAAAAGTAAAACGAAAAGTAAATCTTTAAAAAATGATTTTTATTATGACAATGATATTCACGGCGAATTAAATGAAGATGAAGAACAAATGTTAATGTATTATTTATTATGTCGTCCAAATATGAATGTTATTTCTATATATCCAAAAGCAATATGGAATCAAGAAAAAAAAAATGAATTGTTAAATTTATTATTAGAAAATGGAAATATATATTATATAAAAAAAATAGAATTAAGTACAAAAGGTGCGTGTAATTTATTATATCATTATTATGCTCAATCACCACGTATGAAAAATATAAATCAATTAGAATATAAAGTAAAACGATTAGGTTGGGAAATTAAAAATAATGAAGTATATAGAGATGATATAAAAAAAAGTTTTTATATATTATTTTATGAAAATACAAAACCAATAGAAATACGTGGTTCTTCAACACCTTTTAAAGGTGAAATTCGAAATATTTGGTTAAAAGATGTACCTCAAAAAGATATAAATGCTAAAAATGGTGTACGAGAATATGATTTTTGTCATATTAATGATACACAATTAGAAGCCCACGATTATATTAAGTTATTATTAAACAAAAATAATATAGAATTTTTAGAAAATCAAAATATATATAATTTTATATATCTTCGTGATTCTCATAAAATATTTAATACATTAAAAAATATATTAATACAATTATATAGTACGGAAGAACAATTACATTATCTTTTTATGAGTTCTATTATATTATTTTTATATGGATTACGTAATATGAATGATGTAGATGGATATGTACATGTAAGTAAAGATAAATCTGCAAATTTTTATAAAAAAATTATTCAATATTTTTCAAAAGAAAAAGTTGGAGAAATTTATGATATTTCTATTCCAAATTATGGAGAATATACAAAAGAATGGAATAATGTATTACAAACACGTGCTAAAAAATATGGTACAACATCATATAATGAATTAGTATATAATCCTAAATATCATATTACCTATATGGGTATAAAAATATTAAATATAAAATATGATTTATTAAAACGAATTGACCGTGCTAGACCAGCATCTATTGCTGATTTAGTAGTAATTCGTTTATTATATCCAAAATTATTAACAGAAGAATTATATTTACCTTTAACACAAGAGCATTATAATCAAAATAGTAAAAAAACGATATCAGAAAATCTAGTACCAGTTAAAATATTAAGTACTACTGTATATTATTTAAAAACAAGATATAATATTATTTTATCAGAAAATATATTAAAACATATATTACATATTATTTTATAAAAAATAATAAAAAAATATATTATAATATTATATATTATAATATGAATAACGAAATAAATATAAAAAAAAGCAAAAGTTTATCAAAAAGCAAAAGTTTATCAAAAAGTAATTTATATTTTGAATTATTACCAAAATTAGAATCAGATTACAATGAATCATTATATGTATTTCGGAATATGATGATGTTATATTATAATGAAGAAGTACTTAAAAATAAACAAAAAGGTAAAATCATAGATGAATTACGTAATCATGAAATATATCAAAATGAAATTTTAAAATTAAATGCATATGTATTTACATTATACAATAAATTACCTATTGAATTTCTTCCACATCCAGAATATTTAATACATTCATATCCAATTATAACTTTTTATAATCATCCATCTAAAAAAATATATTCATATCAGAATATAAGATTACAAAATAAAAAATATATAGAAACGGAAAGAATTATTCCTGAAATTAAAAAAAAACAATTAAAACCGAAAGGCCAATATTTAAAAATAATAGAAAAATTTATGGATTCATTAGTAAAAACAAAATATACTAAAAAACCATTAAATCGTGATTTTCAAATACACATACCAACAAAATATATTAAAGAATATTTACAAAAAAATGTATTAAAAGAAGAATTAACATTATGTGTATATGTAAATAATCATTATATAATTACAAATCATTTTCATATTTTAGAAAATGAAATTGAAATTAATAAATGTATAATAAAAGATGATTTAAATGCTAAATATAAAAATAATGATAATAAATTCAATATAAAATATGAAAATATACAATTTTTAAGTGTTAATAAAAAGATGACAAAAGAAATGTTATTAAAAGTATTTCATTTAAGTAAAATTGAAAAAGGTTCTTATTTATATCATTTAGTTGAATTACCTTATTTTAAAAAAAATCCAAATTGTTTTACAAAAGATAAATCACATTTTTATACATTATATCCCAATTATCGTATTTTTGATCCTTTTTATTTAAAAAAAGATATGAAATTTAAAACAGGAATGTTTCAATTAAATGAAGATATATATATATTAAATACAACATATACAATTATGGAAAAAAATAGCATATTAGGAAATATGGAAGATCGTGAAAATATAGATTATACAGATCAGAATTTAAAAAAAAAAGTAAAAAAAGAATTATTTACTTGTTCTGGATTAGAATATAATAAATTAAATAAAGAAAGAATTGAATGTGGAGTAAATATTTTAAATAAAATAAATTCACCAAATGACTTTTTTAATTTTTTAAATCGTTATAAATTTAATATATTAATTAATAAAACGAAATTATATATAGATAGTGAACATTGGTATAATGTTTATTTTAAAAAATATGGTATAAAAGGGATTTATAATAATTTATCTATGTATCATAATAAAGAAGGATATAAAAGTATATATACTGAATTACATATTTTTGATGGAATAGATAATATTAAATTTATAAAAACGATTGATTGAAATATTTTATTTATCATCATTTTCACTATTACTATCTTCATCAATTTTGTTCATAAAATTTGTTAACAAAGATGCTGAAGCAGGTGAAGAACTTAACAATACTTCATTTAGATAAGATGATTTTTGTAAATCATCATCATTATACAATTCTAATACTTCTTTCACAACTTCTTCTCGTTCAATATCATTATGACTAAATTCTACAGATGAAATAGATGAAGACCTTTTTCTTCGTAATTTATTAATAAAATCTTCTAAACCATTTATTTCACCATTTTTTTGTTTATCATGTTGATCTAAATCACCTGTAATAATTAATTTTGTATTATGACCAATACGAGTTAATAACATTTTCATTTGATTTATTGTAGAATTTTGCATTTCATCGGCAACAATCCAACAATTTTTAAAAGTACGACCTCTCATATATGCTAATGGAGAAAGTTCTATTTCTTTATTTTCAATCATATTTTGGACTTCTTTAGGAGTAATAAATTGATATAATATATCATAAATAGGACGCAACCATGGTGCCATTTTATCTTCTAAACCACCTGGAAGAAATCCAATTTGTTCATCATCTACTGAAACGGTAGGTCGTACTAAAATTAATTTAGAAACATTTCCTAATAAAAGATTACGAATACCAACTTCAGTTGCTAATGTTGTTTTACCAGTACCACTGGGACCGACTGCCGTGATTATTTTTTTATCTTTGTGGTGAAGAAGTCTAAAATATTTTTCTTGAGAAGAATTTAATGGTTTTGAAAATTTGTTATCAAAAACTGCTTTTTCTTTTTGGGAAAAATGGTCATAACCTTCATAATATTTACGATTGTGTTCATCTATTTCATATATTTCAATTTCTTCATAAATATCGGTATATATTTTCTTTTTGTTATTACGTTTGTTAACTTTTTTTTTTAAATCTGACGAATTATTATCAGAATACATAAAAGGGAAAAATAGCTTATTTTCTATATTTAACTTTTATTTTATTTATTAAAAATCTTTTTTATTTATAAAGTTAAATTATTTTTTATTAAAAATAAAAAAAATGATTTTTTTATTTTTTATTTTTTATTTTCTTTTTAATGAACATAAAAAGAAATAAAGGTATACATATAACTACAATTAAAGGTATATAACTCTCTTTTTACAAAAAATGAGTTTAATTTATGAATGGATTGATGAAAATCAATATTACAATCAATATGTTCCATATAATAATACAAATGGTAAAGTAAATGTTTATTCATTTAATAATATGACAAAAAATTATGATTATAAATTTTGTTATTACATTCCATTTGTATCAGTTCCAAAAAATGCTCTTATTAAATCAAGTGAAGAAACTCCATATTCAAAGTATATTGAAGAAAAAAAGATAGTTTCTCAAGATAATATAAAATCTCAACAAACAGAGTATGCAAAAGAAGAAAATAATGTTGCTTCTTTACTAACACTTCCAAATGGTGAACAAGTAGTATTAAATCAATTACAAACATTGGTTTATTTATATAACTTCGCTTCACAATTATTAGAAAAAAACGTAATACTTGAAAAGAATATAATTGAAGAACAAAATAAAAATCTTCTTTTAACAGAAGAAATTGAAAAGAATAAACAACTTCTTTCACAATTATATATTGTAAATCAAAATATATCAAATGAATATTATAAACTTCAACAAAATAAACTTATGAAAATTGAACAAAACAATATTAACAGAAGAAATAGACTAACTTCTCCTAAAGAAAATATTCAAAAAAAAGAAGTTAAGGAAGAAGTTAAGGAAGAAGTTAAAACAGAAGTTAATGAAGAAGTTAATGAAGAAATTAAAACAGAAGTTAAGGAAGAAGTTAAAACAGAAGTTAAAACAGAAGTTAAGGAAGAAATTAAAACAGAAGTTAAGGAAGAAAATAATAATATTATTCCAAAAAATATACAATCAAATAACCAATTTAAAGAAAGAATAGTTTCTTGGATTGAATATGATAATGATGATCATGATGATGATAATCAATATAATATTAAAGAAGAAAAAGATGATATAAAAAAAAGTTATCTTCAAATAGCTGAAAAAAAAATAAGTGTAAATAATAAATTAAATAAAAATAATGATGACTTCTTAGGCGTTGCTACTTTACGAACCATCACATGTAAAGGTTCCAGTAAAGTTGACCTTAATGAAGAAGATGGATGGGAAAAAGTAAAAGAAACTAAGTCAAAAAGAAAAAGAATTAGTAGAAGAGGCCGTAAAAAATGAAAATAAATAATATTTTTAGAAATCATCTTTTATAATAAAAGAATTATCATTTTTTGTAACAAAATCATTAATTAAATCAAACAGTTTATCTAAATCAGCACCTATAAAAGAATTTGTCATAACACCACGTTCAATAAAAATAAAATATGGTATTTTATTAACTTTATATTCATCCATAAAAGTTTGATTATCACTAATAAAATCATAATCACATTTTAAAAAAATAAAATGTTCACTACATACTTTTTTATTTATAAAATCTTCAACTGGTTTAGCAATAGCTTTACATGGTTTACACCATGCTGCTGAAATATTTATAATAATAAATTTATAATCATTCATAAATAAATCAAGTTCATCACTATTTTCAAAAATTTCGTATTTCATTTTATATAATCATATATGATTATATAAGATATTCTTTATATTCATTTATTTTTTTATAAATTTGTTTGTAACATTTTATCATTTGTAATAATAAGACTATTAGTCATAATTTTTGTTAAACCATACCATATAAAAAATAATATAGTTACATTTCCTATAGTAGGTCCATGAAATGGCATTTCTAATAAAATAGGTCTAAAAAGTAAGAATAAAAGGAAAAATAAAATAGTTACAACATACAATTCAATTTTTTGATTAGGTGTTAAAATATAATATTTTTGGATCATTTTTTAAATTTCTTTTCTACTAATAATAAATATTTTTATTATATTTATGCAAATCTTACAATATTATTATTATCTAAATTTGAATAATTTGTAATAAGTTTCCATAAATAATACCATATAATAAATAATGTTGCAATTAAAAATCCATTTTCTAAATGTTCTGAATTATTCGTTATTAAATATTGAAAATATCCAAATAAGAATACAATCAATATTGAACCAAAAAATAATTCAAAATATTCATTTTTTTGAACAATTTGTACGGGTATAATATTTTTAGGAATAAAATAGAATATAAAAATAATAGAAAGTGTAATTAAGAATAGTGCTAAATTTTTCATTTTATATATTTCTAATTATTACTTATTTTTTATTTTTTAATCTTTTATTTTAATTAAAGATTGTTTAAATTATAAAGTTGATAATATGAAACAGTAAAATTCTTAACAAATAATATAATAAATACAGCTATTGTGCAATATAATATATCAAACATAAAATATTTAGAGCTATTGAATGCTATATATTTTCTATAAATAAAATAAATAATTAAAAATAAAAGTGTTCCAAAAATAGTTTCACTTATTTGATATCTATTTAACATTTTAATTACTTCTATTATTATAACAGAATATTTTAATTAAAATATTATATATTATCTTTTTGTTAAAAAAAAAAGATAATTATTATTTTATAAGAAATAATTTTTAAATTATATTCTTATAAAAATATAGATATTTATATTTTTTAATATAAAAATGAGTTTTCTTGAATATAAAAATAATGACTATTATTTAAAAAGTGAAAAGTTCCCTTCCCAAAATAATAATAAATCTTTTCACTCAATATTAGAAGAAAATGATAAATTAGTACCTTCTTCAACATATAATGTTAATAAATCTTTAACATCTTCTACCTTAGTACAACCTTCTACTTTAGTACAACCTTCTACTTTAGTACAACCTTCTACTTTAGTACAACCTTCTACTTTAGTACAACCTTCTACTTTAGTACAAC